>Ga0179593_1495156_pt1 | contig 12357 bp, 8 predicted proteins | sample CZODoug2_1_08_16_FD_185931 | JGI IMG/M metagenome (GOLD analysis project Ga0179593, IMG submission 185931) | Vadose zone soil fungal communities from Angelo Coast Range Reserve, California, USA - CZODoug2_1_08_16fungal (PacBio error correction) | ecosystem: Environmental > Terrestrial > Soil >...
ACCCACTCGTCAGCGGAATAAAAAAAAGAAGAGACCAAGTCGAGACATCCTTGAAAATACCAGCCAATCTCGACTGTACGGACTTCAAGAATTCCGATCGAATGGAATACCACAGAAGCTTGACCGACGAGGAAAAAAAGAGGGGAATCTTTGCCACAAAGCCGACCTGAGGAGTAAACCGAGGCCTGGATCCCGAAAGTGCCACGAGACGGACGAACGATAAAAGACCTTTTGATCATGACTCTGAAAGGTCCCTAAGTGAGGCAATGTCCCGGAGACAGTTGAAGAAAAAGGAGGAACCGCCCAATGAGGTCCCGCGCAAAGTTGGAAAGAAAAAAAACACTCCGGCCAAAGAGCAAATTCTTTCGCAAGCCGTAAAACTAAAGAAACAAAAGAGGGGGGAAGGGGAGGGTTTGGGGGAGTCGAATAAGTGCTCAAAAAAAAGGAGGGGGGACGGGGAGGAGTGGAACCGAATGCGCGGCAAAGTTTAACATAAGGTATCCAGGGAAGGGCAGGGGGGAAACTCAAGGATCCGAACCTTTTCGCGGGGAGAAAAAAAATTCATAAGACCGTCAGGTGGCGCCAAACAGGCACCAGAATGTAACGAAAACACAGAATAAAACACAACACAAACACAACAAAGAAGGTATTTGCAGAAAAAAAAACTTAACGCCGCGGCACGAGCAGGGGAATTACCACAAACGGGAAAAGCTGGAGGGCCCAGGATAGTATGGCATGATTTGCCGATGGAGTCCAAGAATGAGGGGTTAGAAGATGACCTGTCAGAGGGAGAGAAACCAGTCCAAAATGGGAAAATGGTGGGCCGAACAGCGCTGTGCAAAACCGGCAGGGGGGGTTTTGAGGCACGAGAAAGGGGAAAGAGACGTACCGGAAGTCTTGTGACGGGAAGAGGGGGAGTCCTTCGACAAAAGGGAAAGGCGGCCCCCTATCACATTCGGAACGACAAGTGGAGAAGAAGATCTCCGTATTGCTGTCATAAAACTCGGGGACAGGGACCCCCTTCACTATTTGAAAGAAGTGGGAGCGCGCGTGTACAAACCTCGCATTGCTCAAAAAAGAGATACTTTGTCGAGAGAAAAACCTTCATGAGGGGAAAGGAGACGGAAAAAAGGAACTATCTTCAACAGCTTGAAGATCGTTGGAGGACTCAGACTTCGATAAAATCGATGGCGGGGTGCCGCAAGAAAATCTCAATCAAAACAGCGTTGGAGGCGAGGTGAGAAGGGGTGTCTAGGCCCGACCGAACTGTACATGTTAAGTCTCCTTAAAGCCAAGGACGAAGAGTGGGCGGCGGGAAAAGGAAGAAAGTTACAGCCGGAGACTGATGCAAGAGGAGGGGAAAAGGGGGGGCTAGGGGCTACTTTTGGCATACTGGGGAAGGACCAAACATTGTCTGTCAACATCTCTCCTAACTACCTGAGATCTCCAGGCTGTAGTTCAGAAGAAGGAAAGGCTTCCGAGAGACCGAGGTGAAAGAAAGGAGAAAGTGCCATTTTGCCGGACGGAATCGGTGCGGTTCGACCCTGCCTGCACCATGTAAACCCAAGATCCAAACCGGGAGATTGATGTGCTCTTGGGGTTGGAGGGGGGGAATAGGACTTTGGAGTGAATGTCCAAATTGGGGAGGGGAAAAACATCCCCATTAGGATGGCAGTGGGAAGACCAACATATTAATTAGTAAAAGAAGCATACATATTCCATCAGGAGGGGGGAGCAGTGGAAAAACGGAAAGGCCGAACTAACGGAGGAAAAAGGAAATAAAGAAAGAAACAATCGTCGGTTGGGGGTGGGAAAGTTAAAAAATCGACTAAGGGTTCATTCATTTTAAGAAGACGATGAATCGAAAAGCAATTTCGAAGAAATCGAAAAGAAACGCAGACGCGTGAACCCCTCGAAAAAAAATCGGGACTTGAAAAAAGCAGTGAAGATCTCGAGGAGCGCTTTCTCTCAGGGAGAATGCAGGGGGTCTCGCAGTATCGCCCGGTAAAACGAGCTGACAGCATTGCATCAAGAGCCTTTCTTGGAGCAGGTCAGGAAAATTAGTGCAGTGAAGGACTTAGAACGACATTCGGAGCTAGGCGAAACAGGACTTTCGATCTTCTAGACCGCGAAAAGACGATTCCACCGGAGAGACCTCCAACATAGATAAAAGAGAGAATGGGACACGTATCACATGTTCCTTCTCACTCAACCGCCAAAAGGGGGGTGACTGAAATTCAAAGCTGTTGAAAGTACCTTATTAAAAGGGAAGGGGCGATATCCACGTAACCTAGAAAGGTACCAATCGGGGATGAAGTATATTACAGCTATTCTCCCTTGGTTTTTTGCTGAGGAGGTGGGGGGGTTTAACTGCATAAGGAAGGAAACGGGGGAAGAGAAACCGTGGGAGAATTGGGCCTCCAGTGAAAGCTAACCTTCGGATAAGGGCCTACATTTCGCCAAAGCCGGTATAGGGGACGATACAAAAGTTGTCGTCATAAAAGCACACTTAGGCAAAGACCATATACTCGGGAAGGGGAGGAAAGGATGAAATGATAAGAAGAACTTTGTGGCTAGAAGGAACAGCATCAGTGTGCAAAAACACCAAGTCTACATCGGAAATTCGCGAATCTTACAAAAAGGCCGAGGAAAAACCTCACGGGATACTAAGGATAACGAACGGCAAAAATCAACGGAGGGGAGAAAGCAGTTGGGACTTTGGGTGGGAGGGTCGCAGGGAGGCGAGCTGCGTCGGAAAAGGGGATCAACATACATGTAGCTATCGAGGAGTACAGGAGGGGGGGAGAAAGGGGGGGCCGGAAAGGACGTTGTGCCTTCTGAGGGGGTATCCTGCGGACAAGGGGGGGGGGGAGGCGCAATCGGGAAGGGCCCCTACCTGACGGTCCCCGGAACCAGGGGTGGAAAACTTTATAAAGTCGTGTGCCGAAAAGATTCGACTGATTAGTGAGCATTCTATCAAGACAACACGCAAGAACGTTAATCTGACCGGAGGGAAAAAGTCATAACACCATGAACTGATGAAGAGGGCGCGGAGTGGGGAAAACACGGTTGTGCACATAATCGACTACAGCATTGAGGTCGGGAAAAAAGGGCCGTAGAAAAAGCCGTGAGACCGCAACGAGGAAATGACTTCTTGTTCAATTTATTCCTAGTTTGGACGGAGGGCTGCTTACCAGTCGGGGAATTCAGCGAAAAAAGAATGCAGGTGCAGGTAGGGGCACTTTCAGAACGTTGAGACAGGAAAGGGAGAGTGTGTGGGCAAAGCATAAACCAAGGGGTAAAGAGGGGAAGGGAGGCCTAGTTGTGTCCCCTTCTCGAGGAAAAAAGGTAGGAAAAGTCCCTGGCAATTGGCGGGCCAGGGGGTGTGAAGACACAGATGATCAATTCATTGGGCCAGGGTGAGACGCCAGGACGGGGCATAGGTGGGATGTCAAGTTTTCAATTCTTCGGCTGTCCAGAGAATGCTCTGTAGCGCCGCACGCTCAAGGGGGTCTTAAATCCCATTGACCGAGGAGAGGCGGCGAACGCGTTGCTGTCCGGGGGGGAAATTTTTTGTACCCGATAACCCGGCGAGGGGGGTCTAAAAAAGGTGGGGTAGGAAGATGAGCGGCCGCTGATAAAAAAATTGGGGGAATGGTTCGAGTTCAGTGTTTTCAAGTCCGTATCTTCAAAAAAATCCTGGGAGTCTGGGTGACATCATTGCAAATCCCATAAAAAAGAAACAGGGGGAGTTCCTCACTTCTTCCGCTGAGATGCCAAATCGCGCAGAAGTGCGAAACGCGCGGTGACGGCCGGGGGAAACTGGAATCGACTCGACGCGCAGCGGTCCGCCGAAGGGAAGTCTATACCCGCGAAGGGCGAGGGAAAAAAGACTTGCCGAGAACCGTTGGGAAAAAAGTGGCCTAGAAAGGAACAAGGTCAAAGCAAAGAAGACTGTTGGAGATCAACAACGTAAAAAAGACGAATCAGAACGCGCGGGCATGGCGAAACCAACATGCACTAAAAAAAGAAAAGCGACTCCGCAACTTAAACGGCAGGACGCTATAATTCGAAAGGGGGAATGGAAGCTTGAAGCGGAAGGAGACAGCTGGGAGGAGAAGCGGTGGCGCAAAACTCTAAAAGAGAGCGTGCAAAGGGATCAGCTTAGATGGGATCTCATGGACACCAAAAGGGTCGCTAGCCCTCATGACGGGTACTGAGAGTGAAGGAAGGAATGACGATCCTACATAGGTAAATCGGCCAAGAAGGAGAAAAGGGGGCGGCCGCCCGAAAAGCGTTAAAAAATGGAGGAATCAAGGGGACGCATAGCGGGCTCATCACAAAAAAAGCTTTAACATGGGGAAACGCAAAGTAGGGGCCGACAGGCAGGAAACGAAATCTCAGCCAAAGCCATACCTTAGATAGACGGGCCTGGAATTAAAGGAACAAAATGGTAGAGAAGAAGCTTGCGGGGAGAGGCCCGCCAATGGAGAGAGACCCCATAAGAAACGTTCCTGGCCAACTAGAGGATCGTTCTGTAGACGATAACAAGACTACTCCTGAGAACCTGCCTAGATCATCTGGAGTCCGTATCGGGAGGAGGCACTGAAGGAAATCTTTCCCCACACGCCTCCTATCCAGCCGGAATCTCCATCAAATCAGAAAAAATGGGGGAACACAAAAATTAGAACGGTGGAGACGAATGGCTAAGAACTAAAAGAAGAAAAACCATGGACCCAACCCCGCCCGCCCATATTCGATTGGGAACCAACGAATCGTGAGAGGGTCCTCCGAACCAAGGATTCAATTCACCCGCTTAGGCAGAATAGCCCCATTTGTTAAATCCACAAGGGAAGGAAGAAAATGGTCGGAGCCTAACCCGCTAAATCTATGAAAAATTTTGCTTGTTTAAAACGAATTTGTAAGGGGAAGAGCACGTTTAAGGAACGATTTCGAAAGCAGAGGCACTTCTGGGAACAGCAGATTCGATTTCTACGTGAGAAAATGGCGCGCGAAAGACTGACACAACAGGATAGCAAAAAGTACATTTTCTGAGTACTGACCAGAGCATTCCTAACAGAGAACGGGGACAACAAAGTTTTGGGAAAGGAGTCCGGATCAAAAGGAAACGAGCGAGGAGAGGGAAATAAAGCAAATTCGGTGGATTTCTACAGGCGCTAATAAAGGTCAAGAAAAGATTTGGACTTTCATTCAAGGAACAGCGTACACCCATGACCCGGGGTAACAAAAAGAATGAATGGAAAGCACACTCGTTATTGCGGTCTCGTAGGGGGGAAAGCAGCGAACGAAAACGACGCAAGGAAAGAAAGAGGAAAGAACCCAAAGGCGTATATTTCCGGGATAATGAGTGACTAGAAAAAGGCAGCAAAGGAATTCAGGACCTACAACGTAAGAAAAAGAGAGCCTAATTCTCCTAACACATGAAGATCCGCGCAATTTTCAAAGGGCAGGGACAGCAGAGAACAAAAGAAGAGTGCCTTAGACGGAGAACCTCTCCAATAGGCCTTCAATGCAAAGCCCGGAAGAGGAAACATCCGGCAGAAATTTTAGGGTATGATTCCAGACAATCGCGAGAAGATTTTAATAGATTCCATCTCACGGAATAAAGAAGAGATGGATGAAAATCGCAACGAATGTATCGATAGAAAACATCAATTTCGGGGGTATATGAACGCCAGAAGGGGGTCTTCCGGGGAAGAGGAGGGATGGGGGACTAAACATTGTCCGTCTGAAAAAGGACGCAGCCAGCAAAGAAATGCCAAGCCCGGGACGAAAAAAAAAGCACGGAAGAAGTGGTTGGGGGGACCGGAAATAGCACGACCAGAATACTTTACTGCTCCCGGAAAGACACAATAGTCCTCTACCATACAAAACAAGGATCGTAAAAAGGGAATCGAAGTGTTCGAGGAAAATAGAATCAGCAAGATTGGCAGGGGCGAAATCACGAACCCTAATATCAGCTACAGAAAAACTTCTATCCGGAAGAAGAAAAAGCAGCCGGAAAGGGAGGGAGAGAGGAAAAAAAAGGGGGGTTTTCGCTAGATCTAAGGCTTCAATCGTAGGTAATGGAGATTGACGTTGTACCTAATACAGCTGAGAAACTCAAAAGCTTCACTGATGAACGAAAAGCCCGTCTGGGGAAGAGAGAAGGAGGAAAGCAAAGAAAGGGAATAGGTTTTCAAAGGAGTAGCTTTCCGCACCACTCGAGAATCTTGGAGGGGGAAAAAACTCTTGGCTGGCCCAAAAATGAAACGAAAATATAGTCAAGATACTGGGGGGGAGCTTCAAGGCTTAAGGAAATTGTGGGAGTGACAGATGTTACGAGTGCCGAGGGAGGTGAAAAACCGGGATCGGCGTGGTGTTCCATGAAGGGATGTAGAACTACAAACGCTTCCAGGGGAGGCTCTCTTCAGGAGGGGCGCCACCAACAAGCAATAGAGGAATATTGTCGCCTGAGGGAGAAAGGGGGTTAGTTATTCTGTAAGAAAAAAAAAAGAACGCTATCCTTCCCGGAAAAGGGAGCGATTATAAGTAGATCTTGAACGACGTGGTACCTTGAACTGAGCAATAAGACGACCAATCGTGGATTGGTCAAAAGTCGAGGCAAAGGAACGAGAGAGAAAATTCACTTGGTTCCGCCGGCGTCATACAAGCGTTTACCGAGAAGCATGCAACTGGGCGCGCGCGATGGGCAAAAAAAGAGAGAAGGGGACCAAAGGGAGGTGGTGTACTAGGGGGGATCAAGGGAAGGAAATAATTCCCGCCTTGAGTCGCTGCACGTCAAACCGAGAGGGAGGAAGGGTGGGGGTGGCAGTACTGTAAGGAAAGGAGAGAAAAAAAAACAACGAGAAAATGATAAGGCGACGCAAGTAAAAACGAAGTCTCTCGGAAGGGAGGGGGAAACATCTCAGTCCGACGTAGGAAGGAAAGCGAGCTACGACTCTCCTTTTCAAAAGAAAGTCCTATATCTGAGACAGACAGAGCGAACGGCCACCCAACCAGGGAAAAAAAAAACCCAAACCTGCCGGCTGAGCGGAAAAAGGAGGCGGTATGGAAACTCTGGGAAACACTCTAATGCCGGGGAAAAACTCGCACTTCGGCGCAAAAAGGGCATGAATCGATTTTTCGTAAATACAATGCGATGTAGAGGCTGGCAAGGGAGTGACGACTGCTCCTGGCACAGTTAACGGGAATAGAAAGTGATCGGAAGAAAAGGAAAAAAAGGAGAACGACGGCTCAATAACGCTGGTGGCGACCGAAAAGGAGAGAATACCATCAAGCAGGAAGCGGGAAAGTTGGAAAAGGAAAAGAAAAAACCATCCGGGAGATGGAAATATCAAGGCGGCAAGGGGACTGTCAACAAGATCCCTAAAAAGGCAGCTAGAAGAGGCCATGGGGGCCAAGAAGTGAGTCGGGGTTTTTTCAGCAAAGCGGTAAACCAAACAAAGGACTCATGCGTGTGGGGTGGAAGGCACGGAAAAAACGACGGTAAAAGCTGCTGTTTCAAACAGAATGAAATGGAAAACCTGACACGAGCTTTTGGACCGGGCATCAAGAAGGAAGGGAGGGTTGCTGCAAGAAAGGTGTAGCGACAAGACAAGGCCATGGCGAAGAGGGATAATGTGAAACGCAGAAGAAAAAAATTGGAGCCTCGCCTCCGGGCGAGACAAACAAGGGCAGGCTCTAAGGCCTGATCGCCGGTGGTCAGAGGGGGGGGAGGCGGAAGGAGAAGAGGGAGGGCAGACCATGAATTTAAGAGGGAAAAAGAGGAACGAGACCTTCTAGGAAGGCGTTCTTAGCCAAGAAGAATTGACTGGAGGAGATTGGAAGAGGAACAGTGGAGGTGAGGAGAGGGAAGTCGTCTCCTTGTAAAAAAAGGCAACTTTTTGCGAAGGGGAAAAAAGCAAGGAAGTGAATGGAGAAAGCTTCACAGACCCGCTGCATCTGGGGAAAGGGAGGGAGGGCAGGGCGCATTAAAGACGGAGGAGAGCATCACGCATCCAAGAAGGAGAAGTAAATACAGACTCGCTCGGCGCATTAGCTGCCCGAAGAGAGTGATTTCCCGGCTGGAGAAGGGGAGGGAGGGAAGCTATTTGGAAACATTCATCAACGAACGGACTTAGACCGAGGAAAGGCTGTCGACCAGGGAAATGGCTTTGGAGGCGGGTAGGCAGAGAGCCGGGTGAGAGAGTTCTTGGGCACAGAAAAAGAGGGCGGCCTTGCCGGCGCGGGAAGGAATAGGGTCTTCTATGCCGAAATCAACCGTCGTCGAACGTCGAAGGGAAGGGGGGGCGTCGAAAGGAAGGGGGTTCGGCGCATTTCACGGCTACATCTTCTTCTAAGGTCGGGGCGACGACGGCGCTGGGAGAACGGACTGAGTCTTATCACAAATAGGGGGGACTCTGGCGGTGTATCATGTCGTCCGTCCGCCCGCCGGGCAAGGTAGGGCGATCGAGAAATGGTTTGGAAGAAAGGGAACAGCCGACTCAATTATGATAAAGAAGCCTTGCTTCCGGGGTAACAGCTGGTGAACAGTTCTTGGATGTCGAAGAAATCATAAATTGGAATGATGTATGACGCGCTGTCCCCTTGACAGTCAAAAGGGCCGGTTGAGTAAAAATAGGACGGAATGCTCTTCTTTAGGAGAGCGCACAAGGGTTAACAAAAGGAGGAGTGTCGGCCTGTCTTCATGAGGTGGCGGGGTGATCAACAAAAACGGGGGGCTTGATCGACATGCGCGGGGCGAACGGAGGACCGGAACGGCAATGGGGAGTAAAGAGACCATACTGAAAAAAACGCTATTGCTGTAAAAGGGGAATTTGGCCGGCAGACTCGGCATCGTCAAGAAAGGGGCGAGGGATGGTGGCGAAAAGTCCAGGACACACAGAGCAAATTGCCGTAAGAGAATGCGGCGCGATCGGGACCGTCTGGTCGTGGCGGAAAAGGAAAAAAAAGGGGGACTAAGGAAAGTAGACAATCCGGAACTCGGAATATAATCCTCGATGTGGTTGGGTTCAAGGAGGAAGGATGGAATTGGAGTGTCTGGGCCTTCCTGGTCGGGAGGGGAGGGGAGATTGATGCGAAGGCATAAAGAGATAGAAGAACGAGGCTGGTGCTTCCATTTCTCGCTTCGGAGCGCCCCGGAAGGAAAATCGGGAAAAAGAGGCACTTGTTGGGTACAGAAATTAGGAGGAGGGGGGGGGAAAGAAGTTCCCGGCCAAGAGGGGGAAAGATACTTCTATTCTTCTCCTTCACGGAGTAGATTTGGGACAGAGAAAAGCGGAATCTGGCTGATATCGGGGGGAAAGGCCGAAGGGGTCGGCTGGTTATACGGCTCAATCGAAATTCTGCCGAGGCAAGTACCGCTCTGCGCGAAACCGGGGGTGGTGAAACAAGCGCGTTCAACCTTGACAAAAAAAACATCTAAAAATCTCATATCTAGTTCTTTCGGGGCGAAGATCCTGCCAAGGCCTGATCTGCGAATTGCGCCGGCAAGACAAAAAGGGGACAAAACTGAGAGAGGGGGCGTGATTCAAAAAACCCGGGATCCGGCGTGAACGGCTACGCAAAGCAGTGCTTTCGGATTGAGGTAGGCGGCAGCAAGAAGTAGGGCATGAAACACCTGAAAGGGCGGAGGACCTGACTGAACAAATCATGGACGACGTAGAGTGGGGGGGGTCTCTCCTTGCAGGGGTGAAGAATCGCGAGCACCCAGCAATGAGGGGGGGGGAGGAGACATGGTGAGAGTAAGAATGGGACCCAAATATCTTCTGAGAAGACCACGCCCTATTTGAGAAAGGGGGGAAAGGTCCAGCAGGGCACCGGCGAAGGCTCCCGCAATCAGGGGGGGGAAGCGTCTTGGGTAAGTGCGGAAGACGTGAAATGTTGTTTGGGGGAGTCCCATTCTCAAAAGACGATCCTGAGGTCCCGAACGAAGGGGGAGGGGGATATTCAAACAGATTGCTCTTTTGGGCGGCGAAATTGTGACGAGCAAGGCCCCATCGGAAAAAAAGGGGGGAGGCAGAGTGAGCAGGAGAGGGATATACTGCGCAAAAAAGCAGTCTCCGATAAAAGAGAGACCCGGGGGAATGCCCTAAGGCGAACCGGGGCCCGGGAGGAGCGTTTGGTGGAGTCAGATAAACGCGCGAAGGCAGAATGATAGGGAGAAACCGCACATTTCTTTAGTGTGGAGAGGGAACTATCTCCGGCGAGGAAAGCCCGAAGTATTTTGTTCAAGACGAAAAAAACTGGGGGGAAAAAAACCCGCAAAAATTAATAAAAAGCGGCGAAGCGCCTCTAAAATCTTTTCTATAAAACCCGTAGAAGCCGTGGCAGAGAACCACTACAAACCGAGTAAAAACGGATAGTCCCAGTAGCCAGGGCAATGGGGAAGCAAAGCATGAGGTCAGAAGGGATCAGACGGAGGGAGATAATCCACTGGGTCCAGAGAGAACTCAAAGCCTAATCCAGGAACTAACCTAGGCGGGGACTGCAGAAAGAAAACGGCTCATCCCAAAATCGAAGATAATACTCCTTGAAAGGTACTACAGGAAGCCAGAGTAACCATTGAGTCTCTCAAGCAAATTAACCAGGAGAATGGTAAAGGAGAGCGGGAACGGACGGTAAACTAGTATGGGAAACAAAGTTTGCCCCCAAGCCGAACCTTCTTCGGACGCTTCTATCTGAAGTTCCACGAAGGCGAAAGATAACCTGCTGCGGTGAGATAATTCGCGAGGTAAGAAACAAGGACATGTCACTCGTTGCTGTCCGTTCCTCGCGGATCGGGGAAGAAGAAAAACAGCTAAAAAAAAACTGCGTTCAAATAAACCTTGCTTGCAACAGGGGCTCAACACGAGCCTCGCCCTCTCTTCGGTTGGAGTGCGGGTAAGGCGTAAAGAAGAAGGGGAAGCCCGGGGCATGGGATTGGTGCGTGGTAAATCGTCAGGTATGCTGCTCAAGACTAGAAAGAGCAGGGGGGTCTGGATGAACGAAGGTACCGCGATCACAAAAAAGGGATGGGAGGGGGAATGACAAAAAATCGGGGGGGGGCATCACGTAGTCGGCCGACAACTTGTGCAGGTCGACAAACAAAGGACGGGAGGGAGGCCCCACAGGCATCGAAAAAATAGGGGGAAATACCGCGGGTAAAAACATATCGCGGGGTTAACCCATTGGGGAAACTACCTTGACAGCCGCTAAGCGCTCCAAAAAAAGGAAAAGAGCTTGAAAGATCAGGATTTGACCTATGAGAAAGCTAGTGAGGTTTCGCCGAGTGTCCCCCGACGTCAGCGCGCGAAACACCAGGACGGAGAATGGGTTGAGAAAAAAGCACATTGGGTGGGGGCGTACCAAAAAAGACAATTTTGCTGCGATAAGGGAAGACGCTTTCCTCGGCTAAGGAGTGGTTGACTGGGTGCCCCTGGGGATAGAAGACCAACGGTCGGGGAAAAAAACAGACGATGGGGAAAGCAGTGTTCTGCATCCTTCTCGAAGGGGGGTCTTTAGCATCTCGAATGAATGTGCGCCCACCGCACAGGGAAGGCCGTGACTTCAAAAAAGGGGGAACAAAACCTCCCGTAAAAAACACAGGGGGTGAGCTGTTGTACTATCGAAAAACGCTTTTACACGGAGGTTGAGACGGAGTTCTCTCGCCAAGGTGGTCAGGAAGGAGGAAAAAAGCGGTTGAACTTGGAATCGGGCGGCTCGGAGTAGAGAAGAAGCGAATTTGAGAATTGGGGGGGGTGGGGGGGGGGGGGTTTTTTGTGGGTCAAGGCATCTGGCGGTCCCGGCGGGGGGAGGAGGAAGAGGTGGCCGACAGTGGAAAGAAAGGTGAGGCGACGTCGCCTCCGAACTTGCCTTTTCATCTCCGGCCTTCACGCATCTGTCCGCGGAGGAGGAGGGTAAAAACGCCTGACTGGGGTGACCCACACGGAGACTATGCATCGCGGCCTCTTGGAGACGGAGGGGGAGATACGTAGAAAAACGGGAATCTAACAACATCATCAAGAAGTCAGGCGCTAAGTGCGAAATCTTACGCTGTAGTTCACGAAGGCCAGAAAACGAGAGGTTGACAAGAGGGAGACGGTCTGGAGCGGTCACGTTGATTGGGCGATGGCCGGTCGAGTTAAGAGGGGGGAGGTTAAAAGAACCCTTCCTGCACCATTCGATAACTTGAAGAAGAAAAAAACCGCGATGAGCATGGGGAAGTCTTTTACGTGTCAGCGGAAGTGTGGCAAAAAGGAAGAAAAAAAAAAAAAAAAAAAAAATTTAGGGGGCCATTTTCGCCATGTCGGGTCCATCCGCGAAAAAAAACAGAGGGGGGGGCATATGGATTCT
>Ga0179593_1503301_pt1 | contig 12357 bp, 17 predicted proteins | sample CZODoug2_1_08_16_FD_185931 | JGI IMG/M metagenome (GOLD analysis project Ga0179593, IMG submission 185931) | Vadose zone soil fungal communities from Angelo Coast Range Reserve, California, USA - CZODoug2_1_08_16fungal (PacBio error correction) | ecosystem: Environmental > Terrestrial > Soil >...
AAACAAAGGGTCCCTGGATCTGCGCAGTATAAACTGCCTTTCAAATTAAGCCAGCTCGGAAGCCGGTTTGAATCCAAACAAACATCTGAAGGGAAACGAGCAGATACGAACATATTGGAGAATAGGGAAGCGCAGCAGGGGCGACGCTAGGGGACACAAAGGGGATGGGGGCCGCAAGGAGGACCCGCGGGTGCCTCTCTCAGAGGAGCCGAGGCGAGGTGTGAGGAGGAAAAAAACCGTCAAGAACCACTGAACGAGCAAAATAAACAGTGACCGACCGTAAAGAGCATCAGGCGCAAACTCGACCCCCACCCATCAACTCGGGATGGACTTGGAGAGCTGCGTTGCCGCCAATAGGAACAAGAGACGACGCCTGGAAGCAAGTTTGTCATACATGGAGGGAGGGTACAGGAGGAGGAAGAAAGGTGATCGCCAAACTCGGCATCCGCGTCAGTGGACTAAAAAAGAGATCGTCGATGGCCTCTCTATACCGCCTACAAAATCATGCTGGGAAGAGCAGGTAGACCAGAAGAAAAAAACAGCTCAGCGTGGAGGATCAAAAGCCAAAACACAATGCAGAGGGAAAAGCAACCGGGGCGCCAAAAAAAAGCTTGCCATCAGCGCGAGACCAACAAAAAAACCAGACCGGACGGAGAAGAGTACCTGGCGCGGACGAGACGGATCATCCGTAAGGAAAACATTGGGAGGGAATAAGGTAGCACGACTGGGGCAGGTGGGAGGGGGGGAAAATGAGGGATGGAGCCTTTCGTGAAAGGAGCCGCCGGAGGGTCCAGGCCATGGACGGAAAATGGAAAGGGGATAGCACTCGAAAATAGGGGAGGGTTGTTCTTCAATTCGGTCCTCGTAACCCGACGACAGGAGGAGGATCCGCGGCACAATCAGGGAAACAACGACCAATGTCCAAGAGCGGCACGAGGGGCCAATTTCAGTCAGCCGGCGCTGGGACTCGGAGGCAGGACGACGGAGTTCGCGATCTGTTGCAGATCGGAGCGAGGGCGGACACGGTGGAAACGGCTGTGCTTTTTCTGGATTAGGGACACGGTGAGGAGGCAGGAGAAGGCGACGAAGGGGGAATGACTAACGATTAAACCCCAGATACTGACGAAGGGAAAACCATGCCGGGTTCAGAGCCGGAAACCCTCCATCCAAGAATGGGCAAGACGCCAGGCGGAAACGAGAAAAAAGAGTTTGAACCACGCGGAACGGCAAACCCACAAGAAGGTCAGAAAGCAGACAGAGAAGGCGGTTTGGGCGGGTCAAGGCGCCGGAAGAGTCGGGGGACATCGAACAAGGAAAAGAGAGCACCATCAGACGGGGCGGAGAGCTGTTCATGCGAAAGGAAACGGGGGGGGGGGCCGCCAAGGAAAATGATTCATGGGAACCTTGATCGGGACATCAGATTCAGAGTGGCGAAGTGGACCAAAAGGAAAAACCGGCGACGTAAGGGAGAAAAGGGGTAATGGCGTCAAAAATGTTCAAAGAACGTACCAAAATACACCAGGCCTAACCCATCCTCGATACACAGTCGGGGAGGCCGGCACGGGGGAACCGCCATCCATCCCTCGCACCGGGCTATTTCAAAAAGAAAAGGCGGCAGACTGACCGTGGGCCGGACAGACCGGGACTTCAAGGAGAACGTGCGCGGCAAGGCCGGCTATCCGCGCTGCTCGACCTGCAACTTTTCATCTAGGGATCAGGGACACGGAGCAACAGGGGGAAAATCGGCATGGTGGGCTCACGCAATCTTAACAGCCGCACGGCGGGAAGAAGGGGGGGATCGCCGGATCCGCGCTGCCTACTGGGAGGTGTGTATCAAAGGAAAACGGAAGAAGCAAAACGCAGGGTGATCGTCGTGGACTCGCATCTAAGAAAACGGGAAGGAAAAGCGAGCCTCCGCTACGAGAAGAAAAAGGATTGGCGTGCTAGAGGCGAGTGGGAGGTGACCGGAGAAAAAGCGCATACTGAAGGGAGGGGGCAGGAGAATGCGATGGGGCAGAGCAGGCCAATCAAGCCTTTGAAGGCCGAACGATAAAATAACGTTGCAGGGGGGGAAAAAACCGAGAATCATTGGAAAAGTCGAAGTTCGACCTCCATACCTCTGTACAGCCGCAATCGAAAGAGCGCGCCCCCCTTGACAAGGGATAGCCTATGGAGGGCAGTAGAGAGAAGAATGGCGAGCGAAAGACGCCGACAGGGAGCCGAGCGGTGCCGAGGAATAACAGGAAGAGGACGATATCAGAGCCGAAAATAAAGCTCTAGAACCGGAGGAACGAGGAGGATGTAATGATCCCAGTTAGAGACACGGTTCTTCGAAGGCGAGAATGGATCCCTATCATCAAATTTCACATGAAGGAAAAAGGGTCGACAGAAACAGTCTGAGCCCGGGGGGGATCGATCGAAAAAACGATGAGGGTTATCTCAGCGGATGGGGTGAAAGAGACTAGGAAAACCCCCAGCATAGGAAGTCTATCCAAGGTATGGGAACGGGTCAAAAGCCGGATGATCGGAGACTTAGTTCAGGGAAAGAGGAGACATGGCGCGGGATCGAGGATTGGTTACTCGGGACCAAAAGAATCGGGCGAGTCGGGGGTCGAACACAAAAGGGGGGAAATCGATTACCTTCGTAAAGGATCGCGCATCAAACCAAGAAAGAAAGACAAACCACGCGCAAACTCACCGGGTCAAATTCACCAACGAGAAAAGGAAAGAAAAAAAAAGGGGCAAGGGCCAAGAAAAGCAACCAGGGCCCGAGGGCAGGCGCCGGCAGTTGTCACAGCGACGAAGGCGCGCGTGGGAATTGTCACGGTGGAAACGGACGAATTGATCGTAGGGCGTCAAAGGGTGGCCGGGGTGGAAAGAGCCCGAAAAGAATCCGATCACCGGCAAGGAGGCCCCGAATCGGTCAAGCGGGAAAAAGCGCCGGGGCAAAGGAAGGGAATGCGAAAAAGAAAGGCGGGCGTAACTAACAGAAATGACTAAGAATTTCACACCCTAGACATCGAGCTGGTCCGGAGGAAAGTCAAGCACAGACAGGGAAAGGGGCGAAACGGAGGGGGACGCGCGTTAGTGGCACACAAGGATGGCTAGATGGAGGGCGGATGAAAAAAAAGAAGAGAATGGCTGATCAAACAAAAGAGCGATCTGGGGGCCTGTAATCAGGAGAAAACAAAAGTCAGCATGTCGTAGAACTGGTCGGGGGGTTCCATCTGTCTCGGTGTTAACAGTCACAGGACCGTAGAAAGTGTTGATGCACCAGATAATCTCCGAACCAAGCAGAAACAAAAAGGAGCGAGCTGTCACAAGCCGGTATGGTGGAGGAGGATTCAGCGCGAGAAAAAAGTTTATGCAGGGAGGGGTGATTGGGGTAAAGAGGTGAAAGGCGGGGGCCGGGGAGGGAACGAGTGGGGGCGCAGTGTTTTCAGACTGAAACAGAAACGTGATATCTAAAGAAAAGAAAGACCGTGCGCTCACGGAACAAAGGGGGGACGAAACAATGCTCGCGAGATTGTTCAACATAAGGGTGTCTGAAAAAACCTTGCGGTGTCGGCAAAAACTGGAGGGGGAAAAAAGAGGGAGGTCGGAAATGTGCAGCATCCGCGGAGGGGGTGAAGGGAACTGAGGATGAGGAAGGAAAGGGGTTAGCGTCCATGTGCGCAGGCAGGGGACTGGGCATAAAAAAAAAAGCGGATGTGAAAAAGAGAGGGGCACGCTGGCAACGGCCCGCGAAAGAAACGTCGACTCATTCCGAAGCATAGGGGCAGACGGGTTTGCACCGCCCCGAAAAGAAGGAGAAAATTGGCAGAGCTAGCATGAAAAAGACAGAAGTGCTCAAGAACAAGAAAGGAAAATGCAGGCAGAGAAGGCGAGACGCATGGGCATAGCGCCAAAAGGGGGCGATGACTTTGGCACCGAAGACCGTCAAAAACACGACCGCGCAGGGAAAAATGCCGACGGTATCCGACTCTCGAACCAACCGGTGAGAAGAGGACTGGGGACCTTTAGCGGAGAAAAAAGGGTGGGCCGCCGAATGCCATGAACATTGAAAAAATGACCAATCATGATTTGCAAATGGATGCGTGGGTGGAGAAGAGATGGCAATACTCCACACTACAAAAACGATAGCAGGCAGAGGCGAAGGGACTGCGACGGCGGCATAAGATCGCCTCGAATGATGAAAGGGGGCAAGAGTCGTAAAAAAAAAGCTAGAGCGTTAGAGATACGGGCCTGAGGGAGACGCCAACATGAACAAGGGTCTGTCAACCAAAAGATTAAGCCAGAAGACCGGACCACGTCGCCGGCCACCAACGTCTGCCAGTCAAGAACATACCGCACTACGACCTGGGAGGCGGAAAGTCAGGGTGCGAGGAAAAAGGGAATTTAATCGGCAGGAAGCCCTGGCAAAATTCCAGGAAGACCAAGGTGCGGCACCGGAAAATCGATTGGGATTGACATTCATGGAAGTACTATCGTATTGATCGTCACGTCACAAAGGAAATCCAAGCATCGCCTGAGGCGCGGGGCGACATTTAAACTGCCGCCACATGGACCGGGACATGGGGCCGAAAAACCGCAAATTGAGGTCGTCAAGACACTATTGCTGCCGTACGACCGGTGGCTGAGACAGATCAGGAAAGACGTGAAAAAAGGACAAAAGGGCCGGGAGAGCGGCTGGCGTTTCGGGAACCTGATGAAAGGGCGCAAGGTTACTTCGGCAATGGAGGCCGCGGCCTAGAACCGTAGTAGGGAGGAAGTGGACAAAGCTTCAGGTCAAGGCGTTTTATACAGGGGAGCCCTGTGTCAAAGGGGGGAAGAAGTGTGGATGTCGTGAAAACTCTTAAAAAAAAGGAGGGGGTTACGGTGGCATGAAAAAGAGGCAATCCAGCCCCCCGCGGCTGATGATCAAATATCAAAAACAAACGCATACATGCCACAGAGGTACCATGTAGAAGGGCAGAGGGGGGAACGGTAGACAACTCCTTCAGTGGAAAAAAAGATCGTGTTCACTGCGCGCAAGTTTCCCTCAGCAAACACAGAAGGGAGGAACGAACCATAGGGAAAAGAGCACTCAGACTGCTGTGGCGGACGGCAGAGGCTTCGATCGGTTCAAGAAAGAGGAGATAAAGAAACGGGGCAGAGTGCTGTGGAGTCGAGAAAGGATCAGAGAAGCGAAGGAATAAAGGGAAAGGATGCTGATCAATATAGGGGGGGGAAGTCGAACGATGCGATGGGAAAAACAGGATGTCGACAGGCCGAGACTGGTACATCGATTCGCCGCGCGAGTCTTTGCGGGTGTGTCCGATCGCCGACAGGGGGAATCAGAGGCGCAGTCGGCGAGAGGGAAGAACATCATCACTCGAACTAAGCTCACTCGGCCATAAAGGGAGGTCCCGCGTCGGGAAAGAGCTTTTGACACTATCTGCCAGCTACCTTCAATGAATCCGAAAGGGTGCTCAAGAACAAGGGAATCGGCGATGCGAAAAAAGGGAGCGGACGTTCTGACAACGTTCAAGAAAACTTGCAAAAAGTAGTAGGAGTAGAACATCAGTGAGGAAAAAGTCCCAGGAGGCCGACGCCTTTGGCAAAGCCGCAAAGCTGGAGAGTCTTGAAGGGGAAAAAAAACCGCCGCCCGCCGAAAGCGGATTTCAAACAGGGGGGCATCCTATGAGCACAAAAAAAAAGAGGGGGAAGGGAAAAGGGGGATCCGTAAGAGGAGGCGAAAAGCTCTTCTTCGCGAGCGGTGGATGGTGAAAGCCGGAAGAGAAAGGGGGGAAGAGAAGGAAGCCCCAGGCGGGCAGAGAAAAAGAGGGGGGGGGGTTTCTAGAAAGAAAGAGCCAAATCCTCAGGTGGGTAGCTTGTTCTCGCGCATTGCTCAATGAAAGTACGTGAGGTGGGGCCCTTCAAGGGCGAGAGGGCAGGGGTTGTTGGTAGGAGAGGATGCCCGCGGCAATGAGTACCGTCGTCATGGAGTTAGGGTGTGAATGAGGAGCAGGGAGAGAGGGGAGAGGAGAGAGGAGGGGGTGGAAGGGGAGGGGTGGAAGAGGGGCATCCGACGGGGGGGGGTTATGGGCGCAGGTAAGGGTGGGGAGGTGGGATGAGGAAGGGTCGGTTGGAAGGACGGGGGGGAGGGGGGACTGAGGGAAGGATGGAGGAAAATGTACTTGGTACGGCGGAAGCGTGTTAGGCGATGGGGGGAGGAGGGGTGGAAAGGGAGAGGATTGAGAAGAGAGGGAGAATATAGATGGGAAGAGTAGGGAGGCAAAAAATCAGGGAAGCGTAATAGAAAGGGGTAAAGAGGGAGAAGGGGGGGGGTGGTGGGGGGGGGGGGGGGGGTGGGGTGGGAAGGAGGTGGGAGGGTAGGGCGCAAAGCCAGGGTTGCGTTGGGGGTGTGACTAGCGATCGAAAGGGGGCGAGGGGAGGGAGGAGAAGGGCACATGCTATGAGACACCAACGCAGAGGGAAAGGCGAGAGTGGAGGGAGCAGAGAGGGGTGCGAGAGGGGAGGGGTGGGATTGGAGGAGTGGGGGGGGAAAAGGAGAAGGGGGAGGGGAAAGGCCATAGGAGAGCGTTGAGAGAACGGGAGGAGGTTAACGAAGGGTAAGGGGCGAGGGTGGGGTGGAAGGAGCGGGAGTCGGAACAGGGAGGAGCAAGGAATGTGAAGGGGGGGGTAGGGGGGAACAATGCCGTGGTGGCGGAGAAGAGGCGCGGGACTTAACAGGCAGGGTGAAGGGGGGGGTCCGGGGGGGTTTAGAAAAGACTCTCTGCCTCTGGTCTTCACGGGTGGAGTGTTACGGGGGGAGGCAGGGACGAGCTCGAAGGGGGCTGCTGGCAATTGGGGGTAATACGAGGGCTAGGACGGGTAAGTAATCAGGGAGGATGTGGGCGAGGGGCTGAGGGGGAATTTCTGGGAGGGTGGACGGGGAGGTGGGCGGGAGACGGGGAGGGGGGAGGCGCACTGAGATGGACAGGCGCAGAGAGGGAGTTAGCAGGGACGGATAGGGAGTATGAAGGGTGGAGCGCTATTGGGGTAGGGGAGAGGGAGCGCCCTGGCTGGGAGGTGGTCTATTTGGTCACAGGGCTTGTAAAAAGCGGGAAGATGGAATTTAGGCGATCGGAAAAGCGCGAGACGGCAAAAAGAATGGCGAGACGCAGACGAGCCAGGGGCTAGCACAGCGCGCAAAGAAAAAAAAAGCAAGATGACCCTGCGAACAACAGGGGATAGAAAGAAAAACGACGAAGCAACTTCGTAATGCATTTCCAGGGGCTGGGGGGAGAGGGGCACGGGCGCTAGGTCAACGCCGAAACCAAGGGTGAAGAAAAAGGTGGTGGCGCGGAGAGGATAAAATGGACAACACGAATCCGCCTAAGTTGGAGCGGACAGGGAGAGGCTGTCGAAGAAGCGACAAATGTAAAAAAGCGAAAAAAGCGGGTCAATGGGGAAATTCGAGAACATAGAGAGAAATGGAGTGCGGACACGATCGCGCAAAAAAAAAATTAAGATCCAGGGAGAAAAAAAATGGGTCGGCGGCGCCAGGGAACTACCGGTCGCAAACACAGCAAAAGATGGAGCCCTGTGTGACTGCTCAAGCGGTCGGGGATGAAACGAAATGAGCCTCAGGAGAAAGACCAGCAACGGATGGGGAGGATTGGTCCAGGTATGGTGGTTCGGTTCACCGGGCAAAATGGGGAAAAAGCGTCACGTGAACCGGCTTCAGAAAATGCGAGGGAGGTAGAGGGGGGTCGGACGCGGCGCTGCAAGAAGCCGATCTCCGTCAGGTACCTAGATAGGTTACGGAGTAACCTTCGAGGTAGAGGAAAAACCCACGTCCAAAAGAATAGATCCACGAAACGCCCAGACAAGCCGATGACTCGTTTTAGCCAGACCAAATGCATGATGAAGTCGCGAAAAGAGAGGGGAGGGGCAAGGCGAAGGGAGGAAAGGACAGAGCCAGCTAACCTTCACATAAATGGTCCCCACAAAAGAAAACCCCTGCCCAGAGGGGATCTTGGAAGTTCACGGGGGTTTAGTCGAGCCGAAAGCAGCACGTCGGGTGCCGTCCGAAAAAAAAAAGCCGATCTCATCGAATCTATGAACAAGGAGGTCAATCAAAAGGGCTGCCGATAAGAAGGGGAAGGGTGCGTATTCAAAGCGAACCCTCATCCAGGGAAACAGTTACCGGAACCCTTTCTTAGATGCGGACACAGAGAAGAACAGACGGTCGGAGACTTGGCGTCAGCGGTTCAGGTCTGAAGGAATGAATTATTTGATTTTGGTCAGGTTCGGGAACCATCGGAAGACCGGATTGCCAGGAGAGGCTAGTAGGTGTCGGCAAGCCGGGCACCGCACATTCGTAGGGAGGAGAATGCCATAGGACGGGGTGGCTTCAGCCAGACTGGGAGGATGCGACGGGGTGGCGAGGGTCATTGATCTTCCAGCGACACGCAGGTCCTGAAAAAAAATGCTGCGCCCGGTAATGGGGGTCAACAGGCCGGAAAGGGCAAAGAGTGAAAGTAAAACGAAAAAGATATATAAGGAAAAGGGATGGGGGGGAAAAGGGCGGGAGCGTAGTCGGAAGGTAAAAAAACGGATTTGGCGACAGACAGGTCACAGGGTTACACACGTGGGGCGGGAGAGGGTTGAAAAGCTCGGGAAGAGAGGGGCATGCGTCGCTCCAAATGATCGACAATAAAGGTAATGAAGCATGTGGGTGGGAAAAATCAAGCGAGGAGCCCCTGCGATGTGAAAATAAAGGAAATGGTCGTCGGGGAAAGGAAGAGGGGAGTCGCGGTTGGGAACCGTGACTGCGCGGACAGAAGGCTGAATCGGACGAACACTTGAGAACGGATCACGGCCGGCCCAGTAAGATCTAAAAAACAAGAGGAGGAAGGAGGAGATGGTATCAGAGCGTCTGGAAAAAGGGGCGAGGCGCCGGTCGGACTATGAAGGTCGCTCATCCGGTTTACAAAAAAGTAAACATCAGGTGGAAAATGTCAAAAAAAAGAATTGCGAGGTACATGTGAAGCTCATCCAGGGGGGGCTGAATAAACACTGATGGGGGGACATTTATGAGCAGGGCAAAGACAGGCAGGTTGCGCAAGAAGACTTTAAAAAGGGCACCAGGGAAGACCCTGGACAAAGAAGTCCAGGGGAACATGAAGCGGCAGCGCGCCATCTAAAAACCCTCCCCATAACTTGGGCTAAGGGAAAGTTACTAGAATGCCTTAAAAACAGGACTCGTCCTTACCATGAGATGGGGAGGGAGGGCTTGGAGAAAGAGGGGTGGCAATCGAAAACTACCGGCGTCCGACAGGCGAATGCCACAAAAGACCGCTCATCCGGAAGCAAGACGCTGCAGGTACATAAAAAACACAAGAGGATGAAAACGGAGGGCCCTCCGAAGAGTGTAAAGAGCCGCGGCCAACACATACGGGAACACTAAAATAGAAAACATCTGAAGGAATCGTGCTCTCTTACGGAAAAAAACGACCGTGGGCAGGCCGAAAAGTCTCCTGGGGCCAGGGGCGTAATACGCCACGCCAGGTTAGGAATGGGACCGGCCCGGAGTGAGTCCAGGGGGGACAGGGGGGGAGAGAGGAGGGAAGGTTACCAAGAAAGGGTTCGCATAGCCAGCATGTGGTGACGCTCGATCAAAATTAAAAACCCCTTGAAATTCGCAAAATAGGTAGAAGAATTTCTGAGCCGGACCTGGGTCAACGAGAATGGGAACAGTCGTTTAATCAAATCGCAGTGAAGGAGAAACGGCCTAGACGCGAGGGCGATTGAGGGGGAGGTACCGGCGTGGGAGGCGATATGAGGAATGACGGGTTGTCCGGCACCGGAGTTTCCTAATGGACGACGACGGTTTCCTTTGAAGAGTCAAAGACAAACCCGATCAGACCGCCAGGAATGCTAGGCTGAAACGATGACAGAACATACGAGGCTGAAAAACGTAAGGCAGCATAAAGAAGACTCCGAATGGCTGGGTCGGCTGAAGCGGAATGACGTGGTCAAGAAAAATGAATAACCAAGACATCGATATGGCGTATCGGACTATACTGTCGAAGAAACCAAATAAACTGCACCCGAGACGTTATCGATCGGCTATTAGAAGAATGGGCAACCGGTCGTGCATACCCTACAGGGACGAAAGTCAGACCGGCGGGCGTCGTCGGGATTTAAAGATCACCGACAGCCAACGAGGGCAAGGAGGGAGACTTCTGGGGGCTAAATAAAAGCCGATAGCAGAATCAACCGCGGTGCAACTGGAAAGCAGGGTTTTCCGACGGCCGGGGAAGGGAAGCGAAATGAATGGACTACGAAAGGGAAAAAAAAAAAGTTCCTTCATGACTAAAAAAATGCTAACACTGCAACGGGGCGACGTAGACTGCGCAGGAGAAACGGCTAAACGCAAGGGGGAGTCCATCTTTACTCAGGGCAAAAGCATGGGGCAAGAAAAAGACGCCGTACACACGCGCTGTGATGATAAAACTTAACATCACCGCGCCTGAAAGCAGGAGGTGCTGGACGGGATAAAGATACAAACAACCCGAGGGGGGGATACAATAGAGAAAAGGGCCGTCGAAAAGAAGGGAGTATGAGCGGAGGATATCAAGCGATCAATCAGCAAGGAGATCTTAAATGAACATGCGGCGCGAGAGAAGGCGGGAGAAAAGAAAAAAAGCATAAGCAGAAAGTAAACCGGGGACGCTCCAAATCCCTCGAAGAGAGCAGCGAAGGGGGATAGATCAAAGGCGCCGACACGTCGGATCCTTAAGCGCGGCGGCATAGGTCCAAACGCCCGGACCAGGTGAAGAACCGGGGAGGGAAGAGCGGATGCGTGATAGAGGCCGAGAACGAAGAATCGCGGTCGGGAACTAGCCGAGGACAAAAAGAGAAAGAAGAAAAGCTGCGAAAATAGCAAGGGAGGGGTCAAAGTGAAAGCACGGGGGAGACGAACCAAGAACACTAGATCGAAATAGGAAGGTTGGCGTAGGTCACAGGGCAAGTGGAAAGAGGCAGCCAGTCGGAGGAACCGGAAAGACAAGAACAGCACGAAAACGAGTTAGGTTGGGATCTAGAGGTTGGAGGGATGAAAACGATAAAGAGCGCTACCCACCATAGAATGGAGCGTTCTAGACGTTTGGCTGCGTGGGGGCAGCCGTCAGGAGGAAAAAGACGGTCAGTTTCAGAAGGAGTTTAAGTGGGTGCGGGGGATGACCGGGGGAGCTGACACTAAATAGTATATCCCGCAGGTCGGTGGAATCGGTGTTAAAGGGGCATCACCTGTCGCTAAAATCGCGCCGAGTGAAACTAATGGAAAAATATCAAAAAAAACGAAACGAAAACCAGCAACCGACGTACGCGGGTCGCCCGCAGATCCGCATAAGATGATGAGGAGAAGAGCGGGACAAGGCAGTTGGAAAATTAAACCTCGCGTCCCATAAAAAAGCGGAAGAAAAGTGGGAACCGCAGGAAGGCGATATGGAAGGGGGTAAAAGGGGAATTGGGGAAGACGGGAGACAGGGTGAAAAAATACTAATCGCTTGGGGACAGGACGAAAGGAAGAAAAAAACACCCGATCTCCGGCTCGGAATCGAGCCCAAGAGAACCTGGAGAAGGGGAGCGCAAAAATAAATAATAAAAATGACATCGGTCTGTAATCTAGAAAAACGGAGCCAGAGAGGTAACGGCATGAACCAGGGTCGAACGTAGCGTCAAAAGCAGGGTGTCCGGAGGGACGGTCAGGGGGCGCGGGTCTGGGGGAGGTGGGCGAGTTTGGGGGGCGAATGCGGTAAAGCATCCGGATGGGCAGCAGATGAGCAGCACTCTGGGGAGGAATCGGAACGGCAGAAGTCAAAGATGTGGGAGGAGATGCCAGATCAAAAGGGGGTCGACTCGACAATGCGGATCGCCGGGTGGGTGGGCGACCATTGAATCATCGGGCCTTGAGAACACGCATATGATGAAAAAGCATGCGGTGAAGGGGAAGGGGGGGCAGGCCATTCCGGAAAAAGCAAAAGCGTCAAAAAAACAGGGTGATGGACGGGGGGGGAAAAGGGCGTCGAGGGATCGGGAAAGTCTGGGGGGAAGGGCCTGGAATCCATGTTCTTGGGGGACTGCAAAATCGGGAAACGCTCGAGGAAATCGCCTGCGAGAGGAGCTCGTCGATTAAACAGGGGGAACATCATTCATTGGGGGTACCCAGAAGGGGGGAATGAGGAAAAAAAGACTTCAGATGAAAATGTCGAGATGAGAGAAATGAAATGTAGCCCGGTTGGTGAAAAACGTGCAAAATACGAGCTGGAGATGAAGATCGGGCACATTGCGCACAGAAGTTGG
>Ga0179593_1611277_pt1 | contig 12357 bp, 17 predicted proteins | sample CZODoug2_1_08_16_FD_185931 | JGI IMG/M metagenome (GOLD analysis project Ga0179593, IMG submission 185931) | Vadose zone soil fungal communities from Angelo Coast Range Reserve, California, USA - CZODoug2_1_08_16fungal (PacBio error correction) | ecosystem: Environmental > Terrestrial > Soil >...
GAGGCAGGGGGAAAAAGTAAAAACAGGAAAAGGAATGTTAATATCTAAGCAGCGGTTTATGGGCCCTATAAATCAGCGAAATTTCAACTGTGCAAAAGGAAAGGACGAAAATGACGAGGGGGAAGAAAGCACGATGATCGGGTGGGTAACACCGGCATGTGATACTCTTGAATCAACCATGGAAGAAAAAAGGTCGTGGCGGGATTCGCCAGGGGCAAAGGCGGTTAGGGGGGGTACAAAATAAAACAAACTTAATTTTTTGGGATCGGGTCTTGGGGAGCAGGGGATCAGACTTGTTTTATAAAATAGGAAAATCGAAGAACGCTTTCTGGGTATAATTTTAAGACCAACATGGGATGGGTACAAACCAGGAAATGGAAACAACACAGAGGGATGTGGGGGGAAGGACGGGTGCTATAGAATCGGGGGCAAGTCTGATCGGGCTGGGGGGGGCTGATCCGTGCGAAAAAAGTCCTAAACGTTGAAGTGGGTGTGTGGATTTTAACTTGGGTAGTTCTGGGGCCAGTCAGAGCCCGAGGACTGGGAAAAAAAGAGTCAACAGGATCCACTAATGAAGGGGGGATTCAGATGCCTTGTCGGGAAGGCGTTGGGGATAGCTCAGCCGGACATATACCATAGGGTGTATCGGTTGCTAAGAGAAAAAAGGGGGCCAAAAAATCATAACGTGAAGGGGGGATAAGTGGGGGGGGGGAGGGGTGGACAACACATCTAAGGAGAAAAGGCACTGAAGTGGGTTTTCTTCAGGTTGAGGGGGGGAGGAGAACGATTAAAAGGACAGCATCGAGGGATGGTAATTTTGCAAAGGCTGGGGGACGGCTATCGTCGATGAGCTCCGGGCGGTAAAAGAACGGTCTGGGGGTAAAAGGAATGCAGTCAATCGAAAGAAGAGGGGGGTGCTAAAGTAGTCGCCGTGTTATCAAAAAGAGAGGCCCCAACCTGTGGGAAAAAGCAAAAAAGGAAAACGCGGTAAAATCTATCTCAAAAGGGAAACTGGCAGTAAAGGAACTTGGAAAGAAAAGTTCACTGGAAAAAGAAACCTAAAAAAGGAGGGATTTCCGAATAACTGGACAAAGTGAGATACTTGCTTGTGAAACACAAGCCATATATCAGAGGGACTCGAAAACAAAGGGGGCGTTGGTCATGAAAAAAAAAAGTAAAAGTGGTACCCGAAAATCACAAGAGGTTGTCGCGTGGTTGAGCCGGACAAAAGAAAGGAACGTAAAAAGGGAGGGAGCTGGTGAGCGAACACTCCCCTGTACAGAAAAAGGAAAACCCGCGACCGGTTCCGGGAAAAAAGGGTGGAGAGGAGAGGGGGAGAAACCAAAAATGACAGAGCACATGTGGACCGGAGACGTAATAAAGTTAAACGTTGCAGATGAGTGGAAGCCATACGGATCACGAACGCCAAAAAAGGAACCTTGTGGAAGGGATTTACCGCTGGGGGGGAAAAAAAAAAAAACAGGAGCTGGACAGGGTGGCGGTTTTGTAGCGCTGGTAAGTTTCATTTAAAAACTCAAGGAAAGGGAGGGGGGTGACACAATACAACCGGTCTCAGAGGAACAGGTCCCGAGAAATGGGCTTGTGAAAGGGAACGCCTCGAAAGAAAAAAAGAAAAAGAGGGGGAAGAAAATTACTGAAAAAAAACTTATCGGGGGGAAATGTCAAAGTTACGGCGGGGGTAGGGGGATCTCAAAATGAAAAAAATAAAGAGGAGGGGGTATCGGGAAAGAAAGCCAGAACGTTATCGCGGTGGACAGCAGGGGGGACCAATGAACACCGAAAGATGAAGAGACAGAAAAGCAAAAAAAAGGGAAAAAAATTAAGTGGGTCTTTTCTTCTGGGGTGAACAACATAAAAAAAAAACCGAAAACAGAAGAGAAGGAAGGGGCAAAAGGAGGGAAGCAGTTTGATTGGAGCGGTGGTTGTAGCCCGGAAAAAAAAATCCGGCCAAGGGGAGGACAAGAAGGAGGGGGACAGTGGACCGAATCAATCACTAAAAAAAGAGTGACTCAAGGAAGTCCAAAAAAATAGGTCAAAACCACAAAGTTGCGCAAAGAAATAAATACCGGAAAATTTTAGTAGCCCTGTACTAAAGTGGAAGGAATAATCAATGGGGGGAAACTTTCTTCTAAAAGGGGAATACAAGGGTCAAAAAGGTGTTGGACGCTGAGAAACGATCGCCTATACAGAAAGAGGGAAAAAACAAGGGTACCGGGGGGGGTTCGGACGCAGCCGGAGCGCGAGAAAGGTATCGCCGGTGAAAAAAAGAAAAAAAAAAAAAATATTTGTCAACGGAAATAAACTCCAACCAAAAAACAACAGGGGGCGGGATGAAAAGAGAGTGTCAAATGCGTAAACAGGTGACTGTAAGGGGGAAAAAAGGAAAAAAAGCCCGAAGAAAAGGAAAGGTGATGTCCATAAAGTGTTTGCATTATATCTCATTTCGAATTCGAACCGCCAATATGGAAATTTACCTTCAAAAAAGACGCAGTCGATCACCGGAACTGGTTGGAATGAAACATTTGGTGGAAGGTCCAAATGAAAATTAGTGCGCGTCAAAGCAAAGCCGTAGACAAAAAAGGCTAACCATCAATTCAAAACGGAAGGACTTTATAGGTGCAGCCCGAAAAACCTCCACTGACACAGGGGAGCCTGTGAAAGGTTAGGGGGGGGGGAAAAATGGCGATAAAAAGCGCAGGGGGCCCAAACAAACGAGAATTCTAAAGGATTGTTCGGAACTGACATAATTAAAATGGCATGAGAAAATGGGTGGGGGGAGTTTGACGCTATCGAGAAGGGGTGGTATTCCAGACCCATATCCCGAAAAGTAGAAAGATCAAGCCAGGTTTGGGATGTGCCGGAGGAGAAACCAGAACAAAGGAAACAGAGGGGGGAAGTCAGCGGAAGGAGGCCGGGTTGGCAAAAAAAAATACTTGAACGTCGCTTGGAAAAAACACTCCGGTGAACCTCTAGAGACAGGGGTTGGGGGTGGTCAAAGGGGGTGAGAACCCCGTCATTTGTGCGGAGAAAAAGGGAAAAAGGACGGTGAAAAGAGGGGCGAAGGATCAAAAAAAAAAAAGGGCGCAGGAAGGCCGGCGTTCCAAAAGAATGTAGGGGATTGGTCGAAAAACACAATACTGCAGTGTGGGGGGAAAAAGGCCAAATGGGAGGTTCACGAAAGGTGAAAGCAATTGCCACCGTGAAGCATCGCTAAGAAATATCGAGCAGGGCTTAAATGGGTGGGGGGAAGGAAAAAGGGGAGGAAAAAGAAGAAAAAACTAAAAGTACTGGGGGGGGGGAGGAAAAGAAGAACCTGGGTAGGAAGAATCATATGACGAGTGATGAGCGCGAGGAACTTCTCGTGCAAATAGACGTTAATGCCAGCGCGTAGCGTGAGTCAGAAGGTGGTGAAATGTGGAGAAATGTTAGGAAGGGGGAAACTATGGGAAGAAAACCGGAAAGCAAAGCCAAATCCCCACAAACCGCGGCCGATGGAGAGTACGGGTCGAGACCCGAAAAAGCCATCCAAGGAGGTAAACTAATAAAACACTCAGTCCTTGTCACAAAAACAGACGCCTGTGAGAATTACGTCAAAGTCAGAAAGGACGGCCAGGGAACCGGGGAAAAAAAGGGACGCAGTATGTCCAAAAAAAAAAACTCGTTTCAGGAAGCGATCGCAACAAAAGAATGGGGGGCAATTATGCCGTCCGAGGGGGTAAACAACAGACGACAATCAGAGAAAAGAAGGAAATTGCTGGAGGTCCGGGGCAGCGGAACCAAACGTCACGGATAAAGAGGATAAAACAAAAAGGAAAATAAAATTGGACAGGACGATAGGGTAGGGCGACTACTTGGAAAAAAAACAAACTAAAAACGGGGAAACGGGGGGTGGGATCCGAAGAAAAATTCCCCATGGGGGATCGGTACAACCCCCAGGTAGAAAAAACCTTTGAGAAAAATGTGTCACACTCTGGGGGGGGGGGGGGATCAAAAGGTTTTCCTGGCTCAACGCTCCGCCAAGGGGCATGGTGTTTGTCAGGGAAAAAAACCATCAAAAAGGGGCGAAAAAAGGAAAGAAAAATGCCGGGGTTGGGGGGGGGTAGTTATGGGCCGAACCACCAATATGGGGGAAAGTCGGTGGAGGGGGATTCGAAGGCCCGAAGAAAGGGGTGGAAAAAGTCCTGGGGGGGGAATGGGCCTTAAGTCCCTTGAAGGCTTAAAGGGGATTCATTCAACGATGGAGGTATTGTGTTAAAATAGTAGTCCCGCGAAAGGCATTGGATACCGACATAACCGGGCCTAGGAAGGGAAATGCGCAGACAAGTAATGCTGCCGAAAAAATTTGGGGGGGACAATAGGGCCGGGTAGGGGGTGAGGGGAAAAAGCTACATTATGGAAAAAAACTCCCCAAACCATCGAGGCCTTGATGGCACTACATGTCCACGTGTTCCAGGCTCAAATACTCACACCATAAGCGGTTTTTCGGGAAAAAAAGCAATAGAAGGGACGGATCCCTCATCTCCGTCAAATTAAATCCACGGGGAACGGCTGCAACCCTCCAAAAAAAGTGAAATCGTGGCCATTCGTCGAAGCTGGGGGGATGTCAAAAAAAAGAAAAAACTACATTTCGAGGGAGTCCGGTCCATGCTTCGTGGGGGAATGCTTCATTCAAGGCGGGTCGGGGAAAACCATCATCTCTCGGGAACTCCTTGGGGGCTTCGTAAAACAGGTTTAAGGAACAAACAACCTACGCCAACGGCAAAAAAATGTCCCCAACCAACACTAGGGTCGAAAACGGCCGACAAACGCAAGGAATAATCCACTGACAATATTGAGAAGTTAAAGGAGGTGACAATCGATGAGGTAAGGAGGGTCGGAAAAAAAGCGCCAAAATACTACGAAAAGAAAAAATCGAAGGAGAAAAAGATCACTACCAATGTGGAGAAAAAAAACGTCGAAAGGGAAAGAAGGAAGTGGGGAAATAATACGGCAAAAATATTGGGGGTCTACACTAGCAACAAAAAAATGAATGCGGAAGCAAAAATAACGAAAGAGGCATGGAAAAAGTCACCGGAAAAAAACGGGGGGGCGCGACACTGGGGGTGGGAGAAAACGTGTGGTGAGGGGAAGTTCGATCTCGCCAATCAGAGAGCCTGCAATCACCCGGGGCAATTGTGTGTGCAGAGGGGAGGGCAATGAAAAGGAAAAGGGTAGGAGGAGTCTGGGGTGTGAGCCTATCAGGGTGCAGCAGGACACTGTGTGGAGAGAAAGCTTCAGGGAAAGTCAAGGTGGTGCGGGGGCATGAAAAGAGAATCCAGGGCAAGGGTGCCATTTGGGGGGTTGGGTTTTCAAAAAGGCTCGTACCGGGAAATTAAGAATGCTGTTAACAACGGGATGTGGAAAAAGAACCTGGAAGGAAGTTGCGGAACCAAGAAAGAGTGTGAACGATTTGCTTGCTGCGAGAAAAAAACAAAAGCGCCAGGGGGGGCAGGCCATCCAGGATAACAAAAGAAAAAGGGGAGGGGGAAAAAAAAAGAATGACGAAGAAAACTAAAAAAGTAACAAAAAAATGAGTTCAGAGAACAAATACAGAAAAAAAATCAAAATTGCGGGGGAGAAAAAAAATACAACTCTAACTCGGGGGGATGCGAAAAAAGAAAAGAAGTAGCGGCTCCAATCCCAGACAGGGTGGCGTAAAAAGGACCCGGCTCTTTTGGAAAATAAATGCAGTGAGTCTAAACTAACATAAATATGAAAGAAGCTCTGGAAAGTGCAAAAACGGGCGTCTTTAGCGGCAATGTGGGGTCAGTGTTCGGGCAAAATGGTGTGAAAAGTAATAAAAAAAGGGGGGGAGGGTGCCAGAGTGGAAAAAAAACAACTTCTACTGAATTTAAAGGACCAGTCACACAGGCAATAATTTGACGAGAAAAAATCATCCGAAAAAAAAACAAGGGGAAACAAAACATAAAAAAGAATCTCGCAAAACCCGGCGGAACTGGCCAGGGGGCACAATGCCCTTATTCAAACACACGTCCAAATAGATTATGTCTTCCATAGCGTAGGTTTGGGGGGAGAGGGGCCAAATCAAACGGGAGAGAAACAGCATAGGGTTTGAAAAAAACTCAAACAGCCCGGAAAAAAAAAATTGACCTTCGGAACGTTCAAGTGCCGGAAGAAAGACACGGGCAATGAGGCTATGTGGGGGTGAAAATTGGAGGGTTGTCAGAAGGCCGTTGCCAAAGGGGGGAGACCAGGGAAAAACGACATCGGAAAAAAAAAGCTTATTACAGATCGGGAAGGAAAGCTGTGACGATTGCAAGCTTCTAGAGTAGTGTATAAAATCACGAACGTCATTGGAAGGTCTACCATAAAGCACGCGGAAGGTGGGAACGACTATGCACAAAGGTGCTGGGGGGGGGGAAAAGGGGATGGGGGCAGTCTTAAACAAGAAAAAGACTGATCACAATGCCTTGCTTGTTTGTGGGGGAAAAAACACTGAGGGAAGGTGGACCCGGACCCAAAATCGATGAAGATCTGTGGAAAAAGGTGATCGAGAAAAGCGAATTCACATGGAAAGCTGAAATGTTGGACTAAGCAATGTTTTACTGCGTTTTGAAAGCGGGGTGTGCTCCGATCCGAGGATCAGGAGTGCAAACGGGGGAAAAAAGCGCGAGAGGTGCCGGGGGGGAAAAATTCCTGGTCCAAAAAGTAATCCAACCGTCCTTGCCTGGGGATTTAAAAAGGAGACGGGCCCGTCGGTTCGTTCAAACGAAAAGGAGAGGCAGGCGGGGCAAGGAAAGACACCATCGGTAGCGAAGGTGCCTCTAAAGTTCTCCAGACCAGCACTACCGTTGGGAGACGGTGAAAACAAAGGGGAAGTGGAGGTAACTTGTGTAGCTGTCACAGAAAAGTGGGGTCAAATCATCAAGATTATAACCGAAAATCAAACAACCAAGTATTTAGAGGGACAAAAAATGGGCGGCGAGGTGGCCAACGAAGGACAGGCCGGCCAGGGGGAAAACTGTAAACTATCACAGTGACACAAACAATACGCTTACGAGCAAAATGGTTAATTCGCCAGACACAGTCTCCTATTTAAGAAAGGTTGGGTGAATGGGACGACGTGAAAATGGCAAGCTTGTACCACAAAGGGACTAGGACAACATAAAGCAGGTCAATGTTGTGGAAAAGGCCCGCAAGGTATAAAGGAAGGGGGGCGCGGCACTAAGTAAAGTGGACTCGACAAACAACGGGTGCGGGGAGGAAAAACGGGGGAAAGGGGGGGTCCCACTCAGCCTTGCGGGACAAAAAGCACGCAGCAAGGGTCATCGCGTCAGGAATGGAGGCCGGTTATGAGGGGGAAGAAAGGAAGAGTGCACCAGGAGGCCGGTGTGTCAGGGAGCCCAAAAAGGCGGTGCTACGATCAGAACCCAGCAATTAAAAGGGGATATCTATGCGTGGAAGGCACATCGGAAAATCTTTAAAACTCGAAAAACAACAGAGAAAAAAGGAAGGTGACAGAACAGACAAAAAAAGAAAAAGTGACACGAATCGGAGAAGAAGGTCAAACGTCATAAGGGGTGTGCTGGTAGGCACGGAAAGTCGGGTACGGCAGAACACCAAGATGGGGGCCGAAACGGCTCCATCAAGTAGACGACGGTTGATACGTATCCAAGTGGGCCTCATCGGAGGGAGGCCACGTGAGTACCTTCGGTAAGGGGACGTTGCCAGGCGGGGTCATTCCTACAGGACGGTGGAAGGGGATTGAAGCAAAGAGGCACCGGAACGTTATTGTTCGGGGGTGGAGGGGAGAGCTGGGCACGAACGATCAGAAAAAAAGCATCCTTACACCAGAACCTGTCAAGATTGGGTAGTTTCCAACATGGGAGTGGTCGTGATGGAGAACTGGAGAAAGCTGGTGTTGCAAGGGAACAGCAAAAAAAAAGAGAGGCAGCGGTCACACACAAACAACTCAACTGGAGAAGGCCATATGAGTGGTGTCCGTGAGACAGTGTAAAATCAACGCAAAGCGGTGGAAGGGGGGGCGTACAAGGAAAGACTTCGCAGTCGGCGGGGAGAGGGGTCAAAGGGGGGATGAAAAAAGATGAGGAAAAAGGGAAAGAGAATAAAAAGGGGGAGTAAGACCACAATCACACGTGAGGAAGGAAAAAGGACTTGAAATGCAAACAAAAAAAAGGGTGTAAAGAAAAAATCAGTCTCGGGGTGATATATATATAAAAAGTATGTGTTGCATGAGAGTATCTAAGTTAAATTGAGTGACCATTATATACAAAGGGGGGGGGGGGGTGCTCCCACACAAAAAAGGGGGGGGGGACCACAGAATGAAAGAAGGAAAGGTCCTTCGCTAAGACAATGACTCGGCACGGGCTTCGGTGACAGCACTGGGAGATCGCGGGGGCCAGAAGAAGAGGAAAGCAAAAAGGGAGGGAAAAAAGGGGAAGGAAGAGAAGGGATAGGGGAAGGGGGGGGGAAAAGAAGAGGAACGAAAAAGGAGCCAGGACCAAAACCCTAAAAAAGGAAAAATTGGGTTTCTGTAAACCTGTGATGGGGTACAATGTTTTTGGGAGTAAATTCACATAGACGAAAAACGTGGGGAAAGCAAAAAGACATGGGGTAAAAAAACCAAACCGTTATAAAGAAATAAGTGGTAGGGCAGGGGAAATATGAAAACTTTACTATGAAGTGCATGACAAGACGGGAAAAACGGGGCAAGAGTGTATGCGGGGTGCTGAAAAAAAACTCAATGAAACAAAATATCCCTTGAAGGGAAATGTTCTCGCATAAAGACAGATCTCGGGGGGAAACGTCAGTTGCTGAAAACGGAAGAAAATTGGTGTACCAATAAATTTTTAAAACAACGGTGAACAATGGGATAGGGGGGGGGGGGGAGATAGAATCGAAAGGGGGGAAAGTCGTGGTTCGCAACCAAAAGACGGGTTTCATTCGGGAGCCAAGTAAGTTCTGGGAGGGGGGGAATGTCCCTAATCTGAACTATGAACTTGGAAAAACCGAGGGTACCAACAGAACGTCCGAGCCAACAAGGAGGGCCAAGGGCCAACGAGAGGAATTCTGTGTTGGCAATTGAAAACGTTAAGCGCAAATTAGAGTAAACATGGGCTACACAATAAAAGAGAGGAAAGAAAAAAGGAACGTCCTCGAAGAAGGCTGGGGAGCCGTCTGAGGTGTAAAAAATATACACGAGGGGTTTGAAGACTTATAAGAAAGAAAATCGTGGGGAAGGCTATGCACAAACTCACTGGGGGGGGAAGATAACAAGGGAATACGGTCCCTTCCAGGGAAAATCCACATAAAAAAAAAATGAGACGCATCCCAGGAAAACACAGGGAGTGTTGTGAAGGGGAATAGGGGAAGATCCCCAAAAGGGAAAGCATAATGAGGGAAAAATGAGGCACAACCTAAGAGAAAATGACATTTCGTATGAAGTCGGAACCTAAAAAATGAGGATGTTTGCCCATTATTTTTAGTTGGGGAAAAAAAATCCGCGGTGAAATCAACCAACAGGCATAACAAAGAGAGCCGGGGGTCCTGAGCGGGGGGGGTTAAAGAAGGACCAAGTTGGGGGGGTGGTGTGTCGGGGAACCCTTGGGTTCAAGGGGGTCAGCCCTAAGAGTGATTTTTTAAAAGTGTGTCACAAAGGGGGTTCCTGAAGGAAAAATTGAACAAAGAGATAGGGATCCGTGAAAAGATGGGAAAAAGTTTTGGATGTCACAACGGGCGACGCGACCCAAAGTGAAGAAATGGGTGAACAATCGAAAAAAGGGAGCGAGAGGAACATTTAACGGGGGAAGGAACTTCGTGCTTGAGGAGCAAAACGATGGTTTCAAAATGGGGAGCCAAAGGACAGGGTACAAGGGCAAATCCATAAATAGCACACCAACAGTCTTGCACGATCTTGTAGGGTCCTGGTGAGGCAGAGAGAAGGAGGTCGCCATAGGGGTCTGGGGGGGCCGCGCCCAAAAACGGAAAATGGCGGAGGTGGCACGACTGGTGAAGAAGGTTTTTGAGGGTTTAAGAAGCCCTTCCAAAGTAAAAGGGTGGCACTTAATATCGCCCGCCCACGGAAATCGTCCCACATGTGGTTCGGAAACAGAAATAAAATCAGGGTGTGGGATCAATCCCGCCAGGGGAAAAACCAAAAAGAGACGAAAGACAGCAGAACCGGCCCAAACAGGGGTAGAGTCGACACGCTGAGGGAAATTAAGAGTGGGGGAGATCACAAAAAAAAGGGGAAATAAACTTCTAAGGGGTGGGGGGTCAAACTTCAACCTGCCAAATTGGTGTGTCTAAAACGGAAGGGGGGGCCCAAGAGTAACGGGCAACGGACAACGAAATGGGGATGGCAAAAAAAGGGGAAGAATCAATTAAATGGTCCGGTTTGAGGGGGTAAAAAGAGGGGGAATACAGCGAAAAATAGTAATCATTCTTAAAGCTGGCCTTTATTTAGGCATCTGGGGTGAGTAAATTAAAGTAAGGGGGCACTGCACGCCAAAAAGAAACCAGTCCAATGGGTCTATATCAATTTGGTTCTGACATCTTGCCAAAAACAGTATTCGGGGGGAGTGCCCTAAAAGAGGACCGTTGGGAATTCTGAGAGGGCGCTAAATGCCCCAAGTGAGCGGATCGAGGAAATGCTGTAAAGGGGGGGGGAGTTGGGGAGCCGAAAAAAGATGAAAATCTGGGCGGGGGAAGGAAACAAAAAATCAGAGGGGCATTGTTTTATGCAGTGGCACATATTGGTGCGGCAGGGGGGGGTGAGGCCTTGGGGAGGAATGATGTGGACAGGGCCGAAATAAACCAGCGCCAGGAAAGGGGGGGGGAAAGGAAAAAAAATTTGGAAAAGGGGGGGGGGATAGACGATGGGTGAAATTGGGGGTAGATTAGTCTATCGGGGGTGCAACCGGCGTCTAAAATCACTGGTCGCGGTCCCTTAGAAGGGTACGGTCTCTGTCGCGGAAGTTAGGTGATAACTTAAAAAGTGTGTAATGGATGGTACCACAGTCCAAGAATGAGCGGGAACCTTATTAAAAGGACAAGTCTAGCAAATGTAAAGGATGACATAACAAAAAGGGGAAAAAAAAAAAAAAAGGGGGGGGTGGTTATACTACGATGAAAAAAGGTTTGGGGGGGGGACCACCAGGAACGAAAGGGGGTAATTGAATATAAAAGACGTGGCAGAAACAGGTGGGGTGCTCGAAAGGGTGATGGGTTATCAAAGGATGCACTCTAGGTAGAAAAACCGTATACATGAGGTAGGAAGGAGGGGCCCTCAGAAAGGATTATCTTTCCGAAGGGGGAAAAAGAAAAACACTTCGAGGTTGGCTGGGTTCTCCGGAAATGCAAAAAATTGGACAATGAAAACAAGACTGTCCAGAGAGGTGTGCAAACCGTTGCCGGCCATGGAGCAAAAAGGTTCATTGTAAGGAACCAACCAAAAGTCGATGACAGGGGACTCAGATGGAGGTAAAAAGAAAAAACGGAAGATTCGAGAAAAGAACGGGAAGTATTAGGGGACTAAGATGGAACGAAGAAGGAAAAAAATCCGGGCTTGTAAAGCTTTTGTTGGAGTTCCCCGAATTCAGTAGGTTATCCAAAATGTGAGAAAGATAAACAAAAACAAAAGGGAAAATCGGATTGGAGGGAAAGAATCCCGAAAGTGCAAAAAATTAGGTGGCGGCCGCAGGAATGAGACAACAACGAAAAAAGCCAGGGAGGGAACCTTGGTGATGGGAAAGGCGGAAAAAGAGTTGTGACAAGGTGAAAGAAAAGGGGGCGGGACCTAAATTGGAAGTGACCCCGACCCGGGAACCTTGGGTTTGTGAAAAACGGAAGACCTAATTGGAAGAGCAATGGGGGGGGAAGATTAATGGATGGGAAAGAGGGTCCTATCATGCACGCGGCCATCTAAAAGAAGTTCCGGCCGACAAAGGGTGCAGTATTATCCGAGGGGTCCAAAAGAGTGGGCTTTCCTTCAAAAAGGACCAAACGTCGGTGGATTGCAAAAACGAGGGGGGGATTTGAACGCCGAGAGGACGGTTCAAGGGGGGGGGGGAGAAATACCCTTGAAGGTTTTCTTAAATCTTTTAGCAAGGGGGACGACGTTTATAAAAGTCGAACCGACAGTGGGCGAGAGGGGGTGAATATTAAAGAATATGGGGTAACTCCATGAATCACCCCGAAGGAGAAAAGGGGGTCCACACAGGGGGGGGGGATTGGCCAGACAACGAAATCGGTAAAAGGCGGAAGTCCAACGGCATCGGTGGGGGACGGTACATGAAAAGGTTTTTCCAAACCACT
>Ga0179593_1663354_pt1 | contig 12357 bp, 10 predicted proteins | sample CZODoug2_1_08_16_FD_185931 | JGI IMG/M metagenome (GOLD analysis project Ga0179593, IMG submission 185931) | Vadose zone soil fungal communities from Angelo Coast Range Reserve, California, USA - CZODoug2_1_08_16fungal (PacBio error correction) | ecosystem: Environmental > Terrestrial > Soil >...
CGATTTGTCCATTCTCCTCCACGCCTAGATAAAACAGCACCACTCCAAAAGTGGTCCTTAGAGAAGACAGAGATGTCACCCATGGCTGCTTTCCAGGCGGGCGTGTTATCTAAGGGGCAGGGGCTAAATAGATAATTTACTGGAGAAAAGGAAATCTAGCTTTTTGATTGAGATCACCACGTTTCAGCAAAGGGTTGGGTGGTGAACCTGCACACGTTGGGAGGAAAATAAAAAAAATAGCTGTCAATAGATATTCAAAAACCAACCACGGAGAGGAGGATAGGGGGAAGCAAGGACCTCGGGAGGGCCAACGAAAACCGGGTGCAGGTTGCGGTAAAAGCATGCCCTCGGGGCTCGCCAAGGGGGATGAGAGGCATAATCAAAAAAAAAGACAGGCGGGAGTAAGCACTGATCTTTCGCCCACTTAAGATACCGATAAATTCTTAAACCTTGGACAAGCGAATTCGGGGGTTGAGACTCTTTTTTGGGAAAGAAAAATCTCATTTTGTACGACTAGAGGAAAACCTCCCGGTAAGTTTAAGTACGGACTTTATGAAGTTAAATTTGGCTTAGAGTAAAAGAATTACCCGATGAATTTGAGGGGAGGTTCAAAAGAAGCTACAGCTAGGTGTAGTTTATTTTCTACCTTCTAGTCTTGGTCGGAGCTCGGTTAACAGTTCCACTCCGCCGCGAAAGTCGGTTAGGCGTTACTGAAATTTCTCTCATTTAAAGGTGCCTCGACAGGTGTCTCCCGGGCTGGTTTCTCCAAGAGTCCTTTTACTGCCGACGTCAGAAGAGGAATCGCTTCCGTCAGAGGTAACTCATGTCTTACTTAGCAAAACTCGACAAACGTCTCCAAAAAATAGGCGGAAGACCCCTCTTCTAAACCAACACCATGCAATATCTAAGGTTAGAGGGTTCCTTAGTGTCTGTAGAACTTCATGCTTTCGCGTATAGCCTCACCGTATAAGAGGAGGCCTCGTCGAAAAAAAAAGAAGGAGAAACTCGTTTAGATGTTATAGAGAACGCTGTTTCGCTCAAACCTAGTTCCTCGGAGGAGGGGGAAAGATCTCCCGTCGGAAAGAAGGCAGGCTATCACGGTACTCAGAGGAGTGAAAATCGTAAGCACTGAAGGAGTCGCCGAAAGCGAAAGTCTGCGTGTCTGTCAGCAAATGAAAGGGGCCGTCTTCAGGAGCTACAAAAAGCGAAAAATTTTCTATTGAATCAAACGGTGCGGGGTCGGCTGTATGAGGCTAACGCACTAGGGGGAAGGGGTAGAAAACGGGGAACAGAACTGGGCCCTACTTGAATTCTTTAAACCGGCAAAATGATTCCGGGCGAAATACCGGAAGACTTCGCGCCGAGGAAGCTGATTAACGACATATGGGTTTAAGCCTCATATTGGGTCTTCGAGCCGAGCAAAATTGAGCGGTGTGGGAAAATCGACCACAACCGGACCTAAAGTTAGCATAAAAAGGTCAGGAAGAAGTCATAAACTGCCGGAGACGCGCGAGCAGGCCAAAGGGAGGCTGCCGAATGGGGGTGAAGAGACACGACGAAGACCAAGCGCCCTGACGTAGCCTTGCCCCGCGCCCGTGACGCCCAGTGACAGAAGAGGAGAGCCTTCGCTGAAGCAAACAGAATTTTCTCAAAGGGCTGCGGAGCGCTCCGCCGGAGATGCATGAGGGGCGGTCATGCGTTCGAGAGCTCAACGAATAACGGTAGTTCAGGGGGGGGGTATCCCTTCAGAAGTTGTGCTTCAACGCACCTACAAGCACCTTAAGGCCGAATAGGATCAGCCGGCGCACTCGCGAGTTAGAGCGCGCCTCTTGCTAGGTCAAATTAACAAAAGTTCTTCCGTGACGGCGGCCCCAGTTGATACGGATCGGAAGGGTTTTGTAAAGCCATGTCTTTCATAGTAAGCCCATTCACAAAAAGGGGGAGAGCGGTAGACCTGAATCACGTTATCTACTTAATGCCCGAGGGTGCCGTCCAGTCCTATCTTTCGAGGGAATCAGCCGCTCTCAGATCAAGAGATGCCTTTCAAGAGATCAGGTTAATGATGGAAAAAGTTGGGAACGTATGACGAACGCCCTTTTGGACTATAATAGCATGAAGAGGACCGGAATTCTGATAGGCAAGGGGGGAGGTCTTACTATCGACGTAGCCGCCGTTGCGCGTTCGTAACTAAGTAGGTCTTCTCCGTCGTCTATCTGAGGGGGAAGGTGGCAAAGATGCTTCTACGCGCGAATATATCAGAGCGATGCTGCGTGTCTGCGCAGGGGCACATGGAGACGGCGCGCATTAATAGACATTCAATTCAGGAAAAATTTGGACATCAGATCTTAAACGCGCCGGGACCAGGGCTCCTCTATCATGAAGGATCGACATATCGGACATAATTAAACAGGCAGTAGAGGTGGATTGGGAATTTAAATCGGAGGAGAGGAAGGTCAAGGAAACCGATTTATGGAGGGGCACCATTCAACCCTTGGCCGAGGTACGTTGACGGGGGATTGGGCTCTTAGACACGCTCCGCTCAAGCAGCTAAGTATCTGGACGAAATCAAAACGCGAAGGGAATAAAAACCATAGTGCAGTCAAGTAGATAGAAGAGGCCGTTCCAAAGGCGCGGCAAATTCACCACACCTATTATGAGGAAAAGAGATATGAATGAGAGGCCCCGCCTGTCAACGTGACTAGAAGAAGAAGACTTTCTGGTTAGGCGCTATCGGGGGGTGTCTCCGAGTACCGAGGATCGTGTTGCGAATTCAATGTCCCTGACAACCGTCAATTACATCGGCCAAGATCTCCAATGGTCATCCATCCATGTTCAACTCGACTCGAGAGGAGTTGCGCCAGCTGGTCCACACTGGAAGCCCCAGGGATCACCGTTTAAAGGAAGGAAGGTGCAAGAAAAAACTATCCTAATTAAGCGAGGGGAAGTCTGAAAGGGGAAAGGACGCGTGACAGAGACGTTCTCTGCGCAACTCCGTGAAGGACCTTCTTCAGATTGCGGGTTGGAAAAGTTGAACCGCGAGTCCGAATGACGCGCAACGCGAGTAGAAGACGAACTAACCACGGAAACTCTCAAAGAGAGGGAAGATAGATCCCTAAGGGACGAAAAACGCAATGCAGCTTCGAGTAGGAGTCGTACGACCAATCCGCTTCAGCGAGAAGGGATATGGAAAAAAAACGGGGGTCTCTTATCTGGAAGGGCTGGGGCGTCCATCGGTCCCGACTTGCATCGATCACGTTCACCTTATTTTCCCTTCCTGGTCAGGAGAGGAGACGGGGGAGTGTCTTGATCGGCTCAAAGATACGCTACCCGAGCGTAGACATTTTCGTCGATACGCCTCGAATCTTCGGAGATAGCGCCGCGTGTTTCATGGGGGGCGGAAGAGCCAGCACATGGAGGAAAACAATTGCGATCATTATCACTAGAGGGGAGGACAATGCAACGCGTCTTGAAACCGACTACAGGACCGCTATAAAACTCGGGACATCGAGCCGACTGGCGGGACGTCGGCCGGACGGTGCGCATGGGGGCGCGGGAAAGCAAGAATTATCCTGGAAACGGAAGCAGGAAGGGCCTAGACGTTCAGAAGAGAGTTCGAGAACTCGAACGAGTCTTGACCGACGGTAGAACTACTGCCAGGGGGGGGAGCTCTCAAAAACAGTCCGTGGGTGGGGGGGGGTAGCCACCGTTTGTTTTTCGGCAAGGGGGCTTGGCCTGCCGCTCCTGGAACAAATAGGATCGTCTTACTGGGGGACTGAGTGCGTGGAAGATAGAACGTTCTCGCGGTGAAATCAGAGGCAGACTGCAACAACCGTTCTTCGGTGTCGGTAAAAAGGCGCTCGATGGGGGTCTCTCCTCTGCAGTCCAGACGAAGGGCATTCCTACTGGTTGTAGGTGCCTCCTGTCGGTCTATACCGGAAAAAAATCAATTGGAGTTCTTAAAATCAAAAATATGAGCTGGTCCAACAAAAGGGGTGGATCGCGTCAACGTTCTCATGAAAGAGCGGGGGGGCAAGGCCGGCATAAATCTGTTATAAAAATGGAAAGAAGAGCTGAGGGGTAAAGGGGGAATGTGCCGTTCTCTGGCTTCTATGGAAAAAATGCGGGGGGGGGCGGCAACGGAAGTTTCAAGAAAACAAGCAGGGGGGCACTCCTCCACAATGGGGGGGGAAAAAGGTTTCAGCGGCATGCACACGACCAGGCCGGGGTCGTTTGGGCGAAGGAAGGTAGCATGGAAGAGAGGAAAATGCACGAAAAACTTCCCTTTAGTAGAAACTAAAAAGGTTTGAAACTATGCGATTCAAAAAATAAGGGGGCAGAAGGGCTCAGAATGACTCGGAGGCGATACGGAGAAAGTAGGGAGGACGCTGCGCGCAGGACAAGAGAAACAGGAGAGGTCACCAGCTAAGAGTTTTTCGTGGCAAAAAAACTCCTTTTGGGGCGAAGGAAAAAAACCCGCGAAAAGAAGGTGACGACGTGGAGAAATAAACTTCCCTAAACTAAGTACAGGCGCGGAAAACTAAATATAACAATCCGGACAGCCAGAAAGCACCTGCCTACGGCGGAGACGAAAGGATTGTCAAACTCATAGGTGGAGGGAGCGCCGCGCGAAAGGCAAACCTTAAGAGAAAAAAACGCTCAAAGTGCCGGGGGGTAAGGAACAAAGAGGACAGGGGGTTCCAAGACGAGCTCCATTCGTTCAAAACTTCAGGGGTACGAAGAGGGGTGTCCGGTTAAACGGGGCGGGCCCTAATTCGCCGTCCAACACGCCTATCTCCGAATTTTGGGAAGAGGGGCACTCTCCCCCAGAGGGAGACGGCGAAACGTTCAGCATAAACTAATCTCTCCGACTGAGGTAATCCGGCCGACGATCACCATAAAAATATTCGCCAAAAATGGAAAACGTTTGGTCCGCAGGAAAGGGACGGTGATACGAAGTGAAAATATTGAAAAAGGGGGGGGGACACAACTCTGATGGGGGGGGAGACAGGGATCCCCCGGCGCCGCAATGAGTTCCTGAAAAACGTCCCCAAAGGGGGGTTCGGGAGAATTCCAAAAGGAGATTCAGGGAGCGAACCGGACCCAAAACACCGAGGAGGAAATGAAAAATATTTTAGGCATGAAAAAAAAAAACGGGAAGGTTTGATTACAGGCCCTCGGGACTGCCAAGTCATGTCAAAAAGCAGAGGGACGGGGACAAGACTAAGCCAAAGTGCATCACCCAAGGAAAGGTTACATCCATTCGTGGAAGATGGTTTGGTGGAAGCGAAAGGGGGAAAAAGAGTCGCCTTATAGCCCTTCCCTGGCCTTTGAGGTCTTACCGGGGGGGGTAGGGGGGAGAGAGAACCCCTTGAAAAAAGGACCAGGAGGTTCAATAACCTCGAAGCGAAAGGGCTGGAGGAAAAAGTTGACGGAAAGTAAAAAAAAAGATTACCGGAACCAGTTCACGCGGAGTAGACGGGCGGGAGTACAGGAATAGAAAGGGAAAGGTCAACCTAGGGTATGGCAAGATGTGTCAACGAAAAGGTCGGGGAAAAAGCTGAGGGGGACAGGGAGAAGCATCCGGCTCCAACGCGGAGCAAGCAAAAGCTGCGAATCCAGAAAGAGGAAAAAAAAAAAAAGGGTCCCAACTTAAGGGCACTCGGGAAAGTTCGTAGAGTAATGTTCAGGGAGTTCGCCCTGACGGGCGAGGGGAAAATCACGCGTCACTGGAAAAGGCCAGCGTCGGCCGGAAACAAAGACAAGCGCAATCTAAGCTAGGGGTGATAACCCGAGAACGCTTTGCTGCTACACTCCGGGACTGGCAGGGGGGGAAAGAAAAATATGCACTCCTAAGCAAAAAAAAGGGAAAAATGAGATAGCAAAGATCTTGTAGTAAAAACGCGCAGACCGGAAGCCGACAGCGGCGTTTTCTCAGGGAGGAGAAGAGAGGAGCTGGAAGTCGTATAAACAAAATAAGGAATGGGATGCGAACTGCACATAAAACGCGGCTGGTAAGGGAGGGGGGAATAAGGGAAAGGGGGCCGGACGGCACTATTAAATAACGGGGAAGTAATTTGCAGCGACGGGATTAGGGGGGGTCAGGAGATGCCGTCGACTCCGCCAACGACGAGGAGAACACTTCTTAAGTAGAAAAACGAGGGAGCTGAACGCTCCAGGGGAGGAGCTACCTCCATTAGCTTTGGGGGGGGAATCAGACCATCTCAGTAATAGGGGTGGCCGCCATAACCATAATGACCTCTGAAGTCTCGCGGAGGCATTAAGGCACAGGCACTGATCTAAAATGAAGTCTTCCTCGCGCCTGACCTTTGGTGATAGTCAGAGGATGGGGGGGGGAATGCAATCGTCAATTCGGTAAGCCTTACCAAAGCCGTGAAGAAGCCGCCAGTGGGGACAGCAGAGGGAGGGAAGGGTGGGAAAGGCCTCTCGGCAGAAAAAGAACGGTTGGTCACACGCATGCGCTGACCAATCTGCATGGTAAGGGAAGGAAAAAAAGAGGGAGGGTAGGGCTTAGAGGGGAAACCTATCCTCTCGGGCACGCGCTCGGTGAAGCAGCCTAGAAAGTTTGGAGGAAGATCTACGACTCTGCACAAGACGTCGTCTCAGAAGACGGGCAGGGAAGCAAGAGGCCGCGGGAAACTAGGGGATCAGAAGAAGTGAGGGCTTAATGCACGTCGGGGCCCGAGGCAGAGCCCGGGTTGGTGAAAGAGATTTAGGAAAAAGAGAGCAGAATTAACAGGATCTGGAGATGGAAAAGGTAGAAAGGCCGACGATAGGAACGTAATGTCGAAGTTCAAGGAGGTGAAAAACCTTCCGAGTGGGAGATGCCGAAGCCCGGCAACTCGCTATCTCAGGAAATGAAGAAAGAGATAAGTATGTAAGGGTTGCTGCGTAGAAACCTAGGAAACGGAAACAGCACGATGCTCGGAGGCCGTTCTCGCAGGGGGATAGGCTCTCTAAGGGAGAAAGAAGGGCAACCTCTGGAAAGTTGCAGTCACGTCCTATAGTAAGTACGTCTGCCAGTGTATGGGGGAAGTTCTATTTCTCACTCGCCTATACGCTTGAGCTCGGCTTAGAGTGATCGAAATTTCGGAAAATCGCACCAATAGAAGAGATCGAAGAGGGGGGAGACATAGAAGTGGCGAGATATGAAACGCGGCCTTGACCAAGGGTTGACTCGCTCATCAGTGTTGCGGTGAAAAAAAAGAACTTAACAAGGAAGTCAGGGCTTCCGTAGGGGAGGAAATCGAGGGAAGGGGATCGTGAGAGGAAACTATTGGGGATGTTTACTCCTGCAAACAGAGCTTGTCCTAGTCACTTTTTCTTATGTAAATGGAAATAAAGAAGATCAAGAAAGGGGAAATTATAGGGGAAGAAAGCGAAGAAGTTCATCCATCCATCTGCCTGTCCGTCCAGGGGACCTTCCTCCTCTGAAGGGGAGCCCCAAACAACTCAAGAAAAAAAAACAACGGAGGAGAAAGAGGAGTATAAAAAGTGGACCCTCAATGGACGAGAGAAAGAAAGTTAACCCCTTCCGACTTCCCGCTTTTCAAACGAGAGGGGTATGTCGCCGCGATCATTCCGCGGAGGGAGAGGTATGACAGTGGTCTCACAGAGGGGCAAAGAGAAAACCAGAGGACGGCAATTGTTTCAGCCGTCGTCATCCATCATAGATCGGCGCCGCGCTTCGGCGCGCGGAAAGAAAAAAGAACTGAAAAACGAAAACTGGGACTATAGGGAGAGTTGCCTAACCGACCTGATGATCTCTGAATGGCGTGATGCCTTATCAACGGAAAAAAGAAGAGCAGCGAATAGGGAGGGGAGTCAAAAAGAAAAGGAATGAGAGAGGAGCTTATGCCACCTGTTCGAATGGACAAAACCGCCCTATGAAGGAACGAAAAAGACACCAGAAAAAAAAAAAACCCTCCGGAAGGGCGCCTAACGGAAAAAACAGTAAACTCGAACTCTAAGACAAGCAGAGAGGGGGGGACTACTGCGCAACTTGCGGCTGCTCGTACGACCATCCTCGGGAATCGACCATTCACGGGGCTATGGGCAGAGAGGAAGCAACAGGCGGTTGCGTAGAGACCCGAAGCGTCACCATCAAGGAGCCAGACCGTCGGTGTCTTTCCCAGGAAGCGTAGAAGAGACTCAGGACGAGTTCTTTATAAGCTAGCTCTAGTGACGCAGGCGTACATTTAAGGTGTCGATAAAAAGAGGAGGAAGGGTAAAAACTGGAGAGGAGACTATAGGGGGGAGTCTCTCTGTGCAGCCCAGTAGGACGTGTCAAAAAAAAAGAACTAAACTTTGCAGGACGGAATCTGTGGGGGAAGGCCTACGAGAGTCTCTATAAGAGATCGAAAAAAGACTTAGAGCGGAGCCTCTAAACGGCGGGACGTGCGCCTTGCCAAAGCGGAAGGGCGCGTAGAAAGAAGGTCGAGGAGGGAGGCCCAAAGACGCAACCCATTCGTATAGATGTAGAAGAAGCCAGGGGACTCCGGTCTGTCTCTCCGACTGAGCATCCCTCTACCCCTTTGCTCTTTTATGCGTCTTCTCAAAAAAACTCTTGAATACCACGAGGATGCAAGAAAGGGCACTCGCGGTGAGGACGCATGCAGTCCCAAAGTCTTATCCAACCTTGATGGGGCAAAGGGGGAGGAGGTTCTACTTCACGAGTGTCGCCACGCGGTAGGCTAAGATGAGTGGGGTGGGGGTCGGATTTCCATGGACTTCAGAGGGAAACCCAAGGTCAGTGCCGGCCCTGAAACGCTCGCAAGTGCGTCGATAGGCGCCTATTACGGGGACAAGAACCCGGTTTTATGGTCTGTGAAAAAGGGTCCTGGGTACTAAACCAAGACGTCGTTGAATTTCTAGCGAGAGAGATACTGGCTCTGGAAGAGAAAAAAAATCCTGGACTCGGAGTATCTGTCAGCAGGGAGGTTGTGTCTGGTGCGCAGGAAATTCATCGGGGGAAAGGTTAAAATCACAGAAGGGCAATTCCTGGGGGAGGGAGGGAGGAGATGGAAAGATGATCGTCAACAGGGTCCCCCCCTAAGACAGATAAGGACGTGAGGGGAGAGCAAGAAAAAGCGGCGATACCGGGGTTTTTTAAAAACGCCGTCCTCGGCATCAAGTAGGAAGCAGGGCAGACAGAAAGAGGAGCCTGGCTGGTAGCGAAAAAATTGGGAACAGATTCCGTCGAAAGCTTTTCAGATAGAAGGGAAGGAGCTCCGGAATAGGGAAGGGGAAATTCTTTGCTACTCTCGCGCGCCAAAGCTTCGATGCCAACAGTATATTGTATAAAAAAAAACCATAGACACAAGAGGGGGAGGTCAAGGCTTGTTCGAGATTCAACGAGGCAATCATGGGGCGAGAAGACGGGCGGCCATAGGAGCTACAGAAAGATCTCACTCTCGCCTTTGTGACCTTGACGAGACAGGAATGTGCGCTGGGGGGTGAAAAGGCTTGGAGTTCGTCAAAAGGGGGGGTGGCGGGAAGAGGCGAGAAGTATCAAGGGAGATCTAAAGAAGGCATAATTAGATTTCTGAAACAGCAGTCAACATTGGGGAGAAAAGGTATTGCGTACACACATGACAGTAGTACCCGCACCAGTCGAAACTCTTCGAGGGAGAGGCGGAAAGGGCGTCAGCCACGATCGTCCTAAGAAGCACAAAGAAATCTCATCTCTGTATTTGAAAGGCCTCTCCCAAGAATTTTGAAGAAACTGTAGAAACAAGGAGACGTGAAGAAGGGGAACTTGGGGAACTGTTTCCTGAGAAAAGCGGAGTCAAACCGGAGATACCCAACAGGAGAAGAAATCCGATCTTCCGCCGGTTCACCCCAGCGGTTGTCGAAAGGGCGACAACGACGGGAGAGAAAGCAAAGGGATTTTGGAAAGTGGGAGGAAGAGACCCCCAGTGTCAGCGATGTTCAGCTTTTCCCTAAAACCGCGGTTTTGAAGGGCCCTAAAAAGAGGAGCATATAGAAAGACAAAAGGGGAATGAAAATCGATATGCACCTATTCCGAAAGGGTGCCGTTTGGGAAGGAAATGCCTCGGGCACAAAAGGGGGGAGGCTAATCAAAAGAGGATATCTGATCTATTCTGTATTGCATTGGCGGAACGCTCCATTAGGTTGGAAAGTGTGACATCAGGCGCTGGAGGTACTGGGGTGGGGATCGAGGGTGATCCTTCTCAGGGCGCCATTCCTGCCTTAGGCCTTGTGGACTGGACCTTTTTCAGATTGCTCTTCCCGGAGGGTGGACGTTCCTATTTCAAATAAATCGACTGTATTTCGGGCGCCCGAGGGAAATTCTTTCGAGCCTTTTCACAGGGGGAACGCCGATCCAAGCTCGAGGTAAGGTCGTCGAAGTATGAATGGGCACAGTGTTGAGGGACTAAAGTGTAACTAAGAAAGGATTAAGTCGCTACACCTGGAGACTGTTTAGGGAGAAAGCAAGCAAAATCGGGGATAACGCATCTTCTATCAAAAAAAGAAACACGGCAGTCTCAACGGAGGAATGGGAGGAGGGGATGAGCCCTTCCATGACGGTCCCGGATAAGTATCCCACTGAGGAAACTGGAAGTCGGCACAACGCCGCGCAGCGCGCGGGGGGTGTTGAGACGCATAAAAGATAATAACGGGGAGAATCCTTCAGAGCTAAACGTTCTGCAAAGTTTCTAAAAAGCCGCTTCCTCGGAAGGAGGACAGGAGGCCAGATCGTGGAAGTAGATCTGTAAAAACCAGCCGGGGCAAGGAAACAGGTTTCGAGTGCTCGCCACCCAGCCCTGCCTTTCGCGTCGAAAAAAAGGGATCATCTCCGGGTCGTTCCTAATAATGCACATAGCACGCTTATCGGTGACAGGCGAGGCCCGCGATGGCACTAAAAATACAGAGAAAGGACGATAACAGGAAAATTCCTTGGCCAGACTATATTAGTCGTCCCATCACGATGATGCCCTGCGCACTGACATCGCAGTACCCCCGAGAGCGATCAACGCACAAGTGGCGCGTGCGCTCCGAGAGGAGGGCACGATCAAGGGTTTTTTACGGGAATCGCCGCACAAAGGGCAGTTTTTGGGGCCGCAGAACCAAAGGTCCAAAATCATCCGGAACAGGAGACCACTTAAGAGCAACGAGCCAGTGTCTTGCCGAAAAGGGGTCCATGGCATACGACGCACCGAAATCGGGCCTGCCTTATAATCCTATGAAGCCAGACGGAGCCAACTCCTCATTGCTACAGTAGCGGCCTATAAAAAGGAATCTTCACAAGAAAGGTGTGAAACACGCATTACTGCCTGCCTCACGGGATGATGAATGTAATTTATCAAAGACTTCAGGCGGAGGGGGTCGTCCACCTATCCGCCGAGTTTCTAGGCGTCTCGGAAGTTGCCTCTCCTTTGGTACAGGCAGGACACGAACCCGTTCAAGACGGAACTGAGTCAGGGTTCATTCGGCACCGAACGTCGGTGAGAAAAACTCTTAGAGCTGGCGAAAGAGAAAGACTTGGGTTCTTGAAGGGAGAGAGGGTCTCCTCCTCTTTGGGATCACTCAACGGTTGGGCCAAGGGATGGAGAGTCACGAGGAAGCACGAGCGAGACGTAAACACGCGAGCAGCAAGGAAGAAGGGGAGGATTCAAAACTTCGTGGAGACTGTACCTCGGGTAGTTGCTCAGCCCTCTCCCTAGGCGATCAAACGACATGCGATGGATGATTAGAGGTGGGGGTATTGGTCCTGCTTAGGAAAAGGGGGAAACCGCCTGTGTGTCTGATCAGCGCGCCCATAAGTCAAGAGATATCCTCGGACTATGGTCGTACTCAATGGGGCCGCCGCCTTCAAGTTGCAGGTGCGGAGGGCGGCACGGTACTTCCTCGCATTTCGGTGGGGTTAGAAGAGGGGGGGGGAAGGGGCTCTCCTGAGACTAGTTATCGTCAAAGCGGCGGGTCGCGGATTCCAGTCTCATCAGGCGCGGAGGAAAGGGGGGGGGCCAGATTTTCCGTCGAGCTGAAAACGCCCGTTGAAAGAATGCACCGCCCGACAGCTCATCATGATAAGTGCGGACAGGGGGTACCTTAACAGCTTATAGCGTTGATAAAAAGGGGGGGGGAAAGGAGCTCAGGAAAAGAATCTCTTCGGCGTGAGGCTGAATTTAGGGAGGGAAAGGAGGAAACATGGCCTGATCTTGGACCCGAAGGTCCCCCGTTAAGGGGGGAGGGACAGGGGAATTCAATTCGCAATATCCAGCTAAGCAGGAGACCGCACCCACCGCGTCCTTAATCAACAACCAGCCGGGGGCGTAAGAAAGAATTCGTAAGAGCGCGCAGTTTACAGAACATTGC
>Ga0179593_1465667_pt1 | contig 12356 bp, 12 predicted proteins | sample CZODoug2_1_08_16_FD_185931 | JGI IMG/M metagenome (GOLD analysis project Ga0179593, IMG submission 185931) | Vadose zone soil fungal communities from Angelo Coast Range Reserve, California, USA - CZODoug2_1_08_16fungal (PacBio error correction) | ecosystem: Environmental > Terrestrial > Soil >...
GGTCGAGAATTACTCGGATAAATTAATTAAATGCGATTAAGTACACCCCAGGATCCAAAAAGGACGCCAAGCTAGAAAAGGGGCCGTGTTGGGAGAGAGAGACTGAAAGAGATTCGGCGACAGAACGGCTGCATGGTAGGAATGAAACGATGGGATGGCAGGCTGCGATTTAATCCTCTTTAACTAAATGGCATAATGCTAGGACTGCAAAGAAAAGGAAAGATCCGGGGGGCAAAAAGGGAGGATGTATAAAAAAAAAAGGTGTATGGCATAGGAGTGCGATTTCACAGCTTCGTGGAAAAGCTTGTCAGCAAGTCTGAGCCCAGTGCATGGTGGGGGGGGTGATGTGAGGGGGCAGGAAAGAGGGTGAAGAAGGGTGGGGACAGGGTAAGAGCAGGAAGGGGGCGGCGTGTGTCCCAATGATCGCAGATCAACCACTCCGCGAGGGTCAAGAGCATCCCTCCTGGGCGAAAAAACAGGGACCAGAAGATCCAGGGCGAGGCCTTCAGTGGCTAAATAAAAGCTAAGACTAGGGGGTACGCTGTGGGGGGTAAAGTCAACGGCCGACGTCCCACTAACGGAGAGTTCAGCCAGGTAAAAAGGGATCTTCAAAAAAAAAGTACGGGTCCAGAAAGAAGTGCCTTCCTTGAAAAAAGCCTGGAAACAACACACAGGAAACAGAAAATCAATGGGGGGGACGCGGCCGAGAGTGGGCTGGGGGAACAAGAAAAAAGGGGCGGGAAAGGCAATCAGGTAAGGGAAGTGGGCGCGGGCAAGGCGAGCGCTTGAGGTGTCAAGTCAAGGAAAAGGGTAAAAAGGGCAAAAACGCGTCATCCTAAATGGACCTGCCAGCGGTAGTCCAGCAATTCCATAAGTGGAAAGAAGAGCTGGGGGGGGGCCGAGTTACGAAACGGGGAACATGCGACAACTAAGGGGGAGTGAAAAACTAAGGGGGGTCTCAGTGACAGTGAAACTGAGAAAGCTTTTAAACGGAAAGCTGTTGAAAAAACCACATCTTCAGAGAGGCGCTGCTAGAGGAAAATGCTGTAAAGACAGGGGGCGGAGAAAGAGGTCGCACCGCCGTGGGAAGGGGTACTGCAACAAGTCAGCATGTCATCAGAAGTCAACGTAAAAGATCATCGCATAGAAAACCTCGATCGCACGTAAGGATAAAAAAATGTCTAAAGGGAAAATCCGGAGTAATTAGAAAATGAAGGGCTGATAGCGGCGCGGGATTAGACTTGAAGGAACAGGGTAGGGGAGGAGGGGTAGAGAAGCAAGTTCACCAGAAAAGACAGCGAAGACAGTTCGTCAGGAATGAAGGATCTGGAAGGGAGATTAATACCATCACAAAAAAAGTAGTCCCGACGTACCTTCAAGGGAGGGGCGTCATCTCGCACGCATCTGACCAAAAAAACCTAACAAGGATCGGATTCTCTAAGAAAGTGCAAAAGACACAGGGCCGTTTGTGACCTCAACTATTGCAATGAGGCCGATAAAGGGGCCCAATGGGGGGATTTCCAAGGGGAAAAGACATGGGATACAGCAAGTGGGTCTGACAGACTGCTATTACCAAGAGAAGGCACGACAGGAGTTGAAATCTGAGCGGGAAGAGAGCTGAGTATAGGCCTCCCATGTAGAAAAACGAGGAGGGAACTGAGCGGAATTTCGACTCAACCGATTCAGGAGGGAAAGACCTGACGAGAAAAAGAAAAGGGAAATCGACAGAAATGCAAAGATGCAGCTATTCATGTCGGTGAACCTCGCAGCCCGGCGGATGTCTTATATCAGTCGCTAAAAGGTAGCTTCTGCGGTCAAACGTCGATAAAAATCAGCACGCACGTCCAATGGAAAAAGACACAATGCCGAAGAGGGGCCTCCCGATATAGGGGAGAGGGGTGCTAAGGCACCAAAAGGAAGGAAGGAATGGGCCACGCAGGTGCCAAGGGACAGTGTGCAATCTCGGCTGCCCGTGCAAAATCAACAAGAATTGGCATAGTATAAGAAACGGGGATGGATGTAAGGTGACAAAGGGAACTATAGATAGGGATTGAAAGCAAGCAAAAGGGGTGTATGAGTCAGGTAACCTCGGAAAAGGGAAAGAGGGGGTCGTGGTGCTCACCGCAGAAGGATTACGCTGAAGCCCTTATCGGACCAAAAATTCATCAATATGTTAGACAAACTTCAGACCGGTGGGAAAGGCAGCAGGAACATACTGAAAAAGATCCCAAGGGCAACCAAGGTCAAAATAGAGAGGGAGAAGGAAAACTGACAAAACTAGTGGACACAGATAACTGAGAAACTAGGTCTATGAATCGCAAAGTGTGGGAACAACTGTTGCGGATGCCTCATCAACAAATAAATATCATAGGTGGGAGACCTATCTCCATGAGTGGGACATACAAAAAAAAGGCGACCAAAGCCCCAAATTACTTCTTAGGGAAGAAAAAGCTCAAAAAAAAGGAAGGGAAGGAGGAGAAGAAAGGATTTAAGGGGAGAGAGACCTGCAGTCGTTGAGGGGGGAAAAGGGAGAAAGGGCCCGGATAAGAGTGTAGCAAACCAAAAGGAAAAAGGGGGAAAAAAACCAACGTTTAAGGATAAGCGTGTTCCCCTGGGAAAAAAGCCAACTCGAAACAGGTGGAGGGGAAGGGCTAACCAACATTGCGGCGAGTCCTAGAATTGGTAGTTGAGGGGGAAAAGAGGGAATGCTCGTCTAAAAAGTTTACGTGGTAACCGCTATCTCGGAGGTCCGCTGCAGCGGGTAATGCTGAAGAAAGGGGTGGGCCGGAAACGAGAGAAAGCTGAGTCAATGGGCAAGAGAGCTGAGTCTAGACGGAGCGTCAACTAAAGTTGTTCAACCAAGTTGGGCTGGCACTTCATTCCTCCACTGATAAGGGAAAAAAAAAAAAGCAACGTACGGAGTCTTAGATGAAAGGGAAGCTTATACGCCAGGCGTATGTGGAAAGCGCGTGGCCTGTTCTGCCGGAGGAAAGTCAGGAAGGCTGCCTGGACAAGCGAAAAAAGGATGGGGAGGCAGGGGAAAAGGGGGGGTTTCGGGCTAACCTTTGGCGGGCGTGAAAGCTTACGGAAAAGGGGGGAAGATCAAGCCTTATCTATTCGGCAGAAAAACTGTATCCCCTCCCTTGGGAGGAGGGGGAAAGTTACCAGGACATCTCCGTAGACCTGTCTTTGGAGGGTCCCAGCGCATTTCCGTGGGGGGGAGGAAATCCAGTGTCAAAGAAGAGGTGTCGCATCTCATCATCCGAAAAGGGTCACCTGGGGGGTGTAAAGGTAGGGATCGGGGGGGGGGATACAAGAAGCTGAGCCAGGGGGGCTTTCCACCGAGCTGAAGCAAAGAAGAACCGAGGAGGGGTAAAAATGACGTGGCGGCGAGGGTGGGCCACCATTGAAAGGGTAGGTTGACGACCAGGGGATATTATAGAAAAGATGGGTGAGAAAGAAGCGTGAAAGGTACAGAAGATTCGTGGCGCGTATGGAAAGGGACTCGTGGGAGCTGAGAGGGGGTGTACACGCGGGTGAAGGGATGGCAGGCCGACAGCGGTGACTAAGTGACTCAATCTCGAAGAGAGAATGCCATAATGCTAACTATAGGAGATGAATGGTGTTCTTGGGGGGGAAATTCGGGGCACCGGAGAAGGAAGATTAAAACAGGGGAAACAGGGCTAATAAGAGACGAAGAAAAAGGGCAGAGTCTTGGGGAACACGTGGAGGTCAGACTTCACAAACCTTAAGGAATGGTAATGGGGGGGGGGGGGGGGGTTTGTGGATGGCTGGACGTAGCGATTGCCGACAGGGGGGAGGTTCGACAGCCAAGGCGGGGCCAGAAAAGTGGGGTAGTCTCCATTTGAGATCATAGCGGAAAAAAAAATATTGACCGAAAAACGACGATCTTTGTAAGCGCGTCCGTGAAATCCCGTGCTACACGCCTATATAAACAAGCAGGGAAGAGGGTGGGAATGCGCTGATAGATGTCGAACGGTACCGGCAAAAAAGGGGTAGAGCCCTCACGGGGGCCGCCAGACAACACAGAGGAGAGGGCGCTTGCCGCCCAGATAAGCTTTGCCAAGAGACGGACCCTTAAAGAAGGGGGTGGCCCCAGCAAAGGGGGCGCCACGATTTTTTGAGCCAGGCGACGAAAGGAAGTTGCAAGGGAATCTTGGGGAAAAATGTGGAGGCCCAGACTTTTGCGGGAGTAGGCAGGCTGGAAAGGGGGCAACCCGCCCGCCGGGGTTAATCCACGCACCAAAAAGTGTACTACATTTCAAAACTGGTGATAATTGAGGGTCGAGAAAAGGTCTGCTCAGAACATCGGGAGCTTGGGGTCTAGGTGGGGGAGCGTAGGGGCGTCGGGGGCACCGGCCTGAAGGTAAAAGATCCCTTGAACGTTTTGTTCGAACAAGGGGAAACCATCTCTATGTCAAACCTCGGGTTCGTCGAACCTAGCCGGCCAAGAGTAGGGGCGAAGGCAGTCCGTCCTTATTAAAAAAAGTCATCGATATCGAGGAAGCGCCGGAACAGTCGGACCTTAAACCAGAGGGCTTTCCGGGAACGATAGTGGAAAAACGCCCGTAGGGGGGGGGGGAAGAATTTGGCTCCCCTTCTCAGGCAGCCGAGGTGGAAACTGGTTGGGGGATAAACAAAAAAGGGATCTTGCCGAGAAAAAAAAATTCCTAACAGCAATAACCCAATCGCAACAACAACCATTAGTATGAGGTGAAAATAAAAGAGAGGAGAGGGAACGGGGGGGGTCGGCTCTCTCGGTGCAAGTATTCGAGGGTTGATCAAAAAAAAAGTAAACCCGAAGGCGGATCAGAAGGAAAACGTGCGAACTATGCCTTGCGGGTGAACTGGGGCTCAACACACGAAGAGACGACAATGTGACCTCCAGGCCAAGAAGGGGGAAGTGAACCTGGAGATTGCGGAGGCATGAAGGAAACAGGGGGACTCCCGACCAGATCTTTGGAACGCGACGTTTTCAAGGGTGTAGTGGACTTCGGAAACTTCAAAATGAACGTTGGAAAGGGGGGAACAGGGAGGGGATTGGGAACAGACCCTGTGTTCAGGACACATCAACACCGCTCAGAAGGGTGAGAAGACCGGTCGCGGCGAAAGCTCATTCTACCGTCCAAGTCCGACGGATGTGGACGAGGCTTTTTTGGCCAAGAAGCCCGAAGCGGGAACAAGGGGGGATCACCAGAAAAGAAGGCGCTGATGAAGATAACTGAAGGGAAACGAATTTCCACCTCTAACAATGCATTAAATATTCGGCCAATCCTCGAAAAATGGAGCCCGGCTCGGACAGGGGAGATGGCGGGGGCTAGGAAGCGAGATCGAAGAAAAAACGCTGGAGGCAGCTGCAACCAGAAAAACAGGTGATGCTAAGAGGAAAGGTGCGCAAGGGAAGCTCAACTCTGAAAAAAAGGACTGTCTAAGGGAGGAACAAGCCAAGGAGGGGAATATTTCTGGGCGGCGCCCCGCCCGCTTCAGGGTCGGGGGGTCAGCGCGGACTTAGGCAGGGCGAACATTCGCCGGTGCTACCACATGGGAGCAAGGAGAAAAGGTAGGGGCAATGCTCCAGACACTTCCCAATCAGCGCCAACTAATCAATTACATTTAGGTCTATCCATGGCAAGAAGGACCCATAGTGCTCCCGGAAAGGAGAATGGACGGAGAGGAGACGTCACGGGCGCGCGGAAAAGGTTGGGAGGAAAGGACCAGAAAACAAACTCTCCTTAGGAGTCACGGAGGAAAAAAAATTAAAAGTAGGAGCACGCCGGGGTCTTGATTGTTAAAGGGAGGGGAGAGGGAGAGGGATGAAGGCGGGTAGAAGTAGGTTGAGAAAAGAGAGGGGAAAGAAAGGATCGGTAAGAAAACGAGGGGATGGAGGGTAAGGAGGAATTCGAGAAGGTGTCGGGTGAAAAGGGGAAGGGTGAAAGTGGAAAAATAAATTGAAGGGGAGTAGAAAATGAGATGATGCGAAAGACAAAGAGAGAGAAAGACAGGATTCAGAAAGGGAGGAAAGGAAGGAAGGGAGGGGGGAAGGAAGGGGGGGGGAATCACGGGATGTGAGTGAAGGCAAAATAAAGAAGAGAAGATGAAGAAGGGGGGAAAAGTACAGATGAGTGGGGGGAGGGGGTGTTGGGGTGGGGTGGGTGATGAGAGGGGTGGAACATAGCGGGGAGGGACGAGGGAGGGGGGGAGACCAGGAAGCGGGGGGGGGGATCATGGGGGAAAGGGGGGGAGGGGGTAGGGAAAGAGTGGTTTGAAAGATTTCAAAGTAGTGTGGGAGGGAGGGGGGGAGGGGGTGATGGGGTGAAGAGAGGGGGGAGGAGAGTGAGAAATGGAAAAAAAATGGTGGAACTGAGGGTAGGGAAGGAGAGGGGGGGAGAGAAAAGAGTAAAAATGGTAGACAAGGGGGGAGAAGAGTAATAGAGTGTCCAGGTTGGAAAGGTGTTGAGGAAGAGGGAGGTCCAGAGTGGAGAGAAGATTAGGGAGGGGGGAGGGGTGAATTGGGGTAAGAGGAAGTGGGGGGGGCATCGATTGGGTGGGGGGAGGGAATAGGGGTCGGGGAAGGGGAGGAGAGAGGGGAGCGGGGAAGGATATGAGGGAAGAAGCAGTGGGAACAGGGTGGAGGAGGGGGACAGAGGAGGTGGGTGGAGAATACACGACGGAAGGAGGGAGGAAGGGAGAGGGAGAGAGGGAGGAGGAGGAAGGGCAGAAAGGGCGAAGAAAGGGGGGGTAGGAGGGGAGAGGAGAGCGACGGGGGGGGGGTTGGGGGGGTTATCTGGGTGGGGGGGGGGCAGCAGGTGGGGGAGGGGGAAGGAGGAGTGGGGGCGTAGTGGGGGGAAGGGGAAATGAGGAGGAGAAGAGGGAGAGACAATGCGCGAGGGGGTGGGGAAAATGAAGTAGAAGAGCCGTTTGCGAGGAGAGGTATCATGTAGAATGGGAAATGGTCAAAGGGAAGTGACGGAGGTATGACGAATGGTTGAGAAGGGAAGGCGGGCAGAGAAAGAGAGAGAGAGAGGGAGGGGGGAGGGGGGGGGATAGCGTGGGAGGGGGGATGGAGTGGGGGGGGATGGGAGGTACGTAGAAGGGTGAAAGGTGGAAAGGGGAACGAAAATAGGAAGAGGAACGGGAGTGAGTGTGGCAGAAAGGGGGGTCAGAAGAGGGAGTAAGAGGGTGTCAGAAGGCCAGCGACGGGAACAGCACATCTGTCGTTCATCGCGGGAAAGCATAGCTGACCAAAAAAACCGACCAAAATGTCTTCTCAGACTATTGCTTTCCCCTCGGAAAGGGTTTTACACTCAGCAAACCAGCAGTTGCAAAAACTCGGCTGCGAAAGCCCTGGCTTTCAAGAGGGGTGGACACGGACTGGCAGGACACCCGAAAAACCTACACACTGGGACATAGGTCTCAGAAGGCCTCAAAAGCATCTTCCTCGAAATTGGGGTAGAAACTCCCCGAAATTAAAGGAGAAAGGGGGGATCGGAACATCACGGGGAAAAAGAAGAGGCCAATGACATGGATGAGTAACTCCGTCGATTAGAAGAACGACGACATTCTTTGAAAAGGGGAGCCACAACAAGAAAAACTACCCACGGGGCGTTCCCGCCGAGAGAGGGGAGCTTGATAAAAAAAATCCTACGGAGTCCACAATTTTTGCACAACTCGGGAACTTACCAAATCCCCCCTATGTGGGGGGGGGCGGAAATCCTACAGAGCCAGGGCTAAGGGACACGGAATAAGTAGGGAGGGACAATAGAAGGAGGAGTGAAGTTCAGAAAAAGGGGCGTTTAAACGCTGATATTTTTCTTTTAAAAAAGGGTAGCGAGACTCCCCATCGCCACCAAAGGAGAATCCTGTCTCTCATAAAAGGTAACATCACGATACTCTTCAAGGGGGGGGCCGGTGACAATCAGGTCAAGATAGAGGGACGAATCCAAGAAACGGGGAAAGATCACGGAGAAGGGGGGGACTCTCAGGGTTTGGATTAATGTTTGCGAAGAGGGCCAACCGTTTGCGTGCGAACGGGAAGGGGGAGTCCTAAGTACAGCAAAGAAAAGCTTCCCGGAAATATCGAGAAAAAAAAAAAGAGGTAGGAGGAAAGAGAGAGGGACCCTTGAGCAAGTTAACTGGGAGAGTCTTTACAGTTGAAGGGGAAAATAGAGGGTTACAGAGATAAAGTGATCCTTACCATGGGGGGGGAGGGTGCAATCAATAAAAAATTGGATTGGGCGGAGAAGAAAAAAGGGAGAAAGGCCTAGAATAAGGGGGGAAGAGGGGATAGTTTCCACTAGGTGACTCAGGCGCTATTGACACGGAGGGGTTGAGGGAACGCTATCGAGAGGAAGTCAAGGAAAAAAAGGGAAGTTAAATACGTCCGACCGAAGAAAAGGGTGTTCGGTCCCCTATTTGAGAGGAGAGTCTGACGGTGTAAAAAAAAGCTTGTCAATTGCGGTTATTAACTGGTCAGCAGAACAAAAGGGGGGGGGGGGGGGGCTGCACTTCAAGTCCGAAAGGACTATCATAACTCCGTCACCAGGCGTTTATTCTGAACATGAAAAAAATTCGTGGATGGTTGGCCGCCACATGGGCAGCCGACGTGGGAAATGGGAGGGGGGAAAAGGAAGTGGCAACCGGAGCGGTGGGAGGGAACGGGAAATCACCGCCTGAATCGGACGGCCAGGGGGGCGTACCTTTGGCTAGAGCGAAAGGCCGCACAGTTATGCGCAAAGGCATACGCCCGGCTTGGAGGTGACAGCAAAAGGGGACATGGAATGTAAATTCGTATGTGTCAATGGTCTCCAGCATTTCTTTGGGAGGGGGGTTTCAGGAATCCTTGCGCAGAGCATGGTATAACAGGTGAGGCGTTATGACAGAATAAGAGCCGTAGATGAAAGGAAGGGGGGGGAGGATGCGGGTTCTGTGTTAACCGGAAAAAAAAAAAAGAGGGCGCAAATTATCCAACGTGAGTGGCGGCGTCTGGAACCGGGGGACTATTCTGTTGGGGAAGGAAAGTAGCCAATAGAGAGAAGAACTATCATGGGTTAAAGGGCTTCTTATCTAGGGGAAAAGGGGGGGCTAGGATCGACGGAAAACAACAGCGCTTTCTCTCTCGAATACGACCTGCAGAGAGGTGCATAAGGGACGAAACTGGAGAGATTGTCTTTTGGATGCGCCCTCCTCGCAAGGGGATCATATCACATCTCCAGGAGGAATCTCTCTGGGGGGAAAGGAGAGGGCAGAACTGAGAATGATGCTAGGTAGTGGAGGGACAAAACTTGAAGTGTTGCACGTGGTAGCGCACCGACTTGAAAAAAGGACATCTACTGCAGAAAGAGAAGCGTGGGGGGGGAGCGAAAAAAGGAGGACAGAATATTCCACAATGCTTTGAGACCTACCCAGCCTGGAACGTTGCCGTTCCATTATAATCAATGTCTAACTTCGGCTGGACCGTAGGAAGGGCCGTGGGGAGAGGTTTTCAAAGAAAGGAAGATCTACCCGCAGGCCAAACATACCTTAAGGGACGGCAGAGGACGTGGCCTCCTACAGTTCATTCTCTCAAAAAACATTGGTACATCTATGTCGCACCCGCAAGGATTATCAGCATCTTGTCTTGGGGATAAAAAAGAACAGCGCGAGGGGCCGGGCCTTTAACTCTCCCTCCAAGACCCGACCATCCGGTAGATAAAATCGCCGAAGGGGGCGAAGGAGCTGGAGGCGGGAAACGGAAGGAAGACAGTCTTGAGGGGGGGTCAAAGCGTGGTGATCGGCGGATAGGGGGGGAACCGCCGGGAGAACAAACCACCCAAAACAACCAAAAAACAAAAAACACCACCAAACAAAAAAAAAAAAAAAAACCACCCACAAAAAAAAAAAAAAACACGAAAAACAAAAAAAAAACACCAAAACAACACCAAACCAAAAAAACCCCCCAAAAACCCCCACCAAACACAAAAAAAACCAAAACCACACAAAAAGAGAAACACAAAAAAAAAAAGAAAAAAAAAAAAAAAAAAAAAAAAACCAAAAAAAAGCACACCGGGGGGGAAACAGGCGGTGCCTCAACTGCATATGGTCCGCTCTTTTAAAGTCAAGAAAGACTCTAACTGCTCTATGGAAAATGCTGGGCGTCGATTGAAAAGGGGGATGACGTAGGCGCGGGGGCGGGGAACAACACAAGAAAAGCGCTTCCAGAAAGAAGACTTGAGGGAACATGTTGGGCCCGAAACCCTCTTGAGGATACCAAGGCGAGTGCCATGGAAAATCAACGGGACGTCGAGAATTGAGTGACTCTCATTTCCGAGGGTGTTTACACCTGAACTGACGCCCTGTAACCATATGAAAGAGCCGAGGTCATCCATAATCACAACCGGGGTGTCTAAATGACCTGTGCGCAGGAGGAGGCGCCACGGCATGCCGCTGTGAGAAAAAACCAGGGGATGACCCACGCGGAACGAGAACAAATGTACGACTTAGACCTTGCTGGTAGTACTCCACGGAGGCCCTACACTGCTGTGCTTAAGGCCCGACATGTGAATCCGGCCGAGCTTGGGGAATTTCTAATGAGAAAAGACTAAGGGGGGGGGGATAACAAACTGCCCTTCCCGGAGAAGTTGGGACAACTAGGGGTGGAAAATGTAAGGAGGGAAAGCGGGAAAAAACTGGACATTACCAGGCACGCTTTCTAAAACCTGCTGCCCCCTACTCCAGAAAACGCCGAAAACCCGACGGTCGGGAGAAAAAACCGGTCGCGACTCCCTCCCGGCGAAAGATTATCCTAACCGGTTGTACTGCTGGGTGAGGTTCGCACCGGCAAGGAGCGGTCAAGCAAGGGAAGATCACAGCCGATGAAACTGAGGCTCATGGAGATCACCCTTTCCCGACATCACCTATCAGCGCATGCCTTTAAGATACCAAGGCACTCTGAATGGGCGGCCCGAGACATGTACAGGGGGGAACGCTTTGGGAGTACTCTAAGGTGGTCAGGAAAGCAAACCAGGGCCACCCGAAAAGGGGACGCGAAGGGGGCGACCTAACGATAAGAAACATTCCCTCACCTCCATGCGGGGCTGCCCCGGACAGGCTCTTGGCGGGAAAAAAAAAAACAACATTCCAAGTGGGAAGAGCGAGTGCTTGCAAAAAAGACCAGTCACGGTGCGCCCCGACGGGAGACCGATACCGGGAAGTCGTGCAATCCTATCGCACCAAACTCGTATCCTCACCCAAGGAAAGGTGGACGTGATCCCTCCCCACGAGAGGATGGAAGGGGGGCAACTTGACGTGAGGGAGCAAGTCCAACTGCATGACGTATCGCCACCACCCTCAAGTGAGTCAAGTTACTATCTGGCTCGTAGAAGACCAGCGCAAACTGGGGGCGTCGAAAGAGAAAGGGAAAAGAAGCGGCGGGGGGGACGCGAAATCAGATAGCTTAACAACGCCATTAAAATAAAAAACTACTCTTATCTGGTCTACAAAAAAACGGTCAATTTGCCACACAGAAGAAACGCAGGTGACCAAAATGGCTGCGAAGACGGGCGTCAGGGTTGGAAAAGGGGAAGCCGCAGAAAAAAGACTACAACGACTGGGAAATAAAGGGAGAAATCGGAGCTATCACCTAGCGAATTTAATGGAGAGGCACTTTAAAGAGAGTAATCATCCGGATCACAGAATGGAAAAGGGGACCATTTATGCGGCACTAACAGCAAGGGGGGGAGAGGACGAGCAATAAAGCTGGCTAGACAGGATCTTAGAGGGGTCAGGGACGAAAGGGAGGGAAAAATAGCAAAAGGCCCGAACCATTTCCGGGAAAAAGAAAAAATATCTGGGAGCTGCTGCCTAAAAAGACAACCGAGGCTGAAAAAAAACAGGGGACCACGAAAGTGCCACGCGTCGGCTGCTGCTGGCGAAAAAGACACCCGAATTGGTGGGTATCTGATAAGCCCAGTTCTGGAGAAGAGGGATTTCATATAATTAGTCAGCAAAAGGGGACATATAACCTAGGAAATGAAGAGATGGGGGGGAAAGTGGGGAGACACCGCCGCCGCAGCAAAGTCTCACCAGGAATCGGCAAACCTGACCATCGTTGTCTCGGGGAACCTTTCGCATCCGGAAAAGAAGAAAGACGAAAAACGGCGCTAGCGAAAGGGAACCACGAAGCTAGGCTGCGGGTCGACATGCTCAACAGCGGGGGACACGAGAACTGAGACAGGAAGAACTAGGGCGACTGGTGGAGTGAGAAAAGGACCAAGAAAAAGGGGGGGGGGGAGGAGGGGATGAGTAACAACACAGGTCAATCAGCTGATTATAAGAGGAAACTCTAACTGCTAAATGAA
>Ga0179593_1660564_pt1 | contig 12356 bp, 13 predicted proteins | sample CZODoug2_1_08_16_FD_185931 | JGI IMG/M metagenome (GOLD analysis project Ga0179593, IMG submission 185931) | Vadose zone soil fungal communities from Angelo Coast Range Reserve, California, USA - CZODoug2_1_08_16fungal (PacBio error correction) | ecosystem: Environmental > Terrestrial > Soil >...
GGGCAGCTTATTGAATAGGTGAGGGAAGTAATACAGGAAAGGAAGCGGCTGATGGTCGTAATGAGATGACCAGTCCAAAAAAATCCAGAAAGGCCCTTAATGAGGGAACGAAGAGAAGTTCATCGGGGGAAAGAGACATTACTTGCTGACTTCAGAAAAGATGCGGTGCGTGAAGTGAATCAGGGGAAGAAACGCACTAGGGGTGCTCAAATGTGGATGAAGGAGGGGCGTCAGAGAAAGGCTTCATCCGAGAAAAAGACGAACTTCCCGCTTAAGAAGGTTGCCCCGGACCGCAGGGATTCCGGGGAAAACGTCAATTCTTGCGTACTCATAAGAAAAGGGGATACTAAAAAAACGTCTGCCGAAAAGAGGAAGGTCAAATGGCATCATGGGGCGGAAGTAGTGGATCATGGGAGGTAGTGGAATAAATCACAGGGAGCAGCCGGCAAAAAAAGCCGCCAGAAAAAGAGATTTAATAGGCTAAGAAGGTGAAGCGGGGAAGGGATAATGGGGAGAGATATAAAAAGCCGAACATGCCAAGGAAAAGAATCACAAGAGAAAAAAAGTTACTTCATGGAGATAATACAAGTGCAAAAAGGTTGATATCGAATCGGGCCAAGGTCTCAGGCCTGTAAAGAGCAGATGCACTCCGAAAAAACCCGGAGTTCCGTTTAGAAAACGCTCTGGAGGGAGACTTCTCAATTAGCAAAAGGGTCAGAAAGGGGAGAAAGAAAACAGGTGGCTGAATTCCTCAAGACAAAATCGGGGGAGGGGGGCCTTTGTAAAAGACAACAAAAGAGGTAGGAGGAAGAATCGTGTCACGACGCAAGAATACCGTGATCAACCATCGAAGGTCGGTTCTCGAAAGAAAAATCCTCAAGTAATCATTTCGGGATCAGAAAGAAAACATTAAGGTGGGGGGCCCCTGACGCAACAACTTAGTAAAGCAAGGAAAGAAGCAGTTTTGAAAAAAAGCCAGCTTCTTTCTAAGGAGAGAACTGCTGCCAAAAGGGAAAGAAAGTATAAACCAGGACAGCCAAACTACCCCATTGAAAACACAGCACCACAAAAGAATTCGAAAAAAAGGGAGTCCAACATCACACCAAGAAAGTTTCAAATGCAGGGCTGGCTAAGGGGGAAAAAGAAATCGCAATCTGGGTAGCGGAAAAAAAAGAAGAGCGTATAAATCTCGACTGAAATCAAGGGCGGGGGAATCTTCAAGACGTGACAAACCGGTGAGAAGGGGGGAGGATGCCAGAACGACGATCAAGTGGCAGCGGCACTAAAAGCTGGCCAAAGTAGAGGGGAGCAACCGCTTTTACATCATCGGGGAGACCGTCGTACAAAACTTGTCCCCATGGACGCCAAAGGAGACCAAAAAAGAAATTTTAATCGCGCGAAGAAAAACATACCCTTCCCGAGGCAAAGTTGGAAAAAACTCGGGACGAGAGCTTGAATCAGGGGAGAAAGGGCCCGAAAAAAAGGGAGAAACTGCGACGGAAAAAAAGGGGCGTTCTCATGGGCCGGCGGCTTCAAGCTGGAACCGAAAAGGAACCCCCTCGATACTGTGGAAGGACTAAAGGAGCTTTCTTGCTTGCACAAGCGGGTCCTATGTCGAAAACAGGGCTTCAAAAGGATACATACCGGGAATGCGAAGAACCTTGAAAAGGGGGAACGTAATCATAGGGTGCAATGAAAAAACGCCCGTCAAAAATCTAATAACCTAGTAGCAGATCTGAAAAAGACTGAAAGGGGGTTCACCTCAACAACAGAAATAACAAGAAAATCCCCTAATAAGAAAAGCTCCTTTCTTTTTATTCCTTTGAGGGATAAAAGTATATTGCCAAGGGATGTCCTGGAAAAGGGTTATCCGCCCCAAGCAGGTCAAGATCGGACAAACACAGCTATTATGAAAAGAGGAAGGTTCGAAAGCCACACGCCCCTGCTCAAAACAAAGAATCATCGCGCAAAGAAGGAAGTGCTCACTCGAGGGCGCCGCTTCGCCTGACAATGAAAAAGAGATAAAAAGAAAATGACGAAGAATGGGGGTACGCCTTCATCTTCCTACAAAGAAGATTGGAACGGGGGAAAAAAAAGATCGTAAAAAAAACTGACCGAGGGGATAATGCTGGCAAGGTGACGGGGGAAAAGAAGGGAAACGTACTCACCCCGTCTTTAGCAGAGATTCCAACCGAAAGGAAAGTTGGAAAAGGACTCGACAGAAAGGCTGGGCACCAGGCAAATGATATACCGGGAACATCGTTTCATTCATCCGGAAATGCGAAGGAGGATGTGGGAAAGAAAACCGCCCGAACGGGCAAGTGGGGAGAAAAGTGGCTGAAGGGTGGAAAAAAAACCACCGTCTCTCCTTCATATCGAGGCCAAGGCCGGAAAAGAGAAGAAACACTTTGGACAAAAAAGCCGACAGTGTCTTTCGGACCAATCGAGGAGGAGGTCGTAGGAAAACAACTGAACTATGCAAAAATGACGAGGTAATCCAAAAGAATGTGCCAACAAAAATCTTGGAGGTCGAAACTATTTGGAAAAAAAAAATGGGGGATGGGGTAATAAACTAAAAGGAGGACTATTGGGTTAAAAAACAGAACCAACGAAACGGGGGAGTCAGATACTGAACCTTCTTATCACTGTACAAAAAAAGCAAGGTCGCAAAGAATACATTTTTTTCTACTGGGAGGAGGAGGGGACTTCGCGAAATTAGTCCTGATACACTAACAAGGATCGGCCTGAGAAATGGCTTATCAGGAGGGCACAGCGCAGCGGCGTCGGCAGGGGAAGAGTCATTGAAGAGGGGAACGAATGATTCTTGGTGGGAAAGTTCTCAAGGGCGAATATCGTCACCAATTTGGAAGCTGTAGAAAAGGAAGTGCTACCGATTCGATCTATAAGAGGGTCCATTTGAAAGAAAAGGAAAAGGGATACAAATCGGGGGGAAGGGGATTTTTCGATTTCAGAATCAAAAGCAAGAAGAGTGAAGAATGAAATCTGTGCAAGCGGGAAAACGTAAAAAATAGTCGACGTGGGTTGGGGAGAACCTACCACTGTAGTCAGGGGCGGAAAACGTACAAGAAAGTGCACTTGCGTTTAAGAGAGAGTGCCAACCGATGACAAAAAGAATTCACTGAAAGGGGTCATCCGAAAAGCCCGCCTCAAAGAAAAATGCTGATCAAGACTCTCGAGCGTTCACGAGACGAAGAGGGGGATTTTCCAAGCGCCCAAACTGAAAAATACAAAACCGAGAGAGAGGTTTTTCGCGTGATCGGGGGAATCAAAGAAAAGAAGACAGCCTCAAGTCGAAAAAAAACCCAAGAATTTCGCGACGGAACGTTTTGAAAGGGGAGGAAGACGCCGAAAGAGGAAAAGCACTATCCCGCGTGGAAGGGGGAAGCACCCGGGCGAAAAAAAAAGTGCCGGAGCCTGCTGTGTGGGGGAAAGGATGTGGCGAATGGGGAGGGGAGCCTGGGAACAGGGAATGTGGCCAAAGGTTCATTGTGAAACAGGTGAGCAATTTGAAAAAAAGGCCGGACGATCCCAAGACGTTGCAGTAAACGATTACATCGCTACCGATAGGGGAGAAAAAAGAAGGAAACGACCAAGTTGCTGATTTCCGACAAGGGCAATCATCGGGGGGGGCGTCAAAAGATAGATGAGTCTAAGGTAAATGAGGGGAGGCGCGACCCAGAGCGAAGAGCTGCCAAAATGTTCTCAGAAAAATGCGCCACTATTTACTGAAACTATCCCAAACACATAAAGGAGTATGGTTTGGCGCTACCCCACAGAAAGTCTAAAGATGGTGTCGGGCGTCTTCGTAGACATCAGGGTGAAGAAAAGGGCACACGGGGAGGGACAGAGGAAACGCAGTTCGCTCCGCAAATAAAAACAAGTCGGTAGATGATTATGATCTGTGAAATGGTGAATCAAGGAGTCAGGAAACCAAGCCAACTCATGACTTTGTCAGGGGTGATCAAAGAAGAAGGACGGATCAATCCTACTATGAGGGAGCGGGAAATCCGAGATATGATTTCTGAAGAGGATAGGGACATCGACGGCAAAAGGACTTCAATAAAAAAGGGCGAGGTTCTAATAGAAACCAAGGCGGCAACTCCAGAGAAAGGGAAAAGGAGGACTGCTGTACTCCAAAGGAATGCAAGACTGACAGCAAAAAAAAAAATTGAGAAAAAAGAACCTAGCGATGAACAAAGCGAGCCGAAACACATTTCAGGAAGGGGAGGGAGACCTCGGAGAAGAGGAATATATACCGGGGAGCCCCGAGGCCTTGTATGAAGAGACCTATAAAAAGGGTAGGGCAAGATGAACCTACCATTCCGGGTGAGAAAAAGAATGGAATCGTCTCGCCTCCGGGGCATGTCAGGAGGGAGACTCGACGGGCATTTCCTTTGCTCGAAAAGAGAAAAAACGAAAGGGGGGCTAGGGAAAGAAAGGAAAGGGGGCTGATATACATCCGATAAAAAGAAAATGACCAGAAAGCAACTATAAGAAAAAAATGATACACCCTGACAAAGGGAAAAAACGGCATCTGAAGAAGGGGGAAAAGCTCTGTCCTTTATTTCCGCTTACAGAAGACTTGGAAGAAAAAGATTGCGTACAAACCGAACCAAGAATAAGGGAAGAGGAGACGAGAGCGGAACCTTACCCAAACACCTGATGGAAGGAAAAAAAGCCTGATCTCACAAAACAGTGTACGGGGAGTTGCATAAGTGGGGGGGGAAGAACCCCTCTGTCTTGAACGGGTTGTGACACCGAGCTCTGGAAAAAAAACAAGCCTGAAATTCACACGAAAGGTACTAAGAGAACTCGAAAAGGGGGGAACTTGGGGGGGAAAAGCAACTGCAAGGAAGAATTGGACTACAGACTGGAATCATCTGCGAAAAATCTTAGAAGGGGGAAAAAACTCTCTATTCATAAAACGATGATCCTCAAAAAAAAAACTCTGAGGGAGAATCCCAATAGGCGCTGATTTTAGCGCGGAACGGAAAAAGGAAGATGATGTGAGTTTGCTTCTCATGACACGGATCTCCAATAGAGCGCACTTCGGAGGGTACAAAGAATCCTTGCGCTGTCCAGGAGCATGACAGGAGCAACTACAAAAAATATATACGGTGCGGCAGCGTGAGGAGGTAATCAAAAGGGGAAAAAAAGGGGGTTCTCAACAGGAGGGGAGGGGGGCAACGAAAGGAATATCAAGGAAAATACAGCGCCTCTGCGGAAATGGGGAAAAAGTAAAGTTGAACGTCGATCGGAGGAGAAAAGGTCTTCCGGTGTCGGGGGAATCATCGTAAAGTCATTGGAAAAAAAAAAGCAATCCCGAGGGGAGGGGCACGAGCAGGAAAGAGGCATCGGGACAGGAGTGGACATTTTGATGTCTGGAAGAGGTTGAGGGCAATTTGCAAACGGCGCTCCGCCCGCCAGAGTGAGAGCGGGAGAGGGAAGGTGAATGCGTGGACAGAGAAGGGGGGGAAAAACTGACATAAGGGAAGAAACGTTACACTCAGATACGAAAAGTGAAGGGAAGGGGGGTCATAAAAAGGCCCGGGAACGCTGGTAGAGGCCTCGAAAAAGGCCTCAGAAAAACACCTTCAGGTGCGAAAGCGGAACTCTTCGAAGAAGACAGTCGAACTACTGAAACAGAAAGGAATCAAGTTCCTAGCGGGGGCTATGAAAGGGGAAAACTAGGAGGGATTAAAAACATCAGAGCTTAATTGGGGGGGTGGGCAAAATTTATCTGCGCAGTAAAAAGGAGGTATTTCCGATGAGAATTCCGTGGGAAAGTCCACCGCAGAAAACAGAGAAAATGGAGGAGTCCGATAACCACTTAAAGGAGAATAAGAAAAAAAAGGGAGGGGGAAAAAGTCTCTATAGGGTTGAGAAAACCTTGAAGAATACAACCGCCTCAACAAACAAAAAAAAAGAGAAAACGTTCCAGGGGGGGGGACATCAGTTTTGCCTGGATGAAGCCAAGATAGGGAAAGTCCAACAAGAGTTTTAAACACCAGCCACATCAGCAGTTCGGCCTTCGGGAAATGGGCTTGCAGAGAGGCGGAAAAACAAACTCGGGAAAAAGGGGAAACCTCCTACACAACAGGGCTAAGGGTCAAAAGAGAAAGGCCAACCATCAAATGTAAAAACGGCGAAAAGTGGGGGAAAGAGGTCTCCCGTTCTGAGACAAGAGGGCAGAGAGTCGAATGCCCCGAAGGAAAGGTCTCTATAATAACAAATGGATGAAGGATTATTGGGGTTATAAAGAATTGGGGGAAAAGGGGAAAAATACAGTGGGAAAAGGTCCTCGGTCGTCAAATGGAAAGAGGGCAGAAAACAGTCAAAGGGGGGGATACAAATCGTATTGTGACTGGAAAGCTATACAGAGGTTAAAAAAATGAAACAAATATAGTACCAGGCTTCACACTCCGAAGGTGAAGCCAACGGCTCCGAAAAAATTACCTCCCTGTTTCAGGGAAACGAGATCTTAAAAAAAAAACGTATCAAGAAAGCACAACACCGCCCGCTGCGCGCAACAGCGGGAAGGAGGAAAAGAAAGTGCCGGAGGTGAGGAAAGGACTTAGGCGGACAGTGTCACAAAGCGAAAAACCCTTCGGAGGAGATTCGCTGTCGCGATCACAGAAGGAGGAGAGGACGAGCGGGAGGCGGGAGGGGAGGACTTCTGTCGTGTCTGTAAATGAAACTGTTTGGCGGAAATTCGAGAACCACCGTCCCAGACTCAAGGGAGACCTACTCAGAAAAAGCCTGAACGTGTACTAAGAAAAAAAAAAAAGAAAGACGAGGGGAAAAGGAAAGGCAATAGAGCCGAGAAGAAGCGTGCGGTGATGCAGGCGCAAAGAAAAAGGAGGGACGATGAACAAAGGGAGAAGATTTATTCTAAGGGCACCTAGAATCGAATAGGGAGGCTCTATCACCCAGGCTCTAGTTGCAGTGGGACGAGGGCCCAAGGAAAGGACCCATTCTCTCCCCCAAAAAAGAAGCATTACACGCGACAGGAGAAAAAAAAGGGAGTGAGAAGGGAAATGGAAAGGACCGAGCGCCGCTGAGCAAATTATGGGGAAAAAGGACGGGGAACTTAAAATCCCAGAGGGAGGGTTACGGGGAAAAGCCTCAAAATGAGGAACATCATCGTCTAAACCTGAAAAAACGAAGAGGGATAATCCGCACGGGGGGGGGGGAATTCTTTCCCACTCATGTCTTACTCAGCCTATGAGCGAATTACAACAGAAGGAACATTTAGTGAGCCGCAAAGTTCTTGCAAGTTTGATGACGGCGAGATCTACCTCTTCAGCCAAGGCAGGGGACAGGGCACCTCGAGACACAAAAGGAAGCACCGGAGGCAAATTGTGATATTCACCGTCGGCTATGATGGAATCTCTAGAAAGAGTTAAAAGAGATGAAGAGGAAGCCCAATCCCTGCTTTATCATACGGGAAAGACAGGAAATGCCCCCATCTCGGAGAAAGAGGCCCCTGAACGATGCAATGTATAGCCCAACATCCGGAAGGGCATTGCCACCCTTTTCGGAGAATGAATGGGAAAAAGTAGAAGAGGGAATTCGCGATAAAGCGTGGGACGGAAAAGCGTGGGGACGAGGAAAACAGCAAGGTACATCCTCATCAGGCAGTTGGGGAGGATCGTGCAGTTGGGTCCAATCAAGGGAGGCAAGGAAAGACACTATATATCGGCGGTATGGCGGGAAAAGTAGGGAGGGGAAAACACATGAAAACGGAAAAAAAGGGGACATCCGAGGAATCAAGGTCTTGCCGCTGGAAAAAATTCTTGTGTTGGGGGGAGGGTTCGCATGAAAAAAGGGAAAGGGCCTCTAACATTTTCAGAAGCAGGGAGACGGGCGGAAACGGCGGGAAAAAAAAAGCGAATCCTCAACATTCATTGGGCAGGAAAAATACTTGCTAGGGCGCAACCTATAGACACGGGGAGAAAGATAGGAGAAGAGGAGGGCACCCGAACCTGTCAAAGGGGGAAGGGGGGAACTACAAGTCATGGGAGGGTGCGTCGTTAGTAGACATGAAAATGGAAGGGGGAGTCTCTAAAAAATGCAACTAGCAAAACAGGGGAACACTCCGAGTCGTTCCTCCTCCTCGCTAAACGTTCGAGTAGGAGATTGGAAAAAAAAAACAGCAAAGGACTTCCGAAAAAAAAGAATCTCCTAGGGGTGTTCGGTGGAAAGGATAGTAAAGTCCCTCCACGAACTGCAGAAGGAAAAAACACGAAAAGAAACTAGGCACGAAACAGTGTCCGCCAAATGGGGGAGGATGAAGAAAACGATTTCAAAAGGATAGGTTTTTCGGAAGGAAAAGTTCGCAAAACGGCACCTATGTTGTCAAGGGCGCGAAATTGAGTAGAGGCCCATGGAAAAGGGGGGGGGAAAAGGGGCCATGGTAACCTTGAAAAGGTACCGTACAAAGATTTTAAATAGGGGTGCCAAGGACAAATCAAAAGCTTAGAAGAACCTCTGAGGACGACAAGATGAAACCGATCGCATAGTAGAGAAAGGAAAATGCACATTATTTAAAACTGCAAAGCAGAAGGGGCGCGGAAGAAAAAGAAAGAAGATCTGCTAGCTAGGAAGGAGTGGCATGGACTACATCAACTGGTGGGAGAAAGAAAAAAACTTCAGGAAGAAAGGGGGAAAAATCCTACCCCTGTGGGGAGGACAAAGTCTCATTAAGCGGTCTGTTCTTGCAAATGGAGGGGAAGGCTGTCAGGGAGGAGCGAGTTGAGAGTTACTACACATCCAGGGAAAGAAGCTGGATGTCAGGGGGGAAAACTGATGAGGAGAAGATTACTATCATTGTTGAGATGGACCACTGAAAAGGGAAATGTCGAGGCGGGGGGGGTACCAGAAATTTACTACTCCAGAAAAGTCGTAACAAAACACAACACCAATACAAACATGCTGGTGCCGAGGAAGAACATCGACGGACCCGAGTCTACAAAGCGAGTTATGAAAAGCCCCCCGAGACCAAAAACAATCCAAGACGAAGTGCGGAAAGCCACCTTCTGGAAAATGAAAAAAGAGAGAGAGAAGGGGGTGCTAATCCCAGCCGAGTCGAAAAATCGACAAGGAAAAAGATCTAAGACAGGAAATACTGGCGGAATCCTCGGTGTGGGAAGAAGACCCTGAGGGGAAGGACCGGAAGCCGATTCCCGATAAACGGTGTTCAAACTACCTGAAGGAACGGGGTCGCTTATTAACCTTGTCGTCAGAAATAAACAAGAGGAGCTCTAAGCGGCCAAATTAGGGGGAACTCGACGAGAAAAAACGCTCTTAAAGAAGGAGCGGGAGCAGCCCTGAAGGGGAAAGGACATGTGATACACGACATTTCCAAAAATGGGAATCAGCCACGTTCCCGATGCCAGACGACCTGGGCTCGTGCAAAAAGGCCGCTGGAAAAAAAACTTGATTCGGGAGTAACATATTTAAAACCAAACGCCCACGAAAGGAAGGAGAGGAACCTACAACGCGGCAAGGCCGACTGACAAGGCGCCAGATCGCGACAACCATGGAGTGACTCTACAAAACGATAGGGGGGGAAGAAACCCTGCTGCAAACGGGGGCTGAATGGAAAACGCATGCACAAACCTCATCTCATGGGGGGAAGTCACAGCAAGTCCCGAACTAAGAGAAAGTTAGAGAAAAGTCAGGATAGCGATAAAGGATGATACGAAGAAAAAGAGCTCAGTCGGAAGGGAACAACTGCGACATCCGAGAAAGCAGAGAAACAACAACAACGGAGGGGGAAGGGAGATGACGCTTATTGAATAGACAGTTGCCATCAAAAGAAAAACTAGCCAGGGGGGGGTTCGTTGCGCTCTAATCAGAAATCGAGAGAGGGGGTCTCACCTACTTGCGCAGGGAGAAGGTGCCGTACTGAAAAATACGATCAATGCGGGTCGGAATGCATGCGGAGGCGGAAGAACTTTCCGCCACGGAACAAAAGGTATTTAATCGAGAAGCGAGGAGAATCGAAAGGGGAAGCTCTGAAGTGAGCAGTTATCTGACGGAAAGGCTGAAAGTAGGTACTGAAGGGGTCTGACAGGGAACTCAAGACTAGAGAAAACAAGTGTCTGAAAGCTGCAATCAAACAGAGCGCAACTAGCAAGGGAATCTGGGAAAGGGGGAGGGGGACATGTCCTTATTAATCTTTCATGAGAGGGGGGGGGGGGGTAGATCCAAGAAAGAAAAGCCCGCTTCTCTCCCTGCCCTGTTAGAAGGGGAGTGGAGAAGAAAAAAAGAAAAGGGGAGATAAAATCCGGGAAGACAATTCAAAAAGGTATACAGAGAAAGTTCATCTCAGGTAGGGTGGAAAGTTAAGGCCTCGGAGAGGGGAGTCTGTCTAATTCCGGTCTCAAACATACTGTCCTAATCAGCCAGTATCCATATCTGAATGGAAAGTCTCCTGGGAGGGGGGGTAATCACTAACCAACTTCTGGAATGAGAGAAAAAGTCTAGAAAAGATATGGGGGAGAGCTCTTCACCCGGCAATGAATTTTCTTTCCCGTCATAAAGAAGAGTGAGGGAGAAGGGGGACGCTTTGTTGGCATTGTGAAATAAAGAACGGGACCAAAGGAAGAGAGGTCCGATACCTGCCGAAGGGGTTCAGAAAGGCGTGGACGTACGGTCCCTCGGGGATAAAGGATCCTTAAGGAATTTCTGATCAAAATCACCCCTTGAAAGGGTTGTTCCCTCAAGAAGAAGCAAGCCCACGAAGGCATATAGGACACCGCATCATCAGTAACAACAAAAGAGAGAACATCCTAAAGAGGCCATTGCTAAAAAAGTGCCAATCAGTGAAACCGAAAAACCTATCCCCCTATTAACACCGACACCTACAATCTACTTGGAAGAAACATTTTTTTATCGCCAACAGACCATGAAATTCATGACCCGGAAAAGGGGGAATTCTCATGTCTTGATAACCTAAAGAAGAGTCGAAATCTGGAAAAGACACTCCAGTCGCGTAGCGCTATAATCTAGGTCGTTCTCCCGTTACAGGCCCTTTGAGGAAAAAAAAGTCGAGATTCCATAAATACTAGAGTGGAGCGGAAAATTCGGCATTCCAGGCAACTATTAAATGCTAGAAAAGGGAGGGTTTGATGGGAAAAGGAGAAAAAAAGTTACCCTTTTCCCCAGAAAGAAGAGGGTCAGAACTACCAGGAAGTCTAACCCATACATGGGACAAACATAGGGCGACGTACCAAAGGACCGTCCTAAACTAATGTGAAATCAAGTTTCGATAACAATTCCACAGAAAACCTCGCGCATGGGACGGACACGCTTGACGAGGAGGAATAGTCCGGAGGTAGGGAAAATGGCTGAACCTGTCACGCCAAATCTCACACAAAAAAAGAGTCGGCGGGAGAAAAGATGCTAGGTAAAGAAAAACTTCACATCTGCACTATGACAGTATAGAAAAAGGGCTGGGGATTATCCTCTCCTATAAGGAGGCTGGAGCAAAAAGGGGGCTTCTGGAGAGAAAGGAAGGCACCGTGCATAAGGTCAATAAAAGACGGAAAACCTACTACCTAAAGGGGAGGGCAAAATCAAAACTACCCTAAGAAGTGGCCCACGCTGAAAGACACATCTGCTCCGTGGTTAGAAGGATTAATTTTAGGGGAGCAATAAAACCCCTGTAAGGAAGAAATTAGAGAACGGTAAAAAAAATGACGCACTTCGGTCCGCCCGGCAGACAAGGAATAAATGGGGGAAGAATTTCGCCCTACGGAGACCCATGAAAAACAAAAATCTTAGCGAACAACCTTGAAGAAGAGGGACTCACTGATGACCCTAGGCAGTCAGGGGCAGGTGATGAAGAAATACGTTGGGGAAAAGGCACGGCCTAAAACTGTTCTTGTAACAGAGGAAAAATTTGAGCTGGAACAGCATCTAATCTAAAACAAAAACAAAGGGTCTGGGGAAAAAAGGGTCGTCTTTCCACCAAGGGGAAAAAACGCGAATGATGATCGGAGGGGGAAAAAAAGTTACGCAGGGGGAAAGAGTCGACAAAGAGGGAAAATGGAGGAAGTAGGGGGTACATCTTCATCCACGAAGGGAAGGGGCACCTAAGAAACTGGGCATAGTCGGCGGCAACCTCGCGGCAGTGTTGGCAGGGCTTTGTCGGAAAAAAAAAGTGAGGAGGGAAGACATGCCGCCCCATCTCGGTTAATATCCCAGAGGAGGGGGAAGCCGAAGTTGCAATAGAAAAATTTTCTAGGAAAAGGAACGATGCCTTGGCGGAGAGAAAACGATCCACGCAAACAGGAGAGCCCTTTAGAAAAGGAATCATTGATGTTCAA
>Ga0179593_1687620_pt1 | contig 12356 bp, 12 predicted proteins | sample CZODoug2_1_08_16_FD_185931 | JGI IMG/M metagenome (GOLD analysis project Ga0179593, IMG submission 185931) | Vadose zone soil fungal communities from Angelo Coast Range Reserve, California, USA - CZODoug2_1_08_16fungal (PacBio error correction) | ecosystem: Environmental > Terrestrial > Soil >...
AAGGAAAAAGAAAAGTTGGCTATTGGCACACAAAGGAGGGACCCGTAAAAGAGGAAGGGAAGGGGGGGGCCGCTTCGACATTGCTACTGAAAAACCCGAAGGAAAAACGGGAAAAAGGGGGGGAAAGTTGGGTACTACCGGAACGGAGGAGTATGTCACGGTGCAGAGAGCTGGAGAATTCCTCAAACAAATAGTGGTCTCCACCTCAGGACGGGGGGGTGGTCACTCTGGGGTAAGGTGTGTCGGGCGGCTAAAGGGGGGGTGGGGAATGGGGGGAACGAAAAACGGGGAGGACAATCTTTCCCGCCCAGATGAAACCTCACAAAGAAATAGTACGAACGAGAGCGTAATAAGGAAGATCGGGAAAAACATAAAACTGCTCCTCTAGCAAATTGAGGGATGGGAAGTCGAGATGAGTTTTTTGGGGACAAAAGATAATCCGGGAAAAAAACGTATGGGGCGGGGACGAAAGGGGTCACCTGGCGCACATTTACCGGAAACCGGTGTGGTGGGGAGGAGTGGAAGGGGGTTAACCGAGGGGTCCGCGAAGAGGCTGGCTTGTGGAGGGTCCGGGGGAAAAAGTTGGGGAAGACCGAAAAAATGAGGACAACCTTGCTGGCCGGCAACTACGAGGACCTCGGGTTGTGACCTAGTCCTTCGGAACATAGGGAAGAAAGGCCAAAAAAAGAATAAAACAGTACGCGTCATCATAGTGGAGGTGCCAATGTCACGGGGGGAAGTCCAGAAGGACGCGAGGGTTCACACCCTCCTGTCCGTGGGGAGGTAGTGAGAAAACCTTCAAGGCCGAAAAAACGAGAGGTAAAAAAAAAAAGGACTGAAAAAACAGAACTTTGCTGCTGGGCCGTCGCGACCAATTCAATGGGTAAGGCATAAGAAAAACCTAGATAAAAATCTCAGACGAGCAGGACCCATATAACGAAAACCTTCCCATATGGGAGGCCAAGACAAACCACTATGTCTCCCGAAAGGCCTAACTTGGGATGATTCCTTTTAGAAAAAAGCAGAAAGAAAAAAATGTGGAGCAGGGGGAAATGAAGGTCCTTTCAAACAAAAAAGGAGGCCGAGAAATCATCCCTAGGCTCCGGTCCCTTAAAAAGGCGGAAGAGTGTTGAGGAGAAAGGTGTCTTTGGGCCCTGCAACAGAATCTACACTTCGCAGCGCGGCCACTGGGTGGTCGGGGACGGGGACCAGAAGGGGAGAACCAATTGGAGGGAAGGAAGCGCTTCCCCGCGTGGCGGGACGCGGACAAAAAAAAATATGTTTGGCGCTCTAAAAGACTCACAGGGTTCGAAGTTTGCACTAAGGGTCACTCCCAAAGCTGCTGGGGAAGAAAAAATGAAACTCGGGAAATGAACGGAACGAGGGCGGAAGGGGGAAAGCCATCTCAAAAAAACAACAAGTCCGGAGCATAATCTGCGAGGGGGGCGTCGGCGGAACGATCAACCAGGCTTGAGGGGGGAAAGAGGCATGTTGTAACCACAAAGGGGGAAGATCAGGGAAAGACGGACTAGGGCCAACGGTTACAGGGCGCGGCAAAAAGGCGGACATACCTTGGGTGGGTGATGAAATTGGAGACCAGTGAACTTTCGTCGCCTAAAGTTACAGGCCGATGTGCTGCACGGTAGTTCCCTGTGGTATACCCCACTTAAGGTCCACGCCCGCGAAACAAAAAAACCTTTGAAATCCTTGGTTTTTGTGTTTTTTGGGTGAAACAGGAGGAGGTTGCGACCTGCCGTGCTAGGCGGAGGTCCGTGGGGGGCGACCGGAACAAACACGAAAAAGAAGGGAAGGAGGGAAGTCAAAAAATCGTCGGGCAAATTCGTCGACCAACCCGAGACGAAGGGGAAACACCAAACCCGAAAAGTTACCTGGTGGAGCAAAAAAAAAGAAAAAAAATGGGGGTGGCCAAATAGCCTGTGATCGCAAGGGACTAGGGGGCAAGAAGTTAAACGGCGAAAATGACGGCTCGACGGTGTATATACCTGCGATACACCGAAGACCACAGGGAAATGCACAAGGAGGGGGATGAAAAACTACCCACCACGTTCCGAAAGGCGACGGTCATGGGGGGAAACCATAGTGGGAAAGTGGGGGAAAAAGGTAGGAAACACAAACGATTGTATCCGCAAGGAGACCTGGGGTGGGAAAAATTCCGAGAAAAAACGAATGATGTAGGAAAAGAAGGGCCAACCGGTGCCAGGGGGGAAAAGGGAAGGACGAGGGACATGGGGAGTCGCCAACAAACCTAAAATGAAAGGAAAGTCCTAGCTGCAAAAAAAAAAAAAAAATGTCAGGAAAAGCTTTCACCAGTGCGGTAAACGTACCGGACATCACGAGACCTACGGTACTACAGCCGCAAAACCGGGAAAAGGGGAAAAGAACCTGTAACGTCCACTTTTCCCTCAGTGGTGGGGTGTCCCCTCAAATCCGAGGTCGACCACAACCAAACTCCGGTACTGGCCCGGGGGGGAAAACGGAACTACAAGCAGGCAGCAAGGAGGGTAATAAGGGGGCGGCGGTCAACGGAAACATGAATCTTTGGGGGGGAGGGCAGAATTCGAACAGGGTAAATGCCAGGCGAGAACGGAAAAAAAAAAAAACAATTTCCGACGAGAACGACGTTCAAGAAACCAATTTTCCTTCAAAAAATTGGCTGGGATCCCCGAAACCTTGACCTAAAAGCACGAAAGGAGGTTTCTACCCCGGGAAGGGGGAAAATACAAAAAAGGGGGGAGCAGGACCGGTGAGAACAGCACCGCGCGTGTCACACCGAAAAAAATTCCTAGGCAAAAAAAAGAAACCTAAACTTTCAGGGCCACTTCCACAAAAGCCTACTAGACGAAAACTAGAATTGGGCTTATGTATGATTAACGAAGTAAAAACAGGGGGGGTCAATCCCACTGGGGGAAAAAAAACCGGAAACTAAGGGAAAAGACCTATGGCAAAAAAGGGGACAAAGCTCTGGCTCTTTTGAATTGCGAGAGGTGTGTGCACTGATCCCCTCCCCGAAAAGTGCGTTTGGAAAAAAGGTGGGAAGGTCAGAAGTCAAATAAAACTGTTCGGCCCATCCCCTGCAAATTCGGGACTATCACACCCTGAAAATGAGCGTCCAGATCCCTTCAAAGACCAGGGGTAAAACAAATATGTTGGAGTGGGAAAAGTACGCCGGCTATCTAGGGGTTTCCTGTTTTTCGACGACTTTTTCCATAGCAACGCACTTGGGGCTCAACAGGGGGGAGGCGAACAGCAAAGAATTTGGGGGAATAAAATGACTCAAAACAACACACGGGGAGAAAAGAGAGGGGGGAGAACCATGATAGTGCGGTTTCGCCTCCCGGGGGGAAAAGTCAGTGCTATCAAGACCGTCGAAAATAGAAAGAAAAAGCTGCGCAGGGAGTCAAGGTGGTAGCGGTGTTGCGCCGGAAACGTTAGTCAGGTTTATCCCGGGGGGTGACAAGGAGACGTAGTTAGGGGGGGAAGGCAAAAAAGGGGGAAAAAATCTGTTGGGGGAAGACGCTGGGGTGAACCAAGGGTTGAAACGCGCCACGTGGAGGCGGTCTGCCAAATCAGACAGGGCCCAAGGGAGAAAAGCATCTTTGTGAAAGGAAAAGGCAAGAAAAAAGAAAAAGGTGTGGGGCTTTGTCAAAAAAGCGCACCTTCGTAGGAGGAACTCGAAAAGCACAATCAGTCGCCGGACAGGGCGGGAGCATGGGTGAAAGTGCAGTTTCAGAAGCAGCTGATGGGAGGAGGGGGGGCGAAAGCAGGCCGAAGCCAAGCACGAAAAAAGACGTGACGGCAGGGGAGGGGGTAGAAACCGCGAAAAGGGGGGCAACGTCAGAAAGAAGAAGGGACAATCTTGATCACCAAAAAAAAGGTTTAAAAAAGGGGATCGACAATGTTCCCAGCCTGGGGCCGGGAAAGCAGGAACGGAAAAACGTAGTGCGCCAGATAAGGTGTTTGTTCGTGTAACAGGGAAAGACGTAAGAAGAGGGCAAATGGGGCTGGGGTCGTTGAAGAACAAGTACTTCACCGTGAAGGGGTCGACCTTCCGGATGGCGGGGAAAAAACCGACCCCACTGGACAAAGAAAGTGGGGGGACAAAGGTTCAAGTACCAAGGACGTGAAAAAAAGAGGAGAACGGGAGGAAATGAGGTAAGTGCACGCACTGGGAGAAGCGTTCAGGCAGGGGATAAACAGCGGTGGTGACGAGGATCGGGTGGCGAAAAATCATCAAGGAAGACCCAAAAAATCGGGGTAAAGGACGTTGGCACAAGTCGCCAGACCCCCGGCCACACGGACAATCAGCAGCGGGTCAAACTCGGGCAGTGAAGAAAATAGAAGGGGGGGGGGGACTTTAGATGTACCGTCAAATCCACGTGCACCAGGACCATCGCCGTCAGGAAAGGGGGGTGGGAAGTAAAACTAAAAATTAAGAAAGTGGGTGGAGAGTTTGACTAAAGGGGTTAGACGTGCCGTTCGGAAGCGGGGAAGTTCGAAAATCGAACTGAGGAGTTGAGGGAAACAAGGGAAGGGAGGTCCCAAGTAAAACCGTTGAGGGTGTTAAAGGGTGGGCGTCGTCTCAGACAGGTGTTCGACAGGAGTTTTTGCAACGACGGCCCCATCTAATAATTAAGTAAAAAAAAACTGGGGAGTATAACTTACACGTGGTGGGCGGTGCTGAGCCGAAGTTCAGGGTGGAAAAAAAAAAGGTTTCCGCGAAAAAAAAATGTGGCGAAAAAAGACGCAAAGAAGGGGACAGGGGGGGGAGCGGTTCCCGACGAAGCAGTCCGGAGGAGAAAAAGGCAAAGCCTAGCCAGGCCGACACGGATGGGTTGTGGGTAATCGGCAAGCCAGGGCCGCCCCGATCTCGAGGAAACGGGGCCGTGTGTGGTGGTTGTAGGACGGACTCCCGAAGGGGGCGGAAGATGTGGTGGAAAGCGCCAAATACTAACCTGGGAGGAAGCCATGCCGGTGGTCAAACATCGAATCCACGATGAGGGCGGGGGGTGCCAGGACCTGTGCGCGGGTCGCCACGCTGTAAAAAGGCTCAACGAGGGTGATGAATTAACTTGCAGATTAACCCATGGGGGCGGTGGGGAAACAAGGAGGGTTGGCCCCAGCCATAAATGCGGGGGGGGTGGGGGGGCCAAAACATTTGAATCAAGGAAAAACGCAAGAGTCGTAAAGAATTACGCGCAGTATTGTCGGTTACCATGACACTGCCAAACAGGAAGGCGAAGACTGGCTTTGCAGGAGATCGGCCGCAGCAAACACTCGATGACTGATGTTCTCGCGGACCCGTCGTGTGAAAGAAGGAGGCGGTCAAGGGGAAGTCTTGGGTCTGCCAAAAAGAAGTTGGTGTGTGGTCTGACGTGGGGCGGTTGGGGCCTTAAGGGGAAGGGAAGGCAAAAAAGGAAATGGGGGGGTGAAGCAGTAAAAAAGGGAAAGAGTGTTGTCGAGGCGTCGGCGACGGGGGTAACAGAGCGACTGCCCAATATTGAAAGCCCTAAGGGAGGAGGGGTGCCAGAAAAGAAACGGGAGAAGAGAAGAAGACCGCGTGTTGGAAGGGGTGGACTTCGGAGCCGGAGTTACGTAAAAGAAAACCAACCAAAGGGGATGATTGTAAACCGCCAGTGCTCCATCTGCAAGGGTCACCAAGGGCCTTCCATACCCCAAAAAGCATGCAAAAGAGGTTGTAGGGGCCTCAAGATTTGTCCAGATTAACATCGAAACAAGGTGGTTCCTTATGGTGCAGAAAGGACGGAAGAAAAAAACATAAGAGGAAGAAAAAAAAGGGACACAGTTGACAACGTTGAAAAAAACCAGGGGTCGATGTCCGCAGCATCTAGTCTGGACGTTCCATGTGAGGCGTCCGTCAAGTTTAAGATCACAGAAGAGGAAGGGGGGGGGGGGAAGGTGGTGACAGGGGACGAGCAGATTTTAGCTGGTCGGTGGGGCCGAAAAAGAATCCGACTTAGGGTGTAACGCAAAGAATACAACTGAGAAGGGGGAAAAAAGGACTGGCCGAACAAAGGGTTTGACGGCGCGCAGCTCCTGCTTACACTACGAGACCAGAAGCGTCCAAGGCCGCGGAAAAAAAAAAGCCTTAGGGTCCGTCACGAAAAGATACAAACCTCATAACAGGAACCGGACGTAGGAAATCTCCCGCGGGCAAAAAAAGGGGAGCTCGCAGTACAACCAACAACCAAAGAAATAAAAAGGGGGCCCCGTGGAGAAGAAATATTCCGGGGTGACTCGAAGGTAGGTTGGGTCTCTCGCAGGAGACGGCAAAAAATACGAAATTATTTGGGGGATTTTGGGAGAAAAGACGGTCAGGGGATTATTAGTCAGGATCTGGTAACAGTCCCCTAGATTCTGGCCGATGTCACGATTGAAACAATATCTGGGGGGTCCTGCCAATATAAACCGGTGTGGGGAAAATTCTTTGATGGTAGTAACGGTGGAGGGGTATTTGACAAAAGAGACGAAACGAAAAAAAAAACTGAGGGAGGCAAAAAAACCCGGAAAAAAGAAGAATGGAAAACGAAATGGTCTGCGGATCGACCCGTGAGAAGAGAAAAAACCCCTACTTGTTCTGGTGGGCCCCGAGAAGGAAAGAAAATAACCTACTTTGGGTGTTTCAAAGGTTCCCGCCACTGGGCATTCGCGATAGTTGTCAAACGAAGCGAAAGGGTGAAAAAGAAAAATGGGCGCAAAAGGTCCAAAGTGTGCGGAGGGGGGGCCTTTGGGACCAAAAAAAGCGGTCGGCTACAGGCAAGATGGGCTGGTGGGATAAAGAGTGGGGAAACCCCGGGATGGACTAAAAAAAGGGGAGGAACGGAGTGAAAGGGCAAACTACTAAGAGCTGGGGGGGAACCTCTCGCCCAAAATCAGAAGGAAAGCTGAGAAAACCGCCGGCAAAATAAAATCTCAACGGCGAACAAAAGGTACGCTTGGCAAAAAAAAAGGACTAGGCTCAGAAAGGTAAACCTGGAGGAGACAAGAAAGGACAGGACGATTACTACAAAAACCTCTAAAGGGACTGGGGGAAAAAAAGAACATACAATCCTTCTAGGGAAGTCCAGGAAGTCACACTAGCAAAAAATGCCAGACCACGAAAAACCCAAATGCGGACCACAGCGAATATACATGGAAAGCAGCCAGATGGAAGAGGTACGAAGGAGCAATGGGGGGCCTCTAAGCAATGGGTCCCAGACGGCAGATTCGGAGGGTGGGAATGCACTGGACAGACGCGGTATCTGGATGGTCTTACCCTGGTCCCCGACAATACAACTGCACGCGGAGTTGAGTATCTGTAGAACGAAGTGCTTCGAAAGGTCGCTGCCTAACGGAGCCGTTTTTTGGGGGGGGTCTCAACAAGAGGGGGGGCTTGGAGGAAAAAAAAATGACACGCGCGGCAGCATTGGTAACTAGGTGTGCAAAAAAAAAAGTTGGGGAAAGTTCGCCAACATTTTGGTGGCCTCCAGGCTCTGGGGAAGTGAAAAGTCTACCAAAGACGTTCAAAGGGAAGAGATTTGGAGACTTGCATTCCATCCATTGGTAAGGGGCGGAAAAGCATCGGGAGTACCTGAACCGCTAATCACGTGTAAAAGACCCTATTATAAAAAGAATATGGAAATGAAAAAAAAAAAACAAGGAAAGCTGGGGAGGGCAAAAAAAAAGACTGGAAAATGAGCGGAGGGGGGGGTTCAAAAGGTTTTGGAAAGCCGTCGGGGGGCAGGGAGTGCAGGTATTCGTCCTCACTAAACATGTGCGAAAAGGTAAGGGAGCAGAAGGCTAAATATGTAGAGTGGGTAGGGGTCTCTGGGAAAATGCAAAGTGTCTTCCTTCACGTAGCAAAAACAGCCCCACCGCCTTAAGGAGTTCTTATCATTCCTGTTTTGTCATGCTCGCGAAAGGGAGTCCTCGGGGGGGAAAGGGGGGAAAGGCCGAAATAGGTCGAACAATAAATAAAACTGTAGGACAGAACCCTGCAACGAAGGCGGAAAAAAAGAACGAACGGCCCCGTGGACGAACATCAGACCATCGAGTGGGAATCCCCAACCCGAGGGGGCCAGGAGGGGAGGGAAATTCCCCGGTACACCCCCCCCCAAAAAAAGAACAAAACAAGTACTTGACTTCTGTATAAGCCTGCGTCAGAAATAACAAACGAGGCCCACTAACCCTTCTATAAGAAAGAAAAAACGACAACGCGTGCGACGTTGTGCTGCAATCAAATGGGGCAACAAGGAGGACTCAACGTGACGGAGTAAAGAACCGGACCATACCGGGGGACAAAGGGGGTAGATCAAAAAAAAACCGACGGCTTCCGGGGCCGAGAAAAAGAGAGTGAGATCCAGATTGTTGGGGTAACATGAAGGGGGGGGGGCCCGCAAGGGGGGGGGCAACTGGGGACGCACAGTACGCGGGCTGTGTGTAACTCCCGCAACCCTGGAAAAGCCGGGGAGTAAAAGTGGGGGGGGGCACGGAGGTGTCGAAAATGACCCGGATGCCGAAAAATTCTTCGGGATAAGCGAAAATGTAAGGAGACAAAAGGTCTGACAGAGGAACAAGCACCGTACACGCCAGGGTAGGAAGAGGGAACGGAACTCTTAAAAGGAGGGGGGGGTGGGGGAAGAACAAGACTGAAATTCTACCCCCCAAAAAATCCCTTTGGAAAGTTCTTGGGCAAAAAAGAGCAAATATAAAGAGAAAGGCGTGCCGTCCCAAAAAGCGAATCAATGATAGGGCGGAGGGAAACTAAGACGTTCCAATGCTGACCCCGGTCCCAGGCTCCGCCCAAAAAGAATGGAACGAAAAAGAAAAAAGAACTAAACTGAAAAGACCTCAACGGGGTTCCCGCCCTTGTTTGCTGGGGGATAAAGGAGCTACCTAAGCGGGGGACCATGCACGACAAACCCGCTGTTTGAAAAACACGTCAAAAGGGGGTGCATAAAAGCGCCCGCGGGCACCAGACATGGATCCGCTTTGGGAAAGGCACAGAAAAGCGCGGGAGGGGAAAAGTTTCCCAACACCAAGCAACAGGAAAAAAACGGCCGTGAAGGGGGGGGGTGCGGGGGGGGTGGCTAAAGGGGGCTCCTCAAAAAAACTGTGGTACAACCGTGGAAAAAGGTACGCCCCCTAGCGGAGTGGGGTGGTGTTACAAGGATGAGTGGGTTAGGGAAAAAGCGAGGGGGGGGATGGAAATGACAAGTCCCCCCAGAAGATAAAAACCGTTGTTCTTTTCAACCTGGTAAACCGTCTAAAGGTAGCAAAAGGCGAGGGGGAACGAGACAAATGGAAATACGCCCAAACTTATAAATCTTAACAAAACAAACTATGGGAACACGGGAAAGACCAGGGGGGAAAGGGGGATAAGGGGCTGGCAGCAGGAAGTGGCGCAAAAGAGGTCGTAAAGCACTAAGCATTTCTATATCACCAAAAGGTGAAAGGATTTGGGGAGGAAGGGTGGACGCAAGTGAGTGCTTTGACCATACCTTCGAACAGGAACCACGGTGCGTTCCTGTTGGCCGTTGCGGTAGGGGCACCGTGAAGGGGGTAAGGGAAGGGGTGGAAAAATCTGAATGCAGTTGAGGGGACTCCGACATTTGGATTTTTTACGCCGAAAGCCAGGCAATGGAGGGGGAGGGTGCAAAAAAAATCCAGCCGAGAAGGGGAATCGAAGGCTTGTGGACCCACTGGCACTCTATTGGAGGTAGAGATTTGAACAAATATAAGGCAAGAGAGAAGATAGAAAAAAAGCCTACGTAGAAGGGTCCCCCCCCAACAGTCAGTAGGAGGGGGGAAGAGTTCATGCACTAAGGACGGGTTTCGCAACAAAAGTTGTAGTGGAAAAGGGGGCTCTTCAGCAAAGAAGCACGGGGAGAAAAAAAAAGACAAGTGGGTCGGGGTAGAACCATTGCACGTCGTGCGCAAAAATCATTTCGTTGATCAACCATACATCAAATCTTGTGAAGGAGTCAAGGAAAAAAGCAGGAAGGGGTGGGGCCCAAGGGGTGGGCCGGTACGAGGGAACGTCCCATGGTGGTGTCCAGATCCAGTTGTTGTCTTTTTCGTAAAAGAAGGGGAAGAAGCGCAGCCTTGAATATAGTTTAAGCAAAAAAAAAAAAAAAAATCCGCTCACCAGAGGGGGAAGAGGAAAAGGAGGGAAAAGGTTCGGGTAACGCCCACTGGTAGGGAATGGGGAATGCCTAAACGGGGGGAAACAGCGTGTCGGCCTGAGAAACGTGAGAGAGGTTACAAAAAGGGGTACAAGCAGAAGTTTGGAGAAGGAGCCGGAGGGTGGACGAAAAAAAGAGGAGGGTGTAGAACTCAGACCTTCATAACGGTTGGAAGAGCGTCCCCCAGAAACGTCATCCGGTGTGGGCACAAGATGAAAAAAGGGGGAAAAAGGGGAAAATAAAGAGGGATCGACCCCATCCAAAAGGAGCGGCATAAGCGGGGGGAAAAAACGGTTGCGGATAAATGGGAAAGTGGTATAAGGCCTGTTCAGTCACGGGGAAGACGACTATTTTTACAACTAACCCGGGTCCCGGGGGGGGGGATTAAGGAAAAAGGAGAAGTGGGGGGAAGTGGGGTTCTTACGTGTTGCAAGTATACGGCCGGTCAAGAAGAGCCGGGGAAGGGGGAGTCAGAGGGGGCAAACCAAAGAGGGGGAGGGAAGGGGTGCCGGCACGCCACGGTAAAGGTTCGGTGACGGGTTGGGGCTTCGTAGTGCGGGCAGGGTGGGAAAAATACAGGAAGTTGAAAATTTAACAAGAAGAAGAAAAGGGGAGGAGTAGATGAACTTGACCGGTTGCGGTGGTCTGCCGCACCCGAAGTTTCAAGACGTACAAAGGTGGGGAAAAAGAAAAATGGGGGGAGACGGGGGAAGTCCAAGCCGCAATGACCTGGTGGTGGTCCTGGCAAAAGGTCCCGAGAAAAGATGCCAGGAAGTTCCCGACTAAGGGGGGAAGGAAAAAAGGGGGAAAAAGGGGGGAAAAAAAATCGGCAGGGACCAGCCGAGAAGAAAGATTTTCGCCGTGTTTTCGATGTATTTCAAAAGAGAAGCCCAAAAAAAGAGGAACCGATGTGGTAAGGAAGCCAAATACTCATGGAAGTGAAGCAGTCGCCGCGAAAATCACCCAACCCTGTGGGAAATCCGGGAGAGTGGAAACATCGAAAGAGGGGTTCCCCCCCCCACTCCCCACTTGGTCACTAAACGGAGAAGGGGAACAAAAAGTGCCGCACAGGTCGAGTTCCTGGTTGCAACACGCCCTACCGGTTGGGACGAATGAAACCCAACCGAGGAGGAGATGCAAAAGAAACGGGGCCCGAAGAGGAAGGGGGTGGATGATCGGCGCAAGTAATTTGGGGCGGTTGAACCCAGGCAGCCCAGCACCAGAAAAAGGGCTGAATAGTACTGAAAGAAAGGAAGGACGGAAAAGGACCACGTCCTTAGGAAGAGACCGGATTGCTAGCGTCGTCCGTCAACACAGGATCCGTATCTGGCCTGTCCGGCAGGTTCTTCTCGATGGGGTGTCAAATAAGGGGTAGGGAAAGAAAGGGGGGAAGCTGTCAGATCCCGCAGTGGGTTTCGTCCATGAAAAGTAGCGGTTCGGAACTCTTCCACCGGAAGAGCCAGAAAGGGAACGGAAATAGGAAGAGGAAGAGGGCGGTGCCCGGAAGGTCCCTGTTCGCCTATATTTACTCAACTCTGGTTTAACGCAGGTGGAACTTTTCAAAAATCAGGGGGGGGAGGAGATAAAAAACTCAACTGGGTCCTCGTTGTACCCAACGCAATGTCGGAATCGAGGTGCCAGGGGCCAACCGAAGAACATTCATGCCGTTTGGAAGAGACAGGGCTCCCCGGAAAAGAACAACACAAGAATAGAAAAATTGGTGAAACTCAGGGGAAAAAAAGGTGACCCTGGAAACATGGGCTTCTAAAAGACTCGCCAGGGGATAATTTTCTAGTTTGAACCACTGAACTGATGGTGGAAAGAGGGGCCATTGGGGAGGGGTCGACGAGATCAAAAGGGTAAGAAAGAATCTAAAGAGAGCCCCTTCTTTGGGTTTCGGGCTAAGTCGAGGGGTTGTGTATCCGCCCGAGAATCAGTAAACGTCATTTTTGGGGACAAACGGGTAAAAAAATTTAAAACCGTTAGGGCGGGGGGGGGGGAGAAACAAAGAGGTGTACTTCCGCCAGCCCTCTCTGACCATTAAAACTACGATACCTAATTAAAGGTCAAAACGCACCCCTCCGAGGGGAAGCCGCAGAAGTGAAAGAGCTGACAAAAGTCTCGGAACAGACTAAATCGTCTCCGTCGGCAGGT
>Ga0179593_1389595_pt1 | contig 12355 bp, 10 predicted proteins | sample CZODoug2_1_08_16_FD_185931 | JGI IMG/M metagenome (GOLD analysis project Ga0179593, IMG submission 185931) | Vadose zone soil fungal communities from Angelo Coast Range Reserve, California, USA - CZODoug2_1_08_16fungal (PacBio error correction) | ecosystem: Environmental > Terrestrial > Soil >...
GTCAAAAGAAGAGCTGGCTGGGGATGTCGGGGGGAGTAAGGATCGTCAGAAAACGAAATGAGACACGTCTATGTCAAAATTGCTAAAGTACTCTTACAAGTTGGTATGAGAAAAGAGTACGGAAAAGAAGATCACAGTCGGAAGGACTCGGACAATTACAAATGAGGAAGATGATGGTCCGCTTGAAGATTCGACCGTGGGGAAGTACCGCGATTACTAATCAAAACGAGAAACCAAAAACAAAAACCGCATGCCTTAGCGCAGTGGACAATGAAAGAGTGTCGATGAAGGGACAACAGTAGTCGAAAGACACTGCCTGAAGAGACTTTGATAAAGGGGGCCGATACGAGGGGGAAAAAAAAGACGGGCAGGGGACGAAAAAGAAGGGGAGGAAAAGTGGGCTTCTCTGACAAGTAGCAGCTTAATACACTCGTCGAGAAAAAAAAATAATGAAGAGAAAAAGGTAAGGAAATAGAAAACGGTAGAAAGAGATATACGAGAGTTGTACGGGGGAACCACTGCGGCGGAAGAACGCTTAAAAATCTAATTGGCAATACCTCATGTTCAAAAGACGTGGGGGGGTGGCCAAAGCGGAGGGGATGTCGTAAAGTCTCCAGAGCGAGAGGAAGGACCATAGGGGACGAGCTCATGCGCGACGAAACTCAGGGGTGGAATACCCGGCAAGGAGCCGCCGAGATGTCACTGGGGGACTTGTTGAAGTACCAGAAGGCTGGAAAATTGGGGAAGGGTGTTTTTTTCTTGTACGGGAACGAAAGGAACAGGAAGACGAGAGGGGACAGGCCACCATAATAAATGACCAGACTGGTCGAAAGGCGGGTTGCTGTCCAAAGGAGTCGTGGCGCATTCACTGAAAAAAGCATAAAAAAGAAAGAAGATGTAAACCCGGAAAGAGCTGACCTAAGGATACAGTGAAGCACCTTTTAGAGATGGTCACGACCAGAAAACCTAAGGAACGAAGATCAAAAAACTGAAAGGAGTCAGGAACAAAAGACGTGGTCAAGCCACGGAAAATCAGAACCATCGCGCTGCTTCTGTAGGATTCGGGGAAGAAAAAAAACCCGATAGGTATGCCAACGCGTGAATGAGAGACTTCACGGGGATTCAAAGCTGGGGCATCAAGGACGCCGAAGGGGAAAACCTAGACGGGTTTCTTCGGACTAACTCAAAAACATATGTTCTCAAGTCGGGGTCGAGAGGCGGAACCGGAGAGGATGTATATGGGAAGAAAAAGAAGTTCGGCCGGGAGGACGGGAAGTCCTGAAACACATAGGGGTCAGAAATCGAGTCACGTCCGAGGCTTGTAGTTCTTTTCATATGTGCCAAGCTGAAAAGGGAGGAAGGCCTGAATCGAATGGAAAAAGGGGGTCAGGAGAAAACCGAGTAAAAAAAAAGCGAACCTAGGACGTAAAGGGGGTTGGGGGTGGGGGTGGGGGGAAACGTGTGACAGGAGCATTAACCGCGCACGGAATAGCCAACAAAACAAAAAAGAAGTGTTGGAGTCTACACCTTGTCCTGGCCAATTAGAGACAAAAGAAGGGGACAGAAAGGAACGTCCTCGCTATAAAGTGGGAGAGAGTGAAGTTCCGCAGCAGTGGGATGGGGGAATTGTACCGACCAAAAAATTGGGGAGGGATGAGCCATCCCTTCTGATTCGGGACTGAGGGGGGGCGACAAACTCAGAAAAGGTACGTGGAAGACAAAACAGACGTCGACCGAAACGTTGCGGCAAGACGAGCTTCAGTTTAAAAGAATCAATTAAGCCAACGAAGGGAACGGGCAACCTTAGGCAGGGAGGGTGAAAAAACTAGTAACAACCGCTGCTAAACGACAAAAAAAAAAAGTACGACAGTCAATTACCTCAATCGGAGGACGAGGGAAAATAAACAAGCGAACTGAATACGCTCCACGCCTCGGAAGGGAGTCGCAACAGTGCTGCACCAGAAAGGGGAATAAAGATGAAGAGCTGTAGGGAAAGGGAAAGATGGGAACTCTTCCCCTCTCAGTGGGAAGCCAAGGGGAGAACGTTCCTCCCTGGACCAGGGGAAAAAACGCAGCCGGGAGATGAGGGAATGGGCGAGAGCCTCTCCTCCCGCGCTCTGGAAAAGAAAAGCAGCCTGCCTATTTCAGGGAAGGGGACATCGTAAAATTCTTACGGGAAGAAGAAATAGCAAGGAAAACTAAAAAGGGAGGGTAGAGAGAAGGGAATTTCAAGAGACTAACCGAGGAGAAAACGGAGGACGAACGTGTCCGTGCAGAGTCCTAGGGGTTTACCATCCGCAAGGGGGGAGGGAGTCAAGCGGTGAGAGGAAAGGAATGGGGAAAAGGAAGACGTGTCTGAGGGGGAAACGAAAGGGAGGTTCAACTTACAAAAAGAGGGCAAAAACCTTATACGGGGGAAAGGTGGCATGAATTAGGAGGGGAGTCCCACAACACCAGTTAAAGTGACAAGCCACAAGAACCAAAAACGAGAGGTGTCCAGATCAGAAAGAAACGAAATGGGGAAAAATATGTATTGCAACAGGATGAGATGGAGTGGCCACAAAAAAAAAAAAAAAAAAAAGAAAACGGACTTTCATGAAATCGTGGGGGGGCGCAATGAGTACCGCAACTATGATGGAACGAAGATCTTCAACGTTGAGTAAAAGACCGGATGCCCGCCCGATAGCTAAAGAGGGGAACCGCGTCAAGAGGAGAATCTAGTGGTATGGTCAAAAAGGAAGAAGTGCGCGGTAGCGCCAATCAGAAGGAAGTGCGGCACGTCCCGAATCAGAAAAGATCATCAAACAAGCTGGGGGACCGGGGACGAGAAATTGTAATCTGCAATATAGGGACAAAAAGCCTGCGGGAGAGAAAAGAATTTATATCTAAGGACCAACTGGAAAAACGCCCCTGTGCGGGAAGGTGGCGGAGTTCCGGGGGGACCGGTGGCTTTTCGCCTATGATAGCTTCAGTAAGGGGCCGATCCAAAAAGAGAAGTCAGGGAAAAAAGTGCCTAAAAAGAAGAGAGAACGCAAAATTCCACAACACAGGGGGAGGAAAAAGAGAAAGAAAGGACGGGGAGCTTCTTGAGGCATTGGGGGTCCCAAAGAACTTTTTTGGATCAGATTGACGAAGCCTCCTAGGCAAACAACCGGTCAAAATCCGCAAAAAGGAAGGGAAGGGGGAGCGTTCCATGGGGGATAAGTAGGGCTAAGGGTCGTTCGCGCACCGAGAACGCTGTCCTTCGTTGAAAGGATGGCACTACAGGACGCCGTGATTGATGAGGAAAGAGAGGGAACGGAATGGGAGAACCGGATGAAATTGTCGAAGAAGGACAACGAAGTGAAGGTCACACAATCCACTAAAGTGACGAAGATGGAACGGCGCCAAGCGTAAGAGTCGGAAAATCGGGGTAGGCCAGCCCTTAACACTAATAAGAGGGGAAACAGATTTGACGGGGACTTTTTCAAGGGCGAACACGAGATAAGTAGCTTGCGGGCGGTATCCAAAGAAGACTTAGGGCAAACTTGATGACAATCAGGGTAATTAGTGAATGGAAAGAGATTGGGGGGAAATCGATCCGGTGCGAAACGAAGTTGGGTGGGGCTCTGACTAGAATTCATGCAAGTTAGTAATTGAAATGTGAAAAAACAGGGGAAAAGGGGGAAAAAAAGAAAGTGAAATCATAAAGAAGGACAGCATCCCTGGCCGAAAGCACAGAGAGGACTTAGCGCCCATGAAACTGGGTTTTGACCCAGGTGGTAAAAAACGAATAACGAGGAAAGCCCTTGAGAAGAGGGGAGATAGAATAGGACAGAGGAAAGATCCTAGAGAGGCGAACGACCGTGGTCAGGAAGGACCTTGCATGAAAAAAATGCGCAGACGGGAAACGCAGCTACGATATCAGGCTGCTCAGAGCAAAAGGAAAATCCAGAATAAGAGGGGAGGAGAAGAATCTCGGAAAGAGATCATCAACAGATAGGAGGTGGGGGCTAATTGCGCAAGGGAACTTGAAAAGAAAACTAGTCTCAACGGGGGATCACGGGGTAAAGCGGGACAAGGCTTACACTCCGAAAAAAGCTACAATACGGAATCGCTGGGAAGAATTGTGTAGAATCTCGAGGACGAGCCCGGGACGATCACGAAGTCGTGGAATGCAACCAACTAGCCGAGGGTGACGAGTTAAAAAAAACTTTGAAAGGAACTGAGGAAGAGGTGGACCCTACTGGAAATTCATCTGTGCACCGCGAATCCGGTGAAGAGATAAATGAAGAACGTAAATTGCTGAAAAGGGGGGGATAGGGGGAAACGACATCATATGGGAAAAGGCGACCGTGCGGGGAGGAGTCTGTGTGGCCCTACAGAGAGATAAATTGGTGAGCCCCAAAAGACAGAAGATAATTGGGCAGGAAATAGAAAAAAAAGGGGGTGCACCTCGGGACCCGAACAATTGAGAAAGAATAGAGAAAAAAAAAGAGCGATGAAGCTGCAGTCCTAAGCAACTCAAGGAGTTTGAGGACGAAGGTCTAAAACAAACTGGCCAAATGTTTAGGACGAAGGGTTCGGTTGGAAAAAAGCATAGCGGTTAACGGGGAGCCGAACACGGTTGTCAAGAGGAGGGCGAGGGGGGTAGGGTTGATAAAAAAAGACATGGCCACCGTACGACACCTTTGAAATTACGGTAATCAGGGTCAGAGCGTCAGCGTCTATGACTAAAACAGAAGACGCGGGGAAAATGGAAGCATTCCAAGGACAGGAAAGAGGGGGGGTGGGGGGGAGGCAAACGTCCTCCCTTTAACGAAACTGGACGGTCTTCCAAATTAAGACAATCGAGCGGGGTAAGAGCGAACAAGATTGGAGGACATTGGTGTTGCGGAGGAACAGCGCATTGATTAAGTACCGGAGGAAGAAGGGAGGAACCCAAAAGAGAGCGTGGGACACGTGAGCCGAGAATGCCATCAGGGTGAAGAAAAAAGAATCGGGGGGTTCAAGTAATTGACATCAGAACCATCATGAAGGAGAGGGTCGGATACTCATGGCACCAAAATAGTGGGATAATTTGACGAAGGGATTTGGGGGGAGGAAGAAGATTCGGGGAGGGGGGGACATGTGGGCGAGTGAAAAACTGCTACCTAACCCTCGTCTTTTAAGGGAGACGTAGTCTTCAAAAGCAAGTGGGGGACTTGGCGGGGACATAGGACGAGGGCGATGCGTAGTGAGGGTTAAACGACTCAGACACCAAAAAAGAAAATTTAGAAATGGAAGATCAACTGTAACCTGTAAAATGGATAGGTCCTGTAAGGAGGGGGCAGTCCTCAAACCACAACCGCAAAAGTTCGAATCATTGGGCAAGACAAGCATTGATGGGCGGAGAATTGACAGGATAAGGTTGCAAAAGAAAACAAAAGAGCGACGCTCCTGGCGAATATAGGATCAAAAAATCAGCCGAGGCAAGTCAAAAATAGGGTACACACAAGCTCATCCGAGGGCAAAAAATAATGGGGAACAAGAGGCGATTGAAGAAGGGAGCTCGCCGAGAGTGTAGTACGCCCAAAAAGTTGTGGAGACCATATACAGATCCGAATCTAAATGACCTAAAATAACGGCTCTCCGGGGAAGGAGACGGGTGGGTGTAAGGCAGCTCAAAGTGTGTTAAAAAAGAGAATGAAAAGCCAAGTCTTTTCCCAGCAAGGAGGGGCGACGCCCCGTCGAATAACTCGTCCAGGTATCAAAGTCTAGCAAGGAGTGGGCTGGCGAACTTTTGCAATTATCATCGGAAACACGCGGAATTAGTAGGGAGATCCGACAGTCAGGGGGGGAGTCTGAGGAGGTGGGGGCTTCAGCTAGGGGGAACGAAAGAGAAAACTAAGCGCAAAGAGAAATCACGCGGGAAATTGTCTGGGCAGAAAGAAAATTAAGAAGGGGGAGCGGCTTACTAAAGAGATCAAAAACCACGTTGTCACGAGGACAAGGGGAAAAGGGACACTTAAAAAAATCGCTACTGGAGGACATTCGTGGGATTCGGACCGACACCCACAAAACCTCTCAAACATGACTCAGGGTGGGGGAAATTAAGCAAAAACAAAAAAAGGAGAGGAGGAAAAGAGAGAATGGCAACAGAGAATAAAACTCTGGGTGTTAGGAGGTCCTGGCTGCAGAAAAAAAGGGAAAGAATCGTCGAGGATCACCCCGGAGAAAGGTACGAGTGAACAAAGTTGGAAAAGAAACTGCACGACTATAAAAAGACTGCTTCCTTCAAGAGACAACTACACTTTCTAAAGAATTTTAAGTCCGCGTCAACCGCTGTTTGGAAAGAGAGGAAGAATCAATACCGAGAGACAACGGCATGCCGAGTTTCGAAGTGCGCATGGAGAGGGTCAAAATACTTTTACCCTAACGTCCCGCAAAACAGACAATTCGGGTGGGAGAAAGGTGAAAAGAAAACGGAGCCAGATCTGATGAGGGGCGTGGAAAAGTCGCCATCAGGTGGCGTGTGGTGTGGGAAAGAGGTCATGAGGCTTCCCGTAGCCGCGGATAAAAGTGACAGCTGCCGGACGCTGAAAAGAGACTAAAAAAAAAATAGCTTTCTGAAAGAGAGCTTGCGATCTTGTTGCTACCAAACAATAAAGAGAAAAAGCGCGGCGAGCTAAGTTTAAAAGCCTCCTTTTGGAAAAAGCGGGGAATTGGGCCGAGGAGGAGTTCTTTCTGTAAAGCACAGAGAGCTCGTAGGAAATTGCGAAGGCGCCTGCCAAAGCACAAACGAGCAGCTCGTTAAAAAAAAGAGGGCGCGTCAATGAGAAAACCAGAAGACAAAAATGGGGGAGGGGGAATCCATCAACTAAAAAAGTCAAGGGGGTTTCTGGTGAGCCTAAGAAGGGGATCAAGCACACTCAGGGGAGAAAAAAAGGCCAAAGATAAGTGAAAAAAGCCATGGTAATGTGGGCTGGGGAATTCAGGTTGGAGTAATTCCATTACGCGAAACGGAAAGATATTAAAACGTCAAAGGAAAAAAGCGAGCGTGAAGCCTCCGGATAAAGGAAGATAATAAAGGTGCCGCAGGAAAAAAGGCCCTCGAACCGAGCTAGAAAACTTAAAACGCGTCGTCAAGGCTAAAGTCGGGGTCAAGAGAAGCCGAAAAAAAACTCAGAGGTGAGGATGTCGGAGCATCCAAAAAAAAAAAAACGTCTGAAAAAACAGGGGCATTCTCCGAGAAACGGACCAATCGAAGGTGACTGCCAAAAAGAAGGCGTAATCACGGGGGTGCGGCTGTTACGCAAGAAAAAACAGTGGTGGAAATAAACTTGGATGGCGTAGAAAGCTCGATGTATCAAGAGCGCAATACTTACATTTTCGGCATTGGAATACGTTACTTCCAGCATAAACCTGGACCTGGAAGAAGCGGAAGCCGAGGGAGGGAGGAAGTTAAAAAAACGGGACCGAAGAGGGGAAGAAGCAAGCGTATTTGTGAAAAGTTTGGTCTAAAAGACCATGAAGAACATAAAAAACGAACCGGAGGGGCTGGGAAAAGGGTCAGTATTCTCCATGGGACCGAGCGGCAGATCGCAAATCACAGTGCTTCCAGAGGGGCAGGTTGCGCAAAAACTAGTACGAAAGATTGGCTATGAAGGCGGAAGCACAAATAGCGTCATCAGAGGAAGTTACTCATCGTGCGCTGAATAGGTGAAAAGACAAGGGGTTGGCTGTCGCGTACTAGCCCGTCTTAAGCGTGCTGATGGGGGGAGGAAAAAGGGAACAAAAATGAGGAGGGAAAACAAAAACAGAAGGACCGTTCTCCTGGATCGGGTCGGCGTGACAGATAAAGGTCGCAAAAAAAAAGACGTAGATGAGGTCAAAAAGTAGGCGAGTCACTCTATGAAAAAAGCGTGTAACCGCTGCTCCGCAGCGGGCCGACTGGCCAGTAAAAAACGCAACTCTCAGTATTCATCAGTTCCATTCCAGCCAGGAAACGTGAGCCTCGTCAAAAGGGAGAGAGCCTCGAGGTCGCCAACAAAGGGGCTGCAACAGGAGAAAGTATGTGAGCGAGGAAGAGTAGGATCCTTGTGCACGCTTCAAAACGATCAGTTGAGCGTACAAAATGATCACATGTCAGACACGTGACGCAATTAAACAGCCGCGAGTGGGAGAGTTCGTGACTAGTTCGAAGAGCGAAACGAGAAAAACCCCGTTCTCGGTGTGCAAAAGAGGAGCAAAGGCCTCTTCGGGATGTGAAAATTCGGCAAGGCTCAAAAAAATTGAGGGGAGGAGAAAAGAATAGGATCTGAAGGAAACAAGGGCGTGTGGCTATAATTTCCTTAGCAGGGAAAAACAAAAACGAAAAAAAACGGAACCAGCTTCCGATAGGGAAGGGGAAGTTGAAGTCGAGTCTGGGGGAAAAGTCCGCAGAATGGCGAAGGACGAGGGCTGTTTGAAAAATCTTTACTGGAGGCGAAGGTTTTTAAAACGGGCAGCGTAAAGTTCCCAGGCACCAGTGAGGTTACCCCACGAGAGGGTTAAGAACTGGGGGGCAAGTCGAAAGCGATTCACAGATCCCACAAAAGCAGGGCATTCGCCACCTCGTATGTCCCAAACACTATTGGGCCAACGCAGAAATGACCAAGATTGCTAAGAATGGTGGACAGAAGTCTTCTACGGGGAGAAGGGAGCCAGCGGGAAATGTAATGCTACGGGGTGAGAAAGGACAGAAACACGGCTTCCAAGAATCTGCACCGGTTAAGGGAAAGAGAAACGATCTCCCGCACCTTATCTATAACCAGCTTGTAACGATTCAGATTGCGCAAGAGGTAGGGGAATTCCACTGGTCGGGGGGAAGAGGGAAAAGGACGCAAAGAGAAAAAGAAAGTGCTGCAGAACTCTCGAATAGTCTCAAAAAAAAAAGAAGCAAAACCGGTGGGAAAAAACCAGTGGATCGTCCACGAATAAAGAAGGAAGATCCGAAATGCAAATACGGTTTGATAAAGAGGAATAACAATGGAAAAGAACCGTTGGAAAAACGGAATTTGACAAGAAAAAGGGGAGGGGTTAGAAAAAAGAGGGATGAAAGGAACAATGAAAAAAAAAACACGAAAAAGAAGACACAATATCGGAGGGGGGCAAAAGACCAATAAGCAGAAAGAAAGAAGAGACTCACAACAACAAAGCGGAAGAGAAAGATCTTAAGAAGGATTGGTGGATTTTGGTAAACCAACGGCAATGCTGGGTGGGATCCTCCGTGCCGGGGAGGGAAAAAGAAAAAGGAAACAGACACAGTTCCTTAAACTGAACCACAGGACGCACAGGGGAGGTTTCCAGGTGTATACGGTCAAAGGGTATACAACTAAATTAAGCGCAGCACACCGCTGGGGCCTATCTGAACGAGGTACAATTGGAGGAAAGAGTGGAAGCATTGTTGTGAAGGGGGAGAGATATGACAGCCGGGCTGCAGACAGAAATGAAATGGTTGGATCAGGGACAACGCAGAAAAGGTAGTTGATTATCATAAAAAGAAACTCGGGCGCAAGCGGAGCGTTGAAACAAAAGGGGGCGACGTGGGGAGAATATCGTCTTCAGTTTGTCCCTATAAAAAAGACGGGGGGATGACCTATTTGGAGTCTGGGGGTTGAGTGAGATAAACCACAGTATGAAATGGCCCGATGGGCGGACTGACAAAAAATATCCGAGGGGGAAAAGCTCATCGCAAGAAGGGGATTCGCGCTGTGACAAGAGCGTTTGTGACGTCAAGGCTGGCGAAGGACATGGGGGGGATCCGAAGCGCAATTCATGGAAAACAAGGAGTTTAACAGGGAGTGGTGGGGTGGAGACGCAGGGTCGGGAAGGGGGAAAAACTAAGCGTTGCAAAGAAAATCAGGACAGCAACTCAGCCTGTCCAACAGCGAAATAGAAAACGGCGGTGTTTAAAACTAAGAGAAGAGGGAGCCGGAAAAAGTTGTCGGGGGGGAAAGAGTAAAAAATCGGTCATCATTCCAAAAAAACAGAAAATTCCCTGAATCAGAAATCGTACGAACCGTGGACAGAAGCATCACTAGTCTCGGATCAAGAGGGAAGTGTGAGGGGAGCAGGATGCCATCGCCGAATATGCAGGAACTGCTAAGTATTGCAAACTAGGAAAAGAGAAAGCGGGAAAGATCTTGCAAAACTAGTAAAACACTCAAAAGGGGGAACGGTCGTAATGCGTCATTTATTCACGGGAAGGGCATATGGCATAGGAGAAATTGATCGCGGTAAAGCGTGCCAGGCGTAACCAATAAGACTCATCAAAAACAAAAAACCAGAAAAGAAATAGCGGGGATCGCTGGTGCTACGGCCGTTTGAAAAAGAGAGGAGGTCGAGAAGACGGGGCAGCCGCAAGGAGGTAGATTGTCACCGAGCCAGAAGGGCGATTTCAGACTGGAAAAAATCGTCAATGCGGTAGGAATGATGCGAATACCTTTTCATCGAGGTTCACATCTATCGGTTGAAGCTAAAGTACGCGGAGTGCGGAAAGGGAGAGGGTCAAACGCCTCGATCAAAGCGGGGAAACGTGAAGGGATAACCTTGAGGGGGGGGTTGGACCGACAGACATAGTCGCATCAATTTGGTCTCACCCATAACTACTGAAAAGACGTAGGAGAAACGAACCAGGGGGAGGTGGGCTAACCTAAGAAAAACGAGGGGGGGTAACACCTCGAGACGCCCAGTAATGAACGAGGTCCCGCAGTGCGAGCAGAGGACAAAACTGATGTGCGGAAGAAAGGGGAGTTCCACAATCAGGTTTAGGGATAATCATTGGGTTAGGGGGGGCGAAGCGGAGAAGAGCGGGAACGGAGCCTAGGAACACGGGGGCAGAAAGGTTAAGTGTACTTGTCTCACTAGGAAAAGTATCCCCCACACTTGGGAAGGAATGGAAAGGATTTAAGGGAGGGGGGAAAGGGGGGAGAGAAAACTGAGAAGAACTCAGATGAAACTGTCCAGGCCAGGACCCATATATTTGGTTTCGTACAAGTCCAAATCAATAGAAACAGGTCCGGGCTGGATCGATCTTGAGAACGAGAGAGTTCGAAGAATGCGAACAAATTGGGAAAGGTTTGGCAAAAACGCACAAACAAAGGGATGGAACAAAGGTAGGAGACACGGGAGAATTGTACAACAAGGTGAAGTACCGAGAACCTGAACCGCCTTGAGTTGAAAAACCGCTTCGTTTGAGCTCGGCATTGAAAGAAAAAACCGATACGGCGGAAGGCGGGAGGCTGGTGGGAATGCTCCGGGGGGGAGGGACCCGAGAGGGGCGAAAAGGAACGTAATTTGGAAAAAAGGAAGGTTAGACAGGTGGGGGAACAGCGGGAGAGGAACCAAGGCTTCTGGTGTTACTGGGCCCTGAGGAGGAAAAAGTCTTTGCATTAAATAAAAAACTGTCAAAGGCTCCTGGGGCGAACGAGTGAAGGTTTGGGGACCACCACAAACGGGGAAAAGGGGAGGGGTGTGATCACTTTTGTAAGGGGCAAGCTAGTAGGAATTGTGGGAGTTTCGGCTATAAAAAAAGTCCCATAAAACCCACGAATTAGGAAGCAATGTAGTCCCATCACATTAAATAGAGAGGGGCGGAGAATTGTAAAGTAACGGTGAGGACAAAGAGGTAAGCAAGGAAGAGGAGCGAAGAGATCGGCCAAGAAAGAGAAGGGACCGCTCATCTACATACAAGAGAGCGGACGAACAGCCATCCGACTCAGACAAATCCAACGGGCGTTTTCACAAGTGGAGCGCACCAATGAAGAACGGACGCGCGGGGAGAAACACGCACGGTAGAAAAAAAAAACTTGATACGCGAGCCGGCTCTGACTCCATACGGGTATCCGTTGTACTGGTAAGGACCGTAAGAGAGAAGACGGTGTATCCGCGCACTACGGGAAAAGCAACTGGAAAAAAAAGTGTCCCCCGCAAAATGAGGTAGACTCGCCGTTAAATCACTGAGAGGGATACAGTCTCCAAGCAGTGAGGTAGAAAAAGGGGTGGTCTGGACTCGAGGGGGGCGCCTCAGACAAGATCATGAGAACTGCGGGAGAGAAATACCAGAAAAAAAGTAATAATCAAGAACCACCAACCAGTCTGAACTAAGGGAGTTTGCTTAGGCGTCGAGGACAAAGCCAGAACAGAGGGGGCGAAGCAAAATGGGAAAAAGACGGGCTAAAGATTTTCATAAAGTTGTGAAGCATGAGTGTAGCGGCGTACGAATGCGATCATCGTCCCCCTTTGGAAACAGGACAAAAAACATTATCCGAAAAAAGCGATGATTTACAGGTCGTTTTTCGTGCACGATACGAGAAAAGACCGAAAACGGAGGCTACCTTCTAGTTTTCCAGAA
>Ga0179593_1492957_pt1 | contig 12355 bp, 9 predicted proteins | sample CZODoug2_1_08_16_FD_185931 | JGI IMG/M metagenome (GOLD analysis project Ga0179593, IMG submission 185931) | Vadose zone soil fungal communities from Angelo Coast Range Reserve, California, USA - CZODoug2_1_08_16fungal (PacBio error correction) | ecosystem: Environmental > Terrestrial > Soil >...
GTACCACATAGCGACAGAAAGGGGAAAAGGTCTTGTACAATGCAAATCCCAGCGTGATGGGAAAAAAGGTCTGTTCCAAAAAAGTAGATCAGGGGTAGCGAAGCAGCTGAAAACCAAGTTCGACATGGTCCAAAGGAAGAAAAAAAACAGGCCCTGATGGGGAGGACCGGGTCGTCATTCGGCTGCCGGACTCGGTGGCGGCAAGGCCCACAACTGCCGGCCAAAACCTCGAAAGCTTGCTCAAGGGAAGGGAGGTCCTTCCGAGAGAACAACCGACAGAAAAAGATTAGTATCCACAAAACTGACTCTGCGTGGGGAATGAGAAGTCTGGCTAAAAAGAAAATTTTAGTAGTCAGGGACTGTAAAGGACGTAAATCCTCTCTCAGAATAAACCAGAATTCGGGAGCTCGATGGCGAAGAGCTGCGACGGCAATTCCAAGAAGAGAGGGGAGGAACCGAAGTACGACCGCTCTCCAAGTGACACTCTAACGGGAGAAACAAAAGCGATCGACGTTTACCCGCGAGCCAAAGTCGAACAAGAGAAGTCTTGAACGAGCGGAACCATAAGAGGCCTCTGTCCAGCTACTTGATTCTTTTCGGGAGGGCGCTGTGCGCTGGCGCGGTTCGTGGAGCGGAAAACCGCCGCCCGACGACAAAAAGGCGCACTGGGGGAAAGGAAAGGAAAAGGCAGACTCATGGGCCCGGGTGATCTCATGCCTAAGGGCCCTTTAGAAACGACGGAGGGGTAGAGGGAAGTAGTCCTTCCTGTCGAGCCAAAAAAAGGAACCAGAAGAGGAATGGCCAAAAAAACCGCTGGAAAAGACCGGAGTGATATTGTAGATCTTGAGAGAAAAAAAGCGGGGCTCACTATAGCTGCCCTCCGCTCTGGAGGGGGGTTAGCGACCTTCGTACTCAGTGCCGTTCAGAAAAGCACGGGAACCCAAAACGAGCAAGTATATCGCCATCTCGGCAAAGGTTTGGAAGGTCATTTTTTCGGGGAGAGAACTGTACTCAGGAAGAATGGGTACTTCGCGTTCCTTAAGGACAAGAAGAATCTCTAAGGAAACGAGCAGCTCGCTATGGACGGGAAAGTGGTGCAAAACGTAAGAACGAATTCTAACCGGAAGCTCTTAGAAAACTGATTAAGTCTTTCGAGCTTGATTCTGTAGAGGAGGGGAAGATAGACTACCGAAATGGGCGTAACCTATCTGGGACTCGCCTTGGGGTTTACCTCTGAGCAGAAGGAACCTCTGGGTGAGACCAGGAGACGCTGTTCTCGAAAAATAAGCGTCTAAATCTCCAAGGACATGAAGGAAGTGGGATAAATAGCACTATTGGGTCATGAATATACGGATGGGTGAAAGGAAAACCCGTGTTGAGGTACCGTTAAAGAGGACGAGGATCCCGTTCAAGAGGTGGAAAAAAGTGAACAAAGCCTAGGTCACAGCAAGAAACACGGGAAGGCAAAGCGACAAAAAATCAAAGATACATACAAAATAGTCACATTCGGGAGGGAAAGAGAAGACCCCAATCACCGGGTCTCAACAAGCAAGCTATTCGCAGAGAGGCTGCTTTTATAGGACTTACACCGAGGATTCCTGCCCTGTTAAAAAGGGACAAGGCCTTGGAAACTATTCCCAGGGCAGTACAGCGGGTCTTAACTCAAGAGGAAGTAAAAGCCTACCCTCTCAAAGATTACTAACTGGAGATCAAAAAGTCAAGGGGGAGGTCTAAGCGCAACCGCTGTGACAGAGGGCTCGTTGCTAGAAAGGAGGGTTTGTGTAGGGAACCTCGCAGTCAAGAACGCAGAAGCGGGTTCCTAAGGCAAAGAGGATTAGTCCCCCCGTTAAAGGTCCGCGAACTGTGTGACAGGGAAAAAGAAAGAAAACCAAGGGGGGAAGAAAGAGGTGCAGTCATGGACGGGCCAGGGCAGCACGGACATTTAATCGCCGGCAAAGTGTCCACCAACCTGCAAGTGCGAAGGGTCCCATAAAGTAACGGAGTCAGATGCCACTGAGAAAGAAAGCCCTCAAGTGACGAAACCCTGGGTGTAAGCGGCCAGGGGGGAGAGGATTTACCTCTACTATCACCCCCCTAAATCCAAAAGAGGGGAGAACGTTACATGTTGAAGAGGAAGCCGGTACGTACAGAGGAAAGACTCTGAGGAAAACTAGGAAGAGCGAACACAACAAAGGGTTAGTAGAGGTGCCCTCTACAAACCTGAAGCCGGGTTTAAGGGCCTCACATGGACACTGATACCCTCTGCCTCGGAAGAGGAAAGAAGGGGGCTTCACTAACATCAAAGATAACTGGACTACAAAAAAGGGGAGTGAGGGGAGTGAATGAGCATCTAGGAAATCTTCCTGGGGAAGGAAAATACGCAGGACTCAGTCAAGACACTGGTCTTTGGACGGGGAGATTCGGGGAATTGGGACCAATCAGTGGCAGGCCTTTTGACAAAGCCAGTCTTTCACCGAGGGGGTTCGGTTGAAAGAAAAACAGTTAGGGGTGGAGCCGGAAAAGGAAAAGTGGAGAGAGGGGAAGAAGTTGGGAGGACGAAAAGTACGGCGACTGAGAGAAGGCGGCAGGCAGGGGGCAGGCAAAAAACTAAGGGGAAGTTGGGTGAATAACACCATGGGCAGTGAGAGCGGGATACACTTGTAACGGGGTCGTAAGGGAGGAATAAGGTGAAGGAGACGGGACGGGAGGGCGCAGGGGAAGGTAAAGGCGAACGAGGCGACAAAAGAGGGAAAACGACCTTATAAAGTCAATAGAGGAGGGGGCCTCGGGGACATAAAACTAAAAGACAGTGCTCGGGAGGATCTTTCTTAAAGGTTTTCGTTGATAGGACGGCACCATTAAAAAGTGTTTTACTGTTACACGGAGGGGGGCTGGGAATTTTTTCACACGTAGAAGAAAGAGGCTGTGTAACGGGTTTAACTCCGTAGAGGATGAGAAGGACGAAGCACCTGGCGGGAAAACCGCTTTGAAAAGAACCGTGAAGAAGGGGGGGAACACTATAGGAGGAAACAGACATCTGAGTGTCTGAGAACTCTTAATTAAAGGGGGCTTTAGAAAGTATTAATACAAGGGGGTCTCACGCACCTCTTATACGACCTGGGGAGGGGACCGGAGTAAGGCCCGAGCTGCTCCTAGAAAGGAAAGACGGAACTGCCATTTCTTTTCAATCACCCAGGAAGGAGGAGGAAACTCGAAAAGGTCGACTTTTTAGCTCACGAAGGGGAGAGGGACGTTCTGGTATTACACGTGTCGGAGGGGAAGCGCGTCACTTCCAGGTTAGGAAGAAAGAGGTTGAACTATAACTGAAGGGGGGAGGGAGCCCTTGAATTGAACTTCCGAGAAAGGTCTAATAACGTTAGATCCGCTAAAAAAGGGTCCCAAAAAGAATGTCGGAGCTTCGAGAGAGAGAGCAGGGGTTAATTCTATTAACCCGAAACTCCTCTAGAGAAAGGGGGGAAAATAAAGGAACGGATGCAAGTCACTATCTTGGGGAGAGAGTTTAAATATACGAAAGAACGATCGAGAGAAAAGGTGGGCTTGTAGGAAAAAGGAGGGTGTCCTCAGGGGGGGGATCGCAAAGGTACCTATTTATCTTGAGACATGGAAAGGAGGTGAAGGGGGGGAAAAAATGGCATGCAGATCTTAACAAGGGAGTGGTGACGGCAGAAGGCGCCTGTCACGTGTTCAGGAGTGGGAGTGAGGGCGTGCTCAGGACGGGTGAATATACATAAAAAGGGGATCAGGAAAGTAAACACACAAAGGGAGAAACTTGCCACATAGAAAATTTACACTCAGTACACATGGTAGCGCGGAACTAGATGACCTTCGATCGGAGGAAGACAGGTGGTCGTTAACGGGGTTTAAAGTGCTAGCGGAACTCGGTAACCAAAAGAGAGTTGAAGGGGGATCGCAAGCAGAGTAAACATTCGACTCCTGAAGGAAAGAAGGGAATAGTTATTAGGAAGAGGAGAAACTGTCTGGACGGAACCTGAAGGCAGGGAGTAAAAGGACGTAAACAAAGGAGGGTTGTATAAAAAAGGGGTGAAGGCCGGTTTCCGACGAGACGAGAAGGGGGAGGGTATATGTGGTTGGGACAAATTAGGTTGGGAGGGAGGGCCGCCCACCCCCTAATAAAGACCAGATCAACAACTCCCACACGGGCCTGTGGAGAGGGAAGGTATACAACTACCGGGTTCCTGTCCTCAACTGAGAAAAAATTTTTGAGGAAGGGGAAGAAAGGACAGGGGGTGTCTCCGCCGTAGCCGTCAGTGCCAGGGGAAAAAAGATAGGGTGATTCGAGTATCATTAAGAAGGAAAAGGGGTACTATAAGAGCGAGGGAAGCCGGTGGAAGACCAGCAACGGCTAGTTTTGGACTATTTCGCGTTGGGGAAGGACGAAGTTGTTAATGAGACGCAAGGGGGAGGGGAAGAGGGAAACTTAAGAAAAGAGGAAACCGATATCAGCGCGCAAGGAGAGCCACCGCTAACTCCGGGGAGGAATATCCACACCTCGATCTGAGAATCGCGCGAAAGACTCGATACTAGCTATGAAGGGAGGAGAGGGGGGGCCAACGGCGAAGTTGCGTGCCGTCAGGTGTTCGGTCGAAGGCTAGGGGGCCAGAGAAAGAGGGGGCTTTTGGAGTGAGGGGAACGAGTGATAAGATCCATCAGATCTCTCACAACCAAAACTGATGAAAGATAGATGAGGGAATGCAAAGACAAACTACTCAGCTCATACCTGGCCACGGCGGACTGGAAACCGACTGAACAAAAAAAGAGAATAGAACTAAAAAAGAGGGAGTACACACCTCGGGATAAGAGGGGCAGGGGCGAAGGGAAGGGAAGCCGAGGTGTGGTATAGATGCGCACCCCCGGCTTCATTTCCCTTTGGGAAATGACCCGAGGCCACATGATCCCTGTAAAAGAGATCGGGGGAACCAAATCAAACTCCTGTCCGGTCACTAAAACGAGTACAAAAAGAAAAAGACAGCGCAAAACGAAGACCATCTGTTCTTGCTGGGGAAAAAGGCTGAAATAGCCTTGGCCGAGAAGGGATCTCAGGGAAGGGGGCGAGCCTAAAGCTTTGTACCAGATCTCCGTACTTCTGAAGAAAAGGAGCAGTTCATCCCCGCGATGGAAACATATGCTCAAGAGGAAAAGGGGCATAAAAATACCATGTGTCAGAGTCGACGATGGAGTTGTTACCGCACATGGGGTAGCAGATCAGACCAAAAAGCTAGTCTTAGGGATAAACCCAGCGTCTGAACCTGGGGGTGGAGGTTCCACCCTGACACGCAAACCAAGGAAAGATCGTCAATTGCTCAAAAGGCCGTCGTCCTTAGAAAGGACGCCGGAAAAAACTTTCAAACTGCTGAGAGCGACAGATCGGGGAGGGGAAAGAAACGCCAAGGCAGGCATTTGATACGACCACTGTATGATGGGGAGGAAAAAGGAACGTAGAGAGATCAACTACTGAGGGCTCGAGGGCCTCAGAGAATGTCTCGCTGGCCGAAAAAGGTCCACAAGAGGGGGGGGGAGAGCCGATATGCCAACGATAGCCGTTGTAAAGAGAGGGGAAAAAAGTGCTTAAGAATCTATTGAAAGGGAAAGGGCGGGGGAACCTCTACAATCTGAATGCGAAAAAACGAAGGACACCTTTCACTGGCTTATGCCCGGACGGGCTCTTGCGGGGGTCAGAAAAGGGAGACTGGGGATAAGGGTTAGCAGGGGGAACAAGAAGAGAACCCTTATCAGACGAAAAAATTTTCAACTTCAAAGTACATTCATAAAAAGACCCCGAGAATAAAGAGAAATATTCACCAAGATGAGGAAGAAGATAAAAGAAATTAAAATAGGAAAGAATCTATACCTTCTCGTCCCAATCAGGTCCTTCTACCCCCCAGGAGAAACTCAGTAAGAGAAAGGCGAGCGCTCAGTTTGCAAAGATACGATCAGCGAGGAGAAAAGGTAGCCGGGAAAAGTTTTCTAAACGGCGGACATCCTGAAGGGCCTCAAGCGAAGGAATCTTCTCCTAGGAGATAGCCCGAGTGCGTTCCTTTGGTGGATAAAGGGGGAGGTTCAGGGTATCTCCAACTCGGGGGGAGGTTTTACTAGCAAGAAAAACAAAGGTCCCCCGGTTGACCTCTCAGGGGAAAAGGATTATTGACGTTTCGGTCCTGAAAAGGGATCCTCGAGGAAGGACTTGGACAGAACCGCCTCGGGGGAACTACAGTTTTCCATTAGGCGCAAGGAATTCCGACCTGAGACGATCAATCGGAAGGGGGAAGATGGACTGAAAGCCGGAAAGAGGGCAGATCTGCCAGCGCCGGGGTAGGCAGCCATGAGTTGGCTGCGACGTCCACCGTCACCATTTAACTTGAAAGCTTCTTGAAATATTGGGAGAGAAAGAAGCACGGTAAAGCGAACGGTGAAAGGAAGGGAGACAAAATTTGGGAAACGGGAATACGGTAAAGGCCCAAAGTCCGGGAAATTCTGGGTGAAAAGGGCAAAACTTTGACTTTGGCCGCGGGAAGGAAGGTTCATCTACTGAGTAAACAGAGAACGTCACGTAATAAGACTCTTCCCCTTAAGAAAACCACGAACCTTATACAAACGCAGTCGAGAGAAAAAAACCTCAGACCGCAGAAAGGTCCGGATATTCGCCACTGTCTTTATAGTCGGAGCCAGTCCCAGCTCTGGGGTAAAAGTTAAAGAAGGAAAAGAAACAGGGATGTCTGTACCGAAGGGCGGAGGCACGGGCGGACCTTGGAAGACCGGGACTCAAGAAGTCTTAACAGCGAACTCGAGGGGTTCACAAAGGTCTGGATCATAGCAAAAGGCTGCACCGTGGTTCTCTTAAGGAAGAAGGGAAAATTGACCTCGAACCTCTCTATGGAACGTCACGAAGTAGGAGTTCCTGAACTTAAACTACCCCGCCAGGGAAAGGGGATCCCCAAAAAGGTAGCGTACCAAACCGTTGAAAAGAGATGTAAGTTCAGAGGGAAGGGTAAGGAGGTTGAAAGTCCCTCAGGGGAGGAGAACTTCAAACAGAAAAAGGAGGCCCGCCTAGTCTACCGAGGTGGGGGGTCCAAAGGAAAGGGTCTGGAACATGGGGAAGATATTACAATGAAACCACTCATCCCTCACTGCCCTTGAGAAAGGGGGGACTTCAGTGACGCAGAAAAATGGTAAGGGGGTCCACTGAGAATAGTGGAAGAAATCTCACTAAGGAGAGGGTCAGGAGTAATTGCATGGCAGTAGGGAAGGAAGGATACAGGGGAGGAGTGGGTGAGAACTTAGGACTCTAAAAACAAATGGGAAAGATATAGTGAAGAGGCCTGCAGGCTCCGCAGTCTAGGGCTGGCCTAAAAAAGAATGACACTTGATCCCTCTAAAATCCGGACTATAGCGGGGGCGGCACATCAAGTGGCGAAAACTAGTAAAAAAATGCGTAAAAAGGCCACGTTTCGTCAGGGGGAGGGGCGCCGTGGAGAAAGGAGAAGGATGAACCGGCATAAAAAGAGGAACTCTCGCGGGACCGGATCATGTGAACGTCTGACAGTGCGGGGATGACACCGCAAAGAACTGCAAGCGGCTCAAAGGAGGGGGGGGTAAAACTTGTTCGGGTGCACTTTAAAAAAAGGGCTTGGGGGTCCGTGCAAGGGAATTCGAGAGCCATAAGTCGAAGCCCTTTGAATGTGGTTCCCAAGGTAATAAGGTCTATAAAACTTCCTTCAAAACAAGGAGAATCCTAACACCTCGGGGGGGGAACGCGTCGGAAAAGGATAACATTTAACTAAGAGGAGGGAAAATCGAAACCTGCGCGTTCGTCGGTCGGGGAAGAGGAAATGCAACGGGAAGAGGTACTATCCACGAGTCGCAACTATTAGAAGGGCCTGGGCGTCAGTCCCCCTCTGCCAGAAGGAAGGATACGAAAAAAAGGAGCTTGAGGAGACGTTTAGTAGGCTTCGCGCAAAGGAAATGACGGACACGGGGCGTGGAACGGTGACGGGTTAAGGTACGTGGATAAACTGCGAGCGGGGGAACAGGGTCCACTGCAACCGGGATAGAAAGGAGCGTGAACTTGTAAAACCAAACTAAAAAAAAGAACGCTGTGCGAGAGACATAGTTACGAGGGAAGGGGGGGGGACGCGGGCTATTGGAACTAAACTGGAGGAAAAAATTGCCTTTAAAAACGGATCAGGCACCTGGCGGTCGCAGGAAAAAAGTACGTTCGTGCAAAAGCGAAGGCAGTCCGGAGATAGGTGGTCCCAAACATTCGCCTTCATTAACCGGAGGGAAAGGGGGTCGTGAGAATGCCCACCCTAGGGAGAGTTCATTTCGAGGGGTTTCGTCTCACAAACAGGGGCAAAATGGGGGGGGGGGGTTTAGGAACCTAGCGGTCAGAGAAACAAAAGACTGAATCAGCCGCACCTGAAAGTGACCCAGGAGCTCGGAACTGGTCAACCGGTGCATCGGGTCGCGGGGTAGGACGATCAAGAGGACGCAGAAAACGAAGATAAACAAAACAACAGTACCCCATCACCGAAGAAAGGGGCGGATAATGCTCAGCTCGCCTATGGTTGGCGGACAGAGTGGACAAGGAAGTACTTAACGTCATCTAAACTTGAAAAAAGCGGGGGAGGGAAGAGAGGACACTATGGAACTTGGCGCCCAATAATATGGAGGGTTCTAAGGGGGGGTCATTAATTAATGAAAAAGCAGGGGGGTATCACCGGAGGGGGAAATGACTTGTCCAGCCTATGAAGGGGAGGTGAAAAGGGGGGGGAATGCAACTGACGGTAGCTTTTTGTACGTATCAGAAAGGGGGAACTGTAAACCTGGTTTGAAAAGGGAATCTGTACGTCGGGATCCTGGGGTCTCGCATCAGGGGGCCCAAGAGAAAAGCCTTCCTGAAGAAAGAAAGACAAAAAGAACTGCAAGGGTCGTTTAGAAGAAAACAAGGAGCCGGTTAAAAGTAATCAATCGCCGAAAAGGGTGGAGGTAACCGCCCCGTTGTATCGAGTAAGAAAATCGGCCCGGAGGGAAGATTGGGTGGGGTAAAAAGACGAAGGCGGACTGCGGCCATCGAGCAATAGGGGTGTAGTAGGAGACGAAGGCGTAATGGGAGGAAAAACCGGTGGTAGAAAGGAGAAATTCGACCAAGGGAAGGGGGATGGCTATAAGCTTTTGCAGGGAATGCTAGAGAAATTGAAACTGACGGTTGCTCCAGCCGGCCTTTTTATGGGAAAGGGGTGATTCGCAACACCCCAATTGTGAGAAGAGGACTAATTTGGCCCTCGGAAACCCAGCCGTGCAGTTTGTTTTCAAGCGTGAAAGAGGAAAGGGGTACGGTCAGCGAAAGCGGCGAACTTATAAGGAGAGAGAGTAACTATAAAGGTTTGCATCCGCCGATGCGGGAGTGCAGGAGCACGAATCTTATGGCATCGGAACAAGCCTCATGGTATGGTGAAAGGTGTTCAGGGAAACTGGTGGACCCAAGCACGCGGGACAGCGGTTTGGGGAAGTGAAGGTTCGGTGTTGAGAAAGTTGTCAATGATTGAGGTAAAGAAGATGGGAGAGCCAAGAGGGGCCTCAAAGTTTCAGAAGAAAAAAAAGGAAAGCCAATATTCCTGGAGAAGAGATCCTAGTCGGGAGTAACAGAATGCAGTCTTGGGCCGAGCACGAGGGGTGGGTACATCAGGTGGTCCTGTGCGGAGGGGTGCAAAGTCGCCCTGCTCTGTTTCCATCGGAGAGTGCGTGGCTGGAGGGGATGACGGATGCAGTCAGAGAGAAGAACATTAGGAAGAGGGCAGGGAGAAGCGACAACGCCAAGCAGAGGCGCCGAAGAAAACTCTCTGGAAAAACCATGACGAACGCAAACAAATAGAAGAAGATGGCACCCCTCAACCCTCGTCCATCATAAGGGGAAAAAACCGAGAGGCTGAGAGCGCTGGAACAAGAGAGAGGGGGGGGGAGATGGCATGCGTCGGAGAATTTCGTGAAAGAAAGGAATGGCAGGCAAGCATGGCAGCTCTTTACTAAAGAAAGAAACGTGCCCTTTCACTGACACTTCGATTCAAAATCGAGAAAGAACGTATGCTCCAGGCTGAAAAGGAGGGGGGGGAGGTTCACCGGAATCCGGCTAGAGAAATTTCCAGAAATGGAATTCTCCAAGACCTTTCCTGTCAGGAGGAGGTAAGTCTACAAACACTATTCCAACTATGGCCGAAAGGGAAATAGAAGACCCAGCGGATGGCCAAAAAGGGGCTTGTCGAGATGGACTTCATAACCGGGTTTATTCAGCGACAGGCCATGGGGGGGGGCGAAAGGGCAATAAAGAACAACCTTCACCTGTTGAGCGAGTAATTACAGATCGGCTGCCGAAGTGGAAAATACTTAACTTAGGGAGAACAAGCTCAAAAAAAAATGCCTCATTCCGATCGGAGAATAAAAAGATCTCACAACTTGCGAGCGGAAAAAAAAAGACAAGTCCTCTGAAAGGCCAGGAGGGATGAAACCTGGAGGAAGTGAGGGCCAATTTTTCCTCTCCGAAGAACAGAAACTTCCAGGGCTCAGCCTTCCGGACAGAGAAGTCGACGAAGAGGACGCAATTCCACAAACCTATCGTGCGGACAGAGGGGCTGGCCTCTCCAACCCCGAGGAAAATGCTCCAGCAGGATGATGTCCGGGCAAAAAGCTGAATAACTCCATCCTGGACCGGAACAGACGGGAGACACAGGGAGGTTTCGGAGCAACTTAGTCCACGGGTGTAGAGGGGGGGGAAACACTCGTCTCACCAAAAAGAGCAGAGACCCTGTTCAACATTCCTTTTGACTCAGACGCATGTACGCGGTAGCGCGTTCCGATAGAGGAAAAGACCTTATGAAAAAGACGATATTCTCCACTGAACCGGAATGTTCAGATGAGAAAAAAAGACGGACTAAACGTCTTAAAAACAAAGATCTGGTCGGGAGACGATACAGAGAAGGGGTGAATAAACTAATAGAGACTCCATTTCTCCCAGCTTGAAAGGGGGACCTTTTACTGCCAGAAAGAAAAAACGGACCTGGGTAGAACCGCAGGTAAAAAAGAGGCAGAGATCAGGAGAAAAGAGACCTGAGGGGCGTGTTCCGGGGGGGATAAAGGGTCGGAGGGGGGGGTAACAAGTCCCGGGAGAATGTCCGCGTGATAGGTTTCAGAAGGAAAAGCTGACCCCCGAGCAAACCCGCGGAAAGAGGGAATTTACTTATTGCAGTGAAAGTCCCGTATAGCTCTTTGCCAAAAAAGCCTAGGGGGGTTCAAAACGACCCGGACAAGAAGAGGTTCAGACCCAGAAAGGACTCCTGGAATCAGGTAATAACTTCAGGATAAAAAACCATGGGCCGCCAGGATGGGAGGGAAAAGGAGATTCGAGAGAAGGAAAGACGGAGACGGAAAGGAGGTTCGCGGGAAGGTCTTGGCTCCAAGCCCCGGTGGAAAATGTGCAGCGGGGGGGGAAGTAAAAAAAGAGAGGAGTTCCTGACAGATAAGGGGGGCACGTATTGTCAAAGTTCAGGGGGAAAAAAAACTTCTAGAAAGGTCACGCGCGCTCAAAGGCGAGAATGGAGGGCCTTGTTCAAACGATCACCGCAGCGGACCGTAATGAAAAGGAGGACCCGCCAATGAGAACAGTGGAAAAGTTACAACTTAAAAAAAAAAAAACCGATACAAGCAAGATCGGGGAAAAAAGGAGTCCGGTCGCCGCTTGGAGTGGGTGACAGAAGACTCCACCGCCTTCCCTGAAAGGAAGAAGGAAATTCTAGAGGAAGATGGTCCGGCACGGGCGCCCTGAACCCGAAGAAAGGCAACGGGGTAATACTGACGAGGAAGGGACGTATGTGACCACTAACCGAGCGTCGGAAAACACATCTCGTAGGGGGCCTGAAGGGCCGGGCTCTAACGATCGAAGGGAATAAGCTGAGTCGGGAACAGAAATCACTGGACGACCAGCTAACTGCCCACCGAAACTGGTTTCCTCTGTAAAAAAGACCAGACCAACCTCGGTACGCGTCAGTTCAGCAAGTGGCTTAAAGGTTCAGCCAAATGGGAAGACGTTCACCACGAATTGCTTTGCACCGAGGGAGACGGGAAAATGAGGACGGAAAAAGAAGGAAACACTTTCTTGACAATATGCAACGGACTCACGACGAACAAGAAGAACTTTCGCACGGGTGTTCTTGAGTTAATCTTGATACCAGAGGGGGGAAGGAACCCTCCCCTCTCAAGCTCAGGTAGCGGGGGAGGCCTTTCATGGCGAAGGCCAAGCAGCCTGGTCTGGCGTCGGCAGGCGGGG
>Ga0179593_1535139_pt1 | contig 12355 bp, 14 predicted proteins | sample CZODoug2_1_08_16_FD_185931 | JGI IMG/M metagenome (GOLD analysis project Ga0179593, IMG submission 185931) | Vadose zone soil fungal communities from Angelo Coast Range Reserve, California, USA - CZODoug2_1_08_16fungal (PacBio error correction) | ecosystem: Environmental > Terrestrial > Soil >...
AGAAAAACAAAGGGGTAAGAGGAGCCAACCACACACCGGGAGAGAAAACCCTGCAAAGGTCAGTGAGGGGAAGATTTTGGGGGCGACCTCACGAGGGGCAAGGGGGGGGCGGGACCCACGAAGAACATCGCTGAAATTCTAAGTAGAAAAAAACGGGGGAGCCCCCACACAGTACAATTAAATCGCCGGCAGGGCGGCGGCGAGGGGGGGACGAGAGAGCGGGCTTACACAAAGTCATAATGAACCACAACCGCGGAATCTAAAAGAAGTAAACAATCTTGCAGAAAAGGGCCGGTCCCAAGAACAACAGGGGAAACAGGCGGAAATCGCGATTGTCCAAAGCGGATTCCGGTGTCGCGGGGAAGGTGGCGAGACCAAAAAATTTAGTTGTGGGGACAGACACGGCCGGAAGCATTAGTGGGAGAGAGGGTATTCAACCTTTGCTAGGGAAACAACCGGAACAATTGAAGTGAGAAAGGGAAAATGTCTTGCGTGGTGAGGGCCAGAGAAAGGGCAGGTGGAAAAAGCTGGTACGAGCAGAAAAAAACGTTGCGGATATGAAAAAAGAATCGCACAGGTTAAATCACAGATCCGGGAGGGACCGGGTGCGGCGGGGGGAAAAAGGGGAAAAGCGTAGCGACGGGATAGAATGTTGGGTGTTTGCAGGAAGGTGGACAGACAATCGTAGGTCCATTCTCGAGGCGCACACATCAGTTAAAAAAATGAGTCAGCCCCGTTCGACCGGTGGAGATGACGGACGACCTCATTTGCACGAAAAAAACAAGCAAGCGCCTAGCTCCGGAAGACAGGGGAAAATGAAGAAACCGATAAGGCCGCAAAATCAGCCCCCTTAGTACAAAAAAAAAAGAAGTAAAACAGCAACGCCGCAACTCAATAAAAAGAAAGCTGTTAAAAAAAGGAAAAAAAATCAATCAAAAAAAAAGGTAGAAAAAAGCCGGCAGCCGTTGTCGGCGTCCGAGTCCCGGAAACAGCGGGGTATTTTCAAGGACGGGAAAAAGACAGAGAAACACGACCCCAGGTCACTAAACCGGCAAAAACCACGACTACCAGGGTAGAAAAGCGTAAGGCTTAGGGGTAACAAAGGAATTAACGAAAGGGAAGACTTGGGTGGAAACGGGGTCGCTTGCAATCGGAGACAACCGACTAAAAATTCTGAGAGAAAAGGGGAATGGCTACGCTTAGTGAGCAGCTACCAAGTTTTGAAACTCATGGAAATTTCAAGAATTGCTCTAGTCGGGCAGTCAAAAAAGGTCAACAGCAAGAAAGAGCCAAAATCCTTTGGGTCTGGGGGGCGCGTCCATCAGGGGGGATAAGAGTATCAAGCCCAATGAGGGATGCCAGGGGGTTCGATGGCGACTGTGGGGGGGCGGCGCGTCGGTCCTGAAGAATACGCGCCTTGGGGAAAAAAAAGCCGCGAGAAAAACGAGTGACGACAACGACGGAGGAAATCACACTTAGGGCGGGTGAGGCAGCTTCATAGGGGTGGGGGGGTAAAAACAAGACATCATGACAGGTTGAATTACTTGAGTGGGGGGGACGAAAAAAAAAATGGCCGTATCCCTTTCAATCGTCGTGACTCGCGGAGAGGGCGGGCAAAACGATGGGAAATAAACCAGTCCGTCGGTCAGCTAGACAATCGAGGCGAAAGACTGCGACTGGGGTGATAGAATCTCTCTCAAAAACAAACGAGAAGATTTGGGAAGTGATCCAGAAGGGGAAAAGCAGTCTGATATTCACGAAGAAGGAAGCTCGGAAGGGTGAGCGTAAAAAGTAAAGAGGTTGAGCTGGCGCTCGCACGCGCGGTACAGAAAGAATACGAACCCAAGGTAAAGAACCACTCTACCTAACTTCAAATGACTGCGCCGGCCACACTATGAAGCTTTTAAGGATATAGGCAGGGTTGGAAATATCGAACGTTCGTGTCGTAACTAGAGGGGGGGAAGGGGAAGGGGAACTCGTCATTCGTACCAGAAAAGGATGACATGAAACACAGTCGCCCGAACCCAAAAAGAATCAATGGCGCCCTGATATGCTGGAAAGAAGCTACCCACTTTAAACACCGACAAAGAGCATAAAAAACGATTTGGCCTAACACCCAGACAGGGATCAATGGCTACTTCAGAGCATGCCGAGAAGGGAAAAAACTGGTCGCAAACAAACAGAGGGGGGAGGGAAGCAGCGGCGAAGACAGATTGACCCAGCTCGCGAGGGGATGGGAAGTCAGGATGAGGAGCAAAAGACTCCCGCGAGCAAAAGAACAATGGGGAGAAAATAACAGCTCACGTTCGTGAACGGGGATCATCCTTAACACGAAACGCGATGCACTGTCAGAGGAGCGTTCCACCAAGCGGACAAAGTATCGCAAACGGTTTAGAAAGGTATGGAGTCTCTGTGATCGTCAGTTCCAGGTACTACCGCCCGATGGGAAAAGACGCGGGAGGACTCGCCGGGACACCGGAAACGCGTCTGGGGGGAGAACGTATTGGAGGTGCTGCGTTCTTTGGTACCATCAGAGGGAAAGGGAACGGCGTTGCTTGTTTGGGCTTGGAGAGGGGGAATCGAAGTGGAGTTGGGCGGGCCACAGTGATTGGGGGGGAAAAGGACAATGGGGGAAAGAAGTCGGATCGGGCTCTGCTGAAAAAGGCGAAAGCAAATGTGCGTCTGTGAAACAAGGAGGGAAAGAAAACGATGACAGCACAGCCATCGAGGGTTGGGCAAAAATGGGGGCACTAGCAAACCAGAGCGCTCCATGATGAAGACGAGCAAATTTAGGGCCACAAAAAGAGAAGATCTCGCTAGGGGAAAGGAGTTAAACTCCTCCGCCGCAAAAAATGTATAAATAAAAGAGGAGGGAGGAAATTTGCGATCTACTCTGGATCCGAAACCTGGTTTTTGTAGAGGTGAAGGAGAAACAAAAAGGATCGGCAAAAGCAAGCAAAGGTAAAACACAACAGAACCGAAATGGAGGATGTTCGAGATAATAGGGAAGGTGATGCAAATAAAAGAAAAGAAAATAATGCTTAAGGCGTGGGCACCAACTATGATGGGAACGATGCTGCACAGGTCGGGGGCTGTCCTAAAAAGAGATGAAAAAAAAAAGAAGTGACCACCTTACGGATAGCCACGCGGTGAATCGGGAAGAGGAAGCGGGGTGTGTGCTTTGCAGGGCAGTCAGGGACCCAGTTGCTGTAGCAAGCTAGAAAAAAGAAGCCAACGGCGAGGTGACTAGGGGAGGGGGTTGAGGAAGATGGAAATTCCGAATTTCAAAAGAGCGAGAGAGGCCAGCAACCGCCGCGTGGGCGCAAAGAGGGGAAAACGGACCTTTAGGAACAACACACGGAGGAGAACAGAGAAAGAAGAAATAAAAAAGGGGAAGGAGAGTCCCAGTAATAGTTGTGCGCAGCGGGGGGGCGGTTTGAAGAAAAGCCAGGCTGAAATTCGAATTTCACATAAAAAAAAAGCCCCCACGAGAGTCATGCGATGGCGCTCGATAGACAGGAGAGAAAGGATGGAATCTGAAAGGACACGCGAGATCGAGCGGAAAGGGGAACAAAGTGTCCGAAACGTGTACAAGACCACCCTTGAAGGAAATGTAGAGATTTTCGACAGAAAAAGCGCAAGGGCAGGAAGAGGAAAAAATGTTGGTTGGTTACTCAAAGCCTGAAAATTAGGATCGAGTACGTACAAAAATTGCGACGTTATCGAAACAAGGGGAGTATGGGTCAACATTGCTGTAGCGTCTTGTTGGAAGATGGAGGTTTACATCAGAGGAAGGTACGCCAGGAAAAAAAAAAGGGCGGATCTGAGTCGCAAACTTAAATCGCAAAGTTAAGGAAATCAAAAACCGAGAAGTGGTCTGGGGAAGTAAGGGGGGATTTCAAAAAGGAATAAAGGGAAACAGCAAACGTAAGCGACCGCGATAATATCGATGTGAGGTGCCTCACTGCAGGGGCTCCATCAGGAGCTGGTGGGGAAGAGACAAAATGCATGGCAAGACAGAAAGCAAGGGATCAGACCAGTTTTCGCCTCCGGGGAAGGACCGAACCCGCCCCAATTGGGGAAAGGAAAGAAATAAAAAAAAAAGCAGCGCCCCTACTCATGCACGGAGGCCGACAACCACCGCAAGCAGACCGCAACGTCAAAAGGCGGAACCATCAGTGACTGCCCGCGAAAAAAAAGAAAAAACCTCAATCCGCCCCTCAGTAACGAAAATGGGGGAAACAAGTCAAAAAGGGATCCGCAACCAAACCAGCACCGGGTGGAGAAGTAACGTAAAAGAAGAATGGAATTCCTCAGTATCACAGTAGGCATATGGGAACGAATGTACCAGAAACACTCACCGACAACAAATTAGATCGGCAAGCAACGGCAAAGAGTGTACCGAATCGCAGCCGCTCATAGTTTGTGGGGCTACCTGATTGGGAAAAACAAAAAAACGAACGGAGCTGGTTGATAACACAGGAGAAGGGAGCGACGCGAAGGGGGGCAAACAGAAACCCGAGCGTAACCGAATGGGAAAGGAGAAAACAAAGTCTGGGGGCTACCGAGATGCCAATTTCAAGAATTGCTGACTGAAAAACAATACAAGGTCGGGTGTAGCAGGCAAAATTGGGGGGGAGGGATAGGTGCATCTATAAGGAGAACACAATAATCAAAACACGGGGGAACGTTCACCACAATTAGAGGGACGAAATGTTGTGATCATGAAAGGTGGGGGTCCTTTAAAAGTACGAGGGGGGCGCGCCGGCCACGAGATATAACAAAAAATGAGATATCCCACAAAAACGGTGGGAGGGGTGCGAGGAGATCCTAAGAGTACAGAGGGAACATCAGGCGCAGCATATAAGGGGGGTTGGTTGAATCTGTTGGGGAAGAGCATGAGGGGACGCATCCTAGGGAAGGCGAAGGGCAGGATTAACCTCAAAAAACGATGAAGGTTCCGTAGCGTCATAGACCGAAATAAGCAGCTTCGCCAAAAGACGTACTTGGGAACAAATAATTACTAAAAACAAAAAAGGGGAGAGAAAGGGGAGGGTTTAAGTGGAAAATCATTCGAAAGAAAAAATGAGGCTAGGATTATAAAGTCAGAGGAATCGGACCCAATTTGGCAGGAGGGGAGATAGGAGGAGATCGAAGGAGGCACAAAAGAAAAAGGTACGACCGCGGGTTACGAAATCAAAGAGGCATGCATCACCTTTCAAAGGAAAAGGCTGCCAATTGAGCAAATCTGAACTGGGAGAGATGGCGAAAAGGCAAGAGGGGGAGTCGAACGTTAGTCGATAAAGAGCTGCGAAGGAGCGACTAAGCATACAGGCGGAGACCCAGACTCGAATTACAAACAGACACAGAAAAAAGAACCAGAAACCGTCCGACTCTCCAAGGGGAAGGATGAAAAAACAATCCTCACCCACGTCCGAGACCGAAACCCATATCATACACCCAACTCGGGTGCATAAAAATCCAGTGATTGTTGACTACGGAGAAAGTCAGAGGGGCTTGCAATTGGCCATCCGGGGAAAAACGGGGGCGAAACCATTACTTTGTGTGCTAGCGAAACAGAGTCCCTTCGGGTTCTTCGAGGAGGTAAGCGTCGCGCCCGAACCAAAAAAGGGTGTAACTCCAGCTCACTCGTAAAAAAGCGATCCTTGCGTTAGACAGTAAGGAGCGGCGAGAATAACGTAAAACGTTGGGATGCCGGAGAAAACGGGTGGGGGGACCTAAATGGGGCTTCTGCTACATAAGGGGGGTAAAAAAAAAATTAAGGAACACGCCCAATCAGAAAGGAGATCGAAAAACGAAGACACAGCTGGACGGAAGGGGAGGGGGACCAGGAAAAAAGGGATTGAGTTTGCGGGGCCTTGGAAAAAGTGAGGGGATTGAGGTTGCGGCGTGGCGGGGGGAAGAGGACAAAGTGGAGGAAGGCGGCTTGAGTTTTCGCTGAGCGGGGTGGGAAGGGGGGGGAGAAGAGGACGGAGCTAAGTGAAGACTGAGGAAAAAGAAGTCATATGGAAGGGTCGGGGGATCACAGGAGAGAGGGTGGACGCCCTGCTTACTCACGAGGTTTGCCAAGGGTGGCCACGATAATGACAGAACGAAAAAAACAAGTATGACCTTCAAGGGTCAAGAAAAAAAGGAGAAGAGGCTAGGACGTGGGTTCACGCCAGAAGGATCCGCAAAGCACAACTGGGAGCTCACCGGAAGGGAGTCTTAACTTGGGGACCAGGAAAACTCAATAGAACAACCATTGGGGGGGTTTTTCTCTAGCGGGAAAAGGAAAATGGGAAACTCTCAAAAAAAGAAAAATTACCTGACAGAACAAAGATTGAAAAAAAACCCGGGAACAGTCGGCTGGTTCTCATTATCAAGGAAAAGTTGAGAAAAAAAGGAGACTATAACAGAGGACACAGTTGCTGAGAGACCACTAGTGGGAAACAGCGGCACCAAAGGGGACACTGTCGAATCGCCGAGAAAACAAGTCATCCGGGAACTTGACAGAAGAAGAAAAAAATGCACTGGGAAAGGAAAGAAAATGAAAGCAAGAAATTAACAAGGGTGTGGGTTCCTTCGGCATAGCATTCACATTAAGGGCTGGGGAAAAAAAAGTAAAAAAAGCGAAACAATCGCATGCCAGACAGGAGAAAAAAAAGCGTGGGGGGCTCACCGTTGGGCCTTAGAGTGAAATTGTCAGCCAGGGCGCGGGGAACACCGCGCGTGCAAAATGAAAAAAAAAAAAAAGAAAAAACTTCGACCGGTGGGGGTAAGACTCCAAACCAACAAAAAGGGCGGGGGAAGAGAGAAAGAGTGGCAAAGGTCGTAATTAGCCTTAATGGGGGCGCCTACTCAGGCAGGGGGGGTTGGGCGGGGAGAAGAAGGAGCCATGGCTTTCGAAAGATAGAAGGTGAAAGCAGTCCCACGATAATGGCAATCGGGCACCGTCTGGCGAGGGAAGGATAGAATATAGCGGGTCTAAGAAAAATGTGGGAACGAGGAAAGGGAAAAAAAACAAACAAGGCGGGAAGCGGATCGAGTGACCGTAGAAACCCCGCATTGGACGAGACGAGGAAGAAGGCTTCCAAACAGGGGATGAGTTAATCGCGATGGAGGACACTGAAGAAGGGCCGTCGGTGGGAAGAGCTGAAAATCAAGATTGAGGGGGGGGAGAAGAGGGAGCACTGCCTAGCAGGAAAGGTGAGCGATCGATGGCAAGACCTGGAGACGTTATCAAGTGGAAAAAAGAAGTACCGTTGAGGGGAATGCAGAGTCTGGAAGGTAGCAAGCAAGGCAGGGTTTACATCGGGCGGATGACAGGTTATACAAAACAACCGGTGGGGCAGGATATGATCTCACGAAAGAAAAAGGGAGAACCAAGAACCGATCCGGAAGTACCAGGGTTACTGCGGATCCAGACGTTTCATCAATCCCCGTAGGGGAAAAGAAAGAAGATTCTATGTTTGTGGGAGGTGCCTATAATAATGAGAGTCATCAAAAGGGGGAGGCCTCAGGGGGAAAGTGGCAGGCAAAAAGCAACTCGAGAAAGGCGTCAGCCCCAGGTTTCAGGGAAAAATTCCGAACAACCCGCCAAATAATGCCGTGAAAAAACGACCTAAGCACCGGGGAAAGGGAGGAAAAAACCACCCCGCAAGCAATGAAAGAAAAAGAAAGAGCCGCAATCCGCCCCGGCCTCACAAAGATGTAAAAACAGCACGCAGAAAATCCGCCCCTAGTAACGAAAAGGGAAAAAACAAGGGCCCTGCAACCATCCTGACGGAGAAAAGGCCCGTCCGAGCCGTGGGCGGAATAAGAATGAACCAATTAGGTCTGTAGTTTAAGTGGTTTAAGAAACTAAAAAAGGAGCCACCATGCTAGAGAAAAGGCGAAATCGAATGTACCCACCTAGGAGGTGGGAAAAGAATGCGCGTCATGCGGGGGTTGTCGGTAGAAATGATGCGCACAGGGAGAAAATGAGACTGGGAGGGCCAAACATTTGGAGCGTCGCGAGAAAGCGAATAAAAAGTACGAAAAGAGACCAAAAGGTGAATATGAGGAAAGAAGATTAAAACAAAAGGTACTGGTGGAAAAAAATTGTGAAAAACATGCATGGCCTGTTGCAAGAATTCTCTGAAGGAAAAAAAAAGAGCAAAAGCAAAGGGGAAGGGTTAGGCCAAATCCTGGGGGGGCACAGGGGAGGTATGGGGGTAAGAGGAAAAAAAGGGGATCAGTGGGAGAGGGTGGAAAAAGAATTATCCTTGGAAGCAAACGCGGGACGGGGTCCCGTGGTGGGTCGCGGTCGAAGGGTTTAGAAGGCGGGTAACTGGGTCCTGACTCCGGAAAAGGAGGGAAACACTAGAGGACCCGCGATAGGACACGAAGAGGAGAGACGAACACGGTGCGGGCGCCGTCCTTAAAAGGGGAAAAGGGGGGGGGCCACATCAGGCGCAGCACATCGGAAAATTGATAAGTGAGTGTGGATCGTAATTAATCAAGGGGTGCATCCGTGTTGCCGGGGAAAAAGCGCGGGGAAGTTCGCTAGCGACGGAGAAAAAAAAGTGAAGCACAAATTATCGCATCAGGAAGAGCAGATATCCAGCTTGAGACAACAAAATACTGCTAAGGGAAAACTGAGAGATCCTGCAACAAGAACAATAGAAATAGAGGGGGGGTAGTTGATCAAGTCGAATAAAGGGGGAAAGCAGGAAGATTCTGATATTAAAGAGCGAGGGAATTTGTGATCGCTCCCTCGGGAAAGGGAGAAGATGTCGCCGCAGGAAAGAACTGTAGAAAGGACCCATTGAAAAGACAAATCTACCCACATTACAAGTCAGGATGAATGAGGGCGAAATGGGGAAAGCCACACCTCTGAATTTACGGAAGGGAGACAAAAATACGTGTGGGTACTGGAGGGCGTAACGAGACGCCGTTCGGCCGAAAGAACGCGCTTCATGGAGTCCAACCAGAAAGAATGAAACACAGTCGCCCTCCACCCAAGGGGGAAAAAGGAAAATGAGATTCTTGTGAAGCGAACAAGGGAGAGGCGCAAGGCAAACACACATATAATACCCAAACTGAATGGCCTAAAAAAGGAAAGAACGCGGGTTGACGCGAGAAGGAAAATCAGAGCCAATTCAAACTTGCGTGTGGAAAGTTTCACGGCGCCAAAACCAGTGAAGTGTGGCGCGCACAGCGCGCAGCATATTAAACCATTCGCGAGCCTCGGGCGGAAGTTCGCGGCCGATCCCGAGAAAAGGAAAAAAAACAAAGGTGGTTTGGCAGCGCTCAGAAAAGTGACCGTGACAAGGCGCATCAGCCCGGGGTACACGAAAAGTTAGGAGAGGAGGGGGACCAATGAGGGGGAAAAAACCACTCGCGGAAAGAGGGTGTACTGAAAAAAAGGGGTTTTAGGGTGAACGGGATGGGCTTCTCTGTTACATAGACGTTGCGCAAAGGCTCCGGCGAATTGGGTTCCGAAGAAATCAGGAACCCAAGACACCGGCTGCCGGCGAAAAGGGATGGGGTGGGAGGCGGTGTCGGTGTTGAACCGGGAAGAACGGGGGAAGGGAAGTGAGGTTGCGGCGTTTGAGTTTAGAAAAAAAGGTTCAGGGGGGCGGCTTTATTTTTTCGTCCAGGGGAGGGAGGGGGGGGGGGGAAACGGGGGCAGAGAAGGAGCTGCGCTGCCATGGTTGTACTAAGGCAAGGGCACGGAGGCTGGTGGAAGCTCCAACCTTTAAGGAAGGGCTTCCGGAGAAAATTTGCCATGGGGGAAAAACTAGCAAAAACAAAAAAAGGATCAAGGGGACGAGGGATCAAAAGTTAGCAAAGCAAAAAAAGGAGCTAGGGAGTCGAATTAGGGCGTAAACGACCCCGGTCCGCAAAGAAACCCGAAGAACCGGATGTAAGGAAAAAGGAACTTGAAACGGTCTCCCGGGCGAATAAAATAGACGGACAAACCGGTTTGGGGGTGAAACTGCTCGTAGGAAAACGATGAAAAACCCAAAGAGGCAGCCGTAAGACCTCGGAAGATGGGAAAAGTTAAATGTGGTCTGGGGAGAAAAGGATACGCCAAGTTGAGCAATACGAGAAGAGATCGAAAATAACGGGGCTCTGAATGGGGTCTTTAGGGTCGACCAACCGGGGGGGAAAATGGGATCACGTGCTTCACCAAGGGGAAGGCTGGGAAGGAAGTAATGGGGCGAAATGGGGGAAAAAATAACTAAAGGGCCCGTGGGTAGGGACCAGCCTTCCGAGGGAAAAGGGAGGCACTCTATAAGGTCACTCAGAAAACGGAGTGAAAAGGGTGACGTTAAGAGGGGGGGATCTTAAGCTTTAGCCCAAAATAGAGAAAAAAAACGCCGCGCCAGACGTCTAAGGGAAGCGACGGGGGGCCCGTGGAAGTTGAAAAGGACGAATTGGTGGAAACACAGATCTCGGAGGGGGGAGCCAACCGCCCGCGTGTAGAAACCAAATGAGGGGAGAGAGAGAACCTTTGCAGGTATAGAAGAAACAGAGGAGGAAAAGAGAGTAAACTGCAAAGGTCATTGGGTCCAGGGTGGGTCACTCACGCGGGAAAGGATGGAAGAAGAGGCCATGCTGAATGAGGAAAATTGAAGAAAAAGGAACGGAGACCCACGCGAGTCAGAAAGGAGAGGGAGGGGTCGCTGGCGATGATACGGCTACAATCGTGTAATTGTATCGTGAAAGAAAAACGTGGTAAAGCGGATCGATGCGGGGGAACGGGGAGCCAAAATTGCAAAACCGCAAGATAAGGGATGGGTCAAAGGAAACAACGTCAGGATCCAAGGTTGTCAGGAAAGAAGTATCGAAGCCGTCGTGAAGGCGACCCAGCAATGGGAGTCAAAACAAGGGCAATGACTGAGCATTAGGGGGTCGCGTTATCGTAGCCGATAAAAAGGGGGAGACATCGAAAACGACATTTATGGGGGGTCAACGGATGACGATGGGAGTATGGCCCGATACCTGGGGGGACAAATCCGGAGGGAAAAATTACGGAGGAAAAGGGTTGGGATATGATGGAAAAAGGTAGAATTACATCGTGGGAGGAGGGTTGCTTGACGGATCCGGCGGATTTAAAAAAAAAAGAGCGACGCGAGTATGAAGGTGGTTTTTTTTGCTGTCGAAAGGGGGGGAGGTTTTCATGAAAAGTGTCGGAAAAAGAATGAGAACGGGGTCAAAATAAACATGTGGAAAAAATACAGGGCGCAGCCCCCAGTTAGGTTTCGAAACCTGGGTGAGATACCAGACCCGCACGAAGTGGAAAAAAAACAGAAAAAAACAGGCATCGGCTCTAAAAAAAAGAATGGCTAAAGGGCATCCCCCACAGCCGAAAATCAAAACCGCCCCTCAATGACTCCCGCTAAAAGCAACCGCCGAGAAAGGACACGTTCATTAACTCCCGCTGGGTTAAACAGGAAAAAGGCAAAAATCATCCGCATCTGGGCCACGAAAAACCAGCCGACAAAATCCGGGGCGGGTCCGATAGAAAGAGGAAAAAGGGTGGGGCTGTTATTGACATACAGGGGGTTAAAGGGAGTAAAGAAGCCCACCAAATTCACTAGAAAATGGTTGCGATCGGCAATTACCCCAGGTCCGCGAGTGGAACAGGGGGGGGCGAAGAACGTAGGTTTCGGCTACTCGGGGTCTTATTGGAAAAATCTCACTAACCGTTAGGGAAACAGGTGTCGCTGGGCGAGCTGGGTAGATAAGAATACCACTCCCAGAAAAATGGGTAATATGGGGATGCGCGCGAGTAAAAAAAAGGCTGGTGGGCGAACCAATTGGTGGAACCGGCCATGTCAAGTGCAAGAAAGCGGCAGACGGAAAAAATCAAACAAAAGAAAAAAAGGTCGGGGACAAAAGGTTTGGTCGGGGTGATATGGGGTCCCGTACAGAGAGGGGGTAGAGGAATGGCAACAGAAGGACTCAGGGCGCACGGAGGGATTGGGGGTAGAGGTCGATGGGGTTATGGCAATGGAATCCTTGTCAAGGAGAACGCGGTTGGCGAGGAAAGGGCGACGCGCGGGAAGGGTAAAAAAGTTCGATACCGAAACACCGGTGGGGACTGTGTCTCTATCTCAACTGACAAGCTTCAGAGGGTTGGCAACAAAATCCTCCGCATAAATCTTAACCGTGTTATGGGAGGGGGGTGTGTGTGATCGCATAAATTGGCATATCCTTGCTGACAGGCTTCTTGGAAAAGTCGCGAGCCGCTAAGCAGAAAACGAGGGACGATCAAAAAACCAGTTCCCAGTAAGTCGCAGAAAACTCGCCGACACTGAAAACACGCAAAAGGAGAAGAAGACTGTCGCTGGGGGGGAACTGA
>Ga0179593_1263233_pt1 | contig 12354 bp, 24 predicted proteins | sample CZODoug2_1_08_16_FD_185931 | JGI IMG/M metagenome (GOLD analysis project Ga0179593, IMG submission 185931) | Vadose zone soil fungal communities from Angelo Coast Range Reserve, California, USA - CZODoug2_1_08_16fungal (PacBio error correction) | ecosystem: Environmental > Terrestrial > Soil >...
GGGCAGGGGGCATGAAAGAAGGAACAACTATGATACAAGCCCTTGAATATGGCACTTTTACCGAGGAGGGAAAAGAAAGCAGGCCAAAAGGCAATCAGCAAAAAGAAAACAAACGTAGTTGTGCCCAACTGGTAAGCTAGTTCGGAGGGGGAAGGGGAGGGGGTTGGACAGTCTTTTGGAAGAAGGAAGGGGGGAAGATGGCCTGGGAAGGCAATGGACGGAGGGGGGAAAGTGCTCATTATCACCTGAATCAGGGAAAGAAGGGGATGTTGGGGGGGGAGGGGGAAACAAGGGGGCTAAAAAGAAAAAAGAAAAGGAAGGGTAAAAAGAAAAGGGGAGAGGAAAGGATCGGCAGAAAGTTGAAGGCCAGAGAACCATAGCCGCGAAGCGGGGCCGAGGGTCATTAGGAAAGAGACTGAAAAGAAACCTTGGTCCGAGGAAGGGCCTGAGGTGTGGGGAAAGGGCTGGGGGGAACAGAGAGGGGAAAAAAAAGGGGGGAACAAAGAACTGCAGCCAACGAAAGAGGGGACGGGGAAAAAAAAAACGAGGGCGATCATGGTGTCTAGGGGGCAGTAAAAATATTGCTTCTGACCAGAGAGGGGATTACGGATACGACACTAACGTGCCAAGTGGCCAAACGAGGATCCAAAATGGCAAAGGAGGGGAGTGGGGGGGAGGTCTAAAGTACGGTAGGTTGGGGAGATAGAGAGGAGGGGGGAATAGCAGGGGAGGGAAGGATGGGGGGGAAGGTCACGAAAAAAAGAGGGATGAGGGAGGTGATGGAACGGTGCGATGGCAATGACATGGCACCGGTTGTTCAAGTGGGGGGGAAAGATAAAGGGGAAGTCTTGCCTTAACCATAAAAATAACTTATTCAACAAAAGGGAGTGAGAAGGGAAAAAATCCGAAAGAAAGTCTGTAAAATCCGAAAAGAATGGGGATTTGGGAAGATAAAAAAAACACACGCGCCCACTCTGCCGGACCTTGTTGGGTAAGATTCAGATCACGCTTGGGTCCGGAGGATTTATTATGAGGAGAGGGTGAAAAACAAAAGTACATTAAGAAAGAAATAAAAAAAAAAAGGGGGAGGGGTGGCAGTTAACGGCCCAAAGATCAAAAACGGGAAACCCCATAGGCATTCAAGGGTGTAAAAAGTAAAAAAAAAAAAGTCCGGGAGAAGCATCCATAATCTAAAAACTAGAAGACCAGGGCGGGCCTAGAAGAAAACACAAAAGCTTCTGAACAGTGAAAGGGGTGAGAGTATTCCACATGAGGACACTCGAGGTTGAGAAGTAAACTGAGGGGAGAGGGTCGGGGAAAAGATAGGAAATCTACCCAGAAGTACGGTTGAAAAAAAAGGAACCAGCACCACGGGAAAAATTCATGAACTTAAGTGGGATTGTCTTGGAAATCGCAGGGTGGGTAATTTGGTAAGGAACTGGAAAAACAGTAGCTACCCTCAAAAAAAGGGGTTAATACAAGGTAAGGCAAAATCAAACAAAAAAAAAAAAAACTTAAGGCCGGCGGCGCCATAAAACAAAAAAAAAAATACACTTTGGAAAAATTGAGACATTTCTATTTCGTTTTGGAACCTGACACTTTAAAACAACCTGGGCAAAAGAATGAGAGATAGGGGGGTACGGATAAGAGGGCAGTGACCCATGAAAAGGACCAAGTAAGAACCGTCAACGAAAAAAAGACCGTGACAAAACCCATTTCTCGGGAAAGGGAAAAGACAGAACGTGGGGGGAAAAAAAAAAATGAACTGGGGGGGGGGAATACGGAAAAAAAAACCCGGTCATCCCACTAAAAGGCGTCTTTTGCGGAGGGGTTAGAGATTAAAAACGACAGAAGGGACAATGTGAAGTTTAAACAAGATTGAAAAGGCAAGGGGTAAGCCCCGCTCCCACATCAGTGGATTCAATGACCCCTTCCGTCTAGCCCGAAGAGGGAGGGGGAGGCAACTGAGGAGGCTGGGGGTCCAGGGGGGGGAAAGGAAAAGGAGAAACGAAAGGGAGTGTGATATTAAAAAACAACAATCCTCTGGAGACTTTCGACAGGAAGATAATGTCACCAGAGAGGGGGGAAAGAAAAAGCAAAAGACTGAGAGGGAAGTGGGGAAAATCCAGCAATGCTACAAGACAGGTGGGGGAGGAAAGGGGATCCAGGGGGAGAACCCGGTTACGATTAGAAAAAATACTTTTCAAAGTAACCGGGGTGAAAAAACAGGCCTCGCCTTCCGGGGAGGAAGGGGTCACACAGGGAGACAGAAAAAGAAAGATGTAGGCAGGGAAGTGGTGAGAAAAAAAAAAATGGGGGGGGAATCCAGTGAAAAACATCAGGAGGCCAAAACAAGTAACTATTACCACTGCGCATACTGCCCTTATAGGGATGGGAAAGAAGAAGGGATAGGTGACAGGCATTGAAGGAAAATGGGGATAAAGACAGCTTAAAGGGAAGCTGTACCATACACAAGTCATCAGGCGGGTGCGGTGGGAAGGAAGGGGAAGGGGCAAGATCTAGAAAAAACACAACAGGGGGAAGGAGAACTAAGAGATCAGTTCAAGGAATACCAGGACCACATGCAGGGTGACGCTGTCCGACCGTAAAGCGCTCCACTGAAAAGTACTGGAAAAGAAGGCAGGAGATGGGACGGGGGATCCCATACTTTGAGATGAAGGCAGGAGAAAGCGTAAGTTTGTTGTGACATCTGTTGCCATGGGAGTAACGCAAGTGTTCTCAAAAAAGAAAAAAAATCACTGAAGTCGATTACGCAGTTTTACAAGCTAAAGAAAGCGAGCATGAGGAGGGTTCTAAAAAAAGGGAAAACAGATCAAAGGGGGGTAGAATCATCTCCAGAAAGTTAAAAGAAACACAACAGGGGAGGGAGGATGGGGGCTGAAAAAAAAAGACGAAGAGGACATGGCGGGGACATTATCTGAAAAAGAGTGAAAAAAAAAAACACGGAGTGAAATAGACAACTGGGTCATTAAGAAACGGAACCAGTACACTAGTGAAAAAAGAACGCCGCAAGGGGGACAAAATGGGCGCAAACGAATATGCAAGGCTAAGCAAGGGTCAGTTGTCCACATGATGTTAGTGAATGCAGTGGGATCTCAAAAAAAGATTAAAGAGAAAGAGGGTGTTGGAAAAACCGGGGTGGGCAGGGGGGGGGAGCAACCGGATATGAAAAGTTCCGCAAAGACGCCTCTTGTTGGGGGGTGCTAGAAAAGGGATTTGAAAGAAGCCAAACAAAGGGAATGTGTGAAAAAAGGAAGGGAGGGGCAGAAAAATCCGTCGAATAAAAGGGTGTGAAAACACGGCTCGGGGCGGTGAGGGAGGGGAAAGGGGCCAGATGGCTAGGAATGGATACGACGATAAGGAGGGGGCGGTGGGAAGTGAAGGGGGAAAGGTAGGGAAAAGGGGGAAAAAAGAAGAAAAAAGTCCCAGGGCGGGCATATGTTTCAGGGGCGCCGGCCGGAGGAACCCAGGTATGCTGCCTGTTTGGCAGTAATAGGAGATTCAACCTGGTTAGGATTATTGGGAAAAAAAAAATGTAAAGAAAAACCGGGAAACACTCCATTACAGGAAAGGAGAGAATTGGTTGCAGGGCGGGGAAAAAGAAACCGTCTGATAATCGTGGCAAGCAAAATAAAAAATATTAATTATCCATACTTAAAGCGCCTCAATGGAAATACAGAGAAAAAAAAAGAGTCATGGGGGACAGAACAAAAAGAAGGGGGGAGGGAAGGGGGAAAAAAAAGAAAAGCGGACAAGGGGGGGTTCACTAGTGAAATGTCAGCAAAGAACCTTGAATCACTGGGGTTCAAAAAGGGAAGGGGGGGGAATGAAGGGGGGGACCTGGAAAGGAAAAAGAAAAAGGAAAATGAAGTTGAACGGGGGGGGGAAGGGATATGGTCAAAAAAAAAAAATCATCAAGGACGGGCCCAGCGAAAAGGAAGGTTCAACCAGGTCAGGCAGAGTGGCCAGGGGGGGGGGGGGCAAAAGAAAATGGAAGAATTTTGAATAAAGGGTCAGCCAGGAGGGGAAAGTGGAGGTATTTAAAAAAAGGGGGGAGTCCTGGATTGGTGGGAAGAAATTCAAAACCCGGCAGCAAAAACGTAAAAAAGGGGAAGCCCAGTGGGCCTGGTATCAACCTGAAAAAAAGGGGGAAAAAACAGGATTCGAAAAAAAAAAAAGAAGCGGGAGAAATTTTGGAGGAAGACAAAAGCGGAAACATGGGAAGAAGGAAAAACGAAGATATCGCACGAACCGGAAGTTAAAAAAAAAAAAGCGGGCCAGCCGCTATCAATGTTGACTGGGAAAAGTGGAAAAAGGAGTTTAGACGAAGAAAGTACCAGAAAGATGGTTTAAAGAAGTCAAAGAAGATCGCCATTATAGGAGGTTGGAAACCTGGGGCAAAAAGTAGGGAGGTGAAAGAGAAAGGGGAGGTGGTAAAAAAAGCGCGCCTTATCCTGCAGGGAAACAAAAGAAAAAAAAAAAAAAAAAAGGTCCGGTCAAAGAAAAGTTGGATGGTAAACGATTAAGAAAAAAAAAGACGAAGGATTCTGCCGTAACAAGGCCCAGGCGATGAAGGAAAATATCAAGATGGCGTCGACCCTTCAAACAAACACGTGCGGGGGGGGAGGGGACACTTGTTTTGAAAAAGGCACAAAAAAAACACACAAAAAAGCGAGGGAGGACCTGGGAGCGCCAGGCCCAGACTACTTACCCTGGCAGAAGAAAAAGACCAGGAAGGAAGAAGCCAAGAACTAACCAAAGAAAAAAGGAAACTATAAGACTGGAAAAAAGCAGGGACAAAATCTGTCGAGGAGAAGCTGATACTGCTAAAAAGTTCTGGTGAAAAAGGTGGGTAGGGGGAATCCGAAGCGGTACAGAAGGCCAAGAATGAAAAAAGGGGAAGTATCCACTGGGGAGGAGAAAAAGGGACAATCAGAAAGATCACAACATAAGGGGGAGGTATGAAAGAGATGCATGGCAGTGGCCGATCTATACAATCTGGGGACCTAAAGGGAATGGGGCCCTGAGGAAAACGAGGGGCCCGTACAAACGACGACAAAAAAAAGACATTCTTAAGAAGAATACAACCTATGTGGGGACCAACTGTTTGAAGAAGTCTTGATATATGGGGATGTTCGGGTTACTTCTTTGGGGCTGACATGAAGTCCATGATTGAAGGCAAAGTGGGGACCGAAAGGGGGGGAAGGAGAAAGAACCGAAGGACGGGTCAAAAAGATGGGGATGTTTTTAGGAAAAAAAGGGGGAAAAAAACAGCTGAAGGCGAAGCCATCTTTGATCTTCAAGGATATCTAACTGGAAAGGTTTTCAACGGCAAAAGAAGAAAAAAGCAGGAAAAAGCGGCCTAGGAGGAAGGTAACTATCTCTGAAAAGACACAAAAAGGAAGGCGGAAGGGGGAAGGGAGGGGTTGGATTGAGAAGATGCTCAAAAAAGAAAAAAAAAGAAACCTCAGCGAAAAAAAAAGGGGTTCCCACCTAAAAGCGAGTGTCAGCGATGGGCTTTAAAGAACATGTGAGGAAAACGGGGCGGGGAGACGTCCAGAAAAGAAGGGGTTGGTCAAGGAAAAAAGACTCATGGGATAGCGAGAAGGAAAAAAAAAAAGGCTGCATTGGGGCACCGAATACGGGTGTGCGAACGGCTGGAACTCATATAAATGTATTCAGGTCTTGATCCCGCAAAGGTAGCCCCGAGATTCTTAGGGGGGGATTCACGGATGACGTGAAGGGGGATCAAGTGAAGACGGGGGGGGGCAGGGTAAACAAAAGGTTGAAACGAAGGGGGCATAAGCACAAATACCTTCAAATTTTACCTCAAAAAAAAAAAAACCTTGCTGACCGTCTTAATCCGACCCGAGGGGAAGGGAAAAATAAGTCGAACCAGGAAAGAGAAGAAGGGGGGGTGAAAATAGAACAGGGAAAAAAGTAAGTCAAGGGAGGGGGCCATAGAAAGGAAAGAAATCGGGCCCAAAATGTGTTTTCCTGTTTGAAGGAAACTCGCGGGGGGTGGGAAAAAAGAAGTCGGGGGGGGGGGGGGGGGGGGGAAACAACCGAAAGGAAGGTGTGTAAAGGAAAAGACGGCTGGGATAACAACATAGCCAAAAGAAAATGTGAAGACAGAAGCATCTAACCACGGCCCTTGCTGTTAGAAACAACAGGGAAGAGGGGGGGGGGGAGCGTATGAAAAAGGAGGGGGGGGAGGGAAAGGGGGAGAAATAAAAGAAAAGGATGTGGACGGTGTCGGACCGCCATGGGAAAAGGAAACTCCCGAATAAGGGACCGCCTGGAAATTCTTAGCATTTCTAGGGGAGGTTGGGAGGGATGCTGGGAAAGGGTGGGGGGGGGAAGGTGGGATGCAAGGGGAAAACTCAAAAAAAAAAGGAAGAGACGGCATTTCAGAAGACACCACTACAGACCGGCGCAGGGCACCCGTACCCAACTATGCAGAATCAGTTGAAAAGGGAGAATTGAGGATGTGAGACGGGGGGAAAAATTAAAATGGAAAAAAAACCTGAAAACCCCTACCTAAAAAAAAAACGAACTGAATCAAGGAGAAGAGAGTCCGTGGGAAGGAAAAAAGATTGGCCACAGTCCGAAGGCAAAAAGGACCACCGGACGGGGGGGCAAAACACAGTAGCGGAAGGTATAGGACCAAACACTCTTTAAAAAAAAGGAAAGAGTTAGGGGGGGGAAAGCTCACCTAAGACACTGCTTTGAACACAACCAATAGCCGTCTTTGAGAATGACATGGGGGGGGGAGAAAAAAAAAATAATCAGCAAAGTGGGAAGGGAAAAGAGGTCGATAAACGGGAAAAAAAAAACCTGCACAAAAAACATGGGCGAGCAAGACCCTGCCTGTATGCCCGGCATCTTCTGGGTGAGGAAAAGGAGGAGGATAAGGGAAAAGGGGGAGTATACCGGAGGGGAACCGCATGGATCGGTAAAAGGGAAAAACTGACTCATTCAGGAAGGGGAAAGATAAGTGAAAAAAAAAAAAATAATCCCTCTTAAGGGCGCAGGTGAATCGCAGAATAAAAAAGTGGGGGGGGGGTAGGAGGTAAAAGGAACACCGGGGAATGATTATAAACTCGGGTGAAACATCACCCGGTTACCGGGGCGAAACGAGGAGGTAAGGAAGAGGGAAATCAGGGAGGGATATAAACCTGTGGTAAGAGGGAAGAAAAGCATAGGGTGCAATGGGACAAGGGGGGAAGACAACAAAAAGGGGCAACCCTCCGAGAAAAGTTCCCTGCCGGCGTCCCGCATCTGAGAAGAGAAAGGAGTTGAGCTGCAAAAGGCTAGGCAGGGCAGTCGTATAAGTGAGAAAAAAAAGAGGGGAAACGTTAAAAAAAGGAGGACGCCAACACTGCCTACAGAAAAAATGGTGAAGCATTGCCCATGTCGCGAGAAAAAACAAAAAAACAAAAGAGGGTGGGGGGGAGGAGTAAAAAGGAAGGGGGGGAAAGTTAAACATGGAGACAAACGAATGAAAAATGCGGAAGTCTAAAGACCGTCAAGCGCTGCCCTTCTGTAAGCCGCTATGTAGTGCCGATCCGAGAATGGCATGAAAGGAACGCAGTTTGAAAAAAAAGGAGCAAAGGGAGAGTTTGGTGAAGGGGGGGGAGGGTTTGCCACGGGTTAAAGAAAAAAGGAAAAAAAAAAAAGGAAAGCAAAAACTAATGATATACAGTATACCTGGGACAAGGGGGAATGGCGCGAGACTGTGAAAAGTGCGACACACGTAAAAAACGCGCGCACGTAATTGTTGTAGGGGGAAAGAGAACAGGGGCGGGCTGGAATACCCTACACCCAAAAAAAGATTGGGAGGATTGCTGTCACCGGACGATAAGATACGATGTTGGGGGCAAAAGCGGGGAAAAAAAAAAAAAAACGGAGAAAAGACGGAAAAGAGAAGGGGGGAAGAAAAACTGTCAGAAAGAAAAGCCATCGTTGGGGAAAAAAAGAGAAAAAAAAGACAAGCAATTAAAAGGGACCAAATAAATCCGGGCTCATCACAAAGGTCAGTTAAAACAGGATGTTAGTGAAGGAGCAGAGAAAAAAGTAAGAAGGGGAATCTTTTTAAAGGAAAGGGGGGGGCATGGAAGGGGGGATTGAAGATAGAAAAAGAAAAAGACTCACGTGTTGGGGGGGGAGGTCTCAAAGGACGAGCCTCCAACAATAAAAGTTTGTTCAAAGAGTGCTGGGATAAACTGGACGGAACTTGGGTTTTTTGTAACAAAAAAGGGAGAGGGGGGAAAGGGGGGGGGGGACTTCTGGGGGCAAACCAGACTTATGAAAGGAAAGACGAAGAAGTCTGGGGTTAAAGGTGGGGAGGGGAAGGGAGTTGAAAAATCAATAAAGGGAAAGGGAAAAGGGGGGGGGGAATGCGGAGAGGTTGGGGGGAGGGGTCCGAAAAAAAAAAACAATCGGGCTAAAAGGGAAGTGCGGAATGAACAGGGCTATAACAAAAGGAGATTAGTTTAACAGGGCAATTACCCAACCTGAAGACAGCAACTAAAGAAATTTTCCAAAAATTAGGGGAGCGAAAAAAGGTACAAATGGGGATTTAATAGAGAAAGAGGACAAAAAAAAGCATAAGTTGAAAAACAGGAGAGCCTCAAGTTTCGATGGAACGGTTGGGGAAAAAACGCTGGTATAAGCATCCTTCACCGCTCCCCGAAGGGGGAAGGGGGGGTTGCCTAGGATTATGATAGCACAAGGAAAAGTGGGATTGAAAACTTGAATGAAATGGTTGTTGCCCCAAAGAAAGTTGGAAGTCCGCATAAAAGAAACACACCAACGAAACCTTTTGGCAGGAAGTTAAGGGGGGGGGGAAATGATTGGTGAAAATAAACAAGGAGAGCAGAAGGAAAAACAATACAGCGGGAGCTGCATGCTTTGAAAACAGCACGGCAGAGGGGACGGGGGGAGGGAAAAAAATAAAGGAGGGGCGAGTTGAAAAAAAAGAACGTGTCAGCAAAAACAACGGCGTATTGGCATGGGAGAGGGTTGAAGGAGGAAAAGGCAGCAGTTTTCCAAAGAAAAAAAAATGAAACCAAAGGAACCTCGGCACCGGGAAAGGGGACAAGAAAAGGAGGGGAAGACGCGGAGGAGGGCAGCTGGAGGGAAAGGGACAAAAAAAAGGCAGGAGAAGGAGATCTAGGACCGAAGAGAGAAGCGGAAAGACAGCTTTAAAAATGCAGAAGCTGTAAAGGGCATTCTAGCAGAAGGTCGGGACACTTGAAAAAGGAGTTGGAGGACTAGTAAAGAGGAAGAGAAAAAAAATATGGGGGAAATCGTATGACAAAAAAAAGATCAGGTCGGGGGGGGAAACCTGGCACCGCAACTCTAGGTGAGAAAAGCGTGAAAAGCGGATAAACAAGATATGGAGACCAAAGAAAGAACCAACACAAAAAGCAAACTAAAAAAGGGGGGTGATGGAAAAAAAAAAAGCGATAGTAACAGAACGGCCCCGCATGCGCGGATCTGGTTATTCATGACCAGGAAAAGGAAGGTATCGTGACCACTTGTGCTAAGAATCCAGGGCTGAGAGGGAAAACCGGAAGAACTTGGCTGGTTTCGTCAAAAGTGGGGCAAAAAAAACCAAATAAGAAGGAAGAATTCCGGTGATAAAACAAATACGGGCATGGCCAGACCAGGAAAGCATACAAAATGCAAAGCCAAAAAAAAAAATAAAAAGAAACGGGACAAAGAAAGAAAGACGAGAGAAAAATTGGGACAAAAGAGGGGGATCAGGAGAAGACTGATGAAAAAAAAAAACGGGTCGGGAGACAGGTGGTGCAGCATGCGGTACGGAAGCCAATATGAAAAAAAGGGGGGCGATGCGCCACTGCCAAGCGGAGCCTCAAACAAAAAAAAAAAGGAGGGGCAGAGTAAACTAGATGGAGGAGGACGGAAGAGGGGAAGAAACAGGAATAAAATAAAGGGAAAGGATTCCCTACATGGCGAAGGAAAAACCACCGTCTAAAAAGACAGGCATCACTTCTCATCGATCCAAACTATTGTGGGGAACCAACGGGAAAAGGGGCTCTAGAGGAATTGGGCCAGGGATTGGTTAGGGGGGCTTGGAGCTGCCGGGCAGTTCATGATTACCTGAAAGCAGTGGGCATTTCAGAGATCACCGGGAGATGCTTGCCCACGATTGTTATGATTTTGTGATAACCCGGTGGGGAAAGAACCAGCACTTGAACTGAAAAGGGTACAGGAAAGGGGTGATCAGTAAAGAGAAGAAGCTAACGGAAAGTGGGTTACAGGGAAAATAACCAAACGAGGAAAGCGAAGAAAAGTACGAGCATGAACAGCAAACATTGACCAGTGGTATTGAATTGGGAAAACGAGGCTCGCTTTACAAAGCCTCTGCCGTCAAAAAACGCAGTTGACGGGAAAGGAAAGACCAGGCGAAGCTTTGTGTGTCAACGATTGGGCTGGTAAAGAGGGAGGACGTCACGAGTAAATTGAAAGGAAAGGGGAAAAAAAAAACACTGTTCGTGTCCAAAAGCAAGGAGAGCCCCCAAAGAAAGACGCCTGTAAGTAATGGTATTCTCGCTAATATCTGCGGGCATTCGATATACTGGAGGTCAGGGGGGGGGGGGAAGGAAAGAAAAGAGAAAAAGCTTCAGAGAGTCTTCTTGGGGAAAAAAAAGAAAGGCACCCCGGAGACAGCCAACCTGCCATGTTGTAAAAAAGGAGCCGGGTTGAACTGCTGCAGGGGAAAAAAAGAAAAAAGGCAACAACATCCCGTGGACACAAGGAAGGGCACCGAAAGTTGCTGACCTTCTAAACCCGGAAGGAATAATCACGCCAACTCAGGACTGCAGATCCAGATCCACGCTGGCCCGAACAAGGGGCAGGGGGAACAAGAGATGAAAAACAGCAATCCTGACACCATTTGACTGTTGATAACTTATCAACAAAAGACAACTAGGCATGCAAGGGTTTTAAATTAAAAAGGGGGAGGGGGAACGGGAAAGCATCAGACATAGCCCACTCGCAAAGGCCATAGGTAGCGGCTGAAAGAGGGCCAAACGGCACGGAATCTTGAAAACCACAAAAAATTTTTGAGGGAGGAAAAAAAAAATGATGCGCGCAATGTCAATGAATAAGTCAGGGGGGGGGGATTGGGGGAGAAACGAGCGAATAGAAAAGCAATGCCAGGAAAGTTTTTTAAAACCCCATGTAAAAATTCACTTCTCTGGGAGTCAAAAGTGTGATGCTTGTCTTCACAATTTTCAGGGGGGGATGGAAATGGAACACGCAGCGACAAGCCAACAGGTGGGGGAAAGCCCGGGTCCAAGTAAAAAAAAAAAAGCTGAACAGAATACGGCTGAAAAAACAACTATGTCCCGAATCCTTTGGGGGAAATGGGAATATTTCTGAAGGGACACTCGGACAGACCACCGTACAACCTCAAACTAACCCGCACGTGATCGAAGGCATATTTCACAACATGGTTACATTCAGAAGGGGCCCCACACTTAAAAACGTAAAACAAAAGGCAAGGTACCAACCAGTTCTTGAGGGGACGACAGGAATGATCCGCCCCACGAAACTTTTCAAACATGGACAGCTGGTGGAGATCCAAAAACTAAACCCTACAAAAGGGGATACCGACACAAAAAACAGAACTTGTGAGGGGGCATAGCGGGGAGACACTACAAAAAGTCCAAGGTTAACGTTCACACAGATTTCAGATGAGCGGGGGGGGGGAAAAAGGGAAGAAAGCCTTCAAGAACAGCATTGTGGGAACCCTCCTGTAGAGCCCGGCCCTTAAGGCAAAGAGAAGTCAAATTGCGGAGCCGGGCTATATCAACACGGGAAGAGCTGGGGATGATTCCGAACAGGGAGAAAGCCACAGGGGCATCTTTCGTCAAAGGAAGAAATGTCAAAAAGCTTGCCTTTGAAATCCATAGCCGTCATCGCGTAAGCTGTAGACAGCATCCTACAAAAAAGAGGTGGGGGAGTGGGGAAGCAGACCAGGGAGCAGGACGGAGTTAAAGCCGGGGGGCGTGAAACCGAGTAAGGCCCGCCATTCCTTTGGAGGAGGGGAAAAGTGGTAATAGGAAGAAGATACACAGAAGGGATGTAAAAAAAGAAATACATGGGTTCCCCAGTGTCAAACCTCGCGGGCAAACACTATTCAGTCACCGCAGGAGGAAAAAGGATATCAATACTTCCTGGAGAAGGAGGCCAAAAATAATAAGGATGGGCGTCAGAGTAAGGCGAGCGCTGGGACCGGCTTTGCATCACCAGCGGAATCCGAAGCTGGGGAAAGGGGGTGGAAGCATTGAAAAGGGGCAA
>Ga0179593_1362083_pt1 | contig 12354 bp, 15 predicted proteins | sample CZODoug2_1_08_16_FD_185931 | JGI IMG/M metagenome (GOLD analysis project Ga0179593, IMG submission 185931) | Vadose zone soil fungal communities from Angelo Coast Range Reserve, California, USA - CZODoug2_1_08_16fungal (PacBio error correction) | ecosystem: Environmental > Terrestrial > Soil >...
TAATCGAGCAGCACCAACCGGGGTGGAAGGTCACTAGTATGGCAAGTGCGAAAGGCGCGGCTACATGACAGTTTGGGGGCGGAGAACGAATCAGGGATTGCTGACGGAGCATATAAAAAAAATAGGACTGGCGCGGATGGCAAGGATATACCTAGGCAATCAAAACATGGCCAAACTGGGGTTTGAGGAGGTCAAAGGTTGAACGAACGTGGAACTTCCTGATAAGAGCTTCAGACTTCAAAGGGTCTGGTCTGAACGGGGCGCTTGATGGGAAGTTTCAAAATGAAAAAAGGCAACAAGAACGCAGGGCCCATGCGGGAGAGTTTCAGGAAAGCCCAACCAAGGATGCGTGTAGAGTTTCTTGGCGCCGGTGGAGGAAGAGAAGTATAGGAAAAAATTCGGAACCCTCCGGCAAACGCCCACCACCACAAAAAAAAGGTCCAGAGTTAAAGGAATTCAGAAGCAAAAGCGTTTCCCCACGGGGGATTGGGAAGGGGGGGGACTTGTGCGGCAGGGGAAACGGGGGGTAAATGCTTTTGTCCAATGACGGGTACCATGAAACAGGGGGTTTGGGTTCAGTAAAGCTGAGGGAAGAGCATAAAGTCGAATTGGGGTCGCGGGAAAACTGAAGTTGGGGCGGGGGAATGCAGACAGAGGGTGGTATACGGGAATCGGCTTGAAACGGTGTGGTTTCAGACTTGGCCTTCAACCCAGGTTCTAAGACAAAATAGGTTCTCCAATGACGGGGGGAAGAAGTTGGGGTCCTAACGGCGCAGAAAAACCAGGAACAACGCCCTCCGGATAGTAGCAACTTCTAAATTACAACTTGAAATGACTTTTCCTGAGTGGGAGTGGGGTCCAGATTCAAGACTCCGATGAAAGATGGACAAAAACCGGGCGTGCACCATACGGAGTTTACAGGAAGTGTTTAAAAAGAGGGGGGTAAGTAAAAGCGTGGGCCCAAAAAAAAAAAAAAAAACAAAACAATTCTAAAAAAGGGCAAGGAGGTTGGGGGGACCGTTGAATGGGGGGCCCTACGGGGGAAAACGAGTGTTTTGCCGGAATAAGAAGACTTCCGACGGGGGAAGAAAGGAGGGTCGCTGTGAAATCACTTCGTTGAAAACTCCAGGGAATGTCGGGAGGGGACGGGGACGGTGCTAAGGGCGGGAAGAAGAGAAAGCCCGGGGGAAAGGGGAAAAAATGAAACGTGATACATCAGCAGAAAAACGGCTCATGAGTAGTTAGGGCGTAAATTCCGAAAACAACACCGGGCGAGTAAAAGCTAGAGAAGGGGGATCTCCTCAAAACAACAACACAGGAAGGTTACCACAGTCGCCTATCCTCCGTCCTCAACCCCATCCGCGGCAGGTTGGGGTACTGACACCCTGGAGCGAAAAGAATTCAAACGCCGTCAAAGGAAATGCTGAGAGGGGGGCACGTTTGAAAGTATCGTGGCATACAGCAAGACGGACACTCGAAAACCCCAAAATCGGCCTCTAACCGTCGGAAGAGAACGCGGGCGTCGCTCACGAACCAACCATGGAAAAAACAGTGGGGGGGAGTTATCCTGCGAACAAAGGACAGGGGAGGGCGGGAGGATTCCAAGATTAAGGCAGGATCGCACTGGAAAGAAAGTTGTCTTAAATAAAGCTGCAGGTCCAGGGAACAACTTCGAGGCAAAAATCGTGCAAGGGGGTGAAAGAGGTCCACCCCCAAAAAAAACCAAAAAAAAAAGCAAAATTTTAATGAAAAAGTCATCGGCGTGGGGCAGACCCAGGTGGGAAAACGGACCATTTGGAACGTAAAAACGGGGAAGGAGGGTAGGAATATACATAAAAAGGAAGGAAGGAGGTTCAGTCCTTCTTTCTTGGGAAGGGTGGACTAGACATCTGGAAGGTGTAAGAAAAGTGGGGGGTGGGAGTTTTTAAGATCAGGGACTGTTTCGTCGGGGCAAAACAGAAATTATTAAAGTGGAGAAACTTAACCCGCGTACGACACCTTTTCGACGGAAAACAAAGGGAAAAAAATGGGGGGAAAAGAATCCTGGCATCGACATAAAAACGAGATCGGCGACTGGCAGCCGTCGAATAGGGTAAAAAGGAAACCCTTTGAAATCACTCTAAAAAACAAAACTTACACAAAAAAAACATGGACATGTCTCATGGGTCCATGAAACAGGAAGACGATAACGGAGACATTCCCTTACCATCCAACAAGAGGTGGTTACTCTGGGAAGACCCCGATGGCACAAGGACGCTACGAAGTTCGAAAGGTCTAGAGATGGCGCAAAAATGACCCAGAAAAGGACGAAAGCCCAAATAAAGCGGGGGGGGGCTGGAGCTAACATAAGGGATACCAGAAATTCTAACCGGAAAGGTTTGTACGTTGGCGCTCGCATGGCCGCACGGCACCATCAGGGGGGAGAACCATCGGGGCAACAGTGGAAGGGAGGGGGATCTTTATCGTCTAAAACGCGGCACTTGGACTAAGCCCAAACCAAACCGAATCGCTAACGTTTCGGAAAGCGGCCATATCAATCAGTCAAATTCCGATGTAGAGAGAAGGAATTCAAACTGCAATGACATTAAGAGTCTTCAAAAGACCGGTGCGTCATCAAGCGCCGAGCAATTCATGGGCGGAGAGGGCTCTTTTACGGGCTGAAAAAAATGAGTCTCGTCAACGGGCCTGACGGGTTGAGCTGAATCTCTCGAAAAACAAACATACTATGGGGGGGGGAATATATATATTCAAGTAAATAGGTACTTGTTGCATCAAGGAGGGCTTTTGCGATAAGTGCCATACCGGAGCAGTGAATTCACTGGACTGCGTCGATTGCGGAAATAAAACACTTTCGCCCATAGCGGTCAGGAGAATGGTTCATATTGAAGGCTCGGACTGGCATGATGGCATAACCTATAAACAGCAAGAGAAGTGTGGGTTGGTGGGACAGTGAAACGGTTCCGATTACTTAACGAAGCAATTCATAACTAAGGCGTGAACAGCGGAAGGGGGAGGTTAAGGTGGCAACCAAGCTCGGGAGGCAAAAAAAAGGAAAAAAGAGCGGCAGATCAAGGCTTTATGCTCAAAAAAAAAACCCGAATAACCGGTTTTCGATTTCTTGGCTCCGGGGGAGGCATCGTAGTAATATCGTACATGGAAACCAAGCGAAAAAAGGTCAAAAAATTGGGCAGGGTTACAGGAGTGGAAAGAGCAAATAAGCGGTTATCTGGTAAGGGGGAAGGGACTGTTTCCGACTTTTTCCAAATCGGGGACAATGATACAAGTAATGGGGGTGCTTTTTCGTGAAGCCGCGCAGCAAAAAAGTCGTTAAAGGTACCAAGAGCTCGAGCGCCTTGGCGGAAAAAGGGGAATGGGGGAGAAGTGAAGTGATTAAATCGCTAATTGCCCCCTGTGGGGGGGCAGAGTTCGGAGAAAAAGGGGGGGTGTCGGGTACGCGGACAGGGCGACACTGAAAATTTGAACACGTTTTTGGACGAAGCCGAAGAAAACGAAAGGAACTGTAACCGCAAACCAGGCGATTTCAAAAGCTCCCGTCACTTCAAATTCAGGGCGGGCCTCTGGGATTGGTTCTTGTGAAAACAGCTATAAAGAAATGAACGGGCCGCCAAACTGGGGCAAAAAAGTAACAAAACCGAGGTCTTGGAGCCAGCATGGGGGAAAAAAAATCAAAAAACAAAACGTGGAAACGCTAATCTACCACCCGTGCTCCGAGTTCCGCGATTTTGGGGAGGGGGAAGGAGGGAGCCAATTGAAGAAAGGAACTGGTGCAGGCATAGAAGACAAACGTCAACGGTTTGGGAAGCCGATTCCGATGGAAAAACACTCAGTGGGGCTGATGGAAATCCAGTATTGTTTACGACGCGGGGGCCGAAAATCGGTGGAGCAGACGGAACTCAAGGCACGTGGTACCGCGTAAGACGCCTTACAGAATAAAAGCAGCAAAACGGATCCCGACCGTGGAAGATGCGACTCGGGAAAAACAAGAAAAAACCCTGGCCGGGAGGAGGGGAGACGGGGTCTCTCAAAAGCGGGAGGAGGGGAAAAAAAGAGGAGAATTGGAAAGGCGCTAGCCTCCTTCAAGAAGAAAGGGGGTTGTGGAGGAGGGACATCCTGTCGGCGTCCACGCCTAAAACGGGAAGTGCACCATGGGGTGCAAGGAAAAATGGTGGATATTAAACTCAACAGGACAAAAGTCCTGCCAGGAGGAAAGGAAAACGTTGGAAAGACCTTCTCGTCACAAGGTCGATCCAAAGTAAAAATGGCACTCAAGTGAAGAAAAGATCCACAGTTATGGGACAAAAGGGGACGGGGCTGCAAACAACAGATCAAGATCCAATGTAAATTCATTCTGTCAACAAAGCCACTCGTGGAGCAACAGGGCGACTTACATTCTAAAAAAAAATTCAGCAAACCAGCGAAGGGTGGGGGAGCGACTCGCAAGAGGAGGGTGAAACATCTAAGCGATTAAAGAGACCTGTGCGAAAGCCCACTAAAGGAAAATGTTCAGCTTATTGGGAGTGGGGGGGGTTATAAAGGACAGGTGGCTTCACAAAGTGACTTTCTTAATTGACGGGAATCGCGACGAATGTACTTGTTTGGCCGGGCAAAAACGTTTTCTTTCGGAGTGGCGGAGGAGAGGAGAAACTAGAAAAAGATTCATGGGAGCCAATGGGCCCAGAGTACTAACAAGGTTGGCCTTACAAAACAATGGGGGGGAAAAGGACATACGAGTCATAGGAACAAGAACATAAACCGGCTTCGTGGATTGAGCGACAGGGGGACTCCAGAGGCAGCGAAAAAAATGCAAAACAACCTTTGCACTGGAATCTCGGGGAAAACATGTCGGTCACTAAACAACCATTGAAGGGGGAGGAATTGGTTACAACAGCGTGGGGAAACATACGAGGCGATCCGAAAAATGAACAATGTAACTAACCTACAAAATCTGGAAACTTGAGACCTGAAGAAGGGGAAGTGAAAAACTCTCAAGGCGGACCAATGGGGGAAACACGGTAACTCATTGAAAGGACCGAAGTTTTCCAATCATATATGAGAAACGCATCAGAAACTCTCAACCTAGTAAAATCAACGCACTTCAAATCCTCAACCGGGGCCAATACTTGCGGGTTGGTGGGAAAAAAAAAAAAGAATACAAAAGATGGAGCGCAACCTGCTGTGGTAGCGGAAAAACAAAAAATGAAAAAGGGCGGCAACGGGTAAAAAATCTCGAAGGAGACCAAAAAACTGGGGGGAATCGGCACTTTGGGGGATAATAATCGACAAAGCCGGGCAGGGGGAATGGGGGAATACCCATCAAACACCAGGCCGTACGCTGAAAAGCAGGGGGAAAATGGGCGCGATGAACGCAGAAATCCCGGAAAAAACCTCTGCCCATGAAAAAGAAGCGGAACTGGCTCCAAGCCCAGGGCAAAGGGCCCGAACGACAAGAAAAACACTCATTGCGACGTCGGGCGCGAAAACCAGAAAAAACTGCACTAGAAAGATCTCGCTACAAAACAAAGGAAAATGGAAGAAGGATAATCGCGGCGATGTTGAGCAGGGAAGGGGGGGCAGGAATCCCAGGCGACGTAGATTTAACCAAGAAAGGGGAACTGCGGGGGGCGGAAAGGGACCACAAAATCGTGCTCAGAGGGCTGACGAGTCGAAACGGGGAAGGGTGAGGGAGGGCTGGGCCGCCAGGGGGGCAGTTCCAGAGGAGGAATGCGGACTGGGGGTAGTGGCTGAGTACCAAGGGGGGAATACCGAAATCGGGCCGATTGGGAAACTGAAGAAAGGCAGAAATTGAAATGGGTCGATTTTCTCGCTGGAAAAAAAGGGGATTTTTTACCGGGGATGGACTTAAGACACTTCCGCCAAAAAGGACCACATGAACGCTGTCCATGGCGGGGGATAGTGCTTGGCGAAATCACACCACAGATCTTTCGCGATTGTCTGTGAAGAAGGTCGAGAGAGTCGGGTTCGGCCATCGAAAAACTCGTAAAACAACATCCTGTCCAGGGGACGGGGATCGGGGATTATCACGCAAATACGGTAAGTCAAGGGGATAATGGTGAAGGGGCGGTCGAATTCTTGCCGGGGTTTTTTAAAACTTAACTGGTAACAATGGGCAAGTGTAAGGGGGGGTCGTAAGGACGCGGCAAAAAAGCGAGACATAAAAGTTTGCCTGCGGCGACGAAAAGAGGGAACCGGGGAGAGAAAACGGGGGGTGGTGAAAACGAATGACGTATCGCTTGAAATGTTTAGAAGGGAGAGACCAGTGGTAAACGGACGAGGGAGGAAAGGAGACCAGGAGCGTTTTTTGTTAACCGAAAAACGAAAGGCAAAACGGAACAAGAAAAAAAGGGCCGCACAAACCTCTCCCGCTTCGTGTCGCGCTACACAGAACCATAAATTAAAAAGCGGAAGGACCTTCATGTTGGATTGTCCAGCTACAAACCTCAGAAGAGGTGGCCGCGACCCTGTTCCGGAGCCCACTCGGATTACCGCCAAGGGTGAGATGTTTAGACAAAACAAGATGGACCCCCGCGGGGAGCGCCCAAGTTACGATTGGGGAGGGAAGAGCTGAAATTTTGGGGGGGAGGGGAGAAAAGAAGACGGGAAAAGGAAATTGCGCCAACGCAAAGTTTAAAATGCCTCGAAAGTCCGATGTGGGGCAACTCTGGGGCGGGGTAACTCATGTCGTGGATAGTCCAGGGGGTCACGTGGTAAGTGGAGCGCGTGCCGGAAAATAAGGTGCGGCCGGTCAGGAAAAGGACTGGGAAAAAAAACGAGGAGTGGACGAAAATGAAACAAGTCAAAAGAAAGCTCGCCCAGCTGCAAGTTTTTGCCGGTCGACGTGAGAAAAAAAGTTAAGCTCACAAAAACTGGGGGCAGCGAACGGAGGACGCGACGGTAATCTATCAGAAAAACGATGAGAAAAGATGACCGTCGCTAGACCTCCTACGAAACCAGGGGGGGTTTTGGTGCGAGAAAGAAAGGCGAGAGGCCCACGAAAAATCGGAGCACAACTTGGAAGACGCAGGGATACAACGGAGGAAATCAAAAAAGACCAGGCCCGGCCTCTTAGCCAAGCCATCTAAAAGGGGAAATGATTCCCGGTCGTGCTCCGCACCAACTTCTCTTCAGACCCAGCGTCAGATCCGAGAAAGGGGTTACCACTCCATGTTGTCAAAGCCAACGAAGTGGTTGAAATGAAAAATGCAAAAAACGCGGGGGGCAGTCTAGCAATTACAAGAGAAAAAGGAACAACGCGAGTTCGGAATCTGACACGGGCGCGAAAAGAAACGAAAAAAAGGAGAACAAACTGGATAAGTGATTTTGTGGGAAAGCTCAAATTCACAAAACTAACTTCCGGGGCCCAGGAACCACAAATACTGGCGGTAAAAGACTAAGAAGGGCTTTGTGTAGGTTAATCTTCAAATTACAAGAACGAACCGCGTGAGCTGAATTGTCTTCCAGAGGTCAAAAAGCAGGAATTCGTTACCCATGGTTGAGGGAAGTAGGTGTCAGGCTGGGATAACTACCAAATTGAGGGAGGGGGCCGGCCCTTGGTGTGTTCATTTGCGTATCCTCTGGGAGGAACAAAACGGAAAACATACTTAGGGTATAACAAAAAAGTTGGTCCCGAGTAGAAAAAAGGTTGTGCCACTTAACCTCTGCGAAAATGGAATATACACGAGGGGAAACTCGTCCACGGGGGACTCTCGACACTTGTCCCCAAAGCCCGTTCCAAAAGAGTCTTGCTCGGATCAGAAAAAAGGGGAACACCGTAGATGCTCTCGGAAACCCGCAAAACCACTAAAAACAGTGACATGGACAAAAAACAATGTTGTTTAAAAAGGAAGTTTAAAAAAAAGCAAGGAAAGAAGATCGTCGCAAATAAAAAAAGTGACAAAAGGGGACTCGAGTGGGAAAAGGACTAAGATTCCTACTGACCCCTAGACAAGGACTGGCACAACTGGTGGGGACCGGCTGGTTTTTTCCCGAAGGTAAAAAGGGCACTAATGCCCGAGGACTCCAAGAAATAACTCGCAATAGACCGAAGAAGGGTCTTTTGTTTGATCGGAGAAACTCGAGAAAAATAGTAACCATCTAAGTCCACAATGATAGTCGTGAACGATCAGAATGCAGGGCAACGTCACCACTAAGGAAAACTAAGCCTGAAGGCAGGAATGGAAGGATCAATACTAGAAACTCATAGGTCTCACGTGAAGCACCGACAAACCTAAATAAGCTCGGGAGGGGGGCCCGTTTCCTATGTGGCGTCCAGATCTAAAACGACAGAAAAGAACCTGCAGCACAGCCAGATCAGAGGCTTCTGCAAAGAAGGGCCGGTGAAGGAACGATCGGAGAGTAAATCCGCACTTGAGGGAGTTACGGCCCCTTTGGTACTGCAGGGGAAAAAAGAGGATGCGCACCAAGGCCGGGGAAATCTATGTGGGACATCGGAACTAGGCGACAACCACAAAGGATTAGAAAAAAGGGGGGTGCAAGTGCAAGAGAAACATGAATGTGGGGTGAGAGGCAGGCCGGGGTGTTTTCAGGAAGTTCCCAAACGCAGAATAGGCACTCGAAAACCGGCCCTTTAGCGAAAAATAGGAATGAAAGCTTGACGTAATGGGAAGATGTTCAGCGACTGCTGAGATGGCGGGGATCGACGTGGACGCGGAACAAGCAGCAAAACTGTTTGAGGGGAGAGTACCAATTAAGACCTCACGGCGGTGGGGAACGATTCCTATAGTTCATGAAACTAAAGGGCAAAGTGAGTGGCCTCCGTAAAAAAAAATATGGGGGACGTTGCCGCTTCACCAGTCTCAAAAAGTGGAAAGGAAGAAGGGACTGAGGGATTGAAAAACCCCAACCAGAGATGCCGGTCTTGTCGCGGGTTCTTGGAAGAGTAGAAACACCGGGGGTTCAACTATTATCGGGACCGGGTAACCGCGGAAAGTCAACAAGGCAAGTGTGCCAGAAAAAGGAGTAATCAACGAAAATGACGTGGAGACCATTTGGATGGGGGGGGTAAGTGTACTGGAAGATCGATGCGCTTTAGGATTGGTGTGTCCACTCCTGAACAACGAAGGAAAAAGTTTGCTTTTGAGAAGCGTTGCGGGAGAAGAGCAGGGAATACGGTCCTGTTACCGCTACGAAGCAGAGGCACTGGGGGGAGGCATAACAGTGGAGCGGACGAGTGCAGCGGCTTTGTCAACCAAGGTGTTTTAAAAAGAGTAAGGTCAGGTTATACGCGGGTAAAAAGGTCAAAAAACGACGAAGGGGGGGGAAGTGTGTTGGGCCGGACGTCGCTCAGAAAAAAAAAAAAGGGGCAAAAAAAGAAACGCGGCATAGTGGTGAGCCGAGAAAAGTCACTGCGAAAGTCCCGGAAGAAGCCTTCCGCTTGTCCAGGGGGGGGAACAGCTACCTCCGGAAAAGGAAAGAAAGGTAGCAGAAAACCCTGGTCCGCGTCCAAAAAATCGGGAATGGGGTTACCGAAAAGGGTTGGGATGTTCAAAAGGAAAGTGGAAACAAGCGACACACCAAATGCACCGCTTTTGCGAGGTGTGGAGGGGGAGAAAGGTAGGGTCCAGCGCGAAAGCAAAAGGGGGGGAAGCACCTGAGGGGGCCAATCCTAAACTACCCACCTGTTTGAAAAAAAATGTAAAATGTAACCAATCTGATGACATAAAAGGAGTTCACTTTGTAGGTGAAACGAGCGAGATCGGGTGCAGAAAAAGCCTTTTAAAGAAACCACGCGAGTGGCCCGTTAGCAAATCCGGTGAAAAAACCGGTCAGCGCCCTACCACCTTTTGACCGACCTGAAACCTTGTAGAGGAGAGAAAGCGTGACTCACGAAAAAAAAACGAGGGGAATATGTGTTAGAAGGCTAGCCTACGGGTAGAATCTCAACAAAAACTTAGTGAAGGGAAAGATAGACCGGCTAGACCTCCGTAAAAGCCGTGACTTGTGGGGGGTTATTCTGTCAAAGAAACTCCAGGCCTAGTAAACAGGGCCCCGGGTCAAACCTAATCCGTGGCGGGGGTGGGACAACCGGGGTCCTGGAGGTCGCGGGTCCCTTCGGGGGGGCAGCCCGGCCCTTACTCTTGGGGACATGGGAGACCAATCGTAAAAGCTGGATGAAGATAGCAGGACGTAGACGTATGGGTCCCTTGGAGGAGAATTCCCGGCATGGAGCGCAAAATCAGCTGATAGAGACCGAGGGAATAGAAGCAGGAATAAACAGAGGTGCGACGGATGACTCCCGGGGGGGAATAGGATTCAGCGCCGCACCGTTTCACTTCACTAGTTGACTGGTCCCGAAGAAAACGAGAACGCGAACAGGCAGGGAAAAGAAACGCGGGGGGAAGGGGATGAAAATTAATCAAAAGAAAGGGCAGTGCAGGAAACCACTAGGGTTTGGCGAAAAAGAGGGAGGTGGAAGGAATGAACTTCACAAGGAGACTACATAAAAACGGGAAAGACGAAACACCAACTCTTACCTGGGTGGGGGGAACGGCAAAACCGAGGGCCAACGGCCTTAAGGGGGGAAAAACATCGAAACAAAAAAGCTGAAAGGACAAATATGTGGAGCGAAAATTTGACCAGGAAACACGGCTGAGGGTTCAGCGGTCGTTCTAAGGGCAATAAAAGCAGCACAACTCCGAGGTTCTAATTTTAATTTTAGTCGATCAATAGCCGCGGGAAGCGTTAAGGAAGGGTTTTTCGGTGGGACGATTTCTGAAGGCGGGAAACGGACAAAAAGGGAATGCGGTCAGGGGAACAGGGATCAATGGGTGGCCCCGAAAAAACGGGGGTTTTCTTACCAGGAATGCCAGACACGGTGGTCACCAGGGCCAGAAAAACCGGAGTCGGACTACAAAGAAAAACCAAACTCTCAAACCTTTCAGACAAGTCAGGGAAATGGCTGCTTCGGCGGGGGCTAAAAAAGAAACATTCCCAAAGGAAGCGTGGACGACCTTATGAGGGTGTAACTCGGGACAGAACAGAAGGGGGTAGAAAACGGGAGAAGTAGGAAGGAAGAGAGCGCGAGAGGAAGAAAGGAAGGAAGAGAAGTACCGACCTCAATCTTCCCCCATCACAACAACCATTGTCGGTAAGGGTCCCAGTCGGCGGGCCCCAGGCCCAAGAGCAAGAACATCGAATCGTCAGGAAAAAAAAGGCCAAGGAGCCAGCAAAAGCGAACGCGTTGGGTTAACGGTTCAGTCAGTCCTGAACGTTAAAGTCCCATCACAGGTAACTGGAAAAAAAGCTGGGGGGGAAAGGAATCAAACGTGGGACGCTGACCTCTACTTGGAGACCAATAAACGAACCGGGGAGACCCTGGGGACGCATAGAGAACGATAAAAAAAAGGAGAGAGGAAGAAGAAAAGAGAGAAATCAGGTAGGATAGTAGAAGTCAGGCTGGGAAGGAGGTGCACGGGATGATATGACAAAAAGTTAAGAAGTCTAAATTAGGGGCAAAGAAAAAGATAAAGGAATAAAAAAGTTGAGTAGAGGTAGAATGGGAGAAGAATAAAAAAAAGAGAAGAGACAGAGGGGCGGGAAGAGGGCATGGACAATAGGGAACAGAAAAAGAAAGAGAGGGAAGAGAAATTATGAGGGAGAGGTTAAGAAAGCATAAATGGGCAAGGGGTGAGGGGAAGGAATGAGGAGAATAACAGTTGGCATAGAGAGGGGGGCGCGGATGAGAGCGAAAGAGCACGGAGTTAGAGGGGGTGGCAAGGAGTAAGAGAAGTATTAAGGGAGGAACAAGGGTTAAATAAAGGTAAACGGAAGAAAAAGAGGAAAAAAGAAAGAGAGTGGTCAGCGCTGCCCCGTCACCAATCCTCTAAAAGAAGGACGACTTACAAAATAATGCTTTATGGGTCTGGTTGGGTGAGGAGAAATAACTCGGCCAGATTACAAATCGAAATCACCGGGGAGTTTCCGTTTCTCGACAAGGAAGAATTCCGGAACTCCCCAAAGGACTAGGTACAGAGGGGGCAACCGATGAAAAAGTCTCTTTCTTTGAGGATAACTTAAAAGAAGTATTAAACACACTTTAATAATAAAGAAAAAAACAGGCCATGCTAAGCTGCCCGAGTGGACCTAGGTCTAGAATAATCGAACGCTACTTAAACCTAAAGAGAACCGAAGGACCAATCTCCCAGTCGGAAATCAAGAGATGAGAGGGAGAAGAAATCAGTTGCGGCAAGAAGCTCCCACATCCAGAAATGACATTGACTCGAGTCAGTCGGGGACTGGTCAGGCTTAAAACCGACGGTCTCGGGCAAAAAGTTAACCAGTAACGGAAGAGTGGGA
>Ga0179593_1373182_pt1 | contig 12354 bp, 16 predicted proteins | sample CZODoug2_1_08_16_FD_185931 | JGI IMG/M metagenome (GOLD analysis project Ga0179593, IMG submission 185931) | Vadose zone soil fungal communities from Angelo Coast Range Reserve, California, USA - CZODoug2_1_08_16fungal (PacBio error correction) | ecosystem: Environmental > Terrestrial > Soil >...
TCACACACAAAAACAAAAAACGATGCTGCTTCAAAGGCGCTAAACCCATAAGTCGGCGGGAGCATTGGGAAACGGGAAAATAAGCCCATACACGATTGATTGCATAAGAAAATTGTCTCGGGGGGATTTGCAAGGGGAACAGAGTCGGAGGAGGTCGACCAATTTGCGTGTAACAAAAAAAAAACGGAACCGATCAAAGTCGAAGCGCGAGACCAGCATTCATCTGGCTTAGAACCAAAAAAAAAAGAAAAAATACAAGCGACGAACAGAGGGAGGGAAAAACCTGGGGGGAAAACAAAAAGCTTTCAATCAGGTATCACGCGGGGTAGCGCCGTACTTACCAAATTAGGAAAGCCTTAGGCAGAAAAAAATTGACGGAACGCCTCAAAAAAAACAAAAACAAGGGGAAAACGCTAGCCAGAAAGGGAGGGAAGGGGTTAGCACCCATTACGAACTCGGCCATGACTCGAGATCGCAAAAAAATCTCACTCCTTGACATAAGTTGTTTTAAAAGCAAGACAAAACTGGGGGGGGCAAAGTAGATTAAGAGAAGGGGACTCACCGAAAACACGGACTAACCCTGCAAAAAAAACCCAGGCCATGGACCCTTTACGGGTAAAGTGGGAAAATTCAAGGAGAAAAGACCGGAGCAATTCAATAATGTGGAACTCACAAAGAAGTTTATCTGGGGGGGGGCGTTGACCATGTGGCTCGACACAATGACAGTCCTCTTATTGGTGGGGAAGCGAAAAATTCGAGATTGTAATATTGGATAAGGTTTATGGGAGCTAATTAATTCAAAACCAAGAGTTAAGTTTACTGAATATCTTTGGTCAAGGCAAGGAGAAAATCTCGTCGCTGAGGAGTCAGAGAATCTGGGCGGGGAGAAAAGTTAGGGAAGAAGTCATCCTAGAACCAACTCATAAAGCAGGAAAAATGACTTTAATTACAGAACCGGGGGAAGAGAAAGAACGGGCGGACTTGTGCGGGGTCTAAGGAAGAGGGGGAATCTCACGAAGACTCCAGTTTGCTCCGATCGGGCGACCCACACACAGTCGGCATAAGACGCTCACAAGGGCATGGTGTACAAAAGCAACCCGGGAGCTGGGGGGTGGAAAGGGGGGGAATGGAAAAAAATAAGTCTGGTCATTCACCGATGAACGCGCCCAGACAGACGGAAGATTGAAACAATCTACAAAGGTGGAAGAGAGGAATGCGTTTTAAAAAAAAAATCTGTTAACTTTGGGCATTAAAACAGGGGGATCATTTTTCCACGCAGACATAAACCCAGTAATTAGATCGACCGACAACCAGGTCGTGAAAATTATAGAAAAAAGGTCTAAATACAGCACTGAGGGCAAACCACGGGGTAAGGGGGAGAATAGCAATCCTTAGTTGAAGAGAGTGAGATCTTCGAGAAACCAGAGTCTCACCAGAAACTGGGGGGGGGAGGTGGGCTTCTTAAAAAACGGGGGGGGGTGGTTAGCAAAAGAAGAGGCACATGTGGCTTGGGGGTCAACCTAAGTTTGAAGGATGAAGGAACCGCCAGGATACAAAAGCTCTGAGTAGAACAGATGTTCAGGGTCTTCCGACACCGATGGGGGTAATTTAAGGAATAAAGCTCTTAGTTGGTCAGGCATCCAATAAGGACCAAAATCCATTTACCACTGTTAGTCTCGAAAAATACGGGAGATTAAAAGATGCCCCGAGATAGAATCAGAGTTCCAGACCATGACCAAAATGCAAGAGGATGACATGAAAGGAAAAAAAAAAGAAAAAAAAGGAAGGAACCGAGAAACACGACAAAAGTGCAGGGTGATGTTCCACGTAACTCAAAAGAAAAAAGCTATGTGAAAAGTAGAAAACCAAGATCCGGAAAGCAACTTCGGCTTGAAAACCCCAAGTCCGGGTACCGATTTCGATGGGGGTAATCCGTCCAAAGCCAAGTGTTAGAGGTGAGACGAGAGTTAACAAAAAGCTTAACAGCCCAGTGAAAAGGCAATGATTGGTGATTGAAAGAAAAAATACCGACGATGCTGCCGATAAGATTAAGGGAACGTTATAAATTACGTCCACAGAAAGTTCTATGAGGGGGGGTGGAAGGCGCCGACTGGTAAAAACAGGGAAGGAACTAAATGGGTCCAAACGAGGGGACGGAAGGCCCAAGGGGTTTCAATTGCCCAAAACTTGGAAAGCTAGGGGCAAAGCAAAAAGAAAATATGACACAGCGCTGGCCCGATTGAAGCAGTTTATGGCGTCGACAAAAAGGACGTTGATCGGAGGGAGGACCATAGGTTCCTGCAAAAAAATAAAAATAAAAAGAAAAAAAAAGAGACAAATGCCGCGACCTTGACGCAATTTGAACAAAAAAAAATGCCGGGCGCTGTAAAAAAATGTTTACGAAAGGGCAGCAAGAACCGCGGCAACACTGGTTGAAAACTAGGGAGGAAAGAATTCCCCAAAAAATCACACAAAAAGAACGAAGTCCGAATGGACCCAGGACAGAAAAAAAATGCTGGAGTCGAAGGAAAAAGAGACCCAAAACTGAGGCTAGTAGGGCGGGACAGGAAGGGCAATCTCAGCCTGACGCCAACAGTCCGGGGGGGAGCGCTTAATATCAAAAGGAAGGAAAAGGAACGAAGGCCAACAGGATCAAAAAAGAGCAGATAAACGCTGGGGTGTGGATCTGAAGGGAAAGCACGAACCTGAGAAACATATGGAAATGATGATCGCAGGGGGGGAGATACCAAGTCAACAAAAGGAAACTGTCATCCAGTTTGAAGGGACAAAAATAGGGACACCAAAGGGGGGAAAAAAACGCCAATACAGCGAAAAAAGCAAGGGCGTCTTTGGAAAAGGAAGGGGGGAAACCCTGGAAAAATCGCCATTTCCGGGGGAAAAAGCGTTTTGAATTACCAAGGGGGGCTATTTGGTAACATTGTCATTGTAAAATTTTCGTGTTAAGAAAAGGGATATCCTCGGCGAGAGTTCCAAAAGAGAGGCGGAGCGGGCGAAGAAGAAAGAAACCTAAAAGTCATTGGGGTTCTGTAAAAGAGGTTCAAGGAAATTCTCTTTGTGGAGAAAGAGGGGTAAGGGGCGAAAAGGTGGGGGGGGGGGAATGGAAAGGCGTTCCGTAACAGATGCTTGGAAACTAAATCAGGATGTTCGGAAAGGGAATGCTCAGTTTGTGAAATGCAGAAAGAAAAATGCATCGTCGATAGTTTCAAAAGTGAAGGGGCTTTTTGGCTTTTCCAAAGGGTTGAACGAAGAAAACAAAAGGTTCGTAGACGACAGTCAAAGGAGAGGGGGAAGGGAAACTTGACTTGGGCCGGGGGGGATGGTCTCGACCCTCCGTCCCACGATTACGCCAGTATTGTTTTCAAGTAAAGGGGAAACGCGAAAAAAGACTCTGGGCGGACAACGGCGTAAAGATGGAATATCTGGGGGCAGGGATGGCATATTCCAACAAAAGGGGGAGGGGCGTGAAACAATGAATCGTCAGACAGAGCTCGGTACAGGGAGCTCAGAAAAAAAAACGTTAACACAGGAAAGAGAGAGATTAGAAGGGTCGTAACAATTGACTACAAGGGCCCACCTTGGTCACAAGGGTCTTGAAGTGCAAAAAAAAAGAAAAAAGTACAGCGGCACATGGCAAAGTGGGGGTAAAACAAGGGCGTGTGCGCGTGATACAAAGTAAAAAACACACCACCAAATACATCCTAGGAAACCCAACAGGCTGAACAATCAAAAGAGCATGACAAGAGAAGGGGGGAGGGATGAAAAAAGCGACGAAGGCAGAACGAAAAAAGAGAGAAAAAGAAGGAATCAACAACTTTCAAACCCGATTATGAAAACACGGACCAAGAAATTGATCGTGTGTTCCGGTCGGAGACCAAACTGAAATGAGGGAAATTTGGGAAAGGGAAGGCCAAAGGGAAGGAAAAAATCAAAAAACATTGAAGGAAGATCGACGACAACTCGTGATTGAGAGACCCAAACCACGGTCCTCTGGAAAGTAAAGGGGGCCCATGCGACCTGGCGACCAAAAGCATGAAATGGACACCTCTCAGGGTTCTCAAGGGAACACGAAATACGAAGTACAAGTGACCTTTAAAAAAAAGATGTGGCATGAAAGCGAAAGGTCAAAACGGGGTGACGCAGCAGGGCGCCGGGGCAGCGGTAAAACTAAGTGTCCATCCTTGGAAAGAAGGAAAGTCTTGGTGGAGAGGGGTGGGTCCGGGGACCTCCCGGTTGGGTAGGAGGGGGGGGCCCAAGCAGAAAGCAGGAAACACGTAGGTGTTGGTCATGTGTGGACGGTGCGAAGAAACACACGAGTAAATCGTGGTACAGGGGGTAGTTGAGCGGGGCAAACCAGGTAACCGGAAGGTAGATGTTTTGCTCAGGCGCGTAACGGAATTAATGGAATGTCATGTAAAGCAATTGGGGAGGGGCAGGCGGAAATCTGTGCAGTAATGTCAACGCCTCCCTCGAGGGAAGGGGGCTGTGGCTGACCCTACGAAAGAACTTGGTCAAATGGGATCGGCTTGCCTAAAAAGGGGGGGACGGAAGAAATCTCGAACAGGGTGGGGGAATTCCTCAGGAATAGAAGGAATACCAAGTTTATGCTAACGGCATCGAACGCGAAACAAGGTTAAGCAAGAAACAAGAGGAAGAAGGGCACAACATTCATATATACGGGAATCAGACGTGAACATATAGGCAGGGAATGGGGGGAAAGTGTGCACACGGGAAGGGAAAAAAAGGGCCGACTCCGTCACCAAAAGAAAGAGACGGCTCAATTGTGAATGTACTGTGAACACAAAAATGCAAGCGGGCGGCGGCATTCAAGTGGAAGACAAAAGATGGGCCGCGTTGGCTTGCATGGGGGGGGACATGAAGGGTCAAATTGGAATAAAAAATGGGAAAAGTCAAGAACCTTTGAAAAGTCGGCCGCACAAAGGATTCGGGTCGAAATGCAAACACCGGGTCTAGGCAAGATGAGGGAAGCCTCGGGGGAGAATAAAAGTCCGGCAGTTTTCCCAGGCCAGATCAAACAAGTTAGTGCCACGCAAGGAGGATGAAAGGGGTGTATTTTGTTCTCGGCTAAATTGGGGGGGGGGGAGGCGGGGGTTGCGTGCACACAATCGACACACTTTGTGAAGAGGGAAGCAAGGGGGGAAGACCGCGGGTACAAGCCCTAAGTTGCCGCTCCTAAGAAAGGGGTAAAAGGGGGCCGGACTAACATCAGGGGGGGCCAGCTTCGAAAAACCACCCATTTATCGGAAAGGAAAGTGAAACGCGGTTTTTGGGTTCGGGGACTGGGGGGACACAAGAGGAGACGTTTGGGTCATGTGATTCCTGGGCCACAGGACACGTGTAGAGAAAACCAAAAAAGTAGAGAGGAACAAGTGGAAAGGGAGTGTTGGTGATCATGGAAACAAAATCCAGGAACCAAACAAAAAAAACAAGACCCCAAAAAAATAAGGATGGATCATTCCCTGAATAAAACCCATGGGAAACACTTTGGTGAAGATACTCTGGGGGACAATTGAGGTTGGTAATGACGGGAGCAGAGGGCGAAGTGGGTCGTATCTGGGAAAGATCCGTTACTGAAAACACATTCTGCGGCGACCGGAGCTAAAAAAGTGTAGAGGAAGAGGTGTGTGCGAAATACCTGGGATGAACCCGTGGCGGGATCCCAAACCCTGTTAGAAGACAGTGAAAACTCAAACGACAACACTGGACGAAGAACCTCAAAGGGCCGTGTGCATTGGGATCTCCATCCAACTCTAAAAAGAATGAAAGGAACTGCCATCAAGATGCCAGAAAAGAGCCGTTCCAAAGAAAACAAAGAAAAAAAGGGGGGGACGACCGCCGACGGTTAAAGGGAACCGATCCGAGGGGAGGAAAAAAAAGTAAGGGCCGCAATTTAAAGGACCACAAACGGAAGTTTTTTCAAAACAACTGGGATGGAAAGCAAGGGACGCCGTACGCGCGGCTGTGAATAGAGGGGGGGAAATGTGCGACGGCCGGGGGAAGGGTGGGTCGGAATCACTGAATGGAGCACGTCCAGAATGGAAAAGAAGACATCCACCCACACACGTTTTGAGAGGGATTTGACCGGAAAAATTTGGTACGCGACTGAGGAGCAGGGGAGGGCCTACAAAGCGGGTGATAGCAAGGAGGGCGGACAAACTTTGTGGAAGGGGGTTTTGAAAGGTCGGGGTTGGAACCAAGAATCCTGGGCGTAGGAAAATCGGGGAACCTAAATTCAAGGTAGGAGGGACAATCAACCATGGCAACACCCGGAAGAAAGGGTGAAAGGAAACCCATAAAAACGCGTTTAAAACACTGTACCACACGGGGAATGAGTGACATCACCCGGGACAAAGAGGAAGACTGGCCCCGTCCCAAATGGAGGCTGAAGCTGAAAGAAAAAGGCCAAGAAAAAAAAAAAAAAAAACGAGCAAAAGATAGGGGCGCAAAACGATATGGTGTTTGACTGGGCAGAAAAAGAAAAACCTGAGACGATTAAATGAATTGAAAAGAGGGTTAGTACCCTTGCAAAGTCAAGGGCTCGATGGAAAGCAAAGGAGGGGACAAAAATGGGCGCACAAAGCATGGGGGCGAGGGAGACGATGGTCCCCTTGTCAGCTGGGCAAAAGAAAGGGAAATGCGGCGATCGAGTAGAAAAGGACAACTGGCAGGATATAAAAAAAAAGTAGCAGGGAACACATCATAGAAGGGAGAACTTGAAATGCTAAGAGTGCGAAGAAAAAACGAGACTCGAGGAGTGCATGGAGAGAAAGGGAAGGTCGTAACAGGAGACCAAAAAAAGAGTGAGAGCGTGAGCGCTAGGGGGGTGGGGGGGGGGCACAGGCTTTTCCTTCACTTTCGCAAAAAAATCAAGTAGCAAAGATCAGAAGAAGGTCATTTGGTGGTGAGGGTACGTAAAAAACACATGGTAAAAAAAAAAATGAAAGGTTCAAATAAGCAAAACATGGGTGAAGAAAAAAAGGGGCACACAGGCTCCAACTCAAGGGAAATTTTCCATGCCTCTTACCATTTCGGAGGCTCCCCACGAATGAGGGGTTTAGGAAGCCGAAAAATTGGGACGTGGTGAAGTGGGGTGGGTAGGTCAGAAAAACACGACGTGTGGAGGGGGGGAAAGGGAGGGAGGGTAAGGGTTCACGGGGTGCCGGGGGGAGAAGAACCCATTGGAGGCGAAAAAAAGCCTAGCTGGTAAGGGGGAGGGTCCGCCTCACTTGGAAATAACGCAACTGAGAGAGGAAATGGAGCTCTTTTACAAAACTAAGTGAATTGAAAGGGTAATTCACGTGCAAACCACGGAATAGGTCGATAGCAGAAAAGAAAACAAAACGGATTCTGAGGAGAATAACTAGGAGTCGTGCGATTTTACAAATGACAATCTAAAGGGAGGGATCATGTCTAAATGTCTCGAAGTTCAAAATGTGAAAAAGCGGTGCTTTTAGCGTCGGCAATGGAAACATCCTTATGACAAAAAAAAGGTCGTCGAGTTACCGAAGAGTCATGATAAGGGGTCTGAAAACAAATTAAATAAACTAAGGTACGAAGAGGAAACTTTAAGAAGTCCAACATCACGTGAACAACGAGGGGGAGGGAATGATACGACTGAGTCATCCGGGGTTCCGTTATTACAAAAAACCAGGATGCGAAATCGTTTGAAGGCCAAAGGAAGAAAAAAACCAAACATCGCGCGAGAGAGAACAAAGCACATGGGATTTCCTTCGACAGGTAAGACCCCAAGGACAGAAGTCAATGCGCCTCTAATCGAAGGACTTTGAACAAAGAGAATCAAGGGCGCCCTGCAACAAAAGGGTAAAATGCAAGTGCATTGAAAACAAAATAAAAAAAGGTGGGGGTCATTCAAACGCCGGAAGGAAGGAAGCTTTGTCAGCAGGGGAGAAGGAACAACAAACGCCCATGCTTTGTAGATGAGGAAAAAGTGTGGTCTCTTGGGAGAAAATGATCAAAAAAATTGGAAGGGGTAAACCGGTGCAGAAAAAAAAAAAAAAAAAAAAAAAGAAAAAAAGAAAAAAAAAAAAAAAAAAAAAAAAAAAAAAAAAAAAAAAAAAAAAAAAAAAAAAAAAAAAAAAAAAAAAAAAAAAAAAAAAAAAAAAAAAAAAAAAAAAAAAAAAAAAAAAAAAAAAAAAAAAAAAAAAAAAAAAAAAAAAAAGAAAAAAAAAAAAAAAAAAAAAAAAAAAAAAAAAAAAAGAAGAAAAGAGAAAAAAAAAAAAAAAAAAAAAAAAAAAAAAAAAAATAAAAAAAAAAAAAAAAAAAGAAAAAAAAAAAAAAAAAAAAAAAAAAAAAAAAAAAAAAAAAAAAGAAAAAAAAAGAAAAAAAAAGAAAAAAGGAAAGAAAAAAAAAGAAAAAAAAAAAAAAAAAAAAAAAAGAGGAGAAAAAAAAAAGAGAGAAAAAAGGTAATTATCATAAAGAGGGGGGAGAAAGGGGGAGCGAGGGAGAAATTACAGGCAACCAGATAAAGAGGGGCTGAAAGGGGAAACTCATGTCGCTGGGCTGAGCGGAAGGAACTTCTTGGGGACGGGGGCGCGGCTATTGACGTATGTCCCGCCGAAAACAACTCTGTCCGAGCCTGGGCTCAGCGACGGAAGCCTATGCATGGAGGGCGTTCGGGGAGGCTTAGGAGGGGGTACAAAAAAAACGAGATCGACAAAAAAGTTGGCGAGGAGAGGGCGGCCAACTGGGTCGGAAAAACAGATCCTCAGAAGCCCAAGGGACACAGAAGAACGTAGCTGGGGGGGTAGTGTGCATGAAAGACGCTGCAAGAAAAGCGACGCCAACAAGATCCTAGACCATTTAACGAGAAAAAAGCGGAAGCGGTGAGGCGAAAAAACAAGGAGTTGAAAAAAGGCACGTGTGGCAGGATTGCCGGAGGGGAGAAAAGAGACCCTGGTTCGAAGGGGGAAAGTGCAAAAGGCAACGGTATCAAGGGATGGGAAGACATTCTCGGAAAAGGGAGGGCAAATGATGGCAGCAGCTGGTATGGGGGGGAAACCACCAAGCCGGCAAGGAGCGAGGGGGAAGGTCGTGCAACCGCGGGTGATACCAAGGGGGTGGATGTGGGATGGAAAAAAGTTCGCCATCAATAGAGAAACTTTGGCGTGGGGGGGGGTTGGAGAGCGGGAGAGAAAGAAGGAAAAGGAAGCAAGCCCTCTTCGAACAAAGGGAAACCGGGGAATGGACTTGCCAGGGGGGTTTGGAAAATAAAAATGAACGTGGGTGGCAATATAAAAAAGAACAATGGACACGGGGATCGCAAAAAAACAGAGGGAAAGAGAGAGAGAACCGTGGAATTGGGGAGAAAAAACAGGCAATCACTGACCCACATCCTTCTTGGAAGTCCCTTAAAAAAACAAGTCAGTCAAGAGACGACCGAAGGTGTCCGCACTCTGGGCGCGCAGATAAGGCGAGATCCAGCCAACTACGTGACGAACTCCAGCCCAAAGTGAAAACTGGGTAGGGGCGAAAATGTTGAACAAACAACCGACCACCCGGTGTGGATCCTGTGAACAGCGTGGGACGAAGAGAAAAAAGGGGGGAAGGCCGGATTGGGATTCTCAACCCATACAAGGGCTGCAAAGACTCTTTCCAATCGGTTTCGAGAAGGAAGTCCCAGAGGGCAGTTGCCAGTTGAACGGTACCTGCGGGAGGGGAAGGGGGGTTTCCAATTATCCGCCAAATGGGGGGAACAAAAAGGCCAACACGTGCAACGGTACAGTCAAATAAAAGGTCTAAGAAAGGCGGGCCGGGTGCCAATCCTTAACGTTCGCGCGGGGGCCTTTTTAGAGTCGGAAAGGAAGAAATCTTAAACCTTTCACCAAACATGGTTCCTGAAGAATTGAGAAAATCAGGGTTGAAATGGCTCGGCTGCTAAGGAACAGTTGGTGAAACTGCCCCAGCAAAGTGGAAGGACTTGAGATTCCCAAAAAAGACCTGGAAAAAGAAAGTCCGTCAAAAACTCGCATAGGATTCCGGAAGTCGAGGAAGCACGGCCTTGGTCGCTAATAGATGAAGGAGGAAGGGGACCGGCAGGCTCACCTCCAAGGGAAAAATCGGAGATGACCGGCAAAGGAAATTCAAATCTGAGCACAACAACGATAAAACTGGGGTTTTGAACTTTAAATTCAATCAACATCAACTTGAAATACTCGGGGGAAAGGAAAAGGGCAAATATCCGCGGGACGTTTTGGGGTCACAAAAACAAATTTCACCGCCACAATCTCTACCAATATTGTTAAAGAGGGGGGGGGGGGGGGGGGGGGGACCCCGTTAGTACACCTTTACATGGGGAGGAAAGGCGTTGGTACAGCTTTGTGTAAAAAAACACACTTGAGGGGAGGGGGCAGGTCAATTTGATGGGAATGCCGCTGCCAAGAGGGGTCAAAAAACGTAGGCTCATGGACGAGCCGTAATGGGGGTAAACGTGGGAGAAATAATGGCTTTAGGAAAGCAGGGGGGAATGGTTTTTTGGGTTTTGGACGGAAAAGTTTGGGGAGCAAGGATCGAGCAGGTCGGGGGCAAAAAAATGACTCGTCGAGGTCAGAGAGGGGGTTTTTTGAAATTCGGGGTTCTTTCCAGGAAGGTTGGCAACAATCTAGTCTGCCTCGGATAATGGGGAGGAAAGAAAAAGGGCTGCCGTGGGAGTTGGTCGCGATCTCCTCCCAGGAAGGGGATGTGGTGTTTAGCCACGCGGCTGTCAAAGGGCGAGTCGAGAAGGGGAACAGGATCATAAAAAAAAAGACTTTATGGGCTGGGTCAATTGCTAAAGAGCCAAAGGGAAAGAAGGCTATCTCGCAAAAAGGATGAGAGGTAGAAGAAGGGCGTCAAAAAGTGGCTCGGGGAAAAAAAAAGACCCTATGTTCTGGAAGTCTTTTCCACTCACCTTCTCGAAGATGACGGTTGAGCCAGTGGTCAGTAGGTCCTAAACAAATCAAAAACTACCAAAATGGTCTCGGACAAAACCGTGCATTATTCAGCAGTCTGATCACAATAAGTACGATTCAGCTCGGGGTGCAAAATTAAACCCTCCACCACTTCAACCGTGGAAACAGAGTCTGGGGAGACGATGTCATAGGTCAACGGGGTTAAAAGGCCTATAGAAAAGCCGGGACGGAGAGGGACCAACTTGGAACTAACCAAACCAAACTAGCGCTCACGCGAGACGGAAAAAGCCAGGTGATTTCCAAGCAAAGGGGGGCGACCATACGGCGCAGCTTAAAAGGAACCCTAAAGGGGCTTTCGCGCTTCGGGGAGAAAGCCCGCTCTTCAAAATGTCGAAAGGAAACAAAAGCAAAAGGGAACGGTTTACCGGAAACACTGGTGTGAAATTCAAAGAGAAGCAAGGGCGCGGCCGCTAAGGGCCGAGCGAAATGCTTTGTAGCGAGGTGGGGGGGTGGGGTGCTCTTTTTTTACCCAAGTGACAGTCCGTGGAGTTGGGGAAAGGTTGGCGAAAAAGGCGAGAATTCAGGAAATCCTGGTTTCCTGCAGTTGGGGACTAATTAAAGTCAAACCAGAGGGGTGTTCTAGAGGGTGCGCTGGGGGGGGGGGGCATCGAGTCAATTTCTTGCAGCGATTTGGGGGACTGAGATTGCCGGTCGGTAGATGTGACCATCTCTGGGGGACTGCGGGGCTAGAAGGGCTACGACGGAAAGAGTATGGGGGTCTGGGGGAGAGTGGCTGCCGTCGAGAGAGAAAGAATCTCTCCACATTGGCACCGCAAGGGGGGAAGCGAAAGGTCAGCAACGCCGCCGGTAAAAGCAAAGGGCACACTTTTGGAGCAGGGTGGAAAGGGGAAAGGTGCTTTGCAGGAAACTCCGAGCCTCCCCCGCTAGCGAGAAGAGTTATTGAACGCGAAGGGAGAGTCCAAGTTCAGTTAGGAAAAACGGCAAGGGGTTCCTTGGACCACCGTATGAGGGGGAAAAAGCCCAGGAAAATTGCGTTCGAACGGGTTCCATCGGAGAAAAGTATAAGGAGTTGCCGGCATTCTCGGGAACCGGGTATGCACTGATGGCAAATCTGTTATTGGGGGAGCTCCAAGAAGGCCCATGGAAAGCGAGCGATTCGGTGCCAGGAGACAGGGACCAGCTTTGTGTGGCAGGTTTCGGACAGACCCATCGGCTGAACACTTTTTTGTGCGTGGGCCGAAGTGTTAACCGGATGTCTGGTGAAGAAAGGTCCCAGGATACGCAGCCCGCGGCAGGAACAGAAGTTGGCGTCGTAGATTGGGGGGGGTCATTTATCTGATAAGAAGGAGGCTAGAGTGAGAGAAGTCCAAACTCAAGAAACGGGAGA
>Ga0179593_1388427_pt1 | contig 12354 bp, 11 predicted proteins | sample CZODoug2_1_08_16_FD_185931 | JGI IMG/M metagenome (GOLD analysis project Ga0179593, IMG submission 185931) | Vadose zone soil fungal communities from Angelo Coast Range Reserve, California, USA - CZODoug2_1_08_16fungal (PacBio error correction) | ecosystem: Environmental > Terrestrial > Soil >...
AGGGCGTAGGGAAGTCCGATCCTCAAGAAGGGGGAAGGGGAGGATGAGAGATGACGTACCTTATCAAGGAATAACACCACTGTTGGGGTAAAAAAAGCCTTGGACGGAGAAAATCCTAAAATAAGATGCCACTGTCGTCATTATAAAGTAGAAGATCAGTTGAATCACTCTAAAGACGAATGCCTCCTGACTGCGCGTCTGGGGGCAGTGCGAAGGGGAAGGGGAAGAGGCTTGGGCCTTAGTCCTAGAATACTAGGAAGAGAGAGCTAATTTCGGGGAGAAAACTCTGCTAAGTCCCGCATGGCTGACTGGGGGGCCAGAGAAAATCAGGTTCTGTCAGATCTATAGGATCTCCCGATAGTTCTCGCATCAGGGAAAGATGGAACCATGTACTCTCCCCAGCGCAAAAGTGTCTAAATAAGAAAAAATCGCTTAGAGGATGGCAGATACACTTCGAAAACCGGCTCTGGAAAAAAAAAGGCAATAGCGTAGGTACAAATGAAAGCAAGCTTCATAGGGGATTTTCTGAGGAAATGATTTGCTTATAGTATTTGGAAATAGCCTTGGTGGAGAAGCGGGAACACGCAGTCGCCAGGAAGGGGGTCAAGAGGGAAAAGGAAGCACAAAACCACTAAATGCATCCGACGAAGGGAAGATGTGGTGCAACGAAAAAGGAGAGACAAGAGGAAGGTTTATAAAGAAAAAGACGAGGAGTACGGATTTGAAAAAATGCCGGAATTCAGGGCAAACCTTAAAGAATTAAAGTCTGGAGCCGGAACCTAGCGGAGAGAGCTAGGCGGCTCAAATAGCCACACGACTGGGGGGAAGGGGAAGCGACCATTCTGAACAGTCTTCCGGATGGCTGGAGAAGAGAAAAGGGAGGGACGCTGAGGAATCCCTTAGAATCTGAAGGAGGAAACTCTAGAGGCGGTCAAGGGAGGGGTCCACTCCGGGGGGAAAGAAGATGCGACAAAGAGAGAGTTCCATATCGGCTCATCACGAGTAATCGCTCAAAACGGGAAGAGGTAGAAAAGAGAACGTCAAAGAAGAGTCGGGGAAAAGGACATGATTTTGAAAACGTCGAGACGTATGTGGTCTGGGCCAAAGGGCAGGCTCAAGAGGGAAAACTGGTACAGATTGAAAGGGCAAATAAATAAAGGAAAAAGGGGGCGAATGGAGCCTAGTGTGATTTGTTCGAGAGCAGAGGTCGAGCAATGGGGGCGGGAGGAGGGAGGATGGGAAACCAACATTGGCACTCCAACAGGGGAATGCTGCTGCCATTGAGGAACAAACCCCGACAATCCAGGTCACAAAGAATCAGGAGGGTCTAAACTGGGCAGCATGACAGAAAACGAAATAAAAGGAAAAGGGTACAAGGAGAAGATTCAGAAGCAACAAGAAAGGGTTCCTTAATAGACCATAAGAGGAGAAGGTGGTTGTTCCCCGGAAAAAACAGAGATGGGGACATAAATTAAACGGTTACGCAAGAAGGGGGAAGGGAAAAAACGAAGAGCTCGGCTCTCCTAAAAAAACCGACGAGAAGCGTCGGGAGCAGTACTAACAGTTAGCTTGGCACAGGGACCAGAAAGCAGTGAAGGGTCGGGGGGAATCCTCTCTGTGCCGGAACATGGATATTAATTGAGGGCAGGTTCGGACTGGGCAGAAGGGAACTCGCAGAGTAAAGCAGAGAGAGGTCGGTCAGAACGAAGAGAAGGGGGGGGACCGGCTGCAACTAAGTCTAGACCAGCATATCTTCTTCGATTGTCACCGAGGAGGATGGTCTCATGGAAAGAGGGCGAGGAAATCCGGATCGGGAAGTTCCAGTCCGATGACGCTAGAAGTCAGAATATTGCAGGGCCGGTGGAACTACTCCCGAAGGATCCACCCACACAGGGCTGGAGCAAGGGGTCTGAAAAAAAGACTGGATCATCACTCGGGGACAGCTTCAGAAAGGTCGCGGGGGAAAAAAAAAATTGACGGATGTTAAGGTCGCGGGAACCAAATTTAAGTGCAATGGCCGGCAGTCAGGGGACGAATTCGGGGGGGACCTTATTGAGAACGCGATGGTTCTAAAGGGGGGGGGGGGTTTCATCAAGGCAGGGGGAGCGATTGATACATCGAAGGGATCGGGTAAGGGTAAATCTGTGGAAGAGGCGGTTTGACGGTGGGCGTGCCGTATCTCAACTAAGAAGAGAGAGGAAGGACGTGGGGGGGTTGAGAAAAACGGGACGGGAGCTCGCATCACCTACGGCGTCGTAAAACCCCCGGCAGGCTGTGTGTCACCGTTGCGGTGGAAAAAAAAAATGGGTAAGAAACGATGGGGGCTCGGTATTTCGTTGTGAAGTAAAAAGAGGACTAACGACAAAAGTTGAAGTCGAAAGGTAGAGGGAGAACATGCAAAAAAAAATGCACACCTCAAGCGGTCGTATGGAAGGAAAAAAAGGATCTCGTAAGTTCGAACCGTCGGTACACCCTCCACTACCCGTTAAAAAAGGAGGAGATCTGGAAGTGGAGGGTCGAAGGAGGGGAAAGGGAAGGGGCAGCGAAGATGGATAAGGAAGTCGGGCATTAGGTCTTTAAAGAAGCCCTTAACGACTGTGGACTATAGTACGGAAAAGGGGGGTTTCCAAAGTTTTTTAGACGCACAAGCCAATCGAAAAACTGGATCGAAAAAAAAAAGAGTGATGAGTCCTGATGCGGGAGGGGGGGAGGGGGATGGGGAAACTTGGGCACCTTATTGCAAATAAAGAAAGGACTATTAAGCGAAAAAAGTCGCGAGGGGGCGGAAAGACAACAGAACGTTCCAAGAAATATTAAGGGGGAGAGAAACCATGAATTATCTCCGCAACGGGGGGCTAACAAAGGTCAGATAGAAAACCAGTGCAGGCGGGGAGGGAGGAGGGTATCATTCATAAGGGATCAAGAATCTCGGGAAACCCTGTTGCGCGCGAGCAATAAAGCTATGAACACCGAAACAGAAAGTGAAGGCTGGCGAAGAAGCAGCCTCTATGACAAATGCAGGCGTGGTAAGGGAAGGGGGAAACATCCTGAAGGTTGAGTCTCCGTATAAGCATGGGGGGGGGTGCGCGCGGCCTCGACACAGGTAACTCTTCGAGAGAGAGGAGAGAAAAGAGGCAACGACGAAACGTACAAATTGAAAATAGAAGTACAATGATAACGAGAAAAGGAAAAAGAAGGTGACAGGAAAAACTGGAAAGGACAAGTCATTTGCTCTTCTTGGGGGGAGTTGTGGGGGGGGGGGGCCGGGTGACGGGGAAGACGAGAGGGAGTGGAGGGGGAAGGGGTGGGGGGAGGAAGGGGGGAGTGCGGGGGGGGGGGGGGGTGGTGGGGGGGGGACGCTAAGGGGAAAAGGGGGCAATCCGAAGCATAACCCTAAAAGAGACTTGCGGAGACGTAGTCCCCACAAGCGGGTTCTTCAAGTTGGAACTCTACTACGAACGCACAAGGTCCCGAGGGATTGTGTCAATGAAAGACGTTACACTCCTTCGAAGCTGGAAGTCATTTGTGATGCAGTGGGTCGTCAGTCTACAAATCCATCAATGGGAAAAACGAAAGTGGTCCGGGAAAAGTCATTACCATTAAATGTATTAACCATGCGTCCTCACTATCGATGGACATGCAGCAATGATTCAACAAGGGACAAAGACCTTGACCGATTCTTTCTTGTCGCACGTTCCACAATCCCATTTCCTGTTCTCCAGTCTTCTCGTTTCTCGTGGGTGAGTACCCCTGATTGCTTCGCTCCGGATCGTGTCTGGGAGGAAAGGAAGTTTCTCCGTCGATCCCTCTCATATTACTTCTTCTCCACATATGCAGGGGGGGATCTGTTCTTTGGTCATCTTCTGAGGTTTTGAAGATCGCTCTGCAGCAGTTCTGCTTCCCCGGAGATCCCTACTTTAAAACGCATCGGAGAAACATTGCAATCGGGGGAGCAGGGAAAGAATGGACGTTTGGAGATGAAACTCTCTTTGAAGAAGGTTCTCAAAAGGAGCGTGTAAGGGAGGGGGCTGTCCGGCTAGTGCGTTCGAAAGGTCTACCAGGACCGGGGTATGCAATCAGCACTTGATGCAATGGGGTCGACTGAGGTGGTTATTGCGCCTTCGCTGTACGAAGGTTCACGGATACACTATAAAATATCGGTGACTACGAGCTGATCAGAATCAAGCGTGCGGATATCATGTAGTTTATCAACTGGAAGAAGGCGCTGAGCGGGTCTTGGCCGTCTCAAAACGTTCATTTTGGTAAAAAAGAGCTTCGGGAGGAAAGGATTTAGAAATTGAGGGTTGCCGGTGAAGAGGAGACGAACATGCCAAGGGGGGCGATATGTATTCCAACATAACTTCGAAGAAAGGAAAGAGCGACGAACTAGACACCGTGAAAAAAATTTGCCAAACTCAGAAACTGCACATCGGCAGTAGGGGCGGTTCCAAAAATGAAAATGTTATTCGTGTCATAGATCAGCGAAGAAATTTGGAGAAAGAAAGAGCTGTGAACTGTTCAGGTTGCTAAAAAGCTTTTAGCCCGAACAAAGAAGAGCAAAAAGGGAAAAAATCAGGTTCGATCGAAAGGCTGCAAGGCCCGGTTTGATGGGTGGAGATCCGTCCATGCATTCAATAGGGCAAGTGGAAGGAGGGAAGGAAAAAATGGGGGTTCTCGCACAGCAAGCGTCAGAAGGAGAAATTTTTCATAACATAAGACTTATACAGAGAGAGCCTGCCGAGAGCGAAGGAATGCGTCGTCGCCGCCACGGAAGCCTCGCCAAGTCAGCGGAGGGAGAAATGTGCCGCGCAACCTTACACTGGGGGGTGAAGATTTCTTTGTTATCCGAGCGACATATGGAGCTCGGGGCGGCGACTACGGCAGCACTTTGCCATATAGTTCGAACACAAGAAGTAAGAGAGAGAAGTAAGGTGCTTTTCAAAGGGATATAGTACCTCGGCAAAAGGGGAGGCGAGAGGGGGGTTAGGGGGACCCCATTCTCGATCGGCACGTGTGGGCGTCTTGCGTCCATAGAAAGAAAAAAATTCGACGCTGCAGAGCTTCCCTCCAAAGAAAGAAAAGGCTAATTAGGCTCCTCTAAAAATAGATTTCATCGGCAATTACACTCCTGTGCTGGAGAATGAAAACGAGAAAAGCGTGTTTTCAAAAGAGAATAAAGAATATTCAATTTAGACTTTCGTGATCGCCCGAAGATGAAAAGGGTGGGTGGATTCGAAGTTTCCCCGTTCTCGTAGGATATGGTTGTTGTGACGGGAACAGAAGGAAGGAAGAACGGTGCGTCACGTCGATGAAAAAAAAAGAGGGTGACAGACTTCACAGATAAAGCAGCGGTGCGTGAGAACGTGAGAGACTAAGTTGCCTAGAACGCCTCGAGATGGACGGGGACATAAAGGCCTCAGGAAAAAAACTGGGGGGAGGGGAAGGGGAATGGCCACGGTCCTAAACCTCGAACAGACTACGTCATTAACGTGAGTTGAATTCTGATTGAGGTACGGCTATAAGGAAACGGAAATCAGGCGTGGACTCTTCCTCAGAACGTGGAGAAGTGAGCAAGAGAAAGGAGGGGGGGAAATCACTTTGTATTCGTGCGAGAAAAAAAACAGGAAAGAAATCACTTCCAGAGAAAAGGAGAAATATAGGAAACTTCGACCGCTAACTGAGTTAAAAAAAAGATGCTCTCAGACACCACGGGTATATATGCCGGGAGAGAGAGGGGAAAGCGTCGGCTCGAAGGTAAATGGGGAGTCTATTAATTGGGAGGTCGCCTGTATGAGAATAACACTTTATTCCAAAAAAACTGAGAATGCCAGATGGCCTGAATACAGTGAGGGGAAAACATTACGAGAACCGGAAGGTAAGATCCTTCATGAACTCGGTCATCGGGGGATTCCGGCTGCGAGGAGAAAATTGACGCGGAACAGATCCAGAATTCGTTAGTCTAAGAAGGGAAAGGCAGAAGGATCCTCGAAGAAATGGCTGTAAAATAGAACTCGGTTCTGATGTTCACTTTCCTAAAGCGCCAAAGGGGTCGGTGACAGGGGTAGAGGCCCTTCAGCGGCTGCAGCTAAGATCAGCGAAGGATGTGCCTCGAGCATGGCAAAAACCAAGGGGGTCCCGCCACCTGACGGGGGTGGTGGGGGGAAAGAAGGTGTGGGAGGGGAGGTCAAATAGGGAGGAGGGGGTGGGTAGCGTTATATAGCTCCACTTAAACTGTGCCCGTTCTCTGAAAACAAAAAAGGCTGGCCCTCTACGTGAGCAACCTTCGACTCTCAGAGGTCAGTGGGGAGGGAGGAGGGAAAAAGAGATGGGATATTGTCAGAGGAGGCTGTTTGTGTCTGAGAACAGGCTCATACAGAAAGTCGCACCGAGGCGGGCAGGTCACCGAGACGAAAGGGTAGAACGTATCCAAGTCTAATATTTGGTGCACCCGAAAGATTGCGCGACCCCTTTCACTATGAGGAGTTAAACCGAACACGGAGAATCAACAAAAAAAATGTCAGGGGAAAGTCTCTATAGTAGTATTTTGATGGCGGCCGGGAAGGAAAGTCCGTAAACGTCCATTAATAAATTCAGGAAGGAAGAGAGAAACCACGAAGACCTCCAAAAAAACCTATCGCCAAACACCCTGTGGTGTATGCCGGCGACTTCAGCCGAAGACAGACTATTGCTGAATGGGTACGAGCTGCAGAAAACACTCTTAAACGCTGCGCCGCCATTCGAGCGAACAGACAAGTATCCCGAAATAATTCTGGGGCGTCAACGACGGCTCCAAGGAGGCATCTCTTTGCTTAAGAAAGAGTAAATCCACTTGGCCTCATAATGTCGATGGGGATCGAGTCGCCTTACGGCCTGGGGGATCACGCCGTGAACATCAACGGCTTTCACACTAAGGATAGCTTTTAGAAGAAAATGAACCGGCGCCCTGGGGCAGTATTTGGAAGCACGCTTGACTATATCGCTTGGGGCCTAAACTTTTTAACAGATTTGAATGAACTTCCTTGTGCAGTGGAACATCCAATGAGAATGGTCGGTCCAGGGCGTCCTTTGAGGTCGATCACTGGTCGACAGGTGTTGCGGGCTCAGGGGTGGCTGGGCATATATGGGGCGGAGAAGAAAGGTACCATGAGTCATGTATTTTTCAAAAATAAATACCATGAAGGGCATATCTCGGGAACTGAACCGTAAAAAAAAAGAAAAGTCTCAGACCGAAAAAGACTCCAATCGTCATGAGGAAAAAAAAAAAAGCAGCGGCGGGGATTGAAATTATACCAAGGAGGGTTGGGGGTGGGAAGAAAAAGACCCAACGCACGACATCGCACAGAAAGGTAGGACAGAGGGTATCCTCCCAGAAGGACCATGGAACACGACGAGATATGATCATACCATCTCCTAAAAGCGGATGGGATCAGTGAAGGTACGGTCCATAATAGGACTGAGGGAAAAAAGGAAATCAAAAGACTCTCAACACGTTACCGGATTAAATTCGAAGGGAAAAAAACGGCGGCAATCAAGTGCTTATTCGAGACGGGAGAGACAGGGAGCGGACGGCTCCCCTCTGCTAATACGGCCCTAAGAAGAATCTTCGATTTCTCTAATATTCGATGCTTTCGAGTACGACTATCTGAAAGTAGGGGATGAAATGCAGTCTTGAGTTTGGGGCAAAAACCGTGAAAAGAGGGACTTGGGGGGACGAGGTCTGCCTCTCCAGAAAAAGAAAAGCAATTAAATCTTTCATTAAGTCGTAATGGACGTAGTGACTTGCACAGGGACGGGAACTGTAAAACTTAGGTCGCGTGATTCCATTCCAATGGGGTGAACCGTTCTCGGGACCAACCCGCTCCCAAGCCCCGAGTAGATGCTCGGCTGGACTTTGTTCATGAAAAAAGGTGCACAGTGAAAAGGGTTGATAAAAAGTAACATCTGAAGCGGAGCGGTATCCCATCTTAGATTACGAAAATTAGCCCTCTTGGTCCGTGTGAGGAGTCGCCTCGTTCTCTTCGGTGGGGTAATACCAAGAAGTCACGGTGGGGCGAACTGACGACAAGAATATTTTAAGAAAAAGTCAGGAGGGGGTAATTAAAGAAAAGACCTGCCATTTCCTTTCCACTACGGGAAGGTACTATCTCTCTGTCGCGTATTGTCAGGATCACGTTCCACCAATGCCAATCATCCCTTAGCGGGCTGGGGGGTCGTTAAAGGCTCCTTAGCTCTCTCGCATGCCTCGCAATAGGGGGGGCGTTGGGATACTCGGCCTATTGTGATAAAAAAAAACTCAGTCAGACGGTGCTTGATATATTTGCCTGGCGCATCTCAGTTTGACTTCGTAGAGGGGGAAGTAAAAATTCTCAGGTGCGGGCACAGCGTGTCTGGGTCGCTTTAAGGGAGGCAACTCCTCTCATAATGGCCGGACATCGCGCTATTCTTTGTGGGAAAAGCAGGGGTTTGCCCTGCACCAAGTAGCAAATACTCCGAGCTCTAAAAAGTATTATGAAGAAAAGACAGGATTTCGATGTGGCCATCGGGGCGGAAACGGGGCGCTCACCGTGAAGAGTTAAATTCTGACACCATGCTAAGGGCGGTTATCCGAAAAAAACGAAGTTATATTGACTATTTAAATATTTTTACGGAAAGGATGAAGGCTCGAAAATAGCGCAAAGGCAGGAAGACAAAGGGCACTTTTTAATGGAAGTGGGAGAAGGGGAATCGCGCCTCGTCCAGAATGCTGTCCCTCATCATATGGTTGCCGCAGCGGCGAAACCTGCAACCGGGGGGGGGGGGGGTTCATTAGAACGCTGTTCTTAACTTGAAAGAACTACGCCGAGACGATTAACATGCGGTCGGAAAGAATTACCGGGAGGGTAGCACGTCACCTCTTCTCCTGTGTCCCGCTGAAATACCAAGACGGGACTTTAGGATCGGAAATGGAAAAGATATAACAAACGGAAAAGAAGTAATGATTTCCAAGGCAAGAGTACAGAGAACCGATTCAGAGGGAGACACTTGTCAGTGTGTTTAAGAGAAGACAACCTCATCGAACACGCTTCTGGACTAGAGGGAGGGGACCCTGGGACAAAGAGGGGTTCGTCACGAAAAGAACCATCAAGCGACCGGCCCAAAGGTGCTGACAGAACGACACAGGAAGAGGAAGCAGACAGGTAGGGGGAAGCGTGGATACGGTTCTCGGGAAAAGATTCTTAAGGTGGGGACATCGGAAAACACCCGCCTTCAAATCGGTAAAAACATAACCTCCATGTCTACGAAGTGGTAAGAAAAAACGCCCGCTATCTTTACTTCGTGCTAGGGAACTAAAGATCACTATCCTATCGAACGAGCTGCCCTGGTATATGCTAGTTGCTCCCTGCCGCAGGCCACAGATAGGGGGGGCGCAGGATAAGGATAAAAAGAAAGGAAGCCGGTGTTCTTTGTTTATGGGAAATCTAAAGGGCTGAATCTATGAGAGCGCCGAGAGGGAGAGATCGAAACGAGATCGTCGTGGTGAGAGGCTCGCACGCCGAGGGTGACGAGGAAGAGTAGTCTTTCGGGTCAAAGAAACAAACCAACCAATGATAAATCGGTCTGCGACCGGTAAGGAAGAAAAAGCTCGTGATTAGAGGAATATTTGGTTCGGTCAGAAAAGAGGGAGGTTCCTCGCTTTAGCTAATAAAGAGACGGTCGTGACGAGATTACAGAATGCTGGTTTGAGTAGCGACAGAAAGAGGGCAATTGGCGTCCTCATATGGATGAAATAAAGGAGCAGCAAGAAAAAGAAAACCTGAGGACTAAACGAACCAAGAACAGGGGGAACCAGTTATACATTTTGTCCGGGATCAGGAGTGACGTCTAAGGGAAAGGGGTTCTCCTGGTCAAAGGGGCCTAAAAAGGGGAAAATATTTTACCTGGCGGCGACCACCGACTAGTGCAGGCAATCAGACCTGTCCCTCAGGAGATCGAAAAAGCTGCCCTCCGGGGAATCCGGATGGTCGGGGTTCAAAGATCAAGCGCCGCCAAGAAGTAGAAGGTCAATGTGCTCTGGTCATGCTTTCAGAAATGTGAAGGAAGCTTTGGAAACAGTAACGGAGAAGAGATACGCCTAAGAAAATAAACCTTCTATCGCCTCCATCATGAGGAAAGAGCAACCTCTCCCGGAAGCTTTCGTAATGGGGTATAAAAGCTGGCCAGGCCAACAGGTGTGGATCAGGATGGGGGGGGGGGGTGAAGTCCTGGGTCCAGTTATCGGGGGAAGAAAGAGTGAGAACCATCGATGCCGCCACTGAGAAAGAAAAAATCATCAAGGAGCTCAGGACTTCGGTCGATATGAGAACGGAAATGAAAAGGGTGTGGGGGGGGGGGGGGGGGGGAAACTTTCTTAAGGAGCTCTTCATTTCAGGAACCAATAGTTGCGCGTCAAAGGCACGTTACATCCGCGGGAAAAAGCCTAGGTTGGTATGAACTTGCGAATAGGGTCCCAACCGTCTGCTAATATGTAAAAAAAAAGCCAATCTATTTCAAATACCCGTTAGGGAGACTGCATGACTAAGGTGGGGACGAATCGAAATCTTGGTTTGAAAACGAGACGGCCGAGAAGTAAAAGGGGATGCTCTATACGCTCCAAAGGTTCACGATGAAAAGGGAAAAGGGGCAAGCCCTGGGGTGCAAAGCTAGGGGAGCACTGCCGGATGGAGGTCCGATCGAGCCGCTCTACAGAAACGGGTTTTCACGCCTTGCACCGGGAAAGATAGTCGGGAAAGGAGGAGCGCTGCACGGTCCTCATCAGCTCAAAGTTCTGGGACCATGCTTATCAGACCGTTCAAACCACCCAAACCCCCACAAAAAACGAAAAGTCATGCGGAACTGGTGCCGGATCAGACTGAATGGGGGGGACATGCCGTCTACGGAATGTGCACATCACTTCAGTGGAGTGAGAGACACTGTCTGCTCACGCATAATGAGATTCGACGCAACTGCTCTGAGCGATTTCTCATAGATGTCCTTCAGTTAAAAGAGGAGAAAAGGAAGACCAATCTTGAAGATAGCCTCGAGCACTCATCGACTCTCACCAAAAAAACTAGGGGGAGAGATATTCTCGCGCGTCGCCGAGCGCTATCGGAGATCCGGGGCTACTGCTCAATTCATGAAGAGAATATACCGTTGTTAGGCGAACGCCAAAAAAAACTTTGAAATAAAGATCCAATAGGCTGAGAACTTCGAAGACAAAATGACGAAAAAGTCATAGGGGAAGAACACATTTGTACTCCGGCGACCCTTTGTCAAGTCCTTCGATATCGGACGTAACCAGTCGAGTATTCGGTCCCATGCAAGTGTATGGAACACGAAGTCAAACAAAATGAAGGGAGGGAAAAATACATATAAAGCAAAATCGAGCAGACTTCTTCTGATATTAAAGTGCTCCATCGTTATCGTTACGGAGCGAACATCGGCAAGAGTCAGGAGTTTACTCTCCATGGAGGAATAAAAGCCTGTCGCCGGGAAGAAGGTAAAAAAAAATTTCTTCTTATCAGGTAGAGCCGTCACTTCTAACCTGCTAAATGACGGCCGTCGGAAACGCTATTGGGTAAAGAATGCAAGCTGAAAAGAACCGGCATTTAATGTCATATTAGGAATAGGGGGACGTGTAGAGTATTTAAATTCGCCTTGGGAGAGGACTGCAGCAAACGAAACGCAGACTCGCGCAACCGTCTTAGGGAATTTGGAAACAAAAACTTGGCCGAGTGAAGTCTTTGGAAAAAAGGAATACTATGCGCCCTGAGTTGCAGGGTAACAAAAGTGACAGCCAGAGGTAAGTCTACGATGGGAGGGGGTGGTGATTTGCCTCAGAGGAAAATCACGATTGGAAAGTTGCAGGCGGCTCGCCTGCAATCTCTAAGATAAACAGAAAATCACGAAGGTCCATGCTGACCATAGGCGGCCTAAGAGCTTCTAGATTGGGAGGAGGTCTTTACAGCGCGTAACTCTTTAGAAAGACGAGATGAGATCCCTCGAGGAGGTGGAAGAATAATCGGCTAAGTTCGGTCGCACAATCATTTGCGCCGATAAGAGTATTCACAGGTCCGGGTAGTTGGAAGAAAAAGAATTCCGGACGTCCGCAAGATCAGGGAGGTCCACTGACGGGCAACTTTTTCGAGATAGGCAGAGCTCGCAGGAAGATGGAAGGAAGAAACTCCAGTCAAATTGGGCAACGTGTTACCTCACCTCTTAAGGAGGGAAAACCAACAAGGGATCCGTCTCCACTTCTATGGAGTTGAGTGTCAAATTCGCTCTGAGAGCCGGTCGGATGCGTCGGACAATATGGCAAAAGGAAGGGGGGGTCTTTCG
>Ga0179593_1436569_pt1 | contig 12354 bp, 14 predicted proteins | sample CZODoug2_1_08_16_FD_185931 | JGI IMG/M metagenome (GOLD analysis project Ga0179593, IMG submission 185931) | Vadose zone soil fungal communities from Angelo Coast Range Reserve, California, USA - CZODoug2_1_08_16fungal (PacBio error correction) | ecosystem: Environmental > Terrestrial > Soil >...
AAAAAAAAAAAAAATAAATCAGGTCTATTCGGTTTCGTTAACTCTCTTGCGAACCGACCCCAAACCCCAAAAAAAAAGAAGGATCAAGCGATGGATCTCTCCTATACCTGGCGTATTCCCAAAACGACAAAGGGCAAAAGGAAATAAAGGAGGAAAAAAGGCGGAAGCCGCATTCAAATTTTGGTTCAACCTTCCGCAGGTTCGACGTTCTTTCACAGACGGGGGAGGGGGGGGGTATGCCGTCGAGTCTTGAAACATCAAAAAGGCATAGGCCATGAAAACCAGGGATGTTCCACCGCTGGAGGGGAGGGAAGGCGCAACGGAAGAAAGGTGAATCACTGGTCATTCGCTGAGGCACAGCGGCACGAGGTGGCCGCCAGATTGCAGGTCTGCATGCCTTCCTGGGGGGGGCTCGAGGGACAAGGAAAGAGGAGGGAAAGTAACATAGGGGGGGAAGGGGTAAGTAGAGATACTGCCCAGATCAACTGGCAAACAGAAAGGCAAGACCATCCTCAATTTTCGCAAGTGGTGGGAGGACTGATCAAGAGGGGGGCGGAGAAAGTAATTCAAGAATCATTTAGAGAACGTGGTCCGAACACGGGGGCGCGACCGGTGGGGAAAGAGGCCATCGGTTAACTTTCTTGAACAGTACAGACAGAAGGGCAAGAAAGGCAAAGATGGGAAAGGGGCGGATGCGGGTCAGCGTCTTCCTGGGTTTCTACTCCGATGGGATGGAAGGTGAATGGGGCAGCGATTGACATTTGGACTTATCACAAGGTGGTTTCATTTGCCCTAAAAATCTTACGTTTCCTTGAAGAGTTTTCCGAACATATGAATTGACCTATCCAAGTTCGGAGAGAACAAATTCACAGATCACTGGGATACCTGAAGGGAGCTGTTGAGACACAGGTGAAGGGGTGGGAGAAGTAGACCAGAACCTTTAAAATAATGGTTATATTCCTTCAGAGGGAGGGCAATCGGGACGGTATAGGGAGGGGTTAGGATGGATTGCCGATCGAACCACCAACAAAAGGTGAAAGAAAGGAGATGACACAAGGACCAAGTCGAAGGAATCAAAGCGGAGGGGACAGAATAACTATTCCCTCCCGGGTCCCATAGGGGACAAAGGCTGAGGGGACACGTGGATGTTATAAGACCCACACGACAACGTTTTGTAGAACAATCTTCATTTTTTTCCATGAAAAGGAAAAGTGATTCTGTGATGAAAGGAAGAATCGAATATGCTCACGGTACTGGACACATAATTAGCAGCGACGGACAGTAACGATTTTGGAGGGGGGGCAAAATCCATAGAGGTACGGCAGAAACCAGACGACTTATTATTAATCAACAATTCACACATAGGAGGAGCCACACAGGCCGAAAGCAAAAGGCAACTGGCACCGGCAAAAGTCATGCCCAAGCCAGGTGGCGAAAACTGGGAAAAAAAAAGAAAATTGTGACGCGACTCGATGCGGAAGATAATAAACCAGGTCGCCGGGCAGCCATTCAGTCCCTGGGCGGCCGTTTGTAAAGCCGACCCGAGGAATACCGCATGATTTCCATTGAGAAGGGTAGGGAAAGGGCGGTGGGGATTGATGACTGGCATATCTAAAAAGGTAAATGAGTTTCAGGCCCGCAGCTGGACGGTGGATAAGCTGCAAATAAGAGGCCGGGGGCAGAATTCATCCTTCTCGCACAGAGTGCCAATGAGTCAATCTAAAAAGTAGATTTAACTGGGCGTCAGGGGGGGCAGCATGCACCAAACCCGTACGCGAGGTAGCAAGTCCAGGCATTCAAGGACAGCAGGAAGGGGGGTGGGGGCAGAGGAGGGCTGATTACACTCGACTCTATGGGTCCAGACGTCCGAAACCGCTACTATTCATGTGGACAAACAGCGATGCCGTCGCCTTACAAGGGGGGGCATGGGAAGAGTAGTGGGGGAAATACTCTCCTTGGGATATAATCGGTGTCGATGGATCAAAGTTGGAGTTTGACTCGGGACTACGAAACAGAGAGTGATCGAGAGAGGGGTAAGGAAGCCAGAGGCTAAGATGCCAGGGGTGATCCCGCCATCTTAAATATAAAGGGTCAGGGTAACTTAACAATCGTAAGAGCCGCCGGCGACTGAATTCCATGTGTCGGGGGGGGAACATCACGAGAGATAGATTCGTAAAGTCGGCGAATTGGAGAATAAAAAGACTCCTTATCGTCTTGGTCGGTTGAGGGGAAGAAATTGGAAAAACGATACGTGCCCAGAGAAGAGGCAACGTGAGTGAAATTTAGGTTGATTTTAGCGGGAGGCTATTACCAGGTAGAGTCGAACACCAGGGTGAAGAGGGGGGGGCAGCGGGGAAGAAGGGATCGCGCGCATTTCCTTAACTCATAATCTCCCTTGGTCTCACGCAGATGCAGTACGAGGGCCTTAAAGGACCAGGTCCTGGAAGGAGATTGTGAAAGAAAGTACCCGGGGGAAGGGACCGGTAAGAAAGGGGAAAGGAAGGGAGATTTTTTACCGCGCCCGTGTTGTGGGTCTTCTGGTTTACCAGGGACGCGGATGCCGGAATCAGGCCGGCTCGCCAAGGAGAGAAAAACAAAGGGGCAGCAACTTTGTTGTAAAAAGCACCTCTTATTGGGGGAGGGACACAATTATAGACCATCGAAGGAAGGTACGCACCGGGGAGGATACATGCGATTTGAAGCATCACATCATCGGAAAACAGCGAAGGGTGGGTCTAACAGGCGGGTGAAGCGCCGGCGAAGCAGGGCTAGGGGGGAGTTAGGGGGGAACAGGTGGGACCTGCTGTCGGAATGCTGCTTTCTCGGTAAAAAGGCAGTAAAAGTCAGTTAAAAATCCGTCCAAACCAAACATATCGCGGTTTCATCGTTAAGAGGAAAATAAAGAAAATAAGAAAGGAGGAAAAACTGTGAACCGGGACGGAAACTCTGTACGGATAGTTAAGTTACCCCTTTGACACTCCCTAAGGCCTGGCGGTCGAAAGCCAAAGACGGGTGCGAAAAAACCGCGGGGGACGTTCAGAGCCACTCGTCTTCCTTCACACAAAGTGGGAAAGGACAAAGAATAGGAAAAGAAGCTGTAGGGGGAGATCCGCATGCCTTGGAAGGGAAAAAAAGAAGACATGGGAGTGGAAACATATCATAGCAGGCAAGGAAAATCGTTGATACGGCGAGCGGAAAAGGATCCTGAAAAAGACACGTTCACAGGAAAGACGGCATCCAGACAAGAAACGAAAAAGGGAGAGGAAATAGATAATCAACAACCCACTATAAAGAAATGAAGCTGAACAAGGTTTTCTGGTTTGAATGGGGGGGAGGAGACACGAGGGGGCTGGACCGATGGAGCAATTTTCGGCTGCATGGGATGACGCTCGGAAGAAAAAAAAACTAAAGAGTGAAACGGGCCGGGAATCGATACTGCGCGATTGAAGCCCACGTGTTGGAACGGTGAAAGATCATAAGGCAGGGTCGACGTCCACAGGCTGCTACCTCAGCCTTAATGTTGAAGGGACAGATGGGGCCGGGGAGGAAAACAACCCTTCTCATTTCACCGCATTGGGGCGAGCCCAAACTGCTTGGGGTGTGGGTCCACGCGCGGGGTCCTGTCAGGCATCCAGGAGTACAGAAAGGGAAGGGGCCAGTGACATAAAGTGGGGCCTGGAAAAGGGGGGGAAACGTCAATCAGAAAAGTAGGCCGAGCGATAAGGGGTTTTTTACTTCCAATCGGTTGGGACCTCTTGCCATTATCTGGAATCACAAAATGCCGCGAGGGACAAAAAAAGAATAACAGAGATTTGAATCACCTTTCATCGAATAGAGAGTCGGGAAGAGCAGCGATCAAAAACACAAAGTTTTGATCAGTCACTCCGAAGTAGGAGGGTAAAGGAACGGAAGGGGAGGAATGGGATGCACTAAGAATGCTCCCGGGGCGGACTTGACGGGGTGTTAATTTGTAAAGATAGGCAAGTTAAGTACAAGAGCCGGGGTAGTCTCCTATTCTTTACTGTTTCATGAAACACTGAGGGGTAGGGCAACTCATGGAGAAGAGCAACGGGGGAGCATTAGCCGCGTCTGAGAACGAAACGAAAGGCCAAGGACCATCACGGTGCCGGCAACAGAAGGAAAGGGCAAAGCACGTGGCCTATTAAAGGACTCAAAAGGCTGCCCAACTAGCACCAGACTGTTCACCGTCACGACGCCGTCGGTCAGCTCCTGGGAGACAAGGAGAAGGGAAATATGTTGGAGTGAAAAGACAAACAGTCTACGTTGGCAGGGAAAAGCCGAACGGTGTGGCGAGGGTCTACAGAAAGTCATCAGCATGAATAATTAATACAAACAATCAATGCCAGAACGGGGGGGGAAGAGACGAACAGGCAAGAAAAACTTTCACCTACACAAGGAAGGAGCCGTGAATTTCTCAAGGCGCCGTATACGAAGTCCTACTGTGGTGGAAACCCAAACGTGGGCGATACCTTCTGGGCCTACTAACACCTGAAAGAAACATGACCACCGATCAAGATACGTTTTGAGTTCGCCTTCATGAACGACGGCAATGGTTAATTAAAGAAACGCAACGTCTTATCTAAAGCCGGTGGCGTTGAATAGTCAAGCCAATAGAAGTCACATCTGAACAAAAGGGATTTTCATAGACGAAGACGAGAGATAACCACCGAAAGGGCAAATCAAAACAACCTAAGGCGAAAAGCTTGCGCCAGGTTGAAAAAAGGAAAGAGAAAAAGGTTGCGATATGACCAGGACGCTTTTTGTGGTGCTCAGTAGAGGAAGAGAAACCAAACCCGGCCAGAACAACAATGCCTATCGTTGCAAGGAAGGAAAAAGGGAAGGAAAAGGACCAAGAAAGGGCCAAAGCTATGCATGGGGGCAGAGAAGACGGTGGGATCTTATTACGTCAGGGCGGAGAGGGAGGGAATCGGGCGGGGGGAAAAAGTTCAACGTCTTGCAGGGAACACAATTTTTACAAGGGAGTAGAGAACGAGATGCCAGTCCCCTGCACATCCCGTCAACTACCCATCAAGGGGGAGGGAAAAGAAGGGGTGGGGGACGGAATATAAAGAGGGGGTTGCCTAGCTTACGCACAGCGAAACGGTCTCTGGGGACGGGGCGAAACGTGGTTCATCGGCGAATCTAAGGAGCACAGAGGGGTGACCGAATCAGGGGCATGGGACAATGCACGGATGGGACCAAGGTGAATGATATGAACGCGAGAACTGTACGCCGGATGGGGTTTAAGGGGGGATTCCCAAAATCAGGGCTTAAGTTGGGGCTTCAACTCACAATTTAGAAAAAGAAGGCAAGGGATGAAAGTTCCAGGTTCTGACTATGGGGTCGACTCAATCAAGAAGGAAAACCGAAGTACAAGAAATGTAAGCTTTTGGAACAAAAAGGGAAGGGGGGGTCACTTCGACCAACAGCCATTGCTACTACCGGGTGACTGCCGGCTCCAAGGGAAGGGGACGCTGGGATCTTGGCTTTCTGGGGGGAAATGGAGGCGACTGGGTCGGCATATCTCACAACGGCGGATATGAACAGAAGAAGGAAAGGCAACCAGGCGCAGCATCAAGCAGACAACCGCTATTCCCGCTGCGTATCGGAAAGGACGTCGGTAAAATTGGGCGAAGGAGGCCACCTTCACTGGGGGGCGGAAAAAAAAATCCGGAGGGGTGTGGTCCAGTTGAGAACTGAATCTTATAGTTGGAGCAGAACAGCCTCGGTGGAACAATCGTCACATTCTACCCAAAAATGTATAGAAAAGGGGGGGGCAGAGAAACCACCACGAGGGGGAGGAACCCACTCGGCTTGTATGATCAAGAGACATTAAACCTCGGCGTACCCACCACAGCGGGCCATAAAGTGCAGCAGCCAGGGATGGGTCGGGGGGGAAGGGGGGGAAAGAAGGTGTTCTGCCGCCATGAATAACCCCAGGGACGCCCGGACGAGGACAGCAGTCAAAAACTTGAGATTAAGGGTAGCCGACCCCGCTGGGGGAGGCCGAACAAAGGAGGGAGGAACTTGATGTGTCCGGAACGGGAGTTTGGGCTTTGTCGTGTTGGCAGAGGTATCGACTAATTTCAAGGAGTGAGAGGGGGGGGGGTAATGGCCCGCAGGGGGAAAGGGTGAAAACGAGATTACTACGGCAGACCTTCATAGCGCCACACCTCGGAATGCGCAAGCTGAATGAAGAAATGTGACACTGCGTAAGGGGAGAGAAATGCCTCGACAAGAAAGGGGGCGAAAAAAGGGAAGTCAACAAATGCATGCAGGTTGGTGTCGCTGAAGCCGACCTGAGAGAACAAAAACCGAGGCGCGGGGAAAAAAAAAAAAAGGGAATACGGAGAAAAAAAGACTATTCAACCATTCCGTGGGTCGCCCTTGACGCATTTTGATGTGCCAGCGTCGTTGTAATAGGAATGCCGGATGAGAAGAGAGAAATAAGAGGGGTAGGGGAGTCGAATTTACTCTGTCGTCCACCGCTCGCGATGAGCAGAGCGCGGTTCCATTCACCTTGGACGTTGTCGATTGAGGCCCCAAATGGATCTACATCCCCGGTCGGGAGTCGGCTGTCCCAGGGTTCTTTGACAGGGAGGGATAAAAAGCCGGGACGCGCGGGAAGGCCAAATGTGTCATCGGCCAGGGCGATCGTCTTTTAAAGACGCCGGGGAGAAAAATACACCGGGGACGACTGATCGAAAGTCAGGTAGAACCAAGCTAAAACCCATTATTGAATCAGGGGCCTAGGGGAGGGAGGGGTGAGGAACTTAGGCATGATGAAGACATGCGGTAGAAAAGTTGAAACAGGGAGGAGTTTGAATGAGTACCAATCATCGCGGGAGATTGGAGAGGGGACGGCATCACAAGAAGAAAATGTTACCCGTATTCAGGGAAAAGGGGACGACGTCGTGAAAGACGTCACTGGGAACCTCGCCTAGGGGAACAGGGTAGCAAGGAAGGTCATGTAGTGTAATCTTCCACTTAGCCTAGAGGGGGGCGGTACAGGGCAAGGGAAAGTCTTGACTAGGTTGATCCAACTCAGGACTCAACGAGTGGCAGTCCAGCCGAAACCAAAAAAAAGGGTCAATGTCAAAGACGGGTTTCCTGGAGGGGGAAAAAGACCCCGGAAGGATTGGGAAAAGGAAAGAATTAAGTACAAGACGAACAGTACGGACCCATGCTAGCACACTTCATCAAGGTCAAGCGGAGGGGAAAGCAGGAAAGAGTAGCCTCTTCGAAAGCGGTGATCGCGCCGTAAATCGAGAGGGGACTGAAATTGAGAAAGAGCGAAACAGATTGGCGGAGAGAAGGCGGAGGGCTATCGTAGCACACGCCGCGGGTCAAGAAGAGGTCAACAAAAAAAGATACTGACAGTCCGACTTGGTTGAGTGTGGAGAGGGATAAAAACCATGGAAAAGGAAAAATGATGTGCAAAGGGGGGAAAGGGACCATGATGGAGACCGGGAGGCTGAGATGAAGGCCTTTGATGAACACAGAAGGCCTGTTTCGGGGCGGGAGAACAATGCGGGGAGGGAAAAATGCGAGTGTCAGGGACAAGCAACGGGGCCAGAAATTCGGGAATCGGCAAAGGCCGTGGCGGCCGGACTCTGATCGAGGGGGAATACGGTCGCCCGATGGGAAAAAGCATGATAGCTCATCGGCAGGGGTCACTTGGAGTTATCTCTCAGATCGAGGCGGGGTCAAGACGTGGAGACCGGAGATCTACAAAGAAAGGCAGCCTAAGAGGAAAAAAGCCTCCAGTTCACAGCAATCAACCATAAAAGGGACGGACCATGAGTCTAAAAAAAAAAACAACGGGGGAGAAGAAGAAAGAGGGGGGAACGCAAGGGGACTGATTTTTTTATGGGTCGTATTGAAAGGGAGCTGTGCGGGGAGGGAGAAACTGGTGGAATGGAGCTCGGGCGAATCGTCGATCTTCTAGGTAGCAAGGAGGGAGGGGAGGAAAAAGATGAAGGGAAGCCTGCCTCCATAGGAAATCCACGAACTTCCCGGACGGTCTCAACCGGCCGGGGGCATGGGAAAAAGAACGACGGGGTATTCACGTTGCGAAAGAAAAAAACGGCGGCCCTCATGGGGACTAGCAAGGAAACAAAAGGGAGGGGGAAAAAAGAAATGCAGACTTGCAGGACCTTTCTCAGAATGAAAAAGGGGAAAGTGAACAATGGTGAGCCGAAGTCGGAGGGATTATTCGGACACGTCACCTTCCTTCGCTTATATGGGGGGGTGGGGGGGACGAGATGGAACCGCGGCGGGGGGACTCTCACAAATGCGATAGCCAATCCTTGTGAGAGGCTGGAGCAAGAGGGCCGGAAAGAGAGTCTCTTGACATCACACATTAGGCCGAAAATCGAAGGAACGCGGGGGAAAGACAGGTATTGACTTGCTTAGAAGCATGAAAGTTAGAGGGGACGTGTGGGGTGGAAAAGGAATTACGTGAAAGGGAAAAAGGGACTCGGGGGGGAGGAAGAAAATCATGAAAGGGTTACGGGACAGCCCGATCTTCTGCCTATCGGAGGATGAACGAGGGGAGACGAGCAACGGGATGAACCGACGCGATCAAGTGCTATACCCGCTCATTTACCCAACTACATCGTCTCACTGGGGAGGAAAGGGGAACGACTTAAAGGGGGGAGGAAAACACTCAGGGAACCCACGAGGGCCCAGTCACCGACGTCAACTTTCACGACGGGTCATCATCCACCAACCACCAAAAAAAAGAAAAGAAAAAAAAAAAAAAAACCCCCCCGGGAGGGGGAAAAGGTAGATCTATTTGTATTATTTACAACCCAATCTGAGTGGACAATCATGCAAATCAGAACCCGGGGGGTAAAAAAAAAAAGTACAGAGGTCAAGCGGGAAAGCGGCATCAATGAACTAAAAATGACCCAGAAACGGCAAGCTTCCTCCTGGGCAAGATCTATGAAAAGCTTCTCACCCCTTAAAACTATCCGCGAGGTTCGCTCCGTAGAAGAGAGAGAGCGGCGAAAGAATAAGGGGGAATTCAAGAGAGGCGGCCTTTAACAAGATATCTGGGAGAGAGCCAGGGAGAAGTCGCTCGAGGCGCAGGAAAGAACTCGAGGATCTAGGATAGCGGGGCAGGGTGAACGCTTCAACGGGCCATCTAACCCACGGACAAGGCTTATGTGATCGATAAGAAGACGGGCAGGAGAAAGAAGTAAACGGAAAGCCCATGATCCGAAAGGGAGGAATCGAGGGGGAAAGGGTGGGGGGTGTAAAAGGGAGAGTCATATTCACGGCGTTCTTTCCATCGAAACCAAAGGGATTTGGTTTATCGGTCGTGACGGGACACCACAGAACAGCAGGAATGACCTGAAGCGGTGCAAGAATGCGGCTCGATTGCAGTCTCTCCCTTACTCCCCAGAGCTGGAAGAATAATGTAGTACAGCGGCCTAGCACATTTCAGAGACGGTAAAGGGAGGACAGGTCCGCCTTTAATGTCACGCAAAGGTCCAAAGGAGTGGCAAGGACAAATCATTTGGAAGGACTGGGATAGAGTTTAGGAAAAATACCTGACGCCCTTAACGAAAATTCCAGAAGGGCGCTCAGGGGGAGGAATTGGTCTCCAGCATTGGGCTTCGGACCTCACGCCAGAAGGGGGGAGCGGGGGCAAGGGGACCAGGGTGTTTACAAGAGCTAAATAATCGAACAACATCTTGGATTGAAAGTCGAAAGAAATCTTCGCATAACTGCTGGCCCAGTGCCTTCTTCGAGCGAGGGGGAAGGGGGTTAATACCGATGGGAAGGGGAGATGGCCACAGCCGCTTCAGGGGGGGACTGAAGGAAAAGCGGTGGGGGGGGGGAGGGCGAGACCTGGAACGGGAAGGGAGAAGAATGGGGGGGGCAAAAAACGGCATGAATTCCCTACAGAGAGTCGGTCTCAGAGAACCAGAAAAAAAAGAAGAGAACCTGGAGAAAAAACAGACTTGGGGGAAACAGTGACGGGTGGTGCCTTAACCACGACCAAAGCAAAACACCTGGGTCCGAACGTCGGCCGGCAGGACGCAAAATCTGTAGGGCTGAATCGCTTTTGATGCAGCGAAGGGGGGAGGCCATAGGATCCAAGAACAACGAGAAAGAGAAATGCCAAAAAGAGGAAGAAAAGAAAGGCCACAACAATAAAGGGGGCCAGAAGGCGTCAAGGCAGTCTGGTCTTGAAAAAGTGGGGGGGGGTCCGAGACCCACTTCATTGTTGTCCAGCGGCCGTCAAGGTTGTAGGGAAAGCAACGGGAGGACGGGGTTGTGAGCACGACAGGCCAAAGGCAAAAAAAAAAATAAGGCAGTCATAAGGTGATGAACATCAGAATTATCCGGTACCGCGAACGGGTGCGAAGGATAAAACAAAGAGGTATAGAACCCTTGGAATCCCTCCACCGGAAAGAAATCAGAAAAAAAATTCAGCGCTAATAAGGAAGGCCAGCCATGAGGCCAGGATGGGGAAGCTGGAAAAAAAAGGAGGTAAAGTAGACGGCGATTCCGACTTTTCGGAGCGGCGTCACTCTACCGTCGGGGGGCACCTTGGGGCGTCGTTTTAAAGTCATGTCCTACCCTCGGGTGTCCCAGATGGGAGCCCTTGAAGGGGCCTGGGGGGTCGGGGGGAAAAAGGTCGGTTTTGCATTGGATCAAAGTAGCCGACATTCCTTGAAAAATGGGATGGAAGCCAATATCTGAACTTGTCCCAAAAAAGAGAAAAAAGAGACAGACCGAAGGACCGGCGCGAAAACATCGGGCCGCTGAGAAGTTAACATTCCGTGAGTTGCGCGGGGCGGCAAGGGTAGGCACACTCGGTCCCGCATGTCGGCAACCACAGTCAGGAAGTGGGGGGGGGGGAGCGGGGGCAAACTCCTGAGGAAACACCAAGCTGCACGATTGTCAAACAAAACTCCTATGCAGGTGGGATAAACCAACCTGGGGACGAAAATTGGAGACCGTACGCCGAAGGTGGGATGCAGCGTCCGTGGGGAATCGCCCGGAATTCGATGGAGGGGATCAGATAGACCTTGGAGGAAAGGGGAAAGGTCGAGGGAGGTGACGGCGGTACACCAGATCCAGATGATCCGCGAGCGTGGGCCTGCCGGAAAGGGGACGAGTAAGGACTGTAACCAATCCTAAAAGGCTGCGTGAAAAGGGGTCGGGGAAGGGGCTTTCGTAACGAAAGAAAAAAGCACTGAAAATTGAAAAAGGGGGTCTGTAGTCGGACTCCTCTATCTCTTCTTTGACGTGCTCTGGGGGGGGGGGAATACACACAGGGCGCCGGATCGGGGAGGCATGTCAGGGTCGCCGCCCGGGCCTCGCTTATAAGCAAACGTGCGGGTCGGGGGGGTAAAAGGGCGGAGGAGGGGAGATGACCTGCTTGTGCCCGTTCCTGTTTTTCATGCGGTAAAGCTCAGCGAAACTTGGCGGTTGAATCATCCATATAATCGCCCTGCCTTAAAACAAAAAGGCGGGGAAAAAGGGGGAGGGAAGGGCAGCGGGGGGGCAGCAGGTTCAAAGGTACAAGTAACGCCACAGGGAGCACTGGGCATCTTTCACGCTGCATGGGTGCGGTTAGACGAGTCTGCCGCGGAGTCCGGAGAAAGGGGAAGGGGCAGAAAAGCAGGGAGGGGTAACGTTTCATGGGTGACGGGAAATAGACAAACCGCCGTAACTTTCAGAATACAATCAAAGAAATATTAGGGAGTATAGGAGTTCAGCCAGTCAGGAAAAAAAAGGCATCAGTCGTTCACCCGAAGATGTAGGCCGAGGCATAACGGCGGGTGTGAAGGGCGGAAAGACGAGCTCGAGTTCATGCCAGCCCATCAAAAAAAAAATGATGGCTAGGGCGGAATAGGACGGGAAAACCGAGAGGAGCGTCACGCAATGTCACACCACCAAACCGAGCAGGGAGGAATGTGATTCGAGTCCACCTCCGCCCATCAGACTCCAACCTGGGGCAAAAAGAACGAGGGAGGGAGACCGGGATGGAGGAATTGACAAAAACTTGACCCTCCTCTGCTGACCCGCAGGCTGGTACAGGGTGCGAAGCCCAATGCGGGGGCGAATGCCTCCTGTGTCAGACGATCCAAGAAGCTTTCAAGTGGAAAAAGCCTGGTGAAAGTAACAATACGGAAGATTGTGGAGTCCAGAGGGCGGACATTATAAACAACACTGTTTCCGAACAGAATGGGCGGGGAACAGCAGAACGCTGCATTAGCTGGAGACCTGCGAGCCGCAAAAAAACAGCAGCCGAACATCTTCCAAAGGACAGCGAGAAGGGAACCAACATCAACCAGAAAATTCAGCGGGGCC
>Ga0179593_1465321_pt1 | contig 12354 bp, 14 predicted proteins | sample CZODoug2_1_08_16_FD_185931 | JGI IMG/M metagenome (GOLD analysis project Ga0179593, IMG submission 185931) | Vadose zone soil fungal communities from Angelo Coast Range Reserve, California, USA - CZODoug2_1_08_16fungal (PacBio error correction) | ecosystem: Environmental > Terrestrial > Soil >...
ATTGTTCAAACTTTAAGACCTATAAAGAGCAGCCTCGTTGAAGTAGGCTGGGGGGAGGGTAAACACCGCGCAGCGCCTGAAAGAAAGGGGGGGCCAGAAAAGTTCGGGGACAAAAGTGGAATCACGAACGCATCTTAAAAAAGACTGGGGACTTTACCCTTCCATCTACGATGAAGGAAGAGGTATTAAAAAGGGGATGACCGGCAGAAGTGGGGGAAAGGCAAACTACTGTGGCCGGCATGTTGGGGGGGAGGGGAAAAAGCATTCGCGTGGTCAACTATCGAAAAAAAAAAGTGCGTAGGCGTTGTCAGGATGCAGGAAAGGAAGAGTACTCGGTCCTGTGCTCTAAGGAGGGGAGGAGGAAAAGGGACGGGAGTCCTTGTGTCAGAAGAAAAAAAAGGGGAAAAAAGCCTGAATCCGACCCTAATGCAGTAATATACGCAAAATTGAAAATGGATAGCGTCGTGCTGTGAGACTGAAGTCAGAGAGACGATGCGCTCAGCGTGGAGGAGAAACGGGGGGGGGACCTCAGACGGCAAGCAAAAAAGAGCAAAAAGCATGCGGCCATCTCGAAGTCCTCAGGTCCAGGTCTTCAGTAAATTGTCCTGGCCTTTTCGGGAATGGGGGGGGGGTGGGGGGGGTGGGGGGGGGGGGGGCGTGGACAAGAAACCGACAGAAGTTTCTTCAGACTTCCTGGGTGGGGAAAGGTACCTTCAGTCTAGCAAAGGAAGGGACCCAGGGAGCGCGTCCGCGCCATTGTTAATAAGGGAAGAAGAAAAAGAAAAACGGGGGAGGCAGGCGAGAGAAACATGAGAAAGGGTGGCTGCAAACACCTGTCTACGATGGAAAGCTCTGACTGAAAAAGCTGAGTAAAACGCGCCGTGGGCCATAGAAGGGGAAGGGGGGGATCAACGGCGGACGCATGAAAAAAAAAAAAGACGAATGCAGCCCGTCAAGAAATGCTTATTGAATTAAGGAAGGCTCTGCTGCTGCTTATGCAAAGAGGAATGCTGATAAAAGGCACCTGGGGGGAAAACTGTGACCGCGACATCAAGCGGTCTGCATTTCTATTCGGGGAGGGGGGGGGGTCTTCTAAAGGTCTGCGGGACCCTCAAGTCGAAGCTGACGAACAGACGCAGTGGGTAAATCTTATGGAAAGGGGTTACCAGGTTATTGTGGAAAGAAAGAGACTTTCAAAAACCTCGAACCATTTGAGGGGAAAGAGAAAAATTAGAGCTCTCTTACCTCAAAAGTATTCGACTTCGCGAGAAAAATAAATGCCGAGGTAGGGAGGAGAGGGGAAAAAAATTCAAACTCCTTCTGCTCGACGTATCGAAAATCCAAAATCTCCGAACGCCCCCGATTACCTCAACTCCCTACGTGAGAAGCAAGAAATTTAATATTAATAGGGGCTTGAAATGCGGCAACCGCGGGTTTCAAAGGAGAGAGGGTAAGAACGCAAACGCAGCGCCGTGAACTCTCGAGGGAAGAAAAAAAAGGGTGAGAAGTCGATTGGTGAAGCAGGGTCGTTTTTTGCTTCTGGAAAGGAATAGTCTCCGAGGGGACGACGGATCGAAAGTTAAGAAAAAAAAAAAAAGGAAACTCATTCGCATCGACGGGGGAAAGCGTGACGCTGCTTAAGAAAACCAGCTGCCACGGTGTTGGACTGGAATCTTGAGGGACCGCAGCGAGGAATTTGGATGCAGCCGGCTTCGCCGTGCAGAAGGGAAGAAAGTAAAAGGTTCCTTGCCCGCTGCAGGAAAAAACAACGTGACCCGCGAGCTCTGAGAATGCAAAACGCCATAAACCGCCACCGAAAAAGAAAAAGGGTTCGGGAAGTCAGACTGAGCAACATTGTGGCCCCGATTGCCTTCCAGAGGGGGGGGAATAGGGCGCAGTCCGGAATCAGAGAACTATTTGGTGGGGGGGGGATGCCTTCATCTAGGGAGAAGATCTACTTAAGGAACCCTGGTGCAAAACGCGGCCCTCTGGAAAGGAAAAAGAAAGAAGCCAGAATTATCCGTCCTTACTTCTTGGGGAATCAGGGAATAGAGTCGCGGGCCCAGTCGTCGTCGACGATGGGACAAGATTGCGAACTATGAAGGCAAAGGGGTATTACACATGTAGGGGCGATTGGGGGGGGGGGTCAGAGCCAGGGAGAGAACACACCGGTGTGTTAGTAGTTGTACTTGGTTGTGAGAATGGGACTAGGTGAATTGGGGGGCATAGGCCTGTAATGAGGGAGCAGGTGGTAGGTGGAATGGGGGGGGCTGGCGGAATAAGAACCACAAACAACAAAGGAATATTAAAACACACAACAAAGAAGAAAGAACAACCCTGCTGAGGAGACTAATCCACTCCATCCTCTTCTACTTCCTCTGGCCGGAAAGGTTCGGCCAGACTCAAGAGCTATCCATCTCCCCCTGTATTTTAAGTCCATTACCTTTCGCTAGTGAAATTTTACTCTAAAGGGTTAATTGGTCGCCGGTTAGAAAGGGAAAAATAAAAATCAAACTTTGGTCTCGAGATTGTAGCAACCTGCTTTGCCCGAACATGGTTGTCCTGAAGGAAAAAGGATGGGAGGTGTCCGCAAGGTTAAAGGTGTAGCCGAAGTCTCAGGGAAGGAGAGTTCTAGGGGTTATCTTGCTCGCTGAGCGTCAGAAGAGAAATCAAACAAAAAATTGTATTAAATATTAGTGGGATCGTGAAGAAAAGAAGAAACTACAATGATTTCGGAATAGGGGCTAAAAGAAAAAATTAAAAAAATGGAAGAGCCTAATTTTTGCGGGGGAAACAATGAGCCCATCGAAGAATCTCTCGCCAATCCTCTCTGAAGAAGTGAAAGGAATACCTCCAAAAGCAAGAACAAATCCAGGACCTGAAAAGGGAAGGGGGGGAAAAGTAAAGGAGAGTTTGCGCGGGCAATGAGAGGGAAAAGGGAGGAAGGGGGGAGGAAATTCCAAGGAGAGAGAAGTAGGTCGAGTTAGGGCGACCATGATAAAGATCTGCCGGCAAAGGCCGGACATCTGTTAGACTCAAGATGGGACGCTGAGAGGACGACGAACCGGAAGATCAGGGAAGAAGCAAGAAGTAAGGACGAGCATGGGGGAGAAGGGTAAGTGGCAGCAGTGTTGCTGGTTGAGAAAGACATTCCTCAAAAAAAAAGGGGGAGGAAAGAAAAAGAAACAATCGGGAGTAGTCCGCCTAGGACCAATTTGGGGGGAAAAGGAAAAAGCGGGCACATCGGGGAAATGACGTAAGAGAGGTGAATATCGGAAAAGCGCCCGGGGTATAACTGGGAAAGCCTTGCAAAGGAGAGCGGAGTCATCACAGCACAACGCCGGGGCAAAATGAAAAGAAACGTCTGAGGTCCACGGCGCCGGCAAGTAAAAAAAAAAACAAAAGGAGCTTGCCGGGCCATAAAAGGGGACGTGGCAGACATTTTTTCATTTAAAAGCAGCGTCAACGGCCCAAAAGCTATGAAGATTCAGAAACTCAAAAGAGTCGGGCAAAGAAAAAGTAGAGAGGCGCCTATTGCTTGATAGGGAGGCAAAAACCTCCCGCACAAGATGACAATCAAAACTCTATCCCAAAAATTGGGGGCAGGCAAAAAAAAAAAAGGAAACCAGAAAGGAAGGAAACAAAACCTACTTTAGGGAGAATAAGGACGAATCTCCGGCCAGATCAAGATATAATGAGAAAGGCAGCGGGGCGAACTACAGTCGGGCAAGGGGCCCCGGCGGCGGTTGGGGGCGGAGTTCTCCTATCCAAGAAGAGGAAATAACCGTCAGAAAAGAACAAGTAACCTCCGCAGGGAAAAAAAAGTGCCTAACTCCTGAGGAGCGTATTGAGTCTTAGCAATTATATGGGGATACCCCGTCATTGTTATACTGGACAATCAGACTAACCATCCAGGGGGGACACCCTCAAGGAGGGAGATACTCCTTTCAAATACAGGGGGGGGGGGGGGGATTTCTCATTCGGCACGGCACAAGGGACACGTCTCCTCAAAGGAAGTGGGGTCGCATACGCGGGGAAAAGAAAAAGAAAAGGCGCTGCCCGAAAAGGGGAAAACTTACACAATCTTTCCTAAGTCCCTCTTTCGTCAAAAGGGCAAAGTGAGGCGGGTCAATCTAAACAAGGGGGGCTGAGCTCCGCCGCCTTCTGGGGAAGAGGATTTCCTTAAGTCGCGCGAACGGAATAAAGCTGGAACGCCTCCGGCAGAGATGGACCAAAAAAAGCGCGCGCAATCGAAGGGAATCGGGGGGCAATCGTCGGGAAAGAAGAAGACTACCAATGTCCCTGCACGATGTGGGCGTCGCAGAAAAAAAGATATTTCGCGGAAAGGGGAGGTCCACGGAAGCGGCTTAGGTGAAGGAAAAAAAGAAAACTAGAAATGGAACAAACAAACCGGCTTGAGCTGAAAAACACGGGGGACATGCGAAGGCATGCCGCCACAGGCCGCCAAAAATGGGGGGGGGGGGGGGAAACCAAAAACACGGTCCTGCCGAATTCTCTAACTAGGGGAGAGAGGAAAGGAAGGGAAATCGTATGGGGTAAAGGGGAAGGCGGTCCCACAAGGCGCCAAAACGAAAATTTGATCGCAATCGCGGAGATCGAGTCCTTGTCAGTAAACAAAAGCACGAAAGTCGGGTACTTGAGCTTTCTGCGCAAGGAATGGTTTCAGGGACTGGAAGAGACTTGAGCACAAGCACAAAGACACGGGGGAAAAAAAACGGAGCCGCGCGATGGGGTTGAAAAAGTAACGTCACTGTGCGCGGAAGAAAACCTTCAGCAGCAAACTGACTAAGACCGCAATGGCACCGGAGAAAAAATAGGCGCAATGAATTAAAGCGAAAGAAATAGGGTCATAGACGCCACAGTATTTGCTTGGGAATCAGAAACGAAGAAAGGGGATTCGGGGACGTCAAAACAGGGAATTTGAAGCGGGAAACAACAAAAATACGTAAGGAAGTCAAAAAAATAGAAATAGCGGAGGAAGAAAATTTAAAAACTACCTGGCGGATTTCAACGCGAACCAGTCTCTTATGCTGTTAAAGATGCAGAATAAAGGCACCGAGGCCGAGGGAATAAGAAAGGAAAGGAAACGCCTCCTTGAAAAACTGCTCGCTCTCCAAAGGCGAGAAAAAAAAAAAACACTTATATTAGGAAAAGAGCTGGTGCGCGAGCGCCGCGAGATAGGGGGGGAAGAAAACGTGATAAAGAAAGCTTTAGAACGGTTACGCGTCTTATTGGCAGCTTGAAATAAAAGGAATCGAATCTCCTTTAATTAGGGGAAATCCGCCCCTGGGAAAAGTGGAAGGACACGCGAAAGAAAAGGGAAGTCCATGGGACGGTCTTGACCAAAACATCCTACGAGTTGGAGAAGGAAAAAGTACGTTGATTCCCGGAAGGAACAAGGTTCGAGTAAAGTCAGGGTGGCCGGGCATTCGGATGGTATTAAATCATGAATCCTCTTGGGGGGGAAAACGCCGAGAATGGAAAGAGATTGTAGGGGGAGGAGGAATCCGGCCGCGACTGTGACGTGAGGCCCCCAGCTCGGCGTAATGAAAGCGGGAAGGGAAGGGGTGAAAAGCAAACGGGTCGTCAAAAAATGGAAAAATGAACAACGCCGTGCAGGCATGAAGAAAAGTCGACTTCGTGCTTTGAGGGCCAAATGAAATCTCGACGATGCTTAACTCGTTTTTACGGGGGGGCGGTGGACTAAGACACCACGCTGCATCACGGCATGAGACATAGCTGACAAAGCGACGAGACGTCGGCAAAGGGCGGAAAGTGGCGGCCATGAGGCGGCGGTCAAAAAAAGAAAACACTTCGTGCACTACAGCGGGTTTTCAAAGTCTGGGAAATTCGGAACGCGAAGCAAAACTAGAGGAAACGTCCGCGAAATGACACCGTGGGGGAAAAAAAGGGAAAGAAGTTCGAAAGAGGAGCGAAACAGCTGCAGGAAAGGGGTGGGGGCTTCGAAAAAAAGTTCAGCTAGAGACGCGCGCAGAAGTGGGGGAATACGGGCCGCGCCATTCGTAAGGAGGGGAAATGGCTAATGCAGCGCCGTCAGGAGAACATTATCGAAGAAAAAGGGCGCTGTCCTTACAGACGACCAAAACCGAGGGATCGAAGGAACCGATCGAAGGACATCAAATGCGGGCGCGCTGTGACGCTAAGCTTCTGGAAGATAAGGGCACCCTATGCCGAAAAAGGGCGGGACGAAGCCTGCGCAAAGGCCTACAAAGGGTGAATGAAAGGCGGGTGACGAAGGAAGAGTACGGCTCGAACCATGAGGCCGGTCTCACTCCTCCTTCTGGAAAGAAAATATCCCCAAATCAGCGGAGGAGAGGGCTGGAAATAATGCGAGGGAAAGAAAAAAAAGTTATTCCTCTAAAACTCGAAAAACAGATTATAGGCGACCCCGCCATAGGAGCAAGCCAACTCCGGACCAAAAAAAAAAAAAACCCGACTTGTAGAGGCATTCGCCCTTGAGCAAGGGATTGAAAAAACGAGAGGAGGGGCAACGCCGGGGGGGAAAAAAGAGAAGATCGGGGGGGGTGACGCGGCGATCCCGAGGAGGGAAAGGAGAGTCTTTCGGGATTGTCATCGGCGGATTTTGGGGCTCCGAGCCAAGTCGCCAGAGAAATATAGAAAGTGGATGATCTGCTAACTGGGACCTTAGAAGGTGGTGCGGCGTGCCGCTTCTCAAAAGGGAAAAAAAATGGCAAACTGTACGTAAGATCGGTACCGGGCGAGAGGTAAGGGGGGTTCGGTTTCGAAATGCAGGCGTCGCAGGGCAAACGCAAGAGCTGAAGGGGAAAAGGGACGAAAAATTTCAGCGGGCGTTGGGCATTTGAAGAACAATACTTAAGAGGCCGCAAAGAGGCATACAGAACCTGCAAAAAGGCAAACGGTTCCCATCTTAGCCCGCGTTCGCATTCACCTATGAAAGTCAACAAGCGGGATGCCCACTGTGGGAAAGGACACGGAATCCATACTCCGTCGATGGGGTTGAGGGAGTAAAGGACTAATCTCTCAGCTCTCGAGAGTAAGAAAAAAAAAACATCAACTCAAAAATCAAAGGAAAAAAGAAGGTCTAGACGCATAGAGAAAATACTCCAAGAAGGTAATGCGGTAGATCGCGCGCACGCGGGAGGGACCTATCTAGGGGGGGAAAGAAAGTGGCGATAAAATTTCAGGCAGGAACGGCCGAGATAATTAAAAAAGTCAGCACAAGCACAGACAGAAGGCGAAAAGAGGAAAAAGGGGCATTCTTTGCCGTCGGTCGAAACGAAAACAGCTACCTAATTTATTTGGGCATTCCTCCCTTTTGGGAGGAAAGTGAGATGTTTGGTTGGAAAGCGGGAGGGGGAAAGGGTCAGGGATAGAAAGTCGGAGGGAGACGGTGAGAAAAATTGGAACAGGGCGGGTGACTCCGACATTTGGGGAAATGGACAGACTGGTGCAATAGGTGTAAGAAGGAGGCTTTTTCTAAAGAAAATTGTCCGCCGCAAATGGGTCGAGAGAAAAAGAGAAAGCAAAACGGAGAGGATGAAAGGAGGAGTGGGAAAAAAGGTACAAACAGCTCACAATTTAGATAGAAGGATGCAGGGATAAAAATTCTTAAACCGAGTGGAAAAAAAGCCGATCCTAGGTGGCAGATGGGTCCCAGGGTACGGATCACACAACGGACGGTGCAGGAAAAGAAAAAAAGGTCGCTACCCCAATCGGCTAGTCTCTACCCGGGGGTTCAAACGCACGGAGTACAAACATTCAGACGAAGAAAGTTCCAAGGCAAAAATATCAAGGTGCGCGGTCAAAGTCAGACACGACGGCAAGAAAGACCAAAAAAAGGGAGCGAGGCACGTGCTTGAGCGACCAGAATTAGCTAGCGGCGCAGAATCGTTCTGGGCCCATGGATTGAAGAGGCTCTAAGCCGAGAATGGCAATCTAAACCGCAGAAATGAACGGACATTTGAGAGGCTGGCGCAGAGGAAAGAGGTTGCCGAGTTTGCGTTTTTGAGAGGGCGTAAAAGGCCTTATCTGGGAAACAAGCGAGCGAGGCAATAAAAGGAACCATCGGTGGATTACAAGGAGGAGGCCAGTGGCGCATCCCCGATTCAGTGGGACACAGGGAACTAACGGGCTAAGATGGGAATATAGAAATGAGGCCTTTTCTTTAGGGGGGAGTTGCCCTGGGAAAAAGGAAGAAAAGCGGCGTCGTTCTCCCAAGGAAAAACGGCGCAAAGACATAAAAAGAAAGGGCCGAGTGCGTCTGTCTTCCTAATAAGGCAAACCGAAACATTAACTAAAATTGAAAAAAAAAAAAACATCCCGAAGTTTCATGAAGGGCGAGGGTGGTTCCTAAAAAAAGACAAGATGCGATGAGAGGGAAGAATTCTACGAGCAGGTCATGAAAACTAGGGGTAAAAAAAAGCCAAGCAAATTTGGCTCGCAGAAGAAGCCCAACCTCCAGAAACATAAATCCCATCTATCGAATCTCAGCCATCCCAGGAGGTGCGCCTAAAGAATCAGGACAAAAAAAGATCGGTATGCGGAACAAAGGCGTTCCAGGGATAAAAACGGGTGGTATCTGCTCAAGTCGCTTACTAAAAAGTCGTACGGTAAAAAATTGGAGGGAGGATTTCGCCTCTACGGGAGGAAGAAGGAATCAAGATAGGCTCGCCATTCCTAGGAAGTTTATAGGGCTTCATAGTCCTCATCCTGGATAGGGGTGAAGGGGGCAGCGCGGAGACAAAGAATTTGGAAAAAAGCTCATGGTCATAAAGGAGAAAAGCTAACTCACCAAGCATGTTCACCCTCAGCGTGAGATACGCGTTCAAAAAAATGCTTGTAGGGGCGGTGAAACGCTTCGGCACATAAAATTTTACGAAAGTCCTCGAAAAAAGAATCATTCGCCGAAAATGAAAATAGTATCGACAGCTCGGATAAAGGGGGGCTGATGTCGCCGTATCAGATGTCGGAAGCGCTAGAAGTAAATCTTTCGGAGCCATTTGTCAAACGGTCAAGCGATATCTCTGAGGGAAGGAACCCGCCCTTCGCGACGGCGATTCAAGTAAGAGGACGAAAGATAAGGGATAAGCAAGGGGGCGCGGCCAGGATTGGAACAGGGCTAGCGTCTCAGCGACGTCGAGCTGCTCACCGCCACAAAATCTCCCACAGGTCCCTCAAAAAGGGTCGCTCGCGCGAACGATGCCAGGAATTGGAAAAAAAAGTGGCGCCGGACGATTAGAGAGATCTAGCCGAAGTCAGCGAAAAGGCTGAAAAAAAGACAACATGGTAGGTCTCGTCAGGGGACACAATGCCCAGTCCGCAAAGGAAAGGGACTTGCAAAAAGGAGCGAGAATCAAAAAATGGCGCAATGCCGTTAAGGCACTGGGTATGGCCGGGCGAGGAAAACCTCCTTCTCAAGATTTTTGATAGGAAACATGAACAAAGGAAGCTAAAACGCGACAAGGGAACCATTTCTCTTTGGGTGGGTGGGCCCTGCATCTGCGTTGGAGTTCTTGACGTGAAAGGGACTACTTGGGATCACAGACAATCACGGGAAGTTGAGCCAGAGCGCTTCGGCGCACCCAAGGAGACACTTATGACCGGCCGGAAACTTCCCCCGAACTCCTAAAATGAGAGGGCGCCACTGAAAGAACTGAAAGTTAACCTACATTGGAAGGATAAGGCCAAAAGGGAGCGATGTCGAACCTGTAAAAATGCCGGCTCAACGGAACGTACTCCTTCAAACCAGGAGAGATAGAGGCCTGAGCCACCATGAAAAGATACAAGGACCACGTTTCCCCGAACGGGGCGGAGGAAAAGATAAAAAGAAGGCGCTGGGGCGGAAATAACTACGCAACCCGAGGCCGAATAAGCAAGAGAAGGTCTAACAAAACTCCTGCCACCACACTGAGAGAAAACGCTCGAGCATCTAAGAGAAAAAAAAAAAACTAGAGGAGGGAAGATAGGTATTCTCATCTCAAATAGGGGAATGTGTTGAGGAGAGGGGGGGTCAAAAAGGGGCGGAATGCAGGCCAACAGTGGGAAGTGCGTCCATTATTGGCATCTTTAAATCCTAGAGGAGAAGGGACGAGGACTTTAAATCCGCCGTTCGGGTAATGGGGGGGGGTTAAGTCCAATAAAATGAGGGGAATGGCCGGCGACCAAGAGAAAAAAACGGCCGGCATGGGTTTCGAAGGAGATGAGAAAGGCATCGCAGAAAGGTTAAATCTGCGCAAGGCAGACCGACGTTGCCGCATACGTAAGGAGTGTCAGGCAAGAATCGAGTGGGGCGAAAGGACCGGTTGCGGCTATTGGTGGGATGGCAGGCCGGCCGCGATTGCCTGGTGAGGAAAAACAAGCGCGACGGAACTGGACTTTGAGGCATGGGGATCAAGGAAGAAAAGTAAACTGAAAATCCGACAAGTCGATAAGCTCACGAGACCGTACTAAGGGGGGGACGTGTGTAGCGACCAAGCTTCGTCTGCGGGCAGAAAAGAAAAAAAGCGTTTGCAGCCCGAAGGTACAAAGAAACTCCATCATCACGAAAGAAACGTCATCGGTCCAAAACGTCCTTCGACGAGAATTCATAAACCCGTTGGACTTGGCGGCCTGTTCGTCTTGCGGGTGAAAAGCGCTAAAAGCCAGTCGGGGTCAAGAAAATTAAAAAAAGGAGCTGACCTTCACGGGAGAAGAAAAAACTAAAGGCTTCAGCGCCATGCACAAATTTGCAAAAAACCTGAATATAGGGTGGGAAGAAAGAGGAAGCGAAAAATCGGGGATTAGGGGGATATGATGGCGCGTTGCAGAGAGAACGGGAGGGGCCGGAACTCTCTCCTTTGTGCAGCCATGGCCGCGCCCGCACTCGGGAGACAGGGGAAAGGAGTTCTCGCCGATGAGACGGAATAGGCGTCGTGTATTAGGCAACCGCAAGTCTGGCACAGAAGAAACCTTTCAGAAAAAAGAGGCAGCCAAGGAATCGATGTAAAGAGCAGAAAGGCGGGCGCGAAAAGGGGCACAGAAACAGAGTTCATACGATTAGATCAGGAGAAACGTTCCTGAAATGGACCGTGCGGGAGGGGAGCAAAAAAGACAAAATTTGAAAAGCTATGAAAAAGGGACCAAAAAAAGGGGTGATGATGCGCAGAGCAAAGATTATTAGACCCAGCATCCTTCGAACGCGCGCATCCAACGCTCCGAATTCTTTGAAGGAAAAAAAAACCTGGAGTCTGTGTAATGGCCAAAGGCTTGGGGAGCAACTATGAGCGAAGAGGGATCTACCATCAGCAATCGCCGAGAAGGCAGAACCTCATGGATGTCGCGCAGTCGCCTTCAGATGACTTTCTCTACCTGGAAAAGGGGCGGCAACCGCCTTTGGGACGCTACGTGCGTGTGGCAAAGGAAAAAAAGAAGCCGATCCACGTCGCGGAGCTGAGAACAGGGTGGGATGGTCATCGGGTCTTTTTGGGGTTGGAAAGCGGGAGCCAAATAGGTCGCACCGTATCTCAATAAAGTGAGTACTGCTCGACTAAGGCGGCATCTCATGGAGAAAAAGAGGCCGAGTAGCTGGACAGAAAAACTGGAAAAGAAAGAATACGAAGAATGAGGGTGAAGGAGCGAAGGAATGTTTGCGTTTTGAATCCGGGGAAGAAAAAATACAGCCGACAAAGAGATCGCGGTCCTTGCCCGGGGCGATGTTCAAAGCGGGAAGGGGAGTGACCCGAGAGCGCTGATATCAAGAAAAAAGAAAAGGAAGCGCATGGTCGAGAACACTGAGCATTGGGGTCAGGAAGGGCCAAAACGAAAACTGAAACGGGATTGCGCCACGTGGCAGGGGAAATCCCATAACGCACCACTGGGGGGGTGTGAGCCATCGAAAGAGAGGGGACTCCTTCAAAAACTCAAAAACGTCGGAACTCGTACGGAAAAAGGCATCCTCTCAAAGCCCTTCCCTGGGGAAGATTGAGGCAGGGAGAGACGGCAGACGTAACCAGAGGAGAGGGGGCTCCTTGGCGAACTAGGGGAAAGAATGGAATTCTGGTCGCCCTCAAGCCGACTAATCTAAAATTTCCGGCATTGGGGAGGTCTAAGGGGAAGGAGGGATAGAGCGATTGGAAATACGAGACCCTGAAGGGGGGGAAAAGAGACAAGAAGGCGATGAGATGTTGTCTTGTAGGGGGCCTAGAACTTCATTCCGAGGGAATTATGACCCGAGATGAGCACACCAAGATAAAGAACATTGGTGTTCAAAAAACTTCGGATAGGGAAGTGGCGCCTGGGACGAAGGATGCGACGATTCGAATAAGGAAAGGGACTCGGGAAAGGGAACGCCAC
>Ga0179593_1406902_pt1 | contig 12353 bp, 14 predicted proteins | sample CZODoug2_1_08_16_FD_185931 | JGI IMG/M metagenome (GOLD analysis project Ga0179593, IMG submission 185931) | Vadose zone soil fungal communities from Angelo Coast Range Reserve, California, USA - CZODoug2_1_08_16fungal (PacBio error correction) | ecosystem: Environmental > Terrestrial > Soil >...
GCAGGTGGGGACTGGTGATTGGAAGTTGGGGGGTTGGGAGCCGGTACCACCCACCCATTTAAATTGGGATTTCTCCAAATCGATGTGTCCACCCAAAAAATAAAAAAGAGGTTCTGCCTTTCACTGTCCAGGCTATTTCGTCCGTGCACATTTTTGTCTCAATTAAGTTCAGTGGTAAACTAAAGAAAAAATACCGGAACAAGGGACAAAGTAACTTCCAGGTTGTGAAGGCAATATTGAAGTGGGCCTGACAAAGTCGAACATAAAGGGACGGGGTTGTCGGGACTAAGAAGGCATGAGGCAAATAAAGACATTACATGCTACACGGATTTTAAACTGGGGTACGGGGGGGGGCAACGTCAAGAATTAAGGATGCAAAAAAAAAACCGAAAAAATACAAAAACACACTATTACCTCTGCAGGTCACACAATTGGGAAGGAAAAGAGCAAATGACGGGATGCACAATTTTCAACGCCCAAGACAGACTTACAATCGTGGGGCTCAGAACGAAACATAAGGGTGGAAGGGCCGAGACCATATGGGGGGATAAACCGGCAAAAAATTGTTTACAACAATGTGGGTGTCAAAAACGGCCCCCTGGACAATCTAACCTTCCAGGGTGAAGTGGTTGGTGGGGCAACCCGGGCAACTGTCCAGGGATTTTTCTTCAAAGAACAAACAAAAGTAAATAAAAAAAAAGACAATTAGTTTCAAAATGAAGGGCCAGACGGTCAGTATGGGGTAACGGCGGGCACAAAACAAAAAAACCATTAATACCGGGGTTGAAGTTTGGAATAGTAAAAGAACCATGGAAGAGAGACTTTGAAACCAAATGTTTGGAATCTATTGGGGTGCCAGGTAATAAGAAAGAGGCCAGATGGGGGAAACGTGGATCCTTCGAAAAAACTGGGAAGCCCGTTCGAACAGGGATGGTGAAAGAACAAGGGCGAAGAATAAGTAACGTGGTACACTTAGGGCTAAAAGCATTTTGGTTAAAGGAATGAGTGGGTTACAACCATTGAGTAAAAAGGAACCTTAAAACCCAAGACATCGGGAAATTAAGTTTTAGAACCGCCGTGCGGGGGGGGGAGTACCTGCCATTGCGGTCAGAAAAACCTCAATTAAGCACATCCAAGGGTATAACATATGAGAAATACTGGTGGGGAAAAACCCTGTCGCTCCGGAAAAAAAAGATTTCAGCGTTTTTGGGAAACACATGGGGGGAGCACTAGTTACCGGTTCCAAAAAAAAGAAGGGGAAAAATAGGCGCCCGCCTACAAAAACGTTGCCCCGACACGACATAATTTCGGTGGGGGGGACTGGACCTCCTCCTACCCCAAATGACACCCCGAAAAGACAGGTTGGGTTTTTGATCGGGGGGGCCCAAGAAGGGGGAATAGGGTCCCGAAAAGGGGAAAAAAAGTGTGGACGGGGACAAAAACAGGGGGAAGTGAAAGTGGCACAAAAGAACCAAAAAACTGAAGGGGGGTTTCTGGTGGTGGCCGCACCAAAGGGGAAGGTGTGAGGAGAAACGCAAAAAACGTGAAAAACTGAAGTCCGCCAAAACTGAAAATAGTCTTACGGGAAAGACCCAGGGGGCAAAATCCATTGGTTAAGGGACAGGCTTGCCGGAAAAAAAAAAAAAGCGTACTGTGGTAACGAAAAATCAAGAACTGAATCGTTCCAACGACCAGGGCCTGTTCTCACATAACTGTTGAAAAGCGGTGGGCGGAAAGGCTCTGAAGTTTATGAAAGTGAAAAAAAGATTCAAATGTCAAGGGAGCCAAAAAGGGGGCGCGTGTTATTCGAGAAAAAAGGAACTGGAAAAGAAGGGGTACGACCAATAAGCGATACGGGGTGGGCCAGGGCTTCCGAGTACCAACGGAAAGGTGGGTTACAAAAGGGGGGTCGGAAGGAAAACATAAAAAGCGATGGGCAAACACAGGGTTTGTGTTGTTGAATTAACAGAAAGCATGGCGAGAGGGACGTGGGGGGACAAAGACACACCAAATGGGGGACAGAAAAAGGACCCCAAAACGCCGTGAAGGAATTACACCTGGGTGGGGGAGGGAAAAAGAGAACCCTAATAACTCCCAAAAAGAGATGGGTTTGACTTGGTGGGGATAGAGTCAGGCTCCAAACTTTATCGGACAAAAAGCGAGTCACAGAAGACGGGAGAGGAAGAGATGCCTTGTCTTGCTTGCCTACAAAGAAAAGGGGGAAAAGGGGGTTGGTATCCATTTTTTAAATCGAAAAAGAAGTTGTATAAGGGCTGGGGTTCAGGTCTATCGGCAGCATCACGTAAAAAGAAGAAACATAGAGGATCTAAATTCGTACTTGGAGGGATCCAATTTAAAGTTCTAAGGACAAGGAAAAATGAAAGGACCCAAAGCAAAGACGACACACCATTTCAGCACGTACACCCCCTTTCTGGTGGCAAATACAAGCCGACTAGGGAGGTTCCGGGGTTTAAAGAAAACAAACCAGAGGGAAAAGGGAATGCCCTCCAAAAATTGGGGAAAGTTTGTGGTGACCACCGGGGGGGAGCAACAGCCGGGCGGGACTGAATGGTCACTGAAAAAATACTCCACGAAGCATCACACGGGTGCCAAATTGGTACCAGCTCTAAAACAGCAGGGGGGGGGGGTTCGCGGGGGGGGGATAAAAAACACCTGGGTGTGATAGCGTATTTTATAGACGAAACGGCACGGAGTAAAAAAACAGAATGGGCCGCAACTAAAATTGCCGTGGCAGAAAAACAAAAATGGGGGGTTTTACAAGTTTCAAAAGGGGAAAAAGGGGCAGGGTGCTCAGCAAGGGGCGGGGAGGGGGGGGGGCTACGGGCGGACATTTTGCCGGGGGGGGGGGAAAAAACCAACCGGGGGGGGGGGGGAGGGGGGGGAGGGGGGGGGGGGGGTTGTGGGGGGGGGGGGGGGGGGGGGTGGGGCCGCCAAAGGGGGTAGGGGAAAAAAAACTCCCAAACAACTCACTGTGGGGGGGGGGGGGTGTGTGGGGGGGGGGGTGAGGGGGTCATCACAAGGGGAAAAAAGGGTGTGGGGTGTCGGTTCCACGAGGGACATGAGGGAACCGTGGGTATTTGGGGATGGGACAAACACCTTAGCGTCGTACCTAACTCTTTTTGTGAGGGGGGGGGTCAACTACTGGGGAAAGGTTAAATGGGGGGGGTTCATCCAGGGTGGGGGGGGGGGTTCAAAAAAGGGGGGGGGGGGGGGAAGTGTGGCGGCTGATGAATTGAAAAACAGCCGGCAATCAACTAAAAATCCCGCTGTGTCTTGGGAAGAAACCTCTCCTCGGCAGATCTCGTGGGGGTGGTTCTATATGCCCAAGCTATGTGTGAACGGGGGTTCGCAGAGGTGTGGGGGGTGATGGTTGACGGGTAGACCTACAAGAGGGATGGGTGTGCGAGGTGACAGACGGACAAAAAATGAAGGTGGGAGGGAGCTGCTGATACACACGCCATGGGGGGTTAAGGGAACCCTGGGGTTGGAAGAGAAGGCCAAGTAGGTTGTCAACATTCAATGGGATGGGGTGCCACAAACGGGCTCCCTGAACCTGAAAAAAACGTTGAAGGCCGTGTTGCGCCCTAAATCTCTTAAAAAAAAGAAAAAACAATTCAAGAATGGGGGGGGGGGTGGGTTGTGCGGGGACTCACCCCTCAGCGGCCGTTTGAAGAAACGAAGACCGGCACAGTTCAAATTTTTTTTTGTTACTACAAAACCAGGTTTAAACGGGGGTTAGGGTCGCCCCTCCTCAGTTTGGAGTGTTGGATTTTCACAGGCCAACAAACATGAAAACCTGCACAGTGTATGGAAAAAGAATTCATATCAAAAAAGCGGGGGTGGGAGCAATCAAAAAATGCCAAAACACCAACTCAACAACGGTAAAAAAAAAAAACAAAACGGGGAAAAACGGGGACGAATACCAACACCTACGTCCATCTGCCATTGAGACAAACACACGGAGAGACTTAACGACGGCCGCAGGACCTCCACCACATGATGTTAAAAATCAAAATCGGAAAACGATCAACAACAGAACACCGTGAGTATGAAGGGGGAAAAAAAAAAAGTCTAAATAAAAGCTGAATAGTTTGCTTATTGGTGGGGGATGGAAGTTCATCGACAATTGCGAAATTCGAAAAGTTCCGGTGTTACCGACGGGGTGTGGGGGGCGCAAGCCTGGGTGAAAAAATGTGAGTCCACACATGCAAACTGAACAATTTTGAAAAGAGGGTACCAAAAAGCTTCTGGGCACAAAAAAAGGTCTGCAAAGGAGGGTTGGCGAGACAAAAAGCTGAAAATGTAAGGGTACGGCTGGGCGCAAGGTCCAGGACAAAACTTCGAGGCGCCAAAGTTGGGGGGCAAAAAAACAATTGGGATAAAAAAGACAATAAATGTACTATGACACAAGTAAAGTCGGTAAAAATAACCCCCAAGAAAAAACCCAAATAAAAAGAAGACACAAAAAACAGAAACACCGCAAGACACACAAACAACCCCAAAAAACCCCAACAAAAAAAGAAACCCACAAACCAGATACCCCCGTTTCAATGTGGTTGTTTTGGACCTCATAAGACTTATTTGGCCGACTCTAGTCAACTTCAGCGTCAGAAGTGGACAAAGGTCCAAGACAAAAAAATCGAGGACTCATCTCAAAAGCGCCGAAGGGAGTAAAATCGGGGAGTACCCCGGGGGGGGGGGGCATGGGACGTACAGAAAAAAAAAAAACTAGTGGCCGGAAAAAGGAAACTGCAGTGACGGAGGGCAAAACAAACACAGTACCAAAGACACTAAAACGGCGAAAAAAACATCGGTAAAAAAAACCGGTTAATGAGAGTGGTGGGGTAAAAAATCTCTTTTATCGGGGGGGGGGGGGGTTGGGGGGGTTGCGCGAAGGCATGCTGGATGAGGGGCGGCTGAAAAAAATTTGACAAATATGGGCCAAACACTGTTCACCAAACGCAACCAGAAAGACTGACGTAATCGGTCAGGTGAAGACGTAAAATTGGAACTCATTCCTCTAGAATCAAGGGTTGTTGCGTGGGAAAATATACGACGTCCGGGAGAAACTCGTACATTGAGACCGCGGGGCAAATTCACACGGGTAAAGTCCCGACACATTGCACGAACAGTCAATGTAGAGTTACTGAAAGGGGCAGAAGGAATTAATATTCCTCTGGGGTGGGGGTCAAAGTTTTACACCAACAAACATGGGGAAGTGGGAAGGTTGCAAATTTTAAAAGGACACCAGCCCGGGGGGGGGGAAAAAAGGGGGTTTAGAAATTTCCATGCCGAACACCGAAAGTGAGAGACGAAAAAGCGCAAAAAGGAGACTGGGGGGGAAAAAAGGTAAAAAAAAAAGCCTACTAAGGAAACAACAAGAACTTGGGTAACAATACAAATTGCATGTTGCCACACGAAAAGAAAAAAAGCCTTTAGAAACGGGCACAGAAAATTAAACTCAAATCCAATGCTTGGGGAAAAAAGAGGAACAGTGGGGGGTGAAACAAATTTTTTGGGTGAAGGGGTAAAGCGATTTCTGTTTTCGACCAAGGCAAGAAGGTTCACGCGTTACCCAGGGCAATGTGGTGGTAAAGAAGGGGTCAAGGGAAAGGAAAAGGCGGGGTGGGAAATCCAAAAAACAGACTGGGGGTTCGGGGGACCTGTCACGACAACCGGTGGGGGTCCAAAGAGGGGCATCTTGAAAAAACAAAGCACGAGCTTAGAAAAAGCATCTGGGGGGTCGAAAAAAAGAACACAATAACAGGGCTAAATATCGCAAACAAAGGTCAGGTGTATTCAAGGGTCAATCCCAGGAATTCCGGAACCTCCAAAAAACTGCATAAAAAAGGATTAAAGACAAAAGGGTGGGGGAGAAGGCGTTGGAGATGGGGGTCGGTGTAAAAGGGGTACAAGGTAAGATTGGGAAGAATTAACGGGGAACTAAGAAGACCCGTAAAGGTACTTCAGCAGGGGACATGGGGCGTATAATGGTAAATTGTTAGTGGGGGATACAGAAAAACAGGGGGTCATTAGAGGCCAACAAATCAATTGGGGTAGCCAAGTGTTGGGAACAAAAAAGGCACCTTAATGAAAAAGAAATAAAAAAATAAAAACACAAATATCGTGGGTTGGGAAAATTAGAGAGCAGACAAAGATCATACCTTGATAGGGGGGCAGGAATCCCTGGTCCTCAAGTTATGTAACCTGGAAAGAAAACGTCGCAAACAAATTCCACCGGAAAGGAGCCGTGGTTTCTGATGTCCATTTGGTGGAAGAGGAAAACCTTTCAACACGGTTTGGACACAATTAGCACGGGTGTTTATGGCAACCAAGAGGGAAGTCCAAAGCCAAGCCTAAAAAACTTGCCCATCAAAACAACACAGGGGATTTATTGGGTTCCTGCCCAAGTCGGTCCCAGCACCAGCAAACAACTGGGGACAGACTACAAAACCCAGTCCTGTTTTTGGTTAAAAGAAAAGTGAAGTACTCGTGTATGGAAGGTGCGCTAACAGGGGGGAGAGTTTAAGCGAATTCCCGGGGCAAAAGGGCGAATATGAAATAACAGAAGACCGATGAACGGGATCCCTAGAATCAAGTGTCCCCAGGGCAACATGATCAGGACGAAAAGGGTCGCGTTATAGGGAAAAAAAGAGAAAGCTAAGGGGGTGGTTGGCCAGGGGAAGAAAACAAATCGAAAGCTTTAGGGAAACTTTCTTTTGCCGGGGGTGAAAAAATGCAGCAAGAAAGGGGACATCATGACCTGACGAATAAGAGGGGGGGGGGAAAATGGTCAAAAGGGGGGAAAAAAGCGGGGTGAGAAAAGGTCAATACCCTCTTTTCAGTGTCGAGATCAAGAGGGTGGCAAAAGGAGGGGGACTAGGGTAAAAGGAAGAAGGTGGGTTTTGGGTGGTCTGCAGGGGAGGAAGAAAAAAAAAGTTAAAATTCAAGATGACAAAATAACGGGAGATAGTGATATAAGGGGTAATAAAAGCAAGGAGGGGGGGCGACAAACCACGGTGGAAAGTGCCACCCAAAAAAACAGGCAAAAAAGGAATCTTGGGGGTAAAAGGAAAAAAAAGAAATTGTAATGGGGGAAAGGAGGAAATCTGAAATCAAGGGATAAGGTGCCGGGTGGGGGGTAAAAAAATCGGAGGGGACCGAGAAGTCAAAAAAAAACACCAACAAGCTAAACCCCCAATAGGTACGGGGGGGGGCTCGGTGAAAAACAGGCGTACGCCATTATGTGTGCCTGAGGGGGGGTTAATGCACCCTAAAAAGAGGGCGGAAAAATTCTGCGAAACGGAAAAAAAAGGACAAGAAACGAACTCTGTCTGTGTACTGGACTGAAAAAAAAGGTGGGTACGCTTTGAAAGGGGAGAAAGGGGCAACTGAAGCACACGCGGGGGAATAAAGCGAAGAGAAAAAACGGGTCGTTTTACTGAGGAAATAACCAGTTCAAAAAAAAAAATAGAACTCGCCAATCTGACACGACAAAGAAAACACGCACCCGACCCAACTTGCTGAATGGGGCCCTCTTAAGCTGACGTGGTTGGGGGGGGGCCGGGTAGACAGTGAAATACCCCGTAAACACCCAGCAGAAAAAATAGGGAAATGTTCCAAAGCAAGACGGATCGCGGACAAAAAACCCATCCAAGCTTGAAATCACGCAGTCAAAAAGTTCACACGAGGTCCAGGGAGGGGGGGGGCAAGGTGGGGGTGGACAAAAGGGGTAAAGCTAGGCTAAAAGAAAAAGGGGGTATTTAAATTTGTGCAGAGAACTCAACCATAAGGACCAGACAATTGGGTTTGTTAAAAAAGACGCAACCAAACGAAAAACGGGAAAAAAATTTGTGGTGGCGGGGGGGTGATTGACTTGGGGTTTTCGCCGTAAAAAGTGAAAAGAGGAAAGTCGGAAAAAATCGAGTGTAAAAACGAAGGCACTTGATCAAGTTCCGGGACTGGGTTTACGGGTTCACCACAGCTATCACTAAAGGCCGAAAAAGGAAAGGGGAAATACTTCCCGTGGGGTGGGGACAAAAGGGTGGAAAAACAAGAAAGTCGGAAAGGCAAATGGGGGGGGCAGGTGGAAGCGAAATCAGGCAAAACAAAGAAAGGAAAATAAGAGAAAGAGAAAAGAAGACAGGCGCTCCGGGGGGGGGGTGGGCTCAAAGGGTTTACCAAACACAATTGGCTCTAGAAATTGGTCGCTGGGAAGCAAATGACAAGACACAAAAACAAAAAACAAAAACTATGAGTGTAAAAAAAATGTAGCAATTCCAACATTAACAATGAAGGGGGGGGGGGCCGGCTAAAAAACAGCAAAACGTAGGTATTGCCCGAAAAAATGAGGTAAGAAAAAAAACGGGGGAACAAGTGGGGGCAGACCCTAGTACGGGGTTTTAAAAAACATCTCCGTGCACAAACGTCGGGTGGGCTGGGGTTACCCCCGCCAAAGGGGGGACGGGCATATGGTCTCCGCCCCCTAAAATCTCCCACCCACAGCTTTTGTGGGAAAGACCTAAACTGGCGCATGTTTCACCGGTGGGGCCACAAAACCCGGGGAAGCAAAAAAAACATTTTTGGAATGGGTTGTGGAATCCGAGAAGGGTTTAACTAAAAAAAAATAACCCTTGGGGGATCCATCTGGTTATGGTAGCTGCGGAGTCGAAAGCACAAGGGGAACTCCGATGGTCAAGGGCAAACTTCAACGCGGCTAATTGTAACAATGCAATTCCTTCAGCCCTTTTGCTAAAAAAACCGAGAGGGTAATGAAAAAAAGGTTGAAAAAAAAAAAAAGAAAAAAAAAATTCCATCAAGAAGTGGGGGGAAAAGGTCGAAGGACAAAAATAGCTGAAAGTAGGTCATGGTTTCCATTAACTTGGGTATTTACCATGAAAAAGGAGTAGAATAACACGTACTGGATGCAACAGGGGTAAATAGGTTGGGGAGAAGAATGAAAAACTCGTCATGGTGGATCACAAGCACGTCAGTTCAAAGACCATCGAGCCACTTCTAAAAATCCCGCTCCAAAGGGGGAAAAGAGTGCCCCGTATACTCAGAAAAACATGAGATGACAGTGTGGGGTACACCTATGGGCCACCAACAACAACCCCCATACCCCCCCGGTCAACCACAACCCACACACCTGTGAGATCCGGGGGCCTTTGTCCCTTCACCAAAAAACAAGAGAAAGCCGGACTGGGGGGGCAACCACCCCTCCAAGTTACTGGGGACTTGCCCTGTCAGTTTTTATATGAGGCACTCCAGCTCACCCCCCCCTGCACGCCCCCGAAGCGCTTGGGTGGGGGGTTGTCTGGAAAAATGCGGTGTTCCTCGGGGGGAACAGGTAAATGGAAAGATCCGCACCTGGTGGTCTTCGCCTCAGTTGGTGTGGCTGTCAAAAGGGGACAAAAGTTCTGAAAAAACACTAGGTGATTTTGTTGGTTGTGGTGTGGGGGGCTTGGTTGGGCCCTAAAGCTGTCTTGGGGGGATGCAACCAGCGTCAAAGGAGTCATGGGAAAAAATACAATATTGTGTAACCAGCAAAGGGAGGTTAAACAAATGGTCAGCCTTAATCCAGGGTGGGGTGTTCACGGGGAAGGCAAAGGGAAAGGGTCGCTAAAAAATCAAAGTGAAAAGTGGGGGAACTGCCGAAAAAAAGTGTCAATCAAAATCGGTCAAACGCAAAAATTCAAAACACTTGCTCCATGACGGGGAAGCGTTTTCTGCATGCTTCTGGGTTTAGTGAGGGGGGGGGGGGGTGTAACAATTTACAAAAAAAGGCACCAGGGGTCCTGAGTGCGGGCTCGTCGCTAAGAGGAGACGGTTGCGTGGTGGGCGACCCGGACAAAGGAAAAACGTTTCGAAGAGGGCAGCTGGGCATAGCAAAGCCCAGGGGTTAAAAATTGTAGGTGTTGCCACACAGTAAGGCATCCAGGAAACCATCACGCCCTGTTTGTTTTTTTTGATTACCCAAGAAGACAGGTCCCTTCGTGGTGTGCCATACAACACCAACATGAAAGCAAAAGACCGCCAGAGGGTTGGAGGAACGGTCTGGGCTAAAAAAGGAAAGAGAAAGAAAAACTCGGGTCCCTCACCGCTGGTGGACACAAGTGTGATAGGGAAAAAAAACGAGCCCAAGACGCGGTGGTGGGACCAAGGGGGCACACTGGCACAAAAACCTGAATAGTAAGGTGGATGTGATGCCGTGGAAAGGCGGAATGGTGAAGAAGATTTTCGGGGGAAAACAGGGTGTTTGGACCAAACGACAAAAAAAAAAACAAGTGAAATATGTGCAAGTAAAGTGCCGGTTCGGGGGGAAAAAATACCGGGTGCCGCGAATTACAGGAAAACGCAAAACCCGGGTACGAATGACGGATCCGTCAAAAAAAAAAAACCTGGGTTTCCCTTTACGACAAAACATAACCGCCATCAGGAGGGGGGTAATTTCCCGAAGACAAAAAAAAGCGGGGAAGGGGGGATTACGACAGTTTGAAATGTAAACAGTGGCAGGCCTCCAAGATGTACTGATCTGGTGTCCGGGGGGACCAAACTTTGTGTGCCCACATGGACCATCATCCTACGGTCGAAAACGTTGAGGGGTAAAAAACAAACCAAAACCTGGGAAGCTAGTTGAGGGGCCAAAAAAAGCAGGTAAAATCTTTTGGAGGTCAGGTCAACGAGGTCACAGAAAAATGGGATTTTATCGCACTCTGTACACACCCAAAAAGTAGACGCGGTGCGAAAAAAAGAAAGGTTGTGGCGGAAAAAGTGGTTTGGTTGGTTTCCCAGGGACAGCCAGGTACCGAGGGGAGCAAAAAGGACTACCAAGGGGAGAAAAAAAAACCGGCCAAAAACAACCCAACGAAAGGAAGAACCCCGCACTACCAAGGAGGACTAATGGCCTACAACAACGGACCCCCTTCAACATCGATCCAGTGGAAAACGTTGGTAAAATTTATTGGAACGAAAGTAGGCCATGTACAGGTAACTGTTGGTGCGGTCTGGCCGTCCAACACAAGGCAGAATTACAGTCTGAATGAGACCAGGGTTTGGGAAAACGGGAATTGGTCCAAAACCTGAAGTTCAACCAAAATAAAACACGACAACCTTTGGGGGCAAGACACCCTTCCAAACGGGGCGGTTTCACAATCCGGAAGAGGGTAAAAACTTAAAATCTCCATGGAAAAAAAAAATTCCGTATAAAGCCTGCAACATAAGGGGGCGGACGACAACGTCCAGAAATTCAACAAACCCAGGTGGGAAAAAATGGAGGGATTTTGTATAGCAACACAGTAATTGTGTGAAAAGAAGAGTGGGGGGGGGTCAACTTTCAACAGCACATCGCAGGGGTCCATGGGGCCTGGGCCGACCGGACGACCAATAGCAAATTAGGAACTTTTTGGGAGATAAAAAAGACGGGGGGGGGACGCCCGTCCATGTGGGACAGCAAAAATGTGATACTGGAACTGATAAAAAAAAAAACCGAAACTAAAAGAGGGAAGGCCACAAAGATGAATACATCAAGGATAAAAAAAAAACAACAAACAAAACGAACATAACCAACACCCAAGGAAAATCGGGGGATTGCATGAAACAGGGGGAAATGAAATATCAAACAAAACATACACGTACGCAGAAGCGCGGGAAACTGTGGGCGCTTCCGTAGATCTTCCCTCACACCAACAGAACCCAAACCAACTGTTTCGAAGGACAAGACAGGGCTACCAAATACACACAGCCTACTTGAGGAGGGTATTGTCTCTGTCATCTCCGAGGCAGAATTCAGGGAATTTCAAGTGTTTTGGGGGGAGCGGGTGGTTGTTTGATGAAGCAAGGGATGTATCAGGGGAAAAAAGGAGGACAGGGGGATGTGAAGAAGACAATAACGGGTAAACTAGGGGGCGCACCAAGGGCTAGAAAACCTGGTGCAATTTAGGGCCTAAAGAAGTAGTCAACTTTGGGGACTGGACAACGAAACGGAGGGCCACCTCAAAAAAGTGGCCACAAGAACAGTTGGTGATCAGAAAGAACTGTAAAGAGGAAACAGAACTTCAAAGTTGAAACAAAGTCTGTTTTTGTCTACAAAAGCCTGTGACCTACAAAAAGCGGTGCTATAGGTACCTGTAACAATGTGTCATGAAAATCTCGTTATAACAAAAGCTCAAACAGGAGACGCGCAACAAAAACACGCAAGGGGGTGGACGCAAAGGGGGAAAGGTTCAAGTCCACAAAACCGGGACTTTGGTGACCCAGGGGAAATTACTGCAGAAATCACCAAGGAGGTACAGACGCCTACGGGGTTAATCCAGAAGAGGGGAAAAAAAAAG
>Ga0179593_1464307_pt1 | contig 12353 bp, 17 predicted proteins | sample CZODoug2_1_08_16_FD_185931 | JGI IMG/M metagenome (GOLD analysis project Ga0179593, IMG submission 185931) | Vadose zone soil fungal communities from Angelo Coast Range Reserve, California, USA - CZODoug2_1_08_16fungal (PacBio error correction) | ecosystem: Environmental > Terrestrial > Soil >...
ATGCTCAGCGGAATGGCTGGGGTTGACCGATCAATCGACGAAGGACTCTTAAGGGGGTAGTCGCACCTACAAGGGTTGGGAACGTGTCTAAGAACCTCGTCCAAGACCCGTTGAGCAGCTTAAACGCCCCGTGTTGGATGGAACAGGAAACGCCACCTCGCGCCAGGCAGGAGCGAGGCTGGTGAGCACCGGAACTGGGATGGGTAGCTAGACCCCAACCGGGACAGCCGAAGGGAGGGACAATAATAAAGAGCCGACGTCTCCGTCTTAGAAACTCATCGGACCCTCTCTGCGGATAAATTGGGGATGTTAACAACCTGGGTACCCTACCTCGTGCGTGCAGGGAGAACGCAACACCGGGAAACTATAACTAAACTTCTATTATCCGAATGCGTTCCGAAAGATGAGGAGAAACCGACAGGATTTCAAAAAGCTACGGTGGGGGGGGCACCGGAGTTCAGAAGCCACCGAGCAAGACAAAACAACCTTCAAAAAGAGCAGGGACAAGGGAGTGCGGAAAGAGAGGCGCTCACCGGCTAAAAAAAATGTCTCTTATATCGTAGGTGTCCTTCTAAAAATAGCCATGCCATGGTGACACCTCCCGAATAAGAAAAAATGAATTCACTTAGGAAAAGGGAAGGGGGAGGGGTACCAACCATAAAACAGTATCAAAAAAAAAAAACAACATTCAAGGACTCAATCATGTAGGGGGAGGCCCTGACGCGTAACCTCGAGGGGGGAAAAAAAAAGAGGAGAGTTAAGGAAAAAAAGGGATCGGTCAAAAACGGCAAAAAGTTTCCGGAAAAAAACATCTATTTGAGAGACTGATAGCAATCAACGAACCACTCTCCTGCCTCTCCTGGGCGGTCACAATGCTAAGAGTGAGAAACTACGGCACGGGAAATAAACCGAGGCTGGGTAAAAGCATCTGCGGCGGCCGAGTGAAACTAGAGACAGTCACCCTATACCTCCATCCTATCCCAGACGAAGAAGAGGAACCCGCTAACCTTCTTTACGGCAGCATGCTCTGCCTTACTACTCCAAAATCCAAGTGAAAGATCGAGGCAACGAGCGTTAACGATCAGGAAAAGGAGAACACGGCTCCAAACGGCGATCCGTTTGGATTCGACTGAAAAAAAAAAGGCGATTTCGAGGCCCATAAAAGAGCATCAGACCCTCCTCATCGCTGGTCTTATCCTAAGTCGTCGGCCGGAAAAAAAAATGGGGAAAAAGAAGAGGTCAGGTACCTGCCAATGTTGACACAATAAAAAAAAAGGGATTTAGGAGAGCTCGACCTACGTATCAAAACTCTATCACTAATTCCAGGCCGAAAAAGAAGGCGTCGTTGAGCACGGCGTCGACCCATGAACTGGGGACCAAGAAAACCCGAATTGTTAGGAGGTAGTGAAATAACCCGCTTCAGAAGGTCATACGAAGAAAGAGGGGCATTGGTTGTGGGGGCGTTGAACAGGAAAGAAAAAAAGCAAGAGGAGGACAAACGGAGGGAGAATAGATGCGAGACTGCCGTCAAATCCACCGGCAAGAGGAAAAAAAATCTTTCAGGAGATTCTCGGCGGTTTCGCAGCGGAACATCAAAACGAACGCCGATCGCGAAGACCGACGAAAGTGGCAGGGGGAGAGACCACGATTTACTCGGATCGGGGCGCGCCCAGATTAACAAGGAAAAAAAAGTAAGACCAGAGAGAGGGGTACCGCCGGTCTTGTCCGGCTCGGGCCTGAAAACCGCGGGAGGAAGGAAGGTGGGCCCAGCCCCGATTACGAGAACGTGTCAAACTGCTCGAAGGACTGCAGAAAGGGGGAGGAAAAGACCGAGCGTGATACGCAAGAAAAAACTGGGCACTTTGCTCGGGGGCTGCCGAAGTTTGGCATCGAGTACGGCTGGTGCGTCTGTCGCGCATGTGCCAGCCTGAAAAAGGGGCAACGACGCCATCGCCATGAGGAGAGGGAGGGGAGACGGTATGGGCAGGAACGCATGTTAGAATGGGCTCGGCTCCTCGACGACACACGCCCGGGAAAAAGCAAGCAGCTGCTGGGCTCCCCGCGCGTCTTCGGAAGCAAGCAAAGAGAGGAGAGAGGGACCGCCTAAAGGGTGTCGTGGAAGCTGCCGAAACGTCGCCTCCCCTCAGAGAAGGCCACGCCGCACCCGAGGGGCGGGCCGATGCCTCGCTGGTACAAAAGAGATCGCTTACTAGAGAAGCCGCCCAGAGGTCTAGAAACAGAATCGTCACAGGGGGACAGCTTGAGGACAGATGGATCGTTACAGAAAAATGGAAACCGACGACGAATTTTCACGCAGCGAACCTCAAAGAACGCTCGGATCTGAGGAGCCGGGGACTTCTATATAAGAAAACGGCAAAAACTGAGTGTCTCCTGGCTATTGGCGAAGAACTAGAAGGGAAACAGAGCGACCACGAAGTAGAATCGGGGGTGCTTGTTCTGGCTGGTCTACCGAGCATCCTTCCCCATAGGGACAGTTTACAACAAAAGGCAAAACTACGTATGACACGAAAAAAGTAGGGAGGGTTTTCAAAAGGCGCATCTAAAGAAAAAAGGGGGCTCAAAGGGAGATCGTGTCAACGCCGAGAAGAATACATCGTGTCGGTCAAGTGTTTGCCATCGTGCGAACGCAAAGGACTAAGAGGAGGGATCCAGACGATGGGCGTGAGGTCACTTGACGACCGTCTAAAAAGGCTGCCGGTCTGGGTGATGAGCAAAAGCAAGATTGTAGGGGACGCGCGGGGGCGGTCAAAAAAGGGCAGGGGAAGGTAAGAACAAACTGGCGAATCCTCCACAAAGACCGGGGACTCAGGACGCTGTTGTCCCATCCGGGGTAAGAGGTCTGAGCAACCTGCCGAGAAATCAGGTAACATCGAGGCGTTCGGACGGCAACATCCCTCTCAGGGAAAAGGGAGAAATCAGAAAAAAAAAGAGGAATGGAGGAAAGAAGAGAATCAACGGCGGGAAGGCTGGGCGTGGAGGGCCACTAACAGCCTCGAAGAATAATTAATCCAGTGGGATAGCATCCGTTGTGGAAGTAAATAATCGAGAACGTCGCCTCCAAGACCCGCAAGAGTCTGGGGGGGGGGGGGATTCTGTGAAACAGTTGGGTGATAAACTCCTACAAGCTGCCTCGTCATGATCACCCGCTCTCTTTGGAAGCGTCTGGAAGAAGATAAGACACCAGACCAAGGAGAAGAGTACTTCGTCCAATCTGTGAGACAACTAGCCCGCTCGTCGGGTGAGCCGCGAGGTCGGGGCAGAGGGGAGAGGAAAAAAAAAAGCCTCGTGTATTAATTAGACCGGGACGATCACGAGCAGGAAAAAAGGGCGAATCCTCCGACGCAGTGGCAGCAAACGCGTATCAAAGAAGCTTGGCCGGGAAACACGGCCGCGGGACCACCGAGAAAACCGCCCCAAAAGAGAGGAGCTGTACAGAGCACGCGCGCAAACACCGAAAGGCAGCTCAGGGCGTGCGACGGGGCGGGAAAAAGCGAAGACATAAGTGGGGGACGCGCCGTGAGAGGTATGTGAAGGCCCCACGGGAGGTTGCCCATTGTGATGCCATAAAAACCAGCAAGGGACCGGTAACCATGGGCAGGTCAAAAAGAAAAAAATGATCAGGGACACATGGGCGAAGAGAGATCCCGGGGTAGAGAGAAAGAGGCATCGGCCACGACAAATAAATTGGGGGGGTGTTGGAATGGCCGGTACCGCCAAAAAAGGAAGGCCTACGGTTGGCAGCGAAGCTGAAAACCTGCCCGTCGGCGGCGGCATGCAATTGGTTCGAGTCATCCGCACAAATGGCGGCTAGTGTCGAGAAGAGAAACGAGCGACATCCGGCTGAATGGCGGCCGGGGAAGAGGAGGGAAGATGCGCGAAAAAAAAAAGAACCGTCACCCGCCGGAAGGGGGAAAGAAAGCCCCCAAGGACGATGTCGACGGTCCCGGCACCTGCCGGAACGACCAATGAACAGAAGAACCAAGGGCAACGAGATGGCACCTTAGTCAGGGACAGGTAGAGCACGTACCGGCCGAGAGCCTGTTGCGTATTGGCTCCGGAGGGAAGGGGACAGAAGCAAGAGGACAGAGACCGATCATCGGAAGAAAACGGGACCAAGGGAAAAAAGGGCCGGCTCCGATCAAGCGATCCCTGACACAAGCAACTTCGGTCAGCCAGGCGGGGTCTGGATGCGGGTCACCCGAGTGTCAGAGAAGAAAGAAAAAAGGGAGAAGAAAAGGGGAAAAGCCCGCTACACAGGAAGGATCAGCCCAGGCTTCTCGGTAGGTCGTTCGGGGAGGGAGACCGCTGCAACTACCCTCGGCGAGCAATGGTGATGGCAGAGCGCCGGCAGAGGGAAAAGGGCGTTGAAAACTGGACAGGCGGAGAACGGGGGAGGACCTCGGGGAAAAAAAAGGAGGGACCGGCGGCTCAGAGAACCCGTTCTCGCAAGGAAGAGGGGACGAGTTCGCAGCAGGCGATCCCCGAAACCGATCGACACCATGGTCGGAGAGGTTAAAAAAAGTCCTGGGGGGGCGACGGGGAGTTCTGAGCAACTCTGTTCTTGGAGACAGAGGCTAAGGGCGAGCTCTTCAACCCAAGGATGCCGCCGGTGTTCAAACCGTGGAAAAGCGGACTCTGAAGCGAAAGAAAAAGACGGACGGGTGCTCGCACCAGGCCCCTATGAAGCTCGTAACATCTGAGGAGGGTGGCCGAACTAGGGTCAACAGGGGCAACTCGCAACCTCGCCCACGCGTTTTGACTACGGGCAAATCAAAAGGGGGAAGCGGGTACACGGAACTGGGGGCGTCGGGAAGGAGAAGGCTGGAACGTACTCCATAAAAGCAAATCTAGGTTATAGAGGGGGCTATCGGTCTCGAAAGTTTATAGGAAAAACCTGGCTCGGCAAAAGCGAAAACACCCAGGGCGCGAGCAGCAAAGGCTGGTCTCAACAAGGGACCGCGCGTCTTGAATCGAACGGGACTTGGTGAAAAAATGACTAAAAGGGGGAGACGTGGCACAAGGGGAACTTCCTTCGGGGCCGGAATGGCGCGCTGCCAACAAAGACAAACTAAAAAGAAAAATTTCTAAAGGACACAAGCCCATGGGAGTGAAAGATGCAGCGGTCTGGGTACTCATATACCTCTCTTCGAAGGGACCCATTTGCACCGGGTCCGCATCAAAATCGCTAAGATTCTAAAAACGAAGGAGTCAACCGAAAGTGGTACAGGCGGGACCTTGCTGTGTATCTTTTTAAAATTCAGATGTTGAAACTCTAAGCCTGGGGCCCGCCGGTGCAAGGAGGAAACTAGGGAAGAGAACCCGGCGAGAGGGGAAGACTTGTTCGCATCTAAGGGGAGGAGGGGGGGACTCGACGCGGGGGGATGAAGAGTAGAAAAAATCTCCTTCTCTGCGGAGCCGGTCGCTTGGCTTAGGGGTACGAAAAAAAAAAAATGAAAAAAACCCAGGCCGGAAAAAAAATGGACAAGCAGCTTACTTAACGTGATGCGCAAATCTGGGGGCGGGCGGGTTCAACCTTGCCGAGAGGGAGAAAAAGGGGCGCATGAGTCGGAGGGAAAATGATCGTTTGGACCTCACTACGCTTTGGGAGGACGGTGTGAAGTAGGAACCCATAAGCGGAAAATGAAGAGGTCCCAGACACACTATGCTGAGGTTCTTCACCATTTGGAACCGGGGGAAAAATGCTCAGAGAAGGGGAGTGAAGAAAAAAAAGAGACGTGGAGTAAGGCGAAAAAATGGAAAAAGGAGGACCAATCTGTCAATCCACGAGGTCCTCGGGAAAGACGGAAAAAAGAGCCCCGGTGAACGCTCTTGTTAAAAGCGGGAGCGGGACTAGGGTTCCCAATCAAAGGCTCTATAAAGGAGGGAGGCAAGGTCGATGTCGAAAAACACGGCAACCCTCAGCTGAGAACTGATCATAAGGGAACGCACAAGGCAAGGAAGTTGCGTCACAGAGGGCGTTGAAGAGAGAAGAAATCGACCGGACCGCTAGCCGGTCTAGGCAAAAGCTTGGGGAAGGGGGGGGGATATCGGTCAAACTTTTGACTGAACACGGAGAACCGGGGCCTTGTTTGAAAAACAGCCAAAAGAAACGCCCGAGGAACGCCGCTGGTGGCACTCCCGGGGAATGGGGGCTCAAAAAAAAAAGGCCGAGAAAAAAAGGGAGTCTCGAGAAACGGCAATTGCTGGGAGAGAGAGGTGCGGAAACAGTTCCAAAAAGTCTAAATAGGGTATTGATTCGGCGACTCAACCAACGATCAAAACGGTCCGAGGGGCAGTCCCGCGGAAGGAACACGAGCGACACTTCCTGCGGAAACGTACCATTGGTAATCCCGCAAGGAACCCTACAAATCAATAAGGAAAAAGCCTGAGGGTGAACCCGGACAAAGCTCCCTTCGGGTGGGAAAGGCAAAGGAATGAACGTGAAAGGAAGGGGGCAAAGAGCCGCTACCGGGGCCAGGGCGGCACAACGCCCCGTCCGGGCTTGTTCAAAAAGGTTGTCAAAAATCACCAGAAAAAAGGAAAATAACAATTGGGTCATCAGCATGTTTCTCGGCGCCTAGAAAACGGATGGGATTCGGCCGGTGCACATGGTCAGAGAGAGATAGGTTATTAACAAAACGAGGCATCGGTCAAAACCAGGGTGAAGGGCGGGCGAAAAAAAGTCGAGGGGAGTCGAAGCGACGCTCTTGGCCAAGCGTCCCGTCGGCATCAAGGAGGGATCGGTCAAAGGGTACCACTGGGCTGCTAGGTTGTCGAAGAGACTCACTCGGAAAAACTGGAATGCAAGCAGCTGCGAGGGGAGGTGGGCGTCAAGAGAGCCCTTGACCTTCAAGAAAGCGGAGTAAGCAACCACCCCCCGGGTATAAGCCGGAATTGAAGGAAAACTGAGACGGACACCACAATTTCACGGGGCACCGGGTAAAAACAGAGCAAGGCGCCGAGGTGAATAGTGCAAGCCAAGCGTCGAACCTACAAGAGCTTCAATCGGGAGGGTGAGGCTCTTCTGAAAGACCAAAAAGGATAGGAGCACTTCCGGGGAAACCAGAACGCTCCTTGGATAAGGGGCTCCAACCTATAGGTCATAATGGCAAAAAAAGAAGGTTCCGAAGAAGGCCGGGAGCCAACCGGGTCTAAAAAAAACCTTAAAAACCGACAGGGATCCAGATCGGGATAATAAACGAACTGACGTAAAGGAGAGAGATTGGGATGGCAGAGAAAACGGTCCAGCGTTGGAAAAATCAGAATGCCTCTAAAAACTGGGGAGAAAACTCAAGAACTCAAAAATGCGAGGGGATCTTGAACAGCAACTACGGGCCGAGTCCCAGAATAGAACAAAGAAAAACAAATGGGTTCGGTACAAAAGACTCATGAGGGGACCAGGGACAGTAAAGGTGCGCGGACAGGACAATGACACTACAGAGGGACTCCAAAAAACCGCCAGAAACGCCGGGGGGGAACGTGGCCCGCTGACCAAAGCGGAGGTAGGCGAAACGGGAGGGGAAAACACCCGAGGGGCCCCCACTCGTTGCAGGACTAGCTGGATGGGAGACCAGCGCCCTCAATTGTGACGAGTCTTCACAAAAAAAAAAAACCCGGGGCGCAAAGTGGAATGTTCCTCGTCCCCGGGGGCAATCGAAGATGATGTCCGGGGCCGGCGTGGACTGGAAACGCCAGCCGGCTTCTCGGCGTTTGGGAGCTGTGGAGTCGAAGGGGGCCCCGGGGTTGGTGGGGGAAGACGCAGCGACGCGAAAAAACAGGCCGCAGAAGAAAACGGGTCAAGAATAGATCGAAAAACAACGCAAAGGAGCGTGCCAGCCTGACCTGAAGAAAAGGTGAGGCGCCGCCCCCGCTCCGAGTAAGGAAAAAACGTCTGGCTGCCGCTAAAAGAGAAACTCAGGGCTGACCGGCCGGCAAAACGGGATTTGCGTACGATGACTGGCGTAAGAGAGTCAATCTAGAAAAGGGACGGGGGGTCCCCAGCAGAATACATCGCGCAGTCTCGAAGGGGAACCATGCTTTCTGCATCGGAAGGTGGAAGGGAAGTAACCAGGCTGGTGGGGTAGTAACAATGTGTCCCCAAAGGGGCCGAGGAAAGGACAGGGGACAACAGGTCCCAATAAAAAGGCGGCCCGCGGAAACATTGAACTGGGGACTTACGTAACGAGTGGAGCCCGAGGTTTCAGCTCCATGGTCAGGGACGAGTTGCTGGGGTTCGGGGCTCCTCGGCCGAATTCCCCTCCGTGAACTGACAACAAGAACAAGCCTGATGAGGGGATAAAGCTCAGAGCTTCTGAGGTTCAACCTATGTAAGATGAGGGCCTATCGTTCTCGGTCGGGACGGGTAAACTCGTATAAAATGTTGGCATTGGAGAGCAGAGCGTACCGAAGACTGCTCCATAGAGTAAGAGGTTCTTCAAAAAGGGAAAGAGGGAGCACTGCGTGAAAAGCGTGTAAACATCCCAAGATGGTTGCTCACAGCTCGGGTGCTCCCCGAGAGGATTACAAGGAGTTCGAGGATGGTCCTAATGACAACGGGGACGGAGCAGTCTGGGCGGTCGCAATGGAAAAAAGAGGTTAATCTCGACGCAAACAGATGCTAAAGGGCTTAGGAAGGGGATGTCGAGGTCAGTCAAGCCAAGCCGCTCAGAGAACGCAAAAACTCTCTACACAAACGGAGGGGAAGAGTAATCACTGGGGCTGCATGTTTGAAAGAGAAAGAGAACCTATTGACCTTCAACCGATAAAACAGGGGGTCCTAGTAGCGAAATCGGGTGGATTCAAGACGCACCGTTCCGCAAACTCTGGGGGGCGTAAAGCAGATTGAATTCGGACACCAGTGAACGCCAAGAAAGACCCACGGCAGATCAAAAAAGGTCACCTCAAATTCTGATGGTGGGCTCAACCAACAACCGCAAGCCGTTATAACGCAAGGGTCAAATCACCCAAGCGGTGACAGACACGCCAAAGAGAGGGGACGATCGTGGGAAAATCCTGTCTAACATTGACAGGTGCAAAGTCGACTCGCCGTATATTCCGAGTCTAAGTTCACTATCAGAGTCAAGAGAAAAAGTCCAAAGGAAAAGGGGGAACCGCAGCCAAGCTCTCGGAGCAAGCGTCTTGTCATAGATGGGGGGTTGTCAAACATGTCCTTGGACCGGTGCCGGTTGCACATCAAGAACCCCAGAGAAACGCGAACTCGAAGGGGGAGACAGGGGGGTAACCCTCTAAGCTCTCCAATCGACCAGGAACTCGGGTTCCGGTCCGCATCCTTCCAACAGCCGTCCTGTCAAGGAACACCAAGTCAGCGACAACCAGGTTCGGTTGCGAATTCAGTACCCCACCACAACCGCCCCACTTTCAGTCAAAATGAAGAAAAGGAATACTGCAGGACGGGGGAGAGCACGAGGTGTCACATGGGGCAAAAAAGGGGAAGGTACGTGAAGAATGGACTGAAAACAAATACAACTCAGTGTGCGGACTTGGCCCAGCCAGAATCTAGGAGCGCCGTCTTCACGGTGGGGCGGAGAGAAAACGATAACATCGCCGCTTCTTCTCATACGGGGTTATCATGTCTGGGAAGACTGCGAAGTGTAAAACCTATAATGAAAAAGCCCGGTCACGAATGCTTGATCGAGATCCGCGCAGTACCTAGCACTGAAAAGAAAGGACGCCATCAGCATCACACAAAAAAAAAGGAAGGGGGCGAGGGACGTAAAAAAGACCCTGCCGGAAAGCACCATCACCTTCAGGGGGAGGAGGGAAGTCACCGGTTAGTACGGACCCGTGCTGCCTAGGGAGAACTTCTTAGAAGAGAAATCGATAGGAGCCAGACAGCGCAAGCTGAAGAGCCTACTTAGAAAAGTTCAGGGTAGACCGACCGTCTTCCGAAACGTAAGAAAGAAGGGGTCATCGCCTGCCAACGGGGCCGGAGGCATCCATGATAGATCGGATAAGAGAGAGTCGACCTCTAGTGGGGCTGTAAGCAAGGCAAAAAAGCGAAAAAAAGAAAGTCGGGAGGGAGAAGACCAGAGACCCGATCCTGATAATGGTCGAGTCGTGTCGGAAATGGTCGCCGGCGGAACACTCTCGGAGCACGACAAAGAAACGAGACCTGCCGGTAAGGACGAGGAGGGCTCTCTATAAAAAAAACAAGCGAGGGAGGGTAATGCTCAAATCCCAGGGGGAAGAGTACCGCGGCCTCGCAATCAAAACTGCTGGAAGAGAAATGTTCGCCGAATCCCCGACCAGGCTAAACTGTCTTGAAAAGGAAGCTCGGGCGACCTTGTCGGACGCATCGCGGGTAGTGCTTTATGGGGAAACTCGAGGCGACGAGATCCCATGACTTCTTTGGGGGAAGAAATGGGGGGGAAAGTCAAGCTGGGAAAGATCCCGGCGGGTCATGCCGACCCCGTTACGGAGCTCTAACAGTAAGGGAGGAATTGCCGACGAGCCCGCGTAGATTCCACCGAAAGGCAAAGAGAAACGGACTCCTTGGAAGGTTCCATCGTTGTCAAAATCATATAGAGGGGGAAAAAGGGCTCTTCGTCCACTAGTTGCATCCGACTTTAAAGTACACATCTGCCGGCTTCCCTTATGTTCTCGAAGGGAGACTGGCCGGGATTGGGGGTGATCATTATCGGCACTACGCGCAACAAATCCCATGGCAGAATGAGCCAGGCTTCCAACCGAAGCGTCAATTTAAACAAGAACCGGGCAGCGGGCTCAAAATAAACCGATCTGGGAACCGCCGGGACGGGGGTGGCCGCGAGTGGGAGGAGCGCCGGCAAGCCTCAAAAGTGCGCTACACCGTTCGGGAAGACCAAACTTGAGGGACATCTCTGGTACTACCGAGTCCGGCTGCCGGGTGCACCCGCGAACTAAAAGAAAAGAAAAGGCGAAAACGAACCAAGGACTTTGCTTAGAGGGGAATCTTTCCGGAAAAATTGTTTCAACCGAAAAAGGACGGGGCATGAACGTTCCCGATGGGGGCGTACATGAAAACTGGAAAACCGAAAGAGATAGGGGCGCCAAATACCGAACTAACCTTACTCCTTTTGGGAGAGGGGCGAGGGTTCAGCATGATCTTCGCTTCAAAGAAACGGGAAAAGGGGGGTGGAGTCGGCGTTACTAAAGGCTTGCCCCAGGCCGACGTGAAAAAAAAAGCAGGGACCAAGAAAACTAATAGGTTAACCGGCTGGAGGGATTCCACCTGCGCATTCGGAGTATCCGCCTGTCTGCAAATTGGCCGTGATTCGGGAAACGAACCAATACATGCAGAGTGGGGGCCGTAAGGGGGTCACCAAAGCCTACGAAAAGAACGCTAGCGGGCCCCAGACGAACGAGCTGCGTTCGTATGGAAAAAGGTGACAGGGAAGGCAAGGCTGGGAGGACAGAACCAGGGGGATGTGCAATGCTCGTGAAAAGCCGGGCCCGCTGTGAGCTGTAATCTAAGCTGGGAAAGACCGACTGGGATCCCGGGGGAACAAGGGGTTGGGTAATCTGGGAGCAGGGGTGCAAGGTTACGAAATACCCCACACCCGACTGACGAAAACCCTGAACAGAAAGTGCCAACGAGCTTAGCCAAAAAACTCGCAAGAAGATCTCTCAAACACGATGAGGAAAAAATAGGAAGTCAGTAAGGTCAGCGCTGGCCGAAGAAGCGAAAGCGCCGAAAAGAAAATGTCTAGTAAAGGATGTGGACAATAGAAGATTGCGACGTAACAAGAAACGTTGTGGTCGGGAAAAAAGCAGACGGGGAGACAGCCAAAGAAAACTGTAGCAAAGAGAGCTGGCATCCAAAAATAGGGGGAGGGTAGATCCCCAGAAACACGGCACAGTGAGAACCGCTATCGAAAAAAAAACAACAGGGCAGCGCTTAACGGGAGAGGGTGACAAGATCGGCTTAGAGTTACAAAAAAAAAAGTTCCCCAGTATCTTAAATGTATCTAACAGGTAACCGATTCCACGATAACGCCAATGGAAGAAGGCTAACTTCTAAAGCAACTAAATTCATCAACTGATAGCGGACACCTGGGTCCTGGCTCAATTCACTTCAAAAACTGTAGTATGCATTCACAGACCTAGCCACGACTACGAAAAGATAGATGGAACCTCGGACGCTCTCCCAAAGAAACCGGCAGTAAGGCCACATCAAAAAAAGTGGGGAACCCTAGAGCAAGGAAAAGATTGGTGACAGCCATAGGACGTTCGCGGCACTTCAGACCCGGCGTGAAAAAATTGTCTTCAAAAACCGAACAGGCGACTTCGGAGGGTCTCGGTGACATGGAGGGCGAAATAGGCACTGGCAACGA
>Ga0179593_1331487_pt1 | contig 12352 bp, 8 predicted proteins | sample CZODoug2_1_08_16_FD_185931 | JGI IMG/M metagenome (GOLD analysis project Ga0179593, IMG submission 185931) | Vadose zone soil fungal communities from Angelo Coast Range Reserve, California, USA - CZODoug2_1_08_16fungal (PacBio error correction) | ecosystem: Environmental > Terrestrial > Soil >...
ATGAAAAAACTCTGAAGAAGCCCAGCCGAAAGGGGGTGTCGCGCGAAATGGGATCCCCCGAAAGGAAACAAAGGGGGGTCCTAGGTACTATGACGTTAGGGGGACAGAGCCGGAAAAAAACCTAGGTTACTAAACGGGCGCCGTGGCACAGACTACAATAACCTCAATCAAAAGAAAACAAATAACAAAGGTCGACTTGAATCCTTCTCAAACTGAGGAAGCGAAGACCTTCTAGGGGAAAAAGAGGGCAAAGCGGCTCGGATGATCGACTGGAAAGGGGGGAACCATTTAGTAATCTGAACCACCGACGGGAAACCGGGGAAGGTCGGAGTGAATCGGAAGAAAAGAGCCTGAGGCAATTTGTTGCACAGGGCAGACTACAATGGCACGGGGAAGACCAGCGGAAGCAAGAGTCATATATAAGAACGAGATCGGAAGTGAAACCGAAAAGTCCGACACACTTGAGATCAACCCGGGACGTATAGGGACGGGAGGGCGTGCAGACAAGAGTCTGGGGGAAGATCATAGCGGTTGCCTACGGACGTACGAAAAGGAGAAGAGCAAAACAAAAGAGTTCTGGGAGACTGCATGTAGATACCACCAAAAAAAATAGACATTCAAAGATCGAGGCAGGGGATCATTTCGGATGGGAGATCGAGACAGTACGCGTTCTTCCTTAGAATACGTGTCTAGGGACTTCTCGATACCTCAGGGGTGCTGAAGAAGGGAAGGATCAAACACACAGTACTGTAAAAATCATCGTCAAACGGGAAAAACGAAGGACGGCGAGGTCTGGGTTGAAGGAGGAAAAGGAACCCAGGTTGAGTCCGACGCCTGCAGGGGGGAACGAGGAGATCAGAAATAAGACGAGGATCAGAAAGACTTGACCGAATCCGGTAACAAGCAGTTGGAAAACAAGATACAAGAGGAAACCTTTGTGCAGAGATGGAGGAAACTGGAACGTGATCGGACTCATGATCTTGGGCGGGATCGACCATAAGGGGCTCTAGGAGAAAAAGAACCTGTCTAGCGAGATTTAGTTCTAGATCGAAATTCAATACTGCTTTTAAAACCCTGTTAATGGAAATCTTCGCTGTCATGGGAAAGTTTTGCGCGAAAAAAGATTTCTCGGGTGTCGCACATGTGGGAGAGAATTAAATGATCCCCGGAGAGAGATCGGGACGGGGGACTTAAAAACGCGAAGGCACGGATCGGTCGACCGGCCGGAAAAGAGCCATCCGCCTGATAGAGGGGGGAATGTGAAGGGGAAAAAAAAGCTTCGGGGGGTGGGGGGGGGGGGGGGGGGGGGGGGGGGGGGGGGGGGGCTTTCAGCAAGGGCCAACAAAGGGTGCGGGAAGGCTGACGCCGCGAAGGCGTGTCATAAAAAATGGGGGCGGGGCCTGGGTACAGTAAAATTGAAAAAACAACATGGGACTTGGGTGACACGCCTGACGATAGGCGATGAGAAAAGACAATTGAAGGCTTAGGTCTCAAGGTCGAAACAACAAACGAGACAAAAATAGATTGGCGTCAAAAATAGACCCGGGAAACACATATCTCGGTCCCGGGGGGGGGTTCTTTTGCCAGGCTCGTCTGTCGGAGAAAGTGAAAAAAGCCTAGTCCCTACGCCCAACACAAAATTAAACTCACCAATATCGTAGAGAACGCTGGCGAAAGGTACACAGGGGGCTTTGCTGAAAAGATTCGCAGAAAAAAGCGTGGCCCAAAGAAAGACGGAAAACTTCTTGCAGCGGAGAAATCGTCACAAGAGCGAAAAAGGTACATAAAAGTAAGCGTAGCATGGGCGAGAAAAAGAAAGAAGAAAGGGTATTTCAAACCCGGATTAGAGAGAGGGAAACAACGCTCAAAAAAAGGGTCAGAAAGATGTCAACTGACCTACGAACCTTTAATTGCTATTGGTATCTCTCACAGGGACCCAAAGAAGAAGAAAAGCCTGCCTCGAAGGTAGTAATAATATTATAAGAATCAGTCCTCGCGAGACTAAAGGATCACAGAAACTTCTTTCCATTAGGGACAGGGGGATCAATATAATTCTTAAGAACTGCGAGAAGGGGGAGAAGCTAAAAGCTCCACGACAAGCGGAGAGCGATGACTCGCAGAAACACCAACGGAGGTAAAGAGAGAGCCAGACGCTCCGCGGGAAAAAGCTCTTGGGTTCAACTTAACATCTAGAGAAGGCAAAACAAAAAAACACAGCGCGCCAACCAGAACCTCACGGAGGGGACATGAGGGGGTCGCGCGCGTGACGGGGGAGGGGTCGTGCTTCAAAGATAGCGCGATAGGGTGTGAAAGAAGTACGCCTCAACGCTCCAAAAAAAATTCAAGGGTGTCTCGCAAAGTGGGAAAAGGAGGAAACGTTTACGCGGGCACTGTTGATAGATAATCAGGCTACGGGAGAAATAACATCCTAATGGGTACTGCGCTCAAGCTGAAGCAGATAGCGGGACAGGTCTAGGGACCACGATTGAGAGAGAGCGATCTAGTCCCGATGGAAGTCTCAGGAAAGAAAGCATGGGGAGGGGGGGGAAACAAGTTGAAAAAGGAGAAGCGGCAGAAACCTTATAGGGGATGGAGCCAGGGACTAGATGGGGTGGGGGGGGTATTCATTGGACGATTAAAGTGGGGGTGGGGGGCAAAATTGCACCGCCTGGTCCGCATTGCCACAAAAAGGAAAAAAAGGGGTGGTGAATTGATCAGTGTGGGCCGAAAGAGCAGGCACTGGACTTTTTCGACGGGTGCGTCAAGATAAAAGTCTGTTTAAAAAGAAAGAGAAAGGAGGTGGGCCTACTACCATGGGTGGCAGCGGAAGGGGCCGCAAATGTGGATGGGCGAAAGGGGCGTTGGGGGTGGGGGGGGCGGGAGGGGGACAGGGGGCGGATGGGGGAGGGGACCGGGCCACAGAAACGCTGCAGCCGTAAGGTTAAAAAAAATCAATGCACCCAAGAGAAGCGTTCTGGGTAAGAAACGGACGTGTAGAACGATCGGGAATATAGAGTTTCTACATACCTCCTCCCACCATGCAAAAAAGGTTAACCAGACGCGAGTAGAACTTCTTGCGCCCAGCAAGCTCCTAGTAACGCAGTTCTCCTGGCCAGAGTATTCATGAGTAGGAAGAGCAATACGGGGCGACCGGAACTTGGCCAGAAATATCGACGGGAACGGTCTAACTGCTGACCAATGAGCCCAAAAAGGGGACGCGAAACGGAAAATAGCTGTTGCACATCAAAGAGGAACCGCTTTCGGGGTCAACAGCTCTAGGGGCGCGGGTCAAGGAGCGTTCAGGTAGCAGCTTGGTCTGTCGGGCTTAATCCTCAATTCCAAACGGAGGAAGGAATCCTCAAACCACACCGGGTAAAATGCTCCGCACATAGGTCATCGCTCTCCTTTGAAGGGGAATGAATTTCGCCGGGTCGCTATAGAAAAAAAAGGGGGGGGCGTTCAGAAACGGGGCTGGCCAACCCACGATCAAAGGGCGAGCGGAGATGAAGCTTCGACGTGAACCGAGAACGCACCTCAGACTATGTGGGTTGCTATCGGGACAGAAGAAATCTTCTGGGGAATGCTTCCTGTCAGCCTGTTGCACACTGGCAACAGGGTGGGAAGGGACCTTGGAATAATGCGCACGCGCAAGCATAAAAAGAGACGTCCTTGTGAAATAGGGGACGGGGAGGGATTGGCACATTGTCGATTCGGTCGGGAGACTATTCCATCTGGGGCAATCGACAGGGGGAAAAGGGGGGGGAAGACTGCCAAAATAGTTATTCTTTTCGAAGAAGGGTACGCCGGCCGACGTACTGACGCTTCTAGGTCCCTTTTGAAGTCGTCCCCACAGGTTCCCGGCAATGAAAAAATCGCCACGAGTCGGAAAAAAGAGGAGAAAAGGAAGGGGACGACAGAGCATCAGATATATCTTGCATTGAGGAGTTATGCTGGGGGGTTTCCTCTTTTATGATGGGACAGGAAACAGGAGCCCTCAGTGGGCCGGACCCCCCCCTAAGGACCGATAAGGTTCGGAAAGAAAAGAACTTAAAGGGTCGGAATGGGCCAGAGCTGTCTGTACATCAGCGGATGGGGTGGTAGACTCGCGAGGAGAAAAACACTAGAGAGATCAAAAAACACGGGGAGGGGGGGGAAGTTAAAATATAAAAGAGGGAAGGGTTGGATATACCCTCAGGAGAACAATCAGTAGAGGGTAAAAAACTTGCATAACGAAACCGAAGAAAAGACTGAAAGGGGGGGGCACCTCGAAATAGATCGGGGAAAAAATGACCAAGATTGTAGACGTTCGCCGGGCCTAAAAAAATAAAACACTCTGTCACAAAGCAATAACTACTCCAATGGGGGTCTACGGGGAGAATCACCTGAGTGGTAACGAACTCAGGGGAAGGGCAAGACGGACTCTAAGCCGGGGAGAGGATTTGCTCGAGCCTTACAACTTGCGGATCGAACACGAGGAAAACCCCTCGCTGTCCGGAGAGAATTCCTTATAGAACAGGACTCCGTCCTCTTGTTGGCAGGGGCGCTACTAAAATGTGTACGGCAACCACTCGAAGAGTACGATAAGACTAGAGAGAAAGGTCCCCGGCAAAAATCAAAAAAAAACCCGTCGAAAAAAGCGGACTATGGGGTGCTTTGCTGGGGACAATTAAGCGCTGTGGAGTTACTACATGGGGGAGGAACATGTTGCATCTGTTGCCTCAGCGGTGGGGACGAAAGATGGCGCAGCAGGAGTGATGAAAGAAGAAAACCAGGACTCTTAATCTCTGGGGGGGAGGTGCCGTTCAAGGGAGAAATATCATCCAGACAAGACGTCAGGGGAGTGAGCATAGCGACGAAAAGTAAGTCGGTTGAGTCGTAAAAAAGTGGCGCCAAGGGAGGCGCACGGGATGCACGCCACCGGGCGGAAATCGGGAAACTGTCCCCTCAGCCATCGGGTCTTTGGACTTCCTTGCCTTTCAAAGAGGTCTTCACGACTCGCCGGTGGGGGGTCGAAAGCAAACCCTGAGGGTCTCGAAACCCCCTCAAAAAATTTACCGACACAGATCTGTGTAAACATCTAAGAAGTCTTCTTTGTCGTGGGGTATAACATAGGAGCATTGGTTCCTTTAATCAATGCAAGGGTGTCTCGTGTGAAATGGTCGTTCCCACCGAGAATGTCGAGATACAAGACCGCATCTCTCGGCTTGATTATGAACGATATCCTGATTTACCCAGTTCTATCGTCCTGAAGGTGACTGTTGGATAATAGAAGTCGTGCCTCTCAAACGAAGTGGGTGGTTGAGTGGCAAATGGCTTAACAGGCGTCGATTAGAAGGTCCTATCTTTTTTCCTACCGTGAGTGTTCACCGGCGAAGCAGCAATCAAAATCCTGGAACACTTATTTTACTTTTACGAGAAGGTGGTAACTTGGACGGGATCCCAGGGCACTGGGCTTCACAACAGTAATGAGTGACATGGAACCAAATGCATGGCTTTTTCAAAAGGATTGCGGTGAGAAAACCGCCCAGGTAAGGGGCCCCTAAGTCAGACGGCCCTTTAAGATGAAAAACAAACCAGCAGTACAAAACGAAAGTAGGACGGCTGCGGCAAAAAACCCGCACAGCGGTCGGGGCACCCATTTGGCGGGGGAAACAACGGCGGCGAATGCGGGGCACGGGGGGGGCCACAAAAACCTCGCCATCTACCACACAAACCCCGAAAATCTATAAGTCCCCACGAAATCACGAGACAACACTTGGGGAAAAGAACGTGTCTGGCAGTCACGAAGAACGGTGTAACCAGAATTAGGATGTCCTCGGGGGCTGTTGGGCAGCGCGAAATCGTATGGAACCGCGATCCTAAGGAAATGGAAGAATGACTCCTCAATGCGTGCGAGCGAAGAAAGAGGCGGGAGGTAATAATCCCTGATTCTGGGGAAACAGCAAAAAGAGTCCAAATTCTCCAGTGAGCAACGAATAAGGAAAAATAGTTTCTGATGGGGCTGAAATGACGATGAACAAAAACTAAAGCCTATCGACGACTATATGAAGCGAAGACTCACAAGCTGAACGGAGCTACGACTACCAACCAGCCATCTTCTTGCGGGAAGATGTCGCGAACAAAACACACGAGGGGAGGGGGAGGAAGTCGAAAGGGTAATGAACAAAAATACGAAAATCGGAAGGAGTACGGATCAACCACAACAACGAGGGGAGGAAAAAAAGGATAGGCTGACTTCAGATGAGAGGGAGTTCAAATAAACATAAGCTCAAGAGCCAAGGAACGACAAGAAGCCAAGGCATAAGATAGAATGGAACTTCGTTGGACGGCGAAGAGCCGAGGTCGCTTGAAAAAGAATCGGACAAGGATACGGATAGGTTGGGAAAAAAAATCGCGCTCACCAATCCACAATAAACCTGAAACGGGGGCCGTAGGGCCAGTGTTGAGCACTGTGAGGACAAGCGCAGGCGAATGTCATAGATCGAAGAAAGGCTCTTGACGACAAACTGTGTCGGAGGAGCGCAGAAGGAGAGTAGTATCATGGTTAAAGACTCTAGGCAAAGCGCGGATGCTTTCGTCTCGCCAAACGAACAAGAGAAAAGGTTCGGGAAAAGAACGGGGGAGAAAGAGAAGAAGAAGATTTACGCCGTGACAGGGGTGGACACGTTTGGGGGGGGGGTTATGCATGGGGAACAAACAGGCCAGGGTGGTGGGTGTTCATTGAACGTCCGCCTATCAAACACACACCGGTGCCGGGGTTCTTATCGGTTGGAAGGGCACTCGGACCGACTTGGTACGGCGTTTTTAAGGGCAAATCAATTAATGCTGTGAAGGTAATCCGGATAAAGGATTCCATCGAAAGTGGGTGCACGGTCGGTTGAGACAAGCCCGCAGGCTACGTCTTCGCACAAACGTCAACCGGAAGAAACTAAAGCCCGCAATAACGTTGGACCTTACAAGCAGACTTGAAATGCAAGAGGGTGAAGCGGAGGGGTCGGGGGGGCTGCAAAGGAAAATGAACGAATCAGCGGTAGGATAGAGGACTACCCAGGGAAATCCCACTTCGCGCGAACGACAAAAGGAAGGACGAACAAACCTGCCTGTCTCTTAATATAGGAAAATTTAACATCCCCTCGAGTCGGCGGGTAGGATACGGAAGAACCGCGAGCAGCAACCTGCTTGGAAACTGAGAGCGAAAAGAGGAGACACCCAACCACCAAGTAGACAAGCGCGTAACCTAATAACTTCAAAGCGAGTGATACAGACGTAAAAAACCTGCTTATAAATGTTTGGGGAAAAAAAAAACCAGAGCAGGTCCTGAAAACGTCAAAAATCAAGAGGGGTATCAGCTCTAGGACTCAAGCCGCTCCATACTCGCGATTCAAGGGGGAAAAAAATCGACGTTGAGTTCCAGTGAGACGGTCGCACAGAGGCCTCCTCGACGTGTCAGGAATCTTTCGCCGGCCGGGTCCGGGGAGCGGGCAAACACAGCACCTTTGCGGGAGGACAAAGGATCTGTCGAGCGGCACCCAGCAAAGGGAGATATAGGGAAAGCCCAGCCCTCGAAACGACAAAGCCGACTGAGTTGGTGAGAAAAAAATGAAACAAAAAAGAAAACGTGATGAGGGCGGGGCCGGACGTGACACCAATAACCGCGCAACGTACGGAGGTAAAGGAAGTAACGAAGAGCAAACGACAAGGAAGCCACGAGAAGGCAATTATCGAAACGGGTTTGTCAGGAGGTTGATGTGGTCAATCTCGTCGGGATAAATGCGACTTTTGGGGGGGGCGACGCTCGAAATCGTAGGCGACGACGTACATAGTGATTTCTCGAAGGGAAAATCGCCGACGGTAAACAAAAAGAGTTAACGTGTTCTCGCCAGGGTGCGCACGTAGAGAGAAGAAAAAGGCCGGCACCAGCAAAGTCTGAAAAAAAGTCTGACGAAAACAGTGATATTCTCATGGCGAAGGGAAAAAAAAAAAAGCGGTTTGCGTGTCTGTTTAAAAAAAAATCTTGTAGTGAAAGGGGGTGAACTTAGACAGAAAAGTAAACTTCGTGGTCAGGTCATCTGAACCAGAGAGTGCGATGAAACTTGCAGCAAGGTCCTAAAACGTGGGCAGGTATGTGCCGTCGAAGACTGCAAAAATGGGTCCTGGGTGCACCCGAGGATTATATAACAACACAAAAGCGAGACAAACCAACTGCGAGGAGGAAAAGAAGCTCTGTGTATGAAGAATCTCCGCCGGAGAAAATCCTCGATGGGGGAAGGGCAGCAGAAAAAGTCCGGAACAAGGAAATCTGCAAGGGGACGAGGGGGGGAAAAAAGGAGAGGTCCGTGTCAGGCCCAGGGGAACAGAAGTGCTAGATGATCCGTGGAAATCAGAACCAGAGGATCAAGCACATAACAACTAGGGGCAAAACTTTCGAGGGGGGCGAATTATCTTCTGGAGCATGGTCAATCCTTATAGTGAAAGCGCTGAAATAGAAGGACTCCCTAGAGGTCGCGGACTTTGAAGGCAATGGGGAGACTAAGAATGCAAAAGCGACACTATCGGTACAGGGTCGAGGAGTCCTGAAATCATCCCGAAAGGTGCGAGGGGCCGACTACAATTAATATCTCCCCGCTGAGGAGGCGGTAATAGATCGACGAAGACATACAGGCACGGAAAAGGGCCAACGCCTCTAGCAACCTTATTCTCGTCAACTCGGCGGGTCGTGATTCATTAGAGGAAGGTAATAGAATAGAATGTGTCCTCGGTTCCGACGCAGTTAGGTACAATCATAACGCAGCAGTGAAGTCTTAAAAGTGAATAACCCGCACAATCTTAAACCTGCGGCGGTGGGGAGGGAATCTCTTTACTAAAGGAAGCCATCCCGCGATCATGCGGCGGACAGACGGTCAAAGAGTTAAATCTATAAAAAGGGGGCTGGCTGGGCCTGAAAGAGAAATTAAAACCTTCTAACAATGGTCAGACACTTAAGAGCCCAGGAAAAGACTTTTGAGAAGTAGTTCCTGAGACACAAGATTCGTCCAGGCCGCCGGAGTTTTAACTCCACCTGAAGTAGGCTCTCAAGAATCCGGAAGAAGCGGAGTATAGGGGGGGGACCCAACAATGCCATGACTGCCGTTGAAAACTGATCTGACCGCTGGATGTTTCGTCTAGTGAGACCATTCGTGACGGTCGATGCCGGCCTTCCTCTGGGAGATTGTCGGTTCCGAAGGGAATGGGGGCCGTAAAAGAGAAGTCTAGAAAAGTCACTTCGTTTCTCTTGGGGCTTGTTTGGGACATTGGGCTCTACAGACAGGACAGTCGTTTAAGCCATTTATATCATGACCTTGCCTTAAGTGTAGCGAAGTCTTTCTAGGGGATCTGCCGATGGGTGTGAGGAAAGAGCGGCCCAGCGGGCCCTAAGAGCTAAAAACGCACGGTCCCGGGACGCGTCCCGTTCGAAGCAGAACTGAAAGGAGGATGCCGGCGATTGACGGTTAAAAAAAATTAAAAAAGGTGACACGGTCGGGCAAACCCGTTGATTAGGCGAACGTGGGCAGAAGCCCCCAAGTCTGGGCGGGTCCTTTGGTCAAGAACATCCGTTACACCAACAGGGGACATGCCACAGTAAGGCTATAGGCGATTAGCAAAGCTGTAATATTTCAAAAACCAAAACTGGCACGGTAACAGAACGATACTTACCCTTACTTTTGGGGCCGGGGATTTCTTCAACAAAGATCAAAGGAAAATCTCTTTCATACAATTGTGGCGGGTGGCGCAAAATGCTAGCGGCTGACTTCGGGGCATGTGGGGCGAAAACAAAAGGGTCCCTTCACATTCACGACCCAACCCCGGAAAGAAGAAGGGAACAACGCGAAAGACGCAGAATTGTGGGAAGGCCTGGTGGTTAAATCGTCTCGACACCAAAGGGGCGGTAGTTTTCAACCCGCACATATAGGGGGAAAGGGGATGTGTCGTTGGGGCAGCGAGAAAGTCGATCATCAGAGGATTTCAAGAAGAGGAACGGATAACTGATCTAAAGGAAAAAACAGAAACGGAGTCGGAGACATCTCCTGAGTCCGATCTGGCCGGCAAGAGATCTCCAGACGTCATCAAAGGCACCCGGAAGGGAACCGTAATGGGGCTGTTGGGTAGGCAGGGCTCAAAGAGGTGCAAAAAAAAAAACTCTCCGAGCACCGAAAAACCGAATGTAACCGAGTCGCTCTGCTAGAGAACACAAGGCTCAACACACCACGAAACTTCTATTCTTGAATCCGGGGAGAACGACGTTGGAGGGGGCTGCTTCCTAGAGCTTGGAAAAAATACCTAATATACCGACTAGGGGTAGTCAGAGCTCTAGGGGAAAACACAAAAAGGAGGGGGGAAGAAAAGAATGAGGCTGACGACTTAAGCTGAGATCTCTGTATCTCACGCCTAGTAGAAAAGGAAAAACTAAAGACGCAGGCCAGAATAATGACCTCGACGGGAGTTTACGGGGTGAAAGAGAGGCGGCCGGGCACACAAACAAAAATCTTCAGATAAAAAAAACGCATATCAGGGAGGAAATGTGGGTGTCACGAGGGACGAGACCATCAATCAAACAACACCTTCACGCTGTGACCTGAGTTTCGGGATGCAGGAGATGTCAAAGAAAAAGAAGTTTCATAGATAAAGAAATTAATCATCAATACTACTCGGGGCTTCTAAGGAGAAAAATGATCAACGCGGTCAGTCTTCATTACCTGGACGAGCGCGGGACGTCTAAGAGCTAAGGGGAAAAAGCCAAAGGACAAACAATGTGCGGAAAAAACGAAGAGAAACAATACCGAAGTGCTGTTCGGATACTAAACGATAGGTTGTCCTTTGTTTGTTTTAATGACATTGCCTTGTGGGTGTGGACACAACCGTGCAAAAACGCACAGTCCGCAGGTGCTCAAACACACAAGGTGCGAGGGTGAAAGGGAATCGGGTGGGACAGCGAGGGGAAAAAAAACTTTCCGGTGATGGTTGAACGGGGGCAAGCGGAAGGATGGGTCTAGAGGCCCGAGCAATTAGTGGGCCATCGGACTGGGGGTGAAAGTAGTTGAAAAGTCCCGGCCATGGGGCGACAGAGGGAAAGCCTACGCAAAAAGGACCCAAGAACGGCAGACGTCGCTTTTTGGACTGGTTAGAAGACAGGCATACATTCTCCGTCGAAAAAAATCTTAGGGACTGGACGTGAAGAGAAATGACTGAATATATTAGTTCTTGGATAAGCCTGACCCAACTTCGACTTCTAAATCAATCCTTCTTAAAAAAAAAATTCCCGGAACCTTTCGGCAAACTTTTACTCATTCGGAAAAAAATTCTTTCGAAAGAAATCCACACGCAGCGAAGAAGCAACGTTCTTTGACATCAGGAGCTGCTTGAGGCGACAGGGGGCCACGATCTCCCAAGAACGTAAAGCAAGATGTCCAAGCCTGGAAAAAAAGGGGGGGGGGCCACCAAGGTTTCAGCGGATAATAAAAAATCGGTCAAGGTGAAGATTCTTCGGACTGGCTCAGGACCGCGTTTCGAAACGGCAAGCAGGGAACGAAAACTCCGGAGGGCCGGATGAAAGAAAGCTCAAACCCCGTGAGCGACGGGAAAGATTTCGACGTATGAAAGCATCGCGCGCCAGCACCGGTCTACACCACTACTGAGAGCGTCAAGGGGGAAGGATGATCGTTAGAAGGCCCGATACGCAAAACCGCAGAGTAAGAGAAGGGGGGGGGTTGTATCGACCAGGGCATAAAAAATCTTTGTAAGGCGGGCCGAACAGGTGAGGGGACCAATTACAACCGTGAATTAATGAGGAAAAAACAGAAGAGACCTGTAGAAACTCTAACCGCTAAAGAGGTACTTGTTCTCGACGTTGGTCTGGAGGTTTGAATGAGGTCGATCGCGTAAATATAATGGGGGGGGTACATATGACCGCGATGGGAAGAGGAGCAGGAATGAGTCGGCAAACGCCGGCAACAGTAATTAGGTTATGGTCTAATCTCATCAAAAAGAACCCATCCTGGTGAAAAAGTGGCGCGGACGACATGTTGGGGACCTTAAAGTCGCGAAGAAGACGCTCAATACTGATGGCAGCATCTTGGAAAACTACCAGTGAGAACGGGCAGCAAGGATGTGTATTCCAAAAGGTAACAGGAGGAACTTTTTCAGGGGGATTCTCCTTGTATTTATGGTGAGGGGAACCGTGAGGCCTTCTTTTCATGGAGGACAGATGAAAATAATCTGCGTAGGACCTGGGCATAGCCTGAGCAGGACTTGAAAAATGCGACGAAAACAAAAATCTAGGTGGGTGTGAGAACTAGGATGGATAAGCCATACACAG
>Ga0179593_1390431_pt1 | contig 12352 bp, 22 predicted proteins | sample CZODoug2_1_08_16_FD_185931 | JGI IMG/M metagenome (GOLD analysis project Ga0179593, IMG submission 185931) | Vadose zone soil fungal communities from Angelo Coast Range Reserve, California, USA - CZODoug2_1_08_16fungal (PacBio error correction) | ecosystem: Environmental > Terrestrial > Soil >...
TTTGGACGACAATTGATGGTAGACATGACGGGAAGGGAAACCGAAAGGACAGGATTGAAAGAAATGTGCAAAGGAAAAAGACGCGGAGCGGAGCTTATGGGACCCCGTGAGCTCAAATCAATCACAGGGTTAGGGACCGCGTACACCACGCAGTCAGCAATGCGTTGAGGGGAAAGCCATGGTGAGACTTTGAAGCAATTGCGAAAAAAGGGAACCGGGCGGGGTGCATAATGGGAGGGATCCTATATGTTTTCAAAATAGGGAGAACTAAACTAAAACTCGTCCAACGTCTAAAGAGGGGAAAACTCAGATTGTCAGAAGGAGGCCGTCTGGGAACGTGAGACAGCTGACGAGTTAACAAACGACATCGGCTAAAGCACAACAAAGAGTAAACAGAAAAGAAACGGAGTGGTGGGTCGGAAGTGTGAGGCATGCGAAAAAATGAACACTGAGTTAACATCAAAAAAATAGTAAAAAAATAAACGATGGGAAAAGGAAAAGGAGAGTGCACTAAAAGAAAAAGGGGGTAACACTGCTGATGAAAAAGGGGACCACTTTTGGACAGACGAGACGGAGTGAAAAATAGGGCAGTGGGTGAAACCCGAGCTCACAGTCGACAATCACGTCTGGGGGAAGACGTCAGGGAGAAAGGAGCGCGGGAAGGGAAAAGGACAGCGGGTCGTAAATAAATGATGGGCTAGGTTCGGAAAAAGAAAGCAGGATAAAAAAAAAAGGAGGGGTGTGAGGCAGGTCATTCTGCTAAGGCGCGATTACCGTTCAAAAGACATGAGAAGAGGGATAATGTATATGAGCATGCGGCGGCCAAAAAGCGGATCCCGACAAAAAAAGATGCACTGTCGAACGTAGGGCGGTAGAGGTGAAAGAGGGCAGTTACCCGTCTAATGTATCGTCGTTGCAAAAAACGCAAGCCCCAGAAGGCACACTGGTGGAGAAGGGAAGGAAGACATGGAACCGACTAGGCGTCAGGTGCTGAGGCTAAGGTGCATAAGCGGAAATAAACTTCACACCTGACGCATAGAAACCTGCCCTGACAAAAAATTGGGCTGGGAAGATACCCCCTCGCGTCGAAAAACCGGACGTATTCGGGACGGTTGGTAAGATCGAAAAAGCAGTGGAAGAGACACCGGTCCGAGGGACGGGTCGCGGTGCAGCAGGGAAGGCTGGAGAAAAGTTGTGAGGGTAACGAAAGAGAAATGAGGGAAGGCAACGCTGCGCCAAAAAAAAAAAACGAAAAAGGAACAGAACCAACAGGTCACAGTGCCGTCAAGGAAAACCAGAGGGACGAAAGAAAAAAAAGCAGGGTAAGTGGAGAATGAGGAGACGGTCGCTGGGGGAAAGCATGTGGGGGGTGAAAGGGGGGAATATGAGTCGACTTGAAAGTGACGGGGACCGGAAACGGTGGGGGGGGGGGAAACGTAAGCGCGTCTGAACAGGGGACGGACATAACGGCGGTATGAGCCCAATCGACTTGACTGGGGACGCGGACGCAACAAAAAACTGCGTGCGGAGAAACAGGCGAAGGAAGTCGGAGGGGTCACAGGAAAAAGATATCGTCTCTAATGCACCGGGGGCAGGAAGTCAAGAGCGAGGGAATTCAGCCAACGTCGGAGCAAAAAAAGGTTAACGGGGAAGGACGGCCAGATCAGTAAAAAATCAGAGGAGAACGATCAGTATGCCTCTGGGGGGAGCGCTCCGTGTCGGAGAATTGGTGGAATTAAAAGAAACCAGCTCGGATCAGCGGGATCTCACAGCGGGAGGAGAAGGCGATGAAAGGTGGGTGCACTAAAGAATAAACTACAGTGGGTTATGGAAAAAACGAACCTTACAAAAAAACGTAAGAGTTGATTGCAGAGTGAGGGGGGGGGCGAAGAATGCTGGAGAGGGAACCGGTAAAGAGGGAAGACGGCGGCATACAAAAAAAAAACTTAGGACACGGTGGAAGAAGGGGGTCGTCTATGGGGGCGCAGAGGAATTCTGACAGGCATGGCAGAAAAGAGCTCAAAAGGGGGGGGCAAGCAAAGTCAACATAACAACACCGCGAGGAAAAAAATAAGTAGTGGGACGATAGGAAGGAGGGGCATCGAAGTGTTAGAAAAAAGAAAAGAACGAAGAAAAAGGAAAAAGCGGCGAACAAAAAACATAGAAATAAAAAAAGGGAAGGGCGGCACTACAATTAAACGCCTGAGCGGGGGGGGGGAAAAAGGGCACGAGGCACGAAAACAGCGTCTCGATCACTGACTATGCGAAACGGTGGAGGATGAAAAGAATAAGCTCAAGGGGGGCCCCCGACGAACGGGGGAGGGGAACAAAAACGGAGAAGGGATAAGCTGGTTGGAAAAAAGGAGGTAGCACTAGGTGGGAGAGTTTTTGATAAATAGAAGGCAGCGTAGGAACAATTTCGTGGCCGGGATTCGGGATAAAAATACTAACGGCAGGGTCTATGCCGACCAAAAAAAAGAAATTACAGCATCAACAAGAACCGATAGGGAGCTGTTGACTCTGCTGACGGTCTCGAAAGAACTGAATACGGGGGGGGAGAGAAGGGAATACGAAAGAGACTAGCGAGAAAGCGATAAAAAAGGAAAAAACCAATGGAGGAATGCAGGGGTGTGAAAACTCTTCCATAAAATAAATGTAAGGGGAAAGAAAGACGAGAAGTCTCATATGGAAGGCGCGAAGGAATGTTGAAGGGCGGGTAAGCGGAGCGCGGAGCGGTCGTGCCTTCCTGGGAGAAGTGTAAAATAGAGGAGAGCTCGGCGGGCGGAGTCTGACCAATGGCGGGGGTCCCCAACAATGAAGTGCTGCCCGCACAGCAGCGGGGGGGAAAAAGGGAAGCTGAGCTAGACCGCGTCTAGGCCCGTGAGACAAGGAATCCACAAGAAGGAAAAGACTGTATCTTCCTTGTAGACAAGGACGAAGGCAAGCTACAAAGGGGAAGAAGAGGAACCGGGGGGAAAGGGGGGGGGGTAGCAACAAAGTCAAAAAAGAGTAAAAGGCTAAACGGCTGGAAGAAAAGAACAAACAAGCGACTTGGCTAGGGCTGGAAGTAAGGTGGGAAAAATTGGAAGTGTATCTTAAATCGGGGGAAAACAACTAATTGTGAACTCTGCGGAAAAAAAAAATTACTCGTGAAGATGAATACATTAGTAGGACCAGGAAGATTCAGACGTCAGTCCTTGATCTACCAGGGGAAGCACTGGAACAAAGATTAGCAAGCAACATGGTGCCGGGCTGGTCTCGGAGTATGCGGATAGTGACTACAGTAAAAAACGGGTGGTTGACATACAACTGGAAAAGTCATAGAAAGATCGAGGGAAAGCTCGTCACGGGTGGATGGAAGTGGGGCAGGCAGTATCTTTGGTCAAGAAAATCGAGTAGGGGGTGCACGTGGGAAAAAAAAAGAAGCTGACGAAAACAAAGTGCTGTGGGTCTATGTGCGAAAAAGAGCAGCGTAGCTTTCCTTGGGAAGTTCAGAAGGAGGCTAGGCCGGCAGTGCAGAATGGTCAAAATATCAAGGGAGAACCTAGGGGGGGGGGGAGGAGGCACGGAGACAGAAGAAATTTCTGGGAAGGAAGGTGTCGACCACTCAGGACAGAAAAAGGTGTCTCAGTAAAAAAACGAGTCAACTAGAAGCGATCGAAGCAATGCAAGAATGGGCGCGCTCAAGAGAGAAGAAATAGGGGGACAAAACAGAAAAGTAGGAAAAATGTCCCGGGAACATCACGGCAAACGGCCTGGGCACCAAGGACTTAGGAGCACCATTTGGGAGATGCCTTCCCGGGATCATACAAATACTCGGGGCTGGAGCACGTTGTAAGAAGCGTTGTAAAGGAGGGGGCAGTGTCGCTACTAAAAATTCGCAGGGGCGGGACGGTTTGTAAGGACCGACTGTAGTTGGCAAGTGATGAAGTCAAAAGGGATCGTGTCCATAAAAAGGAGTGGGTGTAGGCGACATGAATGTCAGCTCTGTGAAGGTTATATTCAGGGTAAGGTGGATATGGGGGAAGTGCAGAGGAGAAAGATCTGCCCAGCAACAGTACCAGAACGAGGGAATCGCTGGAAGAGCAATTTAACACAGACTAAAAAAGGCGTGCATGTGGGGAGGACAAAAAAGAGGAAGTGATGTGGGACATATGATGGCAAGGAAAAAACTCACAAGGAGGTAAACTCAATCTACTCCATAAGGAAAAGCAGAGAACAAAAAGTTTGCCTGGGGGGAGAGAGTCATGTCTAGTTGGGAGTAAAAAAAACGCAAGCCGACAACCGGAGCTCCGATAGAGGGACAAGTCAGTCATTGTGGAAGCGGGGAAACTTTTTGGTGCAAGGGCAGGAAAGGGACAAAAGAGAAGGGACAGAAGGACAGCGGGACGGAGAGAAAATCGAATCTGGGACGGAAGGGAAATCTGTGTCAAAGAAACGCACCTGGAAAGTGGACCCAGGGTGTGACCAGTACAGGGGGAAAAGACAGTGGAACAACTGGCAGTCGAGCAAGGGTGCGCACAATAAAAACAAAAGAGGACTGAGGAGTTCTGTACGAGGAAAAGTCAAAAAAAGACTGTGAGGGGGAGCAATGGAAAAAAACGGACAACGGAGTCGCAAGGGAAGACAAAGCGTGCGCGAGGTGATGTGACCACTGGAAGAAAGTGCAAATAGATGCGGATACGGGGAACCAAAGTGGCAAGGAGTTAAAGAATAGGGGTGGGGGGGGAGAGGTAAGGAAAAGCTGCGTTTTCCATCAGTGGGGGGAGGGAACGATGCACGTGGAAAAAGTTGGTAACTGCAGACCCAGGAGAAAATGCAAAAGGGAGAGGGCGAGCTGCCAAGGAACGGGGAAAAAAGAAGAAACGGGAATATGGAGGCCTGGGCAAATGAACTCCGGTATGACACGCAGGAAAGATGAAAAGAAAACCAAGGATAGAAAGGCGCAACACGGGGGGGAAAAGCTCCACTTCATGTTACCGTGACATACAGAAATCTCGGGGTGTCGGCAATGTCTAGAAGGGGAGGAGGAAAGGGTGGAAGGTTCATCAAGAAGGTGGTCGGGAGTGAAAAAGATAAAAAGTGGGAGTCAGGTGTTTCGGACGGGTCAAGGGTGGAAACCAGGAAGTCTCTACGTTGAGGAGCAGCAAAGTCGGGAAAGATGGTCTAACGGAGAGAAGGCGCAGGGTGCTCCCTATGCGGGCAAAAAGACAAGGCGACATGTCAAGCGGGGCAACGATCAGAAACGGCACTGGAACGCGCAGCTGGACTTCGTCGAAACGGCAACTTGATCGTCAACTGGGGCAGTGACTGACGAACGAGGTACGACAGGTTGACCCCAGAGCCGTGGAGACCGGGTTCCCGTTGTGCGGACGAAGAGAAGGAGAATCAACACAAAAACAAATCGGAGTGGAGGGAAAAAGAAATCGCCTCACACTAAACAAAAGAAAAGACACAAACACAACTTTGAGTAAAAAAAGACGTTAACCTTACAGCTGTCACTATGAAGGGGGGCATGATAGAAACAAAATGGCTTTCACCAATGGCACAAAGCCGGATGGAGCTTTAAAGACCGTAAGGGAAAAGAGGGTTCTAGAAGCAAACCTCACAGAATAGACGAAGAAAGTGAAAGAAGTAGTAAGGTAAAACCCCTGCAATGTGGCAAAAGGGACCGAAAGCTAAGAAAATGCGAAAAACAAAAAAAGGGGGGAGGGCAGGGGCTTCAAAACGAAAAAAATCGAGAAGTCTGCGCCAAGATAAAATCCTGTCTCGCCAGCATGGAAAAACGAGCAAGGAAACAAAGCGCGAGAGATCCCTTGCTGCCTAGAAACGTTCCGAAAAAAAAAAAAATTCAAGCTCGGCTATCTCGAAATCTAGATCAATACCCCGCATCAAATGACGTCTAGGTCCGAAAACGTGCCGAAAAGAATGCAAAAAGGCGTACGACCAGAGAATTGGGGAAGCAGTTGGCCAACGGCTTACGGGAAAAGGGGACTCAAGCACACGCACAAGAAGGCTAATCTACAGGGGACGCCATACGAAGTGTGAGAAAGCGTCAGGGAAGAAAAGAAAATCAACGCGGTAGGGGAGAACGGTTTGACTCAAGTAGTGAGACCCTGTTGGGACGGGGGTAGGAAACCAAGCGGAGCCTGTGCCGGGGAAGAGGAAGGGAAACCAGCAGGGGGGAGAAAGCTGGGGAGGGAGTCCTCGGAGGGGGGGGGGGATGCGCGGCTCATCGCAGTTGAGAGGAAGAGACATAGGGGACAGTTGACTGGGCCCGAGGAACATAAGGAACATCGCATAAGATGAAAACAGAAGAAAAAGAGTGGTGGGGAGCGAATTAGATTGGGGTCCAGCGTGAGTTCCCGAGAACAAGGGATGAGAAAGGGACCGTGGAAAACAGAACTCTGATGAATCAAAATTCAAAAAGAAGAAAGCACTCATTGTTTTCAAATGAACATCTCAAGGCGAGGGAACTACGCCTTGTGGGCGTGAAGCTGATTTGGGATAAGGAGATGCATAGGCATAAAGGGGGGTACTAAAGAAGAATCACGCTGCGAGACTAAAAAAACGTCAAAAATCGGGGCTGGAACCATACAGAGAAAAAGAGTCATGCTGGCATCCAGCGTTGGGGGAACAAGAACAAAAGTGCAAAAGGAAAAGTAGGGAGGGAACCAGGGAAAGCTGGTGAACAGGAAAGTCGACAAAATCTCCACCTCTGGTCTTTGAGGACCACAAGAAGGGACGTCGTGGGTGGATGAGGGTAAAAAGAGGGGCGGGGGTCAGGGACACGAGAGGGTGCTAGTGAGGGAGACAAGAGAGCAGAGGACGGGAGATAAAAATGTAAGAAAAGCTAGGGATGATTCTAAGAGCCCGACCAATGGAACTCCGCTGTCCCCGATAAAAAAGTCTATGGAAACAAAAGATGGAAACGTCCGGCACGACAACTCCAAAGGCAAAGGGGGTAAAGTCCGAAGTGAGAGGTCCCAATAAGAGCAATCAAAAAGTACGGTCTTGTTAACTGTGGCGAAGCGCGGGTCATACCATAGACACCGCCCAGGTCAAGTAGAGGGAAAATAAAGGAAAACAGGAACAAATGAAAATAAGAGGGGGTCGGGAAGGAAGGAATCTTGTGGGTCACTACGCTCAATTACAAGTTCATGTCCCGTGGACAGGGGCACCACACCAGTGTAGGAAGGCGAGTCAGCGCGCGGAGAACGAGAGGAAGCGAAACAGGGGGGGGTTCTGTGAAACAGAAGGAGGGGGTAGGAGAGTGACTTTCGCAGAAAGGTTAAACCAAATGACGCACAGAAAGGCCTGAGGTGATGTTGCATGCTCAAGAGGGATGGGTCCGTCGACCGCGCTGGTAAAAAAAATGGAGGCAAGTGAGCGGGAGCTAAAGAAGGGGTCGATCGGGCCAATGCAGGACCCCTCAGTCACAGGGGTTCAGCATGAGGAGGGGCCAATCAGAGGCAAAGGGAGAACTAAAAAAAGACGACGGGTAAGAAAGAACAGGAGAAACTAAAGCAAAAGATATCTGTAAAGCAAAGTGCGACATCCATCAAAGAAAGAGGGGGGAAAGCAGACGGCCTGAAGGCAGTTGAAGGAGTCATATGGGGTGAGTGACCTAGCAGGGTGCATGGGAAAACAACATGGGAAGAGCGTATGAACGTAAGAACATGTACTTGAAAAGCTCTAGCAGACGGGGGGGGCAAGAAGCTTGGAAATATGTAGTCGGGGAATGCAGCCTGATGGGACATCGGTCTTTCATCGTACCGGCCAGAGCGGAGAATACGGGACGTACAAAGAGATATTCCTTATAGACAACACGGGACACGGAAACGGCCTACAAAACAGAAGAGTCCACAACGTTCTGCAAAGCAACAGAGTGAATAGGGCAGGGGGACAATCATGAAAGCAAGGGAAGAAGCATCGGGGAAAAAGAAATGTGAAAAGAAACAAGGAAGCAAAAAAAGATAAACCACGGAAAAAAAAACACGGGGGGAAGAATGCTCCACCGCAGAAAAGACCAATTAAAGGGGTGAATGACGCAAACTCTCAAGAGCCCAGGGGAGTCCCAGGAATGGGGACTTGTCATAAAGAAAAAAATCGTAGCGACGATAGGTGGAAAGACCTCAAGAACGCGCTGAAGAGATAGTCCAAAAAAAAAACAATATGCATCAGGTGAAAAAAATGGTAGTTAGGAAACCCTCAGGGAAGTCAGCAAACAGGGGTGCAGTTAAAAAAGAGAAAGCGGTGCTATTAAGCAACTTCAAAAATTGGGGGGGGACAGGAGGAAAAAGCAACACAGAAACCACAGGGGGGCTACGGTGGGCGGGAGAGACTCGGAAAAAAAAGCGGTGACCAAATCCGGATCGGAACCCACAACACAGGGGGTCGTACCATCTCGCAACAAAAAAAAGCAGGGTGGGAAGGCGGTGTGGGTTGCAGAGCGGGGGAGACGTGCACACACAGCAGACTGTCGAGAAGCAAAACAAGCGACAAGGCCAGATAGGCAGGTGCGGCTCGCGTAAAGGGTGAAAAATGGTGATTCACGACAAACACACAATTACACGCGGGGATGAAGTGGTCAACGGGATGGCAACGAGTCCAAATCTCAAGGTTGAGAAGGAAGCAATGACCGATGCATCAAGACAGTAAGATCACCATGCGGAGGATCGCACTGAACAATAATAAACAAGGAAAACAAGGACCGAAAGATCTGTGGGGGGTAGAGAAAAAAAAACTCAAAAACATACAAGACAGATTGTAGCATGGAGAAAAGGGGGGGGATATAGCTTGAGGGGGTCCGAGGGGAGGACGGTGCGCTCCAGGTCTTTATGTGTCAGCCGTCAGGTGCTCTGGAGCCTTCTGAGTGGGAATAAGGGCGAGAAATGAGGGACAAAACAGAGGACAATCATCTAGAAAGAGGGGCCGGCTGAATGGGCGAGAAAGGGAAAGCTACGAAGGCAGGAGACGTCTTAGGCGCAAGATGGGAAAAGTCACTATGCAGAAAAAATGCAAAAAGCCACTAAAGAGACCAAAAGGGGGAAGGCGGCGAAGGAAAAAAAGAACAGAGACAACAAGCAGAAAAAAAACACCACAGCTGAAAAGAAAACACTAAGACATCTCACTGCACAAAAGGAACGGTGAATACCAATAAAGAGAAAATCGGGAGATTGACCAAAGAATTGACGGGACACAGCCAAGACAGCCATACAGGGCAAAAGGTCAGGTTCACCCACCGGGGAAAGGTGTAAGGGAAGAGAGAGGGAAGTATAGAAAAGAAGGGGAGGGAAAAGGGAAGGCGAAAAAGAGTCTTCAAAATGGGGGTGACTAGTGAGACTGGGGGTGGGGCACAAGCCAAGAGATGAAGACACTCAAAGCTGCGGAAAAAACTGAGCCCACAAGAGAGAGGACCGCAGGGGGAGGCTTTGAACGTTTTGCCCCAAGGGTACGTTGCCAAATGTACTATAAGGTGGAACAGGCTGAAATTCGTCATTCACCGGGCACAGAAAAACAGCGAAAGCCTACCATCAAAAGGAGGTGCTGAAATTACTTCAATGAGGGCCAGGCCAGAGGACATCACGATGACAAAGTAAAGTACGAGACATGGCAAACAGGTAATAGGAAGGAACGGAAGGGTAAAGAAGGGAAAAAGAAGGAAACTGGCACAGGCGTACAATGATAAATGGCACCTAAAGAAGACCAATAAAAAAAATGTGAATTCCATGCATGTATAGGGGGTGAACTGACACTCAAACCAAGAGTACGATCGTGGGACAGCGGTCAAGGTGGGGAACCTCCGGTGAGCATTAAATGAACAAACCGGGAAAGTGCGAGGGGGAAAAAAAAAAATCAGAATCTGCGCTGAAATCCAGAAGAGGCCGTAGGGTTACTGGAAACCACAGACAAAGGGGGCCGCCGTGATCAACACCAAGTACGGGGGGAAGAGTGGCCGATATTATGAACAAAAAAAGGCAAATTAAAAAAAGTAGGGGAAGACGGGGGGCAAGCCCAGGGAAACTGTCAGTGCTGAAAAAAAAAATCTGGAATAGAACACAGCGACAACTGGGGAATAGAGGAAAAGGGGGAAGAGAAAAAAGAAGAACAAAAGAGAACGGGACGTAAAAGACGGAACGGACATGCAAGAACGTAGGTACGCAACAGGGAACTTAAAAAGCACACACACAACTAAGATAAAATAGGGAACCGCGTGAAGGGAAGACATCTAACAAAGAGGGGTTGCAAAAAGTACGATCGGGTCCAAATGTGACAGCAAAGAGGCGGGGAGGAAGGGGCGTTACTTGAAAAACGAAATAAAGGCGGGAGAAAAGGAAATTCAGAGAAGTAACGCAACTAGGACTTCATCCCGGAAAAAAAAGCGGGCGGTGAGGAGAGGAGGGCTACAACTAGAGCGAAAAAAAAAAAAGAAATCGAGAGGACGAGAAAAAGGTGCCAGAGACAACAGCGGGGTACAGATTACACGGGGGAAACAAAAGGAGAGAGAAGCAGTAAGTAAAAGGAAAAAAATAGGCAAAAAGCCGAGGGAAAAAAAGGCAAAAAACAAGAGGATGACAGGATGCGGGACGTGCCGGAACAGACCCTAGGAGGAGTACAACCGGGACCCCTACCCATCTCCACCGAAGGAAAACGTCAAACAAAAAAGACCTAACGGGAAAAAAAAACCGGGCCAACCACACGAGGAAAAAAATCAAAAGACGAGGGACGCTGGAAAAGCACCGGGAAGGCGGAAAAAGTCAACAACAGGAAAACAGAAGAGTCGGAAGACAATTCGTAGAAAGAGTCCAGGGAAGAAACAGGAAGAAGCACAAACGATGAAAGGGGTAACAAAGTAAACAAGATCCACAAGGGAACCATGGATGCAAGCAACCGCTAGCGGCACGAGGGAAATACGATCCGAGTGAACACTCAGAGGAGCGCGGAGGAAAGGGAAGAGAAAAGAGGGATACAGAAGTGAAATGACCACATGCCAAGCGGGTAAACCATCACAAAGGACGATGGATATCCTGGGCAGGAAAAAAAAGAAAAGGGGGAAAGACGACGGGGGAGGGAAAAGGGATTCACACATAGTGAGAAGGGGGCTGCAGCGGAGACAAAAGAACCTAGAAAAGGGAAAAGTCGAAATAAAAAAAAACATGGAGAGAGGCGGGAAGAAAGGGGGGCAAAAAAAAGACTTGTAGGTCGGGGCATTAGCCGGAGAAGTCGGCTTCTTCCAAAGCCACAGGGAAAACTAAGTACACAGCCGGGAGGAAGCCGGTCATCGGCGTCACTCAGACCGGGACACAGGGTACGGCCTACTGAAAATGAGAAGAGGAATGCAGACAGGGCACCGTAACAACATGTACGCCGACAGGATCAAAAAGCCAGGAATGGGCGACGGTAAGCGGAAACGCACAAAGTGGAGAAAGGTGCCCTTGCTAACAAGGGCAAAGGGAAAGGGGGGGAAAAAGGGATTAAAACACCGGTAGTCAGTCTTGCGAAAGGCCAGAACAGCGAGAAAACGCGAAAAGAGGGGGAAACAAAAGCTCGGGCAAAGGGTAGGGGGGGGGGAAACAAGGAGAAAGAGAACTCCATGCTGCGAGAGGGCCTTAACTAGACGCAAAACTCGTGACTCGAGCAAGGGTACGCCAAATGCAAGGAACGTGTCGTTACTACAGGTCGCTTAAAAAGGCAGAAAAGCAGAAAGTGACAAAAAACGAAACAGACAAAGGGCATCTGGAAAGGAACTGGGGCCGGTAATCAGTGGGTCAGAACGCTCAGGTAAAGGTACAGAGCGGAAAAGGTTCCGTACGGAAATGAAGTGGGCGGGGAGAGAACTAGAGGCACAACAAAGGGACAGGGGGAGGATTTAGACACATAAAAGACAATTGATTCCAGAGGGGAAAGCCCGCACGATAGTCCGAAGCATTGGCGGGGTTCGCGATGGGGATCCTTAGAGTAAGGCAACTGGAAGACCATGCTGAAGCGTAACAGAGGGAATGCGGGCTGAGAAGGGGAGTCACATCAAGGAGTACCAACATCGGGGCCGTAGGAAACTCTCTTCGGACACAGAGCCAACAGAGAAACATCTACCAGGAGGTAAACAACAAGAAAAGAAAAAGTTCAGGCGGGGCACCAAAAAGCTGGGTCAAGAAAAAAGCTATTGAACAGCGACGGGAGAAGAACGTTCAGTCATGGGATGTTTTTTCGGTAAACTATACAAGATACAATCAAGACTAATGGGGCGAACGAAAAAGGAGAAGAATAGTGAGAAGAAAAGGCAAAATTTCAGTATGTGGTGGCAAAGAGACCTACAAAGAGGGGTGGGGATCGGCAAGCCGGTACAAGG
>Ga0179593_1394143_pt1 | contig 12352 bp, 10 predicted proteins | sample CZODoug2_1_08_16_FD_185931 | JGI IMG/M metagenome (GOLD analysis project Ga0179593, IMG submission 185931) | Vadose zone soil fungal communities from Angelo Coast Range Reserve, California, USA - CZODoug2_1_08_16fungal (PacBio error correction) | ecosystem: Environmental > Terrestrial > Soil >...
GAAGGGCAAAGGTAATCCTCGTTGCAAATTCGGAAAGGAAAGGGTTACGTCGTTGCCGCGTCAGGCACTCCGGGGGGGGACATTCCAGAACACTGATAGGGAACGAAGGGCGGAGAATAAACCTCACAAGGAAGACTCTGACGAGCAGAGCCCCACCATCCGTCCTTAAAGAAGAGGTTTGCTTCTCTGAGGGAAAAGGTAGAGGATCCATGGTGCAATCCAGGAAAGAAGGGCCCGAAAGACTGACTTCACCAGGGCACCACAAAGGGAATACATCACCTCTCACACACGGCGTAGAGAAAAAAACCAAAGAACGCTCTCTGCCCGAGAAATGGTAAGGAAAACACCGTGCCGAGGAAGTTAGACGCCAGACGTCGCGGCTGAGAAGACACAGGAAACAACTAATAGTCGGAGGGAAAAAGATGAAACACCGGAATCAGGCAAAAGAAAGGGATCATAACATTCAACCGCTCGTCAAAAACGGAGGATCTGACTCTAGTCCTCAGACGTGAAGAAAAAAGCGAAGGAAAAAATCCGAAACAGTCAAGCAAGGGGGAGGCAACATCTGCAGATCCCAAAAGCGGAACGGCATCACCCACGACTAAGAAAAGAAGTATGGCGAGTTCGGCCGGCTTCCACTCAAGCGGAAAAGAGCCGTCAAGATCAAAAAGCTTATCAAAAAACTTTATGCCCCAGAGGGATAACGAGATAGGTCACCGAACCCGGGAATCATACCACGGTGACGACATCGAGGTATGTAAGTGTAAACGCATCGCAGGAGATAAGAAAATTTCCTGGATCAAGGGGGAGAAGAACACAAGCCCGAACAGAGTGCGGAGGGGGGGGTCAAGCAAGGTTCGCGTACCCTCGAAAACATGCCCGTATGGGAATACAGGAAAAAAAGCGATAACGGGACCTTACCGAGGGAGGGGAAACTCGGGGGGGAAAGGGTCCCGGGCGGAGGAACGCTCGCCCAAGTGCTTGAAACGAGCGAAAAACATTATAAAACTAGGAGGGAAATGAGTCAGAAAAGGGTGACGGGGCAGCCAGGTGGATGTGACCACGGAATGCGACAAGCAGGAGTGACAGGGGCGTAAAGAGCTGGAGGCGGAGGTAAAGTTACGGCAATGGAGGTCCCTCCTGTGCCGGCGTGGGGCCGGATGAAGAAATCGGCCTAACAACTGGGGGTGACGAAACCTCGGCCGGCTCAAGCCAATTTGGTCCTTGAAAAAACCTCACAAAAATGCCTCTCTACTTGGAGCACCCAAAACAAGGGGGACGGGGAGATGAGGTTCGAGGTCCCGACAGTTTTGTGGCCGTCACAAAGGTCTACAAAGGGAGGAGGGATAGGCAAGAACCGGGGGTTAAGGGATATTCTCCGTCAAAGATAAAAGCTCCACCTCGCCGCAAACGCGGACCCCAGCCGCGCTGAAGTAGGGCACAAGGACTCGCGGAAAGCGAAGGAAGGGAAAGGGAAGGCCGCTTAGCGGACTTGGTAGCTCCGCGCACGGCAGGAAAACAAACCTTTCGTAGGAATCATGAAGGGTATGTTGTGGGGCAGAAAAAAAAAAAAAAAAGGGGGGGGGTGAAAGCGGGAAAGATCTGTTAAAAAAGCACACGGGGGGGAAGATCCTGTATCCTCCATTTCCTATATTAGGACGCGGAGTCCCTTGACGGGAGGGAAGGCCACTTCCTGTGTGAAAGGGGGGAGAACCAGGTAAAAAAAGAGGGCGGAAGGATGTGAGGAAATACCCAAAGAGACTGAATGGAGCAGAGAGGGGTGTCACACACAGTAATACCTCGACAGTCAAAGGGGAGCTTCCAGCGTGACCGGGAATGGTAAACGTACATACCTGGGAAATAAAGTGGAAGGAGAAAGGGACTGAGCGAGGATCTGGGAAGAGAACACGATTAACGACTCAAAAGCCAGGACTGCGTGCAGATGGGGCTGAACGGGCGAAGGCGATAAGCGGGGGCGGTAAGATGGGGAGGGGGCGAAAACTCACGTGGCTGGATAAGGGAACAAGCCAAAGCTGAGGGACAAGGTATAACGCCGGACAACGGCAAAATGGGAAATAAATTCTGCGGAGATAAAGGGGATAGGTGGGGGGGAGACGCTGCAGAGGAGTTACTTGAAGTGTTTCGCCGAGCAAGTGGTCTGGAGCAAGACCGTCCTCTCTGGTGAAAAACATCCTATCGTCGAGGGGAGCGGGAAGCAGCGGACAGAGGGGCCGCCGCCTCCTATGCGTTGACGGGGAACCTTCTTCCGGGAGGCCTGCATAACGAAAAGGGGAATTCCTTCCTGGCCTGGAGGGCCTGGCGAGACCGGTAACGCAGGGGGGCAGAACTGGGGAGGAAAGCCGTCTTTTGCGCAGCCGGAAACGCTTGACTGTGAAAACGAGTGGGTACTCAGCACACAAGGGAAACATGGAATGAAAAACCTGACCCCCGTACGGGAAGGACGGGAAAAAAAGGAAAAAAGGAAGAGGGGCAAGAGGAAAGTACCGGCTTCCAAAAAAAACCGGTACTTTCAGCCTCGGCCTGGCAGCCGAATTACGAAAAAAAAAGGGCAGACCCCCAGTACGGGAACCCTCGCCAGAAAAAAAACCAGTAGCAAAACAAAAGGAAGGAAGCGACCATCCGCGTTCTGTATCAGGAAGTCGAAAGTGTTCTTACACTCTTTTTCGGTTACCACCGCGGAACCCGCGGCGCGCGCCGTGAAAAAGCAGCGGGCAAAAGGGCGAGGAAACGAGGGCTGCCCGAGTCAATCGCCCGCGCGACCGGCTCGTGCAAGGACGATGAGGATACCTGAGGTGTCCGCCGACACGGCTGTCCACGAGGGGGGGAAAAAGGCTGGGGGGAAAAAAAAACCGGGATCTTCTTTACAGGCTCATATCACTCCTAAGATAGGGGAAAGTGATCGAGTCTTCATCTTCCAGAGTCACCGGGGGGGGCGCGGCTGAGAAGGGAAGGGACGCATGTGAGGGTCTGAGGAAGATGTCGTAGCAGGGGTCCTGCGAGGGGGAGAGAGGGAGGCGAAGGAAAAACCTAAAAGCAGCACTTGGAGACCACAATATCTAAACTTCAAAATGGAAGAGGGAGCGGGCCTTTATCGGAGACAATGTCGCATTCGATTCTAAAGGAGGACCAAGAGAGGAAAGTTCTCGGAATCCGTGAGGGAAATCTCTGCAAGGAAAAAAAAAAACAGTGTCAGGAACTATCGTGCTTGAAGAAAATGCCCATTTCCGGACCTTACGACGCGAGGGGGCCCTAGTGGAAGAAGTCTAAACCTTGGTACTTAAACGTCCTAGTCTAGAAAGTTGCAATGGGAAGTTAAAGACCTCAGGAAGAAAGGCAGGGGGGGGGGGGGGGGGGGGGGGGGGGGGGGGGGGGGGGGGGGGGGGGGGGGGGGGGGGGGGGGGGGGGGGGGGGGGGGGGGGGGGGGGGGGGGGGGGGGGGGGAGGGGGGGGGGGGGGGGGGGGGGGGGGGGGGGGGGGGGGGGGGGGGGGGGGGGGGGGGGGGGGGGGGGGGGGGGGTGGGGGGGGGGGGGGGGGGGGGGGGGGAGGGGGGGGGGGGTAACCTGGTTCAGAGGGTCAAAGAACGGCGGGGAGTTTGAGGAAAAACCGAAGAAGGGAATACTGGCTGTAAAGTGGCAGGGGAGGAGAAATGCTGTTCAAAAGAAAGGGAGGGAGGATGGGAGGGCCTGAAGAGAGAAAAGAGAGAGATCAAAACAAAACGAGGGGGAAAAAGAGAGGAGGAAGATGGAAAGAGACACAGAAAGCCCGAAACTAACAGAAGTAAGAACCCCCTGCACACATACTTAAATAGTAACGGACCGGATCGGCTGCCTCAAGAGCTAGAAGGCGTGGAACAAAAAAAGAGAACTGACTCAGAGAAAAGGACGGAAAAAGCCATCGAAGGAGGGATAGGGAGAAGGAAAGAAGGAAGGAAGGGAAAGTGAAGAACCTTGATTTTAACCAGAGACATAGCTCCGAAGGAAAGGACCTTCAATTTGTACAGGGACTTCACACTATGGGGGAATAGACCAAAGAAGAGAAAGAGAGAATTCAGAAAGAAAAAAAAGGGGGGAAAAGACTTGTCCAGCGCTTAAGTAAAGAGGGAAAGAAGAGAAGGGACATAAGGAACGATCCGGCGAGAAGCAACCCAGACGATCTGAACGAACTGGATGGAAGCAAAGGCAGGTCCTCGTGCGGAAGAATGAAATCCGCGAGTAAGAAGGGGGGGAAAGAAGGGGAACGAGAACCGCAAAGGCCTAATGAGGATCAGAAAGAAACTTACTGTTAAGGCGTAAACTGCAAAAAAGATAGGTTCAGACACGGAGAAAGGAGGAGAGCCCAGAAGATAACCGAACTCGGGACCAAAATAGGAAGACAGAAGGTCTGCTTCCAAAAAGAGGGTGAAGCCCCCGTCCTAACGGAGGGCATTCGGCCTCTGACCGGAGGACTCAGACCAAAGGGAACATCAGATAAACGGAAAGGAGGAGAAAGGAAGGAGGAGGATGGAAATAGCCTCGGACTCTTTGAACCTGGGGAGGGAACCACCCCCCGAGGGAACAAGGCCTCCCTGACAACGGTCAGGCCCTCCCCCGGAACCACCCTTACTTGACAAATCCCTTTCTGGGTTGAAAGGACTGGGGAGCCGGAGTTGGATGAAGTTGGGGGAAAAGAGGGGCTGCAAAGGCATGAGCTCCCAGGAATTCAAAGGTAAGGGCTGCTGGCATCACGAAGGGGAAACCTCAGGGAAGCATAGGCCAGAAATTTTTATGGGCCGTCCTTACAAAAGGACCTGGGTCAGGTCCCGGAAAAAAGTGATGAGGAAATCGTCTGAAAAGAGTACCACGGAGGGGCCCCGGACGAAGGAAGAAAAAGGCGCCAACCGCCGTCCTCTCCTAAAGTCACGGTGGGGCGTCCCACGAACAGGGGCACCTGAGTCCAAGAGGGGCGATAGGGGGTTGGTTACGACTGCACGGTTCTCACATCGCTCACTCCACAAAAGGCCAGGCAGGGCAAAAAGAAAAAGAGGCAAAGAAAGAGAAGGGACGGGAACCTCCAGGACGCCAATCAAAGAGCTGCGCGATGGTAAAGAAGTCCGACGCGGCCAGAAGGATTTAAAGGGTGAAAAAACGCGCGAGGAAGGTCGCCTACCCATAATCAAGGAGTGGCGAACAAAAGAGGCCGAGTCGCCCCCAACGAGACCGGGATCGCAAGAAGGATCATCCGGCCAAGCAATCTTCCACCTTGGGGGGGAGAGACAAGGATCACGCAAAGGAGTAAGAACATATACACGCCAGCCGCACACAGAATGCAAAGCATCTCTATCAACGTCGCCACGTGCAGAACGCCAAAAAGACGAAAGAATTACTTCTATTTCAGGGAGCGGACAGATTTAAGCAAGTTCTCGCCAAAGCTCCCCGAGGATAAGGAGAAGGCAGAGACACGTTAGAAACAGGATGATACTTAACATCTCGGGGGAAAACTTTAGGAACACACATGAAACGGCTATTATGTAATGGGGGTGGGCGACATGAGAAGGAGCCCATTTGCCTTGGGACCAACCGGGGTAGCAGAACAGAAACTTAAAGAAAACTATTGAAATTAAACCCGGCGAGACCAAAGAGAACCAGCCTTATGGAAAAGAGACAGAGCACAACAAACGACTTAAAATAGACCAGTAGGAATGTCAAGGCGCGGAATTGAACCCAAACGGGGCTTGACCGCTCTGGAGCGCTACAGGAGACAGATCTCGATTATAGCCAAAAGGGGTTTGACGCAAACCCGGAGAGGAGAACAAAAAAAGACGGCGACGCAGCTTGAACTTCATCTGAAAAAAGGTCAAACGGCGAATGGGAGGAAACAGTCCCGGGCAAAGCGCGGCGTTCAAACTGCTGTCGCACGGCGGGAAAAGAAGGATCGGCGGCGAACCGAAAACACACGGTGATAGATCAAGAGAACTCAGGCACGCCAGGGGGAGGTACCGGCACCTTCACGGCCGCGAATAACCGTTGAGAGAGAGAAAAACAAAAGAGGAAGGAAAAAAGAGATCCGGTCTGGGGAAAGTGGCCCGGGACTTGGGGTGCCGTCAAGGAACTCCATTGAGTGCATCAGGAAAGGGTGGAGATTCACAAAAAGTGGTGTAGGAGTCGCCCTCCGATACAAGCTCCTGACCTCGGCCGGCGAAAAAAAGCCTCGGGCTGCAGTACCTCGAGGACCGCGATGCCTCAAAGAGATCCGTCAACAACAGGGGTCCTGGAAAACCGCGGTCAACGGCGGGGACACATCTCAGAGAGCATCGGCGCCGGAACACCCCCTGGGAAAAACGGCTTCATAGAAAAGGCTGTGAAATTGGAAAAGGAGACAGCAGCTTTCAATACAACACCAGTGAAAAGCCGGTGGGGTGGTTGTCGCGCCGAAAGACTAAATATTCTACGAGAAGGCCCGGGTAGTTGTGTGTAGTAGTCGCAAGCCTTCCGGGACTTGGACAAAAAAGGGTCAGAAGAATCGGTCATGATATTCGGGGGGAAATCATAAACCCAAACGGTAAACTTATTCGAACAACTACATCCCGAGGGCGGTTCGTCCCGAAGAAGAAAAAGGGGCGGGGTGGAACCGCGCTAGAAAAGATGAAAACCTGGGCCGGCATGATACCAGCAGACTATAGCCGGAGCGAGGAACGCTGACTTGCCGCGGGAAAAACTCGCCGTACCTGGCTTTAGGGGGATAAACTGTGGACGACGAGAGCGATGACGGGGAAATTTTGTCTTTACTCGCAGGATCGTGAGCGGGTGAGTACAGAAAAAGGAAGGACGAGTAGATAAAAAAATAACCTGGACTAATGGCAAAGTAGGCTTAAAAGGAGACGATCAGTTGGCTCGTGTGGGAGAAATTGCAGCATGAGGAGGAAGGGTAAACAAGAAGGAGGAGGCGTCGTACTAACCGGCGCGAGAAAAACGAAGAAACGAAAGGCGCTATAGGATTAGGAGGGTCATCAGCAACCCAAAGAGAATTGTCGTAGGAAACGGACGTGCAAGATTCTAAGGCTGGGCATGAAAGACCACCTGGAGTTTCCGGAAAAACGGAAGCAAATGGCTCGCTGTTGCCACGCGCAAAGGCGGTCCGTCCAGGGGAAGGACAGGGGGCGGCCGTCCCGGCGGCAGGGAAGGAACAGCAAAAGAGGAAAGAAGAGTGGTCATGAAAATTAAGTTAGGTCAAAAAGGTAAGCCCTCAGTACCAGGGACGGGTGCCTGCATTGGGCAATAGGAAAGGGGGGAAAGGGAAGCGCCCCCGGAGGCAAGAATCAGCCTGAAACAGGGAAATAAAGCATCACGAGACCGGGCGAAAATAAACGTTCAGCCAAACCATTAACTCCAGAACTTTCAAAACCATCCATGGAGAAGGAAAACTTAATCCAGGGATTGGAAGAGACAGTTAAGGGAGGCACGTTGTCGGGAAACTGGTGCGGGTAAGAAAAAGGGACCCAAAAGAACAAAAAGGTAACAACGGGGACTGCCGGGCGACAGGCGCCGGGAAGAAGCGGATGTCTTCATCGAGAGCACCCTCAAACCTTCGTTCCGTCTAAGGTCAAACGGTCGAAAGAGGGGCCGATGAAGGAAGCTTCCACGAATGGGGGGAAACTGGAGGGGATAGTCACGGGGAAAAAAAAAAAAATACAAAGCAATGGGACTGGCATATGGACTTCATAACCGGACCTGTGATGGCAAACGCGGGAGGTGCAATTCATTACGATATTCGGGATCGGGAATGAGAGGAGAAGGAGCAATGGTGCGGGAGCTGAAGGAGAAAAAAGGAAATGACGGGGGGGCAAAAAACAGACAGGGAAGGCGTCTTGTACTTATCTCCAAGTTGGGTGCCTACCTGTAAAAATTACTAGTAACTGACTATGAGCAAAGAGGGACAAGGGAGAGGGAGACCGGTTCGTGAGCAAAGAATGAGGAGGGACAGACTGGGCGTCGAGGATGGTAAGGGACCCTTGACCTGACGTTATGGGAGCCCTGGGAATGAACATGCAGGGAAAAAGGTAAAGCGGTCCATGGAAAAAACTCCTCCCGCCTGAGAAAGGAACAGCCTGGGGGAGAGGGAAAGAAAACGGCTTGAGTGGGTGAGGCACATACTAAACGGTGAAGACGGCTGAATAACCGGGAGGGTGACTTCGCCGGCTGTTCAAGGTCGGGCTTTCTGCTGTGACCCTAAAAGAAGGACTCTCGAAAAACAACCCGGGAGGAAGAAGAGAGAGGGTCGCGTGGAACAGCAGAAAAGCAAAGGACACAGACAGCATCCTAGGCCCTCCAGGCGGGGGAGAAGGAAACCGCTTCCTAAAGCGGGCGTGTAACTACGAAGTCACCTGCTCAAGGTGAGGTTGAAACAAAAGGGAATAAAGGGAAATTGACTAATACGAGACGTTAAGGGCGGCGGAGAAAGGGAAAAAAGGAAAAGAGAAAAAAGGACCAAGGCTGGGTCCCTTTACGTCACAAAGGGTAGCGAGCGACGATCCAAGAGGCATCAAGAGGGAGATCCTCGATGAGTACCACGGCAGAATCTAATTGACGGAGGAAGGGGAAAAAAGCGGAAAAACTACCAAGAAAGAGAGCCAGGGGAGCCAGTGCTGAGCGGGCAAGTCACTGTACAGCCGAGAAAGCAAGGGAAAAAAGCAGAACAAGCCGAGAAGACATCAGAAACAGCCCATCAAAGGTTAAGGACGATGACGTTCCCTGCGGTTGAAGGGGGGAAGAAAGGATAGGAGGTGAAATAGGAAAAAGCGGAAAGCCCCCTCTTTGGAAAAGCCCATCAGGTCCTCCCTTGGACTTCAAACCAAGGGGCGCCTAGGGGGGAAAAAAAAGAGGCAAGAGGGAAGAAGGCGTTCCCTCCACCGGCAAAAAGAAGAAACGGACTGCATGTGAGCTTCGGGGGTTCCCTACCGCTCAACGCGGGTCGTACCAGTCCGAAGGAACCACCTTAATTACAGCCCTGACATCAAAGACCCCGCGGAAAGCCCGGAGAGGGCAAAAAGGTTGAAAGGCAGGTAAGGGAATTTCTTTGGGCTTCCCTAAGGGGCTGAAAAGAGGGCTTCCCGGAATGGAAGTGAGTCCCAGAGTCGAAAAAGGGACTGGGATGACCCGTAAAGAGCTCGGTCCCCTCGACTTTCCCTTAAAGGAGTGTTCCAGTACCAGTGGAAGGATAGGGGAGGGAACCGAAATGCTGCTGAAGAGGAGATGCAGGAAGGTACACCAAGACCATTAAGCAGCCTTTACTGAGCCATTCGCCCACATCCTAAGCAAAGAAGGGGTCAGCCGAGCACACGAGCCGACCCCGCTAGTTCCAGGAGGACGGGGAAAAGGAAGGACTGATAACCTCCACCGACTGGTAACCGGAAGGGTAAAACCTCAGGGGGTCTTCTCTAGACGCTCATCGACTCGATGCCAATGAGGACCAAGGGGACCGCTGTAGGGAAAATTGAGGGAAGGCATCTCCTGGCTAACAAGGAAAAATAGGAATGCTCCCCCACAAATATGAAAGACTTTATCGGAAAAGGGGAGAATCCAACCCATCGCAGTCCTTCGGGTTTTGATCAGTCCGGGTCAAGAATACAGAGATAAACCCAAATCTAAGCCATTCCAGGGCCATAGGAAAACGAGGTCCCGTTAGACTGGACATCCAGAACTCAATCCGGCGATTGAACGGGGAGAAAGTACAACGGTGAGAGACGGGATACGCCCCCCGGAAACGAAGGGTCTCAAAGAAAATGAAGTTAACTGGTGAGAAAAGTTTACAACGACCCTACGAGACCGTGGGTGGAGAATACCTCGATGTAAGGGGATTTTTTCTAAATCAGAATTCGCAAGTGAAGTTACAGGGGGGGAAAAACAGAAGGGAAAGAGTGCGCTGACCAGGATCCAAAAGACACACAATAAACGGCTGGCAAAATGAACCCACCGGACAGGCCTCACTACTCTTACGTACTGCCCGGCTCGACAGTTCGACTAAAACATGTGGGCTTTAAAGGAGGAGACGCTCCAATGTACTATACGATAAAGGGGAAACAACGAAGGGGTGCGGGCTAAAAGGGGTGCGCGATGGATCCAGTAAAACTATGGAGGACAGGGGGGCAGGAGGTTCCCGCCCGTCTCTGGGCTCTAGAGGGGGGAGAGTGACTCACTGGGAACGCGGGTTCAAGGACGCTGCCTAGGGGGGACATATCTTATAATGGCTGCCTCTCCTAAAGGTGGGTGACGATCATCTCAAAGGACTGAAAAGACAGGTCCCTGGACCGTCAAAAGAAGGGAACGCCTACCTTGGGGGGACCAAAAACTGAGGAAGGAGGAGAGTTGGAGCCGGGACGGGGTCCTGTCAAGACAAAGTGGGGACACGAGGGAGAACCACGGTGGGGTGTAGGGCAAGTCCCTACGATCACAAACCGCCGGGAGAAGAAGACACCTCCTAGAGTACTAAAAATAGAATCCTCCATCTCGCAAAAGGGGAGCACTGCGGGGCACGAAGAGGAGAAGGGACGTGTCCAGCTAAAGAGGCGAAAGATGAGAGAACAAAGGGTCCGACTATCATGCGTCTGTAGAAATTGTAGCGAGCAACTGGCAAGTGGGCCTTTCAATCAAGAGGAAGTAATCGGAGACGCGGGAGTCCCGGGGGTGTGTGGACTAGGTCGTCAGGAAAAATTGGAAGGGGACGAAGAGGGAGCACTCGGTCGTGATACCTACCACCCGGATAACGGAAGAAGAAGATCTGATGTCAGCCAAAAGTAAAAAGAACTCGAGAGGGCAGGAAAGTAGAGTCAACGAGCTATTCACGATGAACCGACAAACGTAGGATCACGAGGGAATAGTCTGGAGGCTGGGGGGGAGGCACTAAAAGGTCTCACCGAACAAGATTCTGAGGGGGGGGAACAAAAGTCTAATGTGAGCGATGTAAAGTCTGGGAGTCACAATGGAGAGTGGGAGTGCGCGTTGTTTGCAACTAAGGAGAAATGTAGCACCAGAAAGCGTCCAACTTTAGTAGAGTCTGTCTGGGGTCAATAGGGGGGGAAGAGGCAGCATGGATTTCGTAAGGGGGGGGTCCATACAAATGGGGACGAAACTCCTCAGGCGGACAGATAAATTTCCGGAAAGATCATAAGCGGTCAAATCGCAGGCACGGGGAAAATGGCGGTGGAACGCTGGCCCGTCGGCGAGTGCTTTCAATGAATTCAAAGCGACTGAAGGTCCTGCGGTTCCTGAGAAGGGGAACTGCCAGCCAAGGCCGGGGGAGGACGGCCGTTTGTGGCCGAACCGGCCCTTTCAAAAGGGCCAAAAAGGTACGCGAGGAGAACGAGCAAAACTTGGGGAGATGAGAAAAAACCCCCTTTAGGGCAGACTCCGGCAGGAAAGGGGAAGGCAAGCAGTGCAAATAGGATACCGGCACTTCAGAAGCCCCGTCTGGAAACCTCACCTCAAGAAGGTACGGGAAGCCCCAAAGCACCCAGTAGAACCACAACATGTGCAGCCCAGTACGGCAACAAAACCGCAGGGGGGCAGACCTGAATGAAGAGGGCGTGGAGAAAGGCACACCTGTGTGGACCCTCAGGGCGGTAGAAAGGACCCCTCGAGGCAGTAAACGGCAATGGGCGACATTCTTCAAAACGGAAGGTAAGCGGGCACAGGGAAACCCAAAAGAACAGCCCCCCCGGCAGCTTTCCGGCTTAGACGTGACCAGGACCGTACCTTCGGGCTCAAAGAAAGGGGGGGAAAAAAAAAAGAAAAAGAAAAAAAAAAAAAAAAAAAAAAGAGGTTTCGAGTTTGGGGGAAGGGCGCAATATCCTAAAGGTCCTCCGACAAGGGAAGGAGAGGGTACCTTACAGGGCTGGCTGAGAAGAAAGTACAAGTTGAGGGCGCGTTCCTGACGGCTCCGTGACTGAAGGAACGCAAAGAAGAATGACCGTAACGGCCGCTAAAAAGCAAACGGGCATCCAATTGGAACGTCAAAATGGAAAAATGATCTCCGGGAAAAAAAAAAAAAAAATCGCTACTTCAAATTCGCTGACGAGGGAGGGGGAAATAAAACGGAAGAATTCTTATCTCTGCCTGATCGGGACTCGGTCCTCGAAGGCCTACTTGACCAGATCCGGGACGGAGAGAGATCATAGGGGAAAGGTTACCATTGCGACGTAGGTCATAGAACGAATGCGAATAAAGGGGAAGGGAACTCCTCACCATGAGCGCTAGAAGGGGCTAAGAGTTCAAGCCCGGCTTTAGTTTGAGCAATGCCTGGTAAGCACGGATGACCAACTCAGACTGGTTCTGGGAGGGGGCTTTTCGGCTGGAGATCGA
>Ga0179593_1407659_pt1 | contig 12352 bp, 15 predicted proteins | sample CZODoug2_1_08_16_FD_185931 | JGI IMG/M metagenome (GOLD analysis project Ga0179593, IMG submission 185931) | Vadose zone soil fungal communities from Angelo Coast Range Reserve, California, USA - CZODoug2_1_08_16fungal (PacBio error correction) | ecosystem: Environmental > Terrestrial > Soil >...
CAGCTACTCTTTCATTTATCGTGGGCTTGGGGGGGCAAAGGAGGGACGAAAAAAAAAAACTAGGAGGGAAGGAGGAGGACTGTAGCGAAATTTAATCGGATTTTGGACTTGGGGCCGCTAACTGAGGGGACGGAAAACAGGTTGAGGGTATTGGGCGACTAAGAAAGGTCGCGATCGGTGAAGGAGACTTTCGGAAACACATCGACGCTTCGGGGGCTTGAAAAAAAAAACCACTACTAAGCTGCAATGGGGAAAGAGGGGGATTGAAAGAGAAAAGGATAAAACCGCGGAACGACTGAATCTAAGACACTAAAAGGGAGGCAGGCTGCCTGTCGAAAGTCGGCAAGTAAAGACCGGTTGAAAGCATTCTCTCACTAACGTAAGGGGGGGAGGTAAGACGAGTCATAAAGAGAACCACAAGCCTAAGAAGTGGGCTTTGGGGGGGAAAGGAGGGTGGCTTAAACTGACTTAAGTCCCTATCGGGGTGAATTGAGGAAAGTGTTTCACGGGAGGGGAAAAAAGAAAAAGGAGAGTCCCTACATCGGAACTGCTCTTTTGGGAGGATTGGAGCAAAAAAGGAGCACTCGAACGACTCCGGGAACGATCGGAAAACGCGAAGCCTACTGAAAGGGAGATCTTCGCAATCCAAGATAAGAGGGAGGTGGATAAGAAAACTCCTTATAACGGTTTCTTCTTCTAGCGGGGGTCTAGACAGGGGGGGGGGGGAAAAAGGGGGCGGGCTTAAAGAACGATCGAAGGGAGCCGCCACCTCTAAATGCATGGGGGGGGGTGGTATCTCGGGTCTTCAGGGAACGCAGAGAAGGGGAAAGAAAGGGCAATCACTTCCAACTTAATTCAACCCTTTACCAGCCTTAAAAAAAAACGGCAGGGAAAAGGGGGAAGGAGGGGAGGGCGGGAAAAGAAATCCAAAGATACAGGAAAATAGTCGGCGGGGTGTTAACTGCTCAAGCTCGGACGGCTATTAAGAGGAAAGGAAAACAAGAGTGCAAGCTTCTTTGGACGGGTGCATCCTCATCACGGCGAAGTCGGAGGGGAAAACTGCACGGCGGAGTTGGAAAATAGGAGGAGAACCATTGAAGACGATGCCTCTCAGGAGGGATGAGAAAAGGGAGAGAAGAAGAAAAAAGGTAAAAAATTACGCTGTCGTTCGTGAGCCGGAGGGAAATGGGAAAAATTACGACAAAGGGGACAAAGGGAGGTTAATTCTTGTAGGCCTCATGCCTTGGAAAACCCGGGAGGGGCAGCAGGCGGAAAACAAATCTCAGAGAAAAAAAAACGGAGGAGGGGGAAATAGGGGGAATCCTAAAATCAACAATTCCTCAAGAGGGAACCTTTCTTAAGTGGAGGTCGCAAGGGGAAAGAAGAAGTCGCGAAATCCGCATCTTAGGACATCGTCGAGGTCAAGAGGGGGGGGAAAAGGTCTCCGGAAAAAAGGGAGAGCGGCTCGCCAGCTCGTATTACAGGGTAGCCGCCTAGACGAAGGAATCCGCCTTTGAACGTAAACGGATGAAAAGGAGAGAGAAAATGGTGGCAGGGAAACCTTGGGGATCTTTGGGACGAAGAGGGGAAAGGATAGAAGTGAACACCTAACTAAAAACGAGGGGGGGTGACTTAAATGGAGTGGCGGGAAAGTCACCGCCGGCCAGAAAAAGGAAGCATTGGGTTGCCATTGTTAGAAAAACGGGGGAAAACGTACTTGATCAGGGGGGGAGAGGCCTATCGCTGATTGCCCCGCACGTAACTAAATCGGAACTTATAGAGGGAATACTCCTGGGAGAGGAAATGGAGCTTATAGACATCCTAGTCGGCACATAAAAAGGCAGTCTAAAGGAGGAAGGCGACTCCTAAGAACCAATTATCAGCAGGCGTCGATTCGTTGAAAACCCTCCCTAGTTAGGAAGAGAGGATAGGAGAAGCGCCAGTCTCGGAATCCGATGAGTCTGGGGGTTAAGGAACGGAGAGAAAAGAAACAGCGGAGGGAGACGCGGCGCTCAAATTCATCCAGGCAGACAACCCTATATTCTTTCTCAGGGAGGAAGGAGGAGACAAGTGCGTTTTGAGAAAACATGATTATGGACAAGGGACAAGCCAATTGGGGGTAACAATAATCGAAAACTGGGGACCAGATCTCAATTGTCGAAGGGAAGGGGGAAAAAGCACAATGGCCCCAAACACGGAGGAAGGAAAGGGGGGTCGCGATGGTCTAGGCGCCAGGGGAAAGGGCACCAGGGATGAAGGGAAAAATCCACCAGTATTAACGAAAAAAGAGAAAAACACTCAGGACAAAACTTCTGCTTAAGCTAGAAACAGGGCCTCTGTTTGAAAAAGGGGGAATAGACGGAGAAAAAAGTTAAAGAGAAAAGTCCTGGAGGAGGAGGCTACACCAGAGAACAGGAACGGGGAATGTAAAAAAAGAAGCCCGCGAAGAAGAAGTAACTCCTACGTCGTCGGCCCAAAAAATCAAAACTGAATAAAGGAAGAAAGGGGCCACTGCTAGGTTCCCACGCTCAGGAGGAAGTGACGTAAAAAAACTCGGGGGGAAAAAAAAAGAAACTGCCTCGCAGGGGGAAGCCTATTTCGTCTCCAGCACTTTCCCAAGAAAGAAAGGGACGGGGGACGTTTCCGCCTGATCGGTCAGGGTGAAAGCCAGGGAGATTGGGATGTGGCATCAAGGGATTTCTTTTAAAAGGGGAAGGGAAAAAGAAAAAAAGCCTGGTTTGTCCCTGTCAGCCGCAAGGAAAAGGATAATCCAGTCGAGCTCCCGAGACCCCTGGTTTCAACCGTAGTTAGGGCGTGACAAAGGAAGGAAAATCACCCAAGTAGTGTCTCAGCCAAACGATAGGGGGGGAGAACCTAACGTTTCGGGAAACGATTTCACCGTAGGGGGAGGGGAGAGGGAAAAGTTACGCTACTTTTGTGTTCGTTAAATAAGGCTCAAGGGAGTCTGTGATCGGGGGCAACGGTCCACCGGACAAAAGGTTTCGTCATTAAAAGACAGAAAAACCCTTGCTTCGTGCTCTTCGACAAAAGAAGAGAACTCGGTTTCTGAGGAAATCGGAGAAAAAAGAAAAAAAGTAGGGCCGTTATTACAGTAGGCAAAAAAAGAAAAAGTAACGGGCCACCATGCGCAGGACGAGAACGGTCCGGGTTAGGGAGGGACATAAGGGGAGAGGAAGGGGACTGGGCACATTTATTCCAAGGGTGAGAAAAGGACCGTTGCGTGCCGTGGAGTTACAAAAAAAACTTTTTACCGAAAGCCAGGAGGGGATGAGGGACCTAGGGGCCGAGGACAATAGAACTCCTAACCCGAAGAAGGAGGGGGTTTTGTTCAACGTCTAAGAAAAAATGACCCGTAAAAATTGTGGAATGGGGGGTAAAAAAAACCAAAAAAAAAAAAGAATTTGACGACGAAAGGAGAAGGGTAACCAAGGAAACGTGACTCCTTAATTTTCCCTCACGGTGGGAAAGGTCGTAAAAAAAGACTAAATTTAGAAAAGGAGAGGAGTGCATATCGAAAAAGTCTCTGTCTGGGAGAGGCTAAAAACCCCGAGGTTTTCTCTTCACTGGCTCACAAGTACAACAGAGTTCGGTCGAATAGGGGGGGGAGTCTCTTCGAGAATCGCTTCAACCGCGGGTATGTTGCGGAGTTCATTCTGGGGTAGCTTCAGGAGAGAAGGAGCGGGTGGGCATAAGAGAAGGACCGACACCAAAAAGAAACCTTTTGAGCTTGACAGGGGGAAAGGGATTGTTCCCTCCAGAACAGAGGATGAGGTAGAAAAGAGGACTGAGAAAAAAGTCGAATTTATCTCGATAGAGGTAGGAGAAAGAAAAAAAGGCACACACACCGGTTCACCACAGGAGGTGAAAAAAAAAAAGAAAAAAAAAGGACTGTCAAAAAAAGACGGCGGCAAAAACAAAAAGCTCGAGGACATGCTGAAGGTACTCCTTGAATCTAAACCGGGGAGAGGGGTGGAGTTAAGCTAAACCACGAATCTGAGGAAAAAGAGGGTCCCTTCGAGAGAAGGAGGGAATTTTGTTATCAAAGACCCAGTCCCGGGAGATAATTCTTACCAAACAAGACTGTCTCTCAACAAACGGATTGAAAAAGAAGAGGATTCTTACGGATGGGGGGAACAGAGATAGCCGAGGGGGGGAGGGGGACAAAAGGAAGCATCTTAAAGGAAGAGAATATAACAGATACAGAGTCTTCAGTAGCCTGAAACGAATCACCCCTTGGAGGCATCGACACAAGGGGGTCCGAGAAAAGGATATCTTCAAAGGATCAGCTGAAGCACTCTTAAATTTGTTTCATAAAGGGGGTCGGTTGAGTGGGAGTTAGGAGCAGAGGCGCTATCCCAAGAAGCTACGGAAAGGGGGTCGCAAACGGAGGGGTACTACAGAGGCTCCGGGATATCGTTCTATTTCTCCACCATAGGCCTCGGGAAAAGACCACCGTGGGGTTTTCTAATGACAGCGGAGACAAGGAGGGAGGAAAGAGTCAAGGGAACACTGCCTCTAAACCCGCTTACAAGAAAACAACATCAGAAGGGAAAAAAAATAAACCGAGGGTCACCGATTAACGAAAACAGACGGTGGTAACCTTTGGCCTTCCACAGGCGCCGCCCAGTTAGGAAGGGGGAGGAAAAATTGGGGGGATGGGTATTTTCTAAAACTTCTACCTTAGATGGGGGGGGATACGAAAGGAAAAAGGGGGGAAGGAACCATAATGGACTTCATCAGGGAAAGTCACCCAATCGCTGGTCGAGGGGTCTCTGCGCACCAGTCCACCAAGGCGGGGGGGGAAAGACGAGAAAAGGAAAAAAAATCAGGGGAGCTTTCTCATTAAGTCTGTCTACGGCAAGAAGAAGACTAGGAGGCGTTAATAAACAAAGAGTTTGTAGAATGGGGAAGCCGGAAGTGTCTCTCAAAAGCGCAAATCAAAGGCAAAAGCAGGTAACACCCAGAAAGAGCATTCAAAAGACAAACGGCGAGTCAAGACGCATTTGTACAGGTCGGCGGGGGGGGGCTGGGGACCCGAGACGCTGCCTACCTGGAGGAAGGGGTATGATCACGAAAGAAGTACTCCCAGAAGAAAGAAAGGAGGAACTCGTCATAGGGGCGTGTATAACGCCAGAGACCGCTCTGCAAAGGGCTTGAAAAGGGACGCACCACCACTTGGCTCACAGGGAACGGTGACAGGAGGGAGCACAGAGCCTCAAGAACAAGGGTACCGAACCAGATGGGAGAAGGACCCCATGAGAACAAGCGACTGAAGAAATACTGGGAAGTTGACACCTAGTCTTCTCTGGTGATGGAGAGAATTTCTTGGGAGGAGGGGAAAAAAGGCTACAGGGTCAGGCCGAACACATCGGCAAAAAGAACTCCTACTTTCCCAGCCGGGGGAGGGGGAGCTCTAGGGCGTGTAAGCTTCGAAGAACCAACGAAAAATGGGCATCTTAATCTTGACAGAAAAAAGGTCGGGACAATGAAAATCGCCTTCGGGACCGAAAGGGACGCGGAGGGAAGAGGGAGGGGAACTCGTCAACAAAAAAAAATGAGTGGATGCAAAGGCCGGACTAAGCACTGAGTACCGGATACGGGACTTTTTATGAGGAAAATAGGAGAGGGGTGGGATTATCCCTGCGCGTTACCGGGAATGAAGGGACCGGGAAAGACGAACGCGTATGAAAGGCATTAGTCGAGTACGGGGTCGAAACGAATAGAAGCTGGTGCTCGCGTACAAGAAGGGAGGAGCGTCGGAAAATGAAGTTGAGGGCGGGACCCTTCTTGACTCACGGAAAGGAAAGGCGCCGAAAAATTCGGGACCCATGACAGTGTTCTCCTTTTCTGCAGTAACGACGCGAACTGTGGCGGGGAAGAGAGAGAAGACTTCTGGGGATTGTCCTGTTAAAAAAAAGAGCCATCGGAGGAAACCCCGGGGAACACCTTGAAAAGGCCAGAAGACACGGGAGGGGAACGATCTGGGACGTGAGAAGGAAACCTAGAAAAATTCTGTCTCTTGTCAGACATCATGGAATACCCACGGCCTTTAAGCTAGGACATAACAATCGGGTGGAGGCTTGGAAAAGCAAAAGAACTCGAAAAAAGGAGGCATGACAAAAAAAGAGACCTCGACGGCGAGTGGCTCGTGATTCTCCCCCAAACCCCACAAACCCCAAAAAAGATCAAGAGGAAGAGGGGGAACGATTCGGTGAAAAAGAACCTAAAACTGAAGAACGTCGCAGACGTGACAAGAATGTGAAGATTGCTGCATAGAAAGAAAAATCCGAGATAGCAGACATGCAAGGAATTAAGTAGGAGGCCGTCTCTTCTATGCTTTCATATGCTCTGCGAAGAAAGGGGGGGGGAGAAAAAAGCCGGCAGGACGAGAATTACCCTCGTTCAAACGTAATGCAAAAAAACAAAAGGGATTCGCTTCAGAAGGTTATGAGGGGAAGGGAGAAGAATTCATCAAGAAGATCGGAAAAAGGGGAACATCGGTCGTATCGGTGGACTGGCTCAGGGAATACCACGAGTACCACCATCAACTACTCCAAAAAGGAGCCGGGGGGGCGGAAAAAAGGGGAGACCCATTTCTCAGGATGCCAACTCGCGGCTTGAGGGCACTATAGGGGCGACACGTTTCAAATGCAACTAGTCTCCTATCTCCCTAATTAGCGCACTTCGATCGAGGAAGCGAGGAGGAGGGGACGCTTATTAGATGCTACAACACACGAAAAGGGGTCCTCAAGGAATCTGGGGAGCCCGATCAACCGTTAAAAAAAAAGATAATAAAAAAAAAAACGGAGAGGGGTGAAAGATGATATGCTGCGCCCAATAAGGGAAGATCTGCAAGAAAAGGGAATGGACAAAAGTTTGGGACAGTGAAAAATCGTCATTTTCCATCCAGACGGCTAGAACCGACAGCAAAGCTTACGCAGGATGGGGAATCAAGGGACCAAATCGGGTACTGTCTACTGTCTCGGAAGAGGGAGGAAAGGGGCATAGAACTCGCCGCCGCGGTTGGGGAAATCGTAAAAAAAAAAAAAGGGGCTTTCCCTGGATCTTAAAACATGGGGGACGGGCCGCTTTATTTAAGGGTTAACGAAAGGTCAGGCAGGCAGTTCAAACCCTGAGACGAATGATGGTTCTCTGAATGTAATTCTTAGACTTCAGAAGGAAATACATTACATTTTTGTCCAATGGTTGGGCCCGGCAGGGGAAAAAGGAGGGGGGAAGGCACGTGGAACGTGTCAGACGGTGGGGGAGGGCTCCGGTCACCCTTGGGTCCACGACTGCGCGAGAAATGGCAGGCTCTTGGTTCGAATAATCTCGATCGGAAATCAAGAAAAAGATGATGAACGGAGCCTCTCCTAAGAACCCTTTCTCAGGCGTAGAGGAAGAAAACCCTAAAAAAAGGGTAAGACTGGCTAGATCTGACTACTAAAGAGAAAAAAAACGCGTCGTCAGGCTTCTTTTTTAACTCTCGTCGAAGTAAAAAAGGGGGGGAGAGGAGGGTTCGAGGCCCATGTCACCCGATGTGGCTTCGTCTTTCAGCCTTCTGAAGAAAAAAGGTAAGGAGGAAATGGGGGGGGGAACGAAAAATGGTATCTTACCACGTGCACTTACCAATCAGGGGTCTTGAAATAGGAAGGGTAACAACAGAAAGGGCTCTTAGGCCCGGGGGTTCTGGGGAGTTCAAGAGGGGGAGACCACCATAAAGGTAAAAGATAAAGCGAAGGGAGCCAAAAAAGTTCTCTCTTGCAGGAAAAACCAGAAACAGGCCTCTGAAACGAAAAATTACGTACGGAAGTCGTCCGCTGTAATAAAAAGGGACCTCACACACAGCGTGGGACATCAGACGCCGCCTCTTCTGAGGCCGATCAACCCCGAAGGTGTGCGGGGAAGGAAAAAGGAAGACCTCGACGGCAGACGTAGTGGGCAAATCACTCACCGGGCCAAAGGCTTACGAAGGCGAGGGAGAAAGAAAATGACGAAGGGAGTAAAGTTGTGTCCTCGTAGAGACCGAAAAGAAAGAGAAGGCCAAAATTTTCTTCTACAGAACAAAAGGGGAACCCTAAGTATATTTGGTTGAAAAGACCAGCGTTCTCCTAGTTACAGACCAGGGGTACTAGGGCATTGGGAATCAAGGTCGTTCAGACTCGTAAGGTGACTGGGGAAGGGAATGGGGAAAAGGGAGGGACAATGCCACGGTTCTATGCGACCCGTAAAAGGGGGCCCGGAAGGAATAGGTGAAACTTCCAGTGTCCAAACACAGGTTTCAGGGGAAGGGGGAGGACTAGAAATCCCCGCCAAAGGAGCGGGGGGAACCTGAAACTAGGGGAGGGAAGACCGGGTGAGGGGAGTGGGAGGGCGGTTCATTGCCGACCTACTTATCTTCCATACCGGAACTCGGGCGGCGCTTTCAAACTACCGTCAAGGGAGAAAGCAGTTAGGAGGGGAATTCATTACCCGGCCAAAAACGCCGGGAGTACGTCTAGAAGGAACGAAGGGTCGTCGTAGGGAAAGAGTAATTGAAAACAGTCCTGGGAAAGCAGAAAGCTTTATTCATCCATCCGGAGAAGTAACGAAAAGGCCGCTGCTCGGCATGGAATCTGCTTGATTACTGACCGTCCTGAGGGCGTAAGTTACGGGGGTCTGACTTCTGCCGTCACAACGTTGGGGCAAGAAAAGTTTACTGTCTCCATCACCGAAAAGCGGGCAGGGAAAGGAAAATCTCGACAGCGGGGACTTCTTGGGACGGGACCATCTCTACGCGACCAGGGGGAAGAATCAAGTCTTTTGGGTTTCCTTACGACGACTAACCTTACAAAAAAGGAGGGGGAATGGGCGCAGATCCTCTAAATTTATACTCCCTTCTTGGGCCGTCCACCACCGGACTTCGTAAGAAAGGGAGAGAGGTTGACGGAAAAGGTGAGGGTAGAACCAGACTTTTCTCCTTATTAAAGTCAGAGAGAAAAACGATGGAGAAAAAAGGGGAGATGGAAGCGGGGGCGGCCAACTTTCTCAAAAGGACGACAGAGGGGGATCGGGTGGGGCGGACGTCTTCTCGGAATTGAGTATCGTACGTCGCAGTCAGGGGGGGTGCTGGGATGGCAGCTTGGGCGGGGGTTCCCAAAAAGGGGAAAAAGCGAAAGAAAAGGGGAACAAAAAAAAGGAAAAACTTGCTCTTGCGGTTGCAGTGGAGGACCTCAGGACCGACATATCCCGGTATTTTTTAGATTTCAGAAAACGCCGTGCGCACAAGTCATTAGCGAGGCGGCCGGAAAATAGACATCTTAGGAAAAAACAACTTGGTCAAAGAGGTGAAAGGGAAAAAGGCTGCTTAAAAAACAATTCCACAGCGTAGGCAACAAGCTCGAGGACAGCTGTCAAGGGCCTTTTCATGAAATCGGGCTGCTCACCCTGTTTAGATGGTTGGAGTGAGAGGAAGCTCGATGGAGTAGCACGTCCTTCAGGAGCAGCGATAGGGGGTTTATCAAGAAACAAGGAGGTGCGAAGGAGGAAAAAAAGGAGTATAATCTAGACAACCACCACAAACGTATGATGAAAAGGAGAGCTGCGGGGAAACGTATATCAGGGGCGTTGATCACCAACACTCAGCTGCGAGATGCAGAGGGGAGCCGCTAAAAACAAAGGAAAAACTCGACTCAAACGAAGAAACAGGGGGGATAGTCGATACGATGCAAACACTTCTCCGGCACGCTGTATCGAGATGGGAAGAGAAAGCTGATTCTTGGGGTTGATTCCTCTCCTGGGTGATTGTTGGGGGGAGGGGGAACCTACAAGGAGTCAACGGGGGAGAGAGCCCAGGGTAACTGGGACGAATTCTTTTTAATAATCGGGGACACAAAGGAAAGGGGAGGGAGGACGGGAGGTAAACATACCGCGGCACCCGGGTTCGTGGGGATAACTGTGAGAGGGGGGGAGCTGGTTGCCACGATTGGAAAAAAAAAACCCTGGCCGACGACACCGCATTACAATCAAAAAAGAAAAAAACTGTCGCTAAACTATTAACCTAGAAGCCATCATCACCACCCTTGATACTAGGGGAAGGGGGTGAAGCAATCCCAAGCGCCAACAAAGTCGACGTGGGAAGCAGGGGGGAGGAAGATCTTTGAGAAGAAAGGAAAAAACAAAGTCAGGGTTGGGAAGATGAACACCGTGGAAAGGGGACATAAGCTTACTCACTATTGTAATCCACATTCGTCAGGGATTCACAAATTAGAGGGGGGGGGGAGAGGTGCACCCTCGAAAGACCTACGGGCGAGACGTAGAAACAAAAAAGAAAGGATTCGGGTAATAGAGCCGGTCGAAGGAAGAGTACAAGAGCGCTACTGATTCGGCAGAGTTTTCTTGGGTAACAAGGAAAATACCTCAGGGGATACCTTACTGGAGCACAAGCAGAAAAGAAAGGGTCCGAAGACCATAATCACAATGGGAGAGCGGCAGCAGCATGTTGGGAAATACCTCTTATTGTGCTTACCTCCCCCGTCAATGAATGGAGACGGGTTGTATCACTACAAGGACAAGACGGAACAATGTCGTACAGAGAGGTTGTAGAACGAAGAAAAGTAAAAGAGGGCTTCAGGGTACTTACTGAAAGAAAAATCACGAGTCATCCCTGCCGTGCCCGATCGGGAACATCACCTCACGAAAAATTCTGCAGAAAAGAAAACATTGAACGGGGGACCCTTTCACTCAAACCCCCTCACCCTTCTTCGCACTAAGGTTGTGAAAGATGGGCGAGGGATGGCGAAAGGCGGGCAGGCTCGCCCTGGTGGAATGTAAAGTAAGGCTCCGTACAAGAAGGGGGGCACCCGCCCTAAAGGGGGGGAAAAAGGTGTTCGATCTAGAGGTTGGACCGTCGGGTGGCTGATTAGAAAAGGAAGACATAGAGAACCAAGCAGTCCTTTAACAGAAAAAGGACGGGGTAAAACAAGGAAAATGGCTGAAACCTGAAAAAGAGCATCGCTACGATTCACAGGAAGTGGATTCAGGGGGGGGCAAGGGAGGGAGAAGGAAAAATTCGGCCAGAGGGTTGTTCGAGCGACCGGAACGAAGCACGGGGGTGGGAGGGGGAAACATCTCCGTTCGGAAAAGAATTCCAGGGGGGTGGGGGGGGTGGGTGTGGGGGGGGGGGGGGGGGGGGGGGGGGGGTGGGGGGTTGGGGGGGGGGGGGGGGGGGGGGGGGGTGGGGGGGAAGGCCAAAAGGGGATGGGGGCAGGAGATCTCTTGCGGACTTCGTACTCTGGGCTATCAACAGAGAAATGAGGGTAAATCGCCGAAAGAAAAAGAGGCGCGCTTTAAGGGTTCGATTAAAAGGGTGAACTCTCTTAACCTATCTGAGGCCGCAAGACGGGGGGAGGGGCCAGGATGGGCCTTTTCTACGTTCGTCAGACTAGAGAAACATGGTGGAGTAAGTAAACTCTGGAAGGATCAGTGAACGGCCTTTTTCTCCTGGCCAATCGCGGACCACCCTGCCGCCGCAAGAAGGTGGCGGGAAAACAGCCTGGGGGACTTCAATTTCACCAGTCCTGGCGAGTCGCCGGAGAAAAAAGGGATGAGATCAATAAAGACCACTGACCAAAAATTTCTTAAGGCCCGAAAGCAGAAAAGAGGAAGTCTTTTTCTAATGTGAAAAAAAAAAAACGCAAAGAGAAAAAGTCGATTCCTCTTAGTTCCAGGGGCAGCCGAAAGACGGCGCGCGGGGGGAGGAAGGGATGGAGCAGATGCCGAACGTGCGGTTAGCATCGACGCCCGAACTGGGAAGCGGAGGTCATCCTCGTAAGGGAAAAAATTTGATGGGCTGGGGGACGGATCTTCCACTATCAAGATATCGCGGAACAATAGATGTAACTTCAGGGGCGCGATTACGGGAAGAGGAGTAACGCGAAGAGAAGGGACACAGGGCGTCCCTTTCACAAAAAACGAAAAAGAAGAGGTGACACTTAAAAAAATCATACCCACTGCTTCGGGGGGGAGGAAGCGTGACGTTAAGAGGAAGCATAAGGACCATTTCATCTTGAGAGGGAGGTGGAAAAATAGAGAAGAAAGGTCTACCTACATAGTCCCAAACATCACCGAAGAAACGAAACTCAGGCGGAGGAAAAAAAAAGGAGAGGAGCGTATTTCTAGGCAAATTTAGAGAGAGGAAGGAGAAAGTGAGAGGGAAGACCAACTTGATCTCAAGTGAAGATCCGCTCGGGAAAAGGCGGGGCTTCAGGGAGGAGGAGACGGGAAACTGGATGGGAACCAGCCAGGTTTTGATTCAGGAAATGGAAGGACAGAAGTCCATTTCCGGGAAAAG
>Ga0179593_1417203_pt1 | contig 12352 bp, 16 predicted proteins | sample CZODoug2_1_08_16_FD_185931 | JGI IMG/M metagenome (GOLD analysis project Ga0179593, IMG submission 185931) | Vadose zone soil fungal communities from Angelo Coast Range Reserve, California, USA - CZODoug2_1_08_16fungal (PacBio error correction) | ecosystem: Environmental > Terrestrial > Soil >...
AAAACCAGTCGGTAAAAAAAAAAAATTGAACACTCGGCTCCAGCGGCATCATCAGCCATAGATAAGGACGGTAAGGGCGCGAGGGGAAAGAGTAAATGTCTCCCTTCGGGGGAAATATAAGGCCAGAGAAAAAGTCCCTTCGAGGCGTAATGTGAGGAAAAAAAAAGGAAAACGAACTGGGCTTGGAAATAGCATACAGTCAGGCCTCAGAAAACAGCCATGATTTAAGGAAGAATAACGTAAAGTAGGGACAGGGGGGGTGATGCTCCGGAAGCGCAGCCGTCAAAGGCACAATGTCGACGGACGATGAAAACGGTCCTCGAGGCCCTGGGACACCGTTGTTGGTCGGATAGTGTGAGGGGGTGGCCAGTCGAGGGAGGAACCGGTCCAAGAATAGTCGGGACCGCCTCGGCAATTTCGATCGCCCGTACCAGGGTGGGAAGAGCCGGTTTGGTCAACCTGATCAGGGTGGGGCGCCGAGAAAAGCGGGATCGACGGAAGGAGGGGGCGCGCGTTAGGGTGAAAAAAGTGAATGAATTTCGAGCTTGCGGACAAAGAGAGGAAACAAAAAACGGAAATCGACATTCGAAACAGCGTTGGACAAAAGGGGCAATAAGCACAAGACGACGTAAAACTCACGTCAAAAGTGAGGAGAAATGGACCAGGAAGACCAACGAAACTCGCAATTGTCATACGCGAGCAAGGAGTACACGAGGCTTTTTCAAATAAACGCTTGGGGGAAAATGTTTGAATAGTGTGGGTTGAGAAGAGTCTCGGAATGGGGTCCAGGGAACTCATAAAGAGGCAGCTGCGCCGAAGAAGAAGAGAATCAAGCCAGATCTGCGGATCCAGCACCACAGGAGGGGAGAGGCTCGTTGAACACTTGAAAAATTGAAGCGGGGACCGGGAAATCGCACGTTTGATAAAGGAAAGGGAAACAAGTGGCGGGGGAAAGGTTAACAGCAACTTCCCGCTATCGGAGTTAAGACGGAGGGGAATGTGGATCGGTAACTATCCGGAAAGGGCAGTCTACTTCGGACGGGGAGTAAAAAGAGGTGAAGACTCCCAAAAGGTGGCAGCAGGGTCTGACGCGAAACCCAAGGGCCGAAAAATGCTACCATCTCCGGTCGGGACCAAAACGGGGGTTATTTCGGGATGCAGGCAGGATCCATCCATCCTGCACACGAAGGGAAAATATTATGCCATAAGGGATTGAGGATCGGTGATTTAGGAGCTGCGATTTAGGGAAACCTGCAGTATTGCCGTATCCCTTGTTGACGGGGTGCTATCTAGGTCGGTAGGGGATGTAAAGTCAAGAAAGATTAGTCTGAGGGGGGGGGGGGACCGCGTAAACGCGGCTACAACCGCGCGCCAGGCGTCAAGGGGTCTCCTTTACCAGGGGACAAAAATGAGTAGAGGAGAAAAAGAGGAATTTTCATTGTGTGTCAAAAGAAAAGGAGAGGAGGTTCCATCGAAGTACGCAGAATCTAGCGAATGGGGATTATAGAAGGCCATCGCACCAGCTGTGAGAAGGGGGGCCATCACTGAAAAAAAACAGAGGGGGGAGCCGATTGGCACGAGTGGGGGGGGGTTCCAAAGATCAAGGGGTGGAACAAGCACAGAGAAGGAAGTCGTAAGGCAGCCCCGTCCGCTGGAGGGCAAACCCAGATCCTAATAAATAGCCTTCGAGTTAGCCGAGTGGCCGACCATTCTCGGGCTTCTCGGAGAAAAAAGTCAGGAAAATCTTCACCAGAAGGTGCAATCGCTTCAAACGTTCGCTTGCTCCCGGGGATGGGAAAGGAAGTTTTACTATAAGCGGGACAGAGTAAAAGCCAGCGTGAAAGGTTCCTGTAGGAGGGGGTGGATGGCGTGAAATGTGGAAGGGAAAAAAGGTCGCGACAAAAAAAACAGGGGATCGCGCGGGGGGCGGGGACGCCGAAAAGAGTAGTCCACAATTAAAAAAAAACAAAGGAAACAGGGCCAATTCCGTCTTACTAAGGGGTCGACCAAAGAAGAGAAACACTGAGTCAAAAGTCCCCAGAGAAGGGCGTGGAAAAAAGGGGACAGTTTTCGCGGAAGTGTAGCGGAATGAAGGCTCAAAAGGGCGCAGGGCAAAAAGAGCTGCCCAGAGAGAAAAAACGGTTTTTTCCTGCCGGAAAGACGGAACCAGCCGGAAAAATTGGGGGGAAAGATTATCTGAAACGTCGGGGGGGGGGTTTGACCAAAGGGCACCGACATGATCCTGGAATCCCAGGATCTTGGGGGCAGGAGGCCAAAACATTACATAAAGCCACGAAGGAAAAAGCTCTCACGCCTCAAACTCCCACAATATTGAAAATCGGGGGAAGGCGGTGGGTAAATCATGAACGGGAGGGGGAAAACCTTAAATACTTAATGAAGAAGGGGGTTGAAAAGGCTTCTATCCAGAGAATCGCTCTCAAAAAGTAAGGAGGGGGGGGGGTATAGTCGTATCTTAAAATTCCGCAAAAAAAAAGCGCAAAGAGGAACGGTCTTCAAAGAATGGACTGCATGATGTCCTACAAGGGGGGAAGAGAACAAATTGGACTTTGGAGTGGCGGCGCAGAGGGGTCGTAAGGTGCTTGTAATTTAGGCAGAGAAACCATCTTGGGGGGATACAGAATCATTTTGTCAGAGGGGAAAAGACTACGCAGAGCTTTGACTTTCCAATGGAAAAAAATCCTAAGTGGAGCCGGCCGGCTTAAACCACAAAACGGGGACCCACCCAAACCGATCTGGACGTACATGCCCATAAAATTCTGGAGCCCATGTACCAGAACGAACTCAGATTAAACCGGGGGAAGAATTGGGACGGGAGGGGGGAAGAGGGTTTCGCGAGCGATATAACTTAGGAAGAGAGGTAAAACTGTTACTAGGAAAGTTTTTGGAAATCGGGGGGGATGGGGGCGTGACTCGATCTTCGGCGAAAACCGCCCGGGGAAGCATCACTTCGCAATCGAAGACGCTATCGGCCTCAATAATTCTAAGGAAAGGGGGGGGTGTGTCAGCGCGAGGGAATGGGCCGGAGTCAGGGAAGGAGGCAAACGATCTCGACTAACTGCACGAATCGGGGGCAAGGAGGCCAGCACCTGTACCGATTGCAAGTAGAGGAAAAGGTAGGTGGCATCGGCAGCGCAGCATAAAAAGAAAAACCCTGCCTGTAATTGTGGACCTCGACCTTTGCGTCTGCTGCTGGCCGCAAGCGTACTGGGACAGCGAAAGACTAAGAACCAGCGGGGGGGGCGGTGCTCTAGGGAACAACAAGCTGGTTGGGCTGATAAAACCACCCGAGGCAGCCGTGTGCCTCAGGAGGGAAAAACATCAGCGAAGTTGAACTGGAAACAATCGACAAAGAGGGGCTCCTTGCCAGGTATGCCAGGAGGACTGGATACGAGATACAATCAGTCTAAACCTTCATGAGGATGGGAGGAAGGGGATGTCTTGTTGGCAAAGAAAACAGAGGGGGGCACTTCGCTTCTGGACTCGCCAATGTTAAGGGGGTACGATTTAAGTCAGGGCAGGAGAGCACAACCTGCAATTTTAAGAGGAGTTTCCGTTATAGCTTTGAGGGGGACAAAAAAGGCCGACTAATTACTGTTAGCTGACATGAAACTCACCACATAAGAAAAATAAAACTCGAGGGGAAAAGGAAATAAGGGACAAGAAGCAAGCACTAAAATCCGTCAAGCGAAAGAGACGGAAAAATACATCGGAGCGGCAACAGACGGTCCCTTCGTTTTAAAATTTAGGAGTTACCGGGGTGGCAGACAGAAAACGTGTCTAGGGGGGGCGAAGGGGCTATTTCTGAGGGTCTGTACCGCGGGGAACCAGATAAATGGGGAGAAGTCGTGAAAACATGCCGGGTTCAAGGCGAAGGACACTGCGACGGGGCCAGAAAAAAGTCAAGGAAAAGAATGGCGGGGAATAGCCGGAACGGCACGCGAAGCTGGATTGGGGCTCTAATGGGGTAAGCCCGTGGTTGAACATGGGCATGGAAGAAAAATTAGGCTGAAGGGGAAGCTCAACGCGGGACATAAGTGGGTGGGAGACAAGGTTGCAAAAGAGGGATCCAACCAGCCTTTACTCGGGTATCCGTTGACGGACGTCGCGAGAAAAACAGCGAGAGTTTTCACTGCAGCACGAGAGGAAAGGAAGAAACCCACTCACAAAAGAAATCGTTACTCAGTACAAACTCGGGAGGAGACTTTAATCAAGGAGGGAAGAGAAAAAAGTCGAGTTAGGTGCATAAAAAGGGGAAAGAGAAATCTCATGAAAGATCCCTTTTTACGTGGGGATTGGCTACTAAAAACCGGGGGGAACTCTTGGGAGAGGAGGGTCCGAGGGACATCGATGACCGGCGGGCGCTGCTGGGGCAAGAAAATTTTTTAAAAAACACGCTCTAAAACAAGGTTGCTGAAAAAGTTCGAGAATTGGAGTCACGGTTTTAGGCCCCACTGGATCCTGAAAAAAAAAGGAAAGCAAACCGCGGGGAATCGAAGAGTGCAGTGAGGGGCGGGACGAACGAATTAGGGACACGGATTAATCGAGTCGTCAACGCAAAGGGGTCGGATGTCCCGGACGGCAAAAAATGGTGATCAATACCAAAACTCAGGAGGAGCCTCGGATCACGAAAATTTTGAATCATCTTCTCGGAGACAGGACCAAAAAAAGAGGACTCAGAATGTAGTAGGAAAAAGGAAAAAAATGGCGTTTGTGGGGGGGGTTGCGAGAGAAACGACGATTTTGATAAAAAGCTTAACCCCACCGCAGGCGGAGTATTCAACTTCTACACTAGGTGGACGGGGGAAACGATGGTCCTAAAGGGGAACTCAACCACAAAAGACAGTTTACTTCACTCTATCTTTCACATGCAAATCAGCTAGTCTGGAAGATGGGGGTAGGCGCCATGAACGGTTGGAAAAAAACGAATGTTTTATCCTCTCTAAAAACAAAAAGTAAGGTATAAACAGTCGGAGGCTTGTCCAAAATGAGAGGTGTTGAATTGAAAGGTCCAAAATCGGCGCACTCAAAATATCTCAGGTGCCACTTCGGGGATTTGTAAGATGGCTGGTAGAAGTGCGGGCCCGAAGGAAAAAACACGTGCGGTCGTCAAACAGGGGGCTGCGCACGAAAGAAGACTGGCAGAATGTCCGGGGAATCTCGCAAAAAAAAAAAGGAAGAGGGTTACACCTGGACAAAGACAATGCCAGTAGAAATGAGATTTGGGGTGTGATGACGCAAGAAAAAGCGCCGCCGCTGAGCGGAAAATGAGGAAGGGGATCAGAGCCTCGCGATGGGCGACACCAGTGGTTGCGCTGGAAGGGAAAAAAAGGCCCGTGGGGAAAAGAATGCGAATCCAGGGGGGGAAGGTCTGGCGGGAAGCCTGCCCGTCACGGCCAATCTGGGGGCGCGAACGAACGGGGTGGACAGCAAGCCCGCATCATTTGAGAAGCGAGGGGGAGCGCTGAAGCGAGGAGACCTGTCAGGGTTGGGGGGAACGAAAGTGATTAAACTAGCACTGGTACAAAGTATATCGCAGAGGAACCAGGATATGGACGTGCTCACCATTCGAGAACAAGGATTGTTCAAAGGGTTTATGGGGGAAAAGCCACGTAAAACGCTAAGGGTCAATGGATTCAGAAACTCGCCAAACTAAGCGCCTTTGGAAAGAAACCATCAGACGCGAAGCGTTTTCAATGAGGAAAGATTTGCTTAATTTGAAGGATGCGGCTTGTACTCACGATGAGGCAGTGAAACTCAGGAAAAAGGCCGTGCAAAAAGCGTCCTCATACGGAAATAAGAGTCAAAGAGGAAGAAACTAAACACTACGATTCTGGACCTTGCCGAAAAAACGGTTCCGAGGGAACGTAAAAGGTCGCTCAAATTGGAAACCAAAGCGTTGGCGGACCACATTTCTCACCGCAAAAGAAAGCGGGAGCGGGGGATCGCCGCGTCAATAAACACGGAGAATGAGGGGCAGGGACCGACGTCGCAAAGGATTGAACGAATGCCCCCAGAGGTTCCTACTCCTGCTCAAAGGGGAAAAAAGACGGAGCCGGATGAGCGACTAAAAAGCGAAAAAAATGCTAGCTAGCCGTCGAAAAAGGGGGGATCTGCAAAGGGAAATCCTCCACTAACGGCCAAACGAAGGGACACTTGGCCATCGGGGGTGACCTCGGGGGTTCGTTGAGGGTCTTGTGCTTTAGTTGCGAGTCCAGTTCCGTAGGAGGTAGTTTCCAATTGTGTAGAAAACGCGGGGAAGGGCGGCGCGGTCGTATGGGGGGAGTTGGAAGGGGAAAAGATGGGAGGAAAGCTCATTGACGACGACCGAAACGCGAGACACCGGCCGCCGGGAGGAAATGAAGGTTGCCAAAGAGCAAAAAGGGGCGAAGCCAGAAATCACCGGAGGGACAAGATTGTCGGTGGGGCAAACAAGAAAAAAGAGGCATGCAAGGCAAGAAATGGCGCTGATTTGCCTCGTAGGCGCATCCAGTAGACGGAGTTGCATTCAAGAGGAAAAAAGCTCAAGCGTTGAGATTGTGGCCAAAAATACCGCATTCTGGGGGGCCGCGACCGAAAAGAGGCGAGAAGTGGGGGGGGGGGGTGGTTCGCAGCAACTCAACAGGTGGAGAAGTCGACACTCGAACAATCTTACTCTAAGTAAGCCAGTCCGCTGGCGGACAAAGAAAGAGGAACCGAAAAAGATATCCAGAGAAGGTGTCACTCACACTTTCACCCTTTTTGGGGTTCACTTAGGGGAGGGTGCATGACCAAAAGTAAGATCGGGGGGCAATCGCGGGGACACGGCTACTGGGGGAAGGGCGATCTCAGTAATATAAAGAGGGGGTGGTTGGGGGGGGGGGAGGGGTTTGATTTTTGCTCTTACTGGGGGTTCAACCTGGGTTTTGGGGCACCTGTGTCAGGACAGGCTCTCTAGATGATTTCGCGATCAAAACCAGAGAGTCTTAGGCCTATGGGGGGCCTTCCAAACTGGTCAAGAGACGCGAGTGAATGGGACGCGCGGGAGTGGACGACTAAAAAGTCTCAATAGATCAAAAGGCGACAGGAGTAACTCCCTGAGGAAAGGGGAGCTGAACCGGTTACATAGCAGAAAAAACGAATCACCAATCCCCCAAGAAAAAGGAATTGAAGAACACGGGGGTGCCTCAATCGATCGCAGAATGGGCTCACAACAGGCTTCGGGGCAGGGGATCGCCGTGCCAATATGAAAAAACTTGAGCAGCCCCGTCTCCCCCCCTTAACTCGACGGGGGACAAAAATGGGACGGAGGAAGGATCGTGGGGGGTTAACACCGGAGGGAAATAGAAACTGAGAGGTTGATGACGCCAGAAAGGAAAATCAATACTCGGGAAATCTTCCGTCAATAAGATTGACATCGTTGTGTAAATTTTCAGGGGTGCGGGTTTCGGGAATGAAAAAGATTCATGGCCGCGTTTGTGTTGCAAATTCATATCCGCAAACAAATAGAAAAGAAAAACACAACGGAGGAGGAGGAAGAGAATGGTATAAGCCGGACCGCAACCACACTCAGGAAAATTAACACGACCAAGATTTAGAAGGCAGGTTTCAAATCGATGTCATGCCTGGGAATGCGGAGGAGGATTTTTCCTTCCAGTCCTTATGCTGGAAGAGGGCGGAGAGGGAAAAGTTGTGGGACCAGGTGTCCATCGAAGGGAATCACAACGACGAAAGACGTTAAGCGGCAAAATTTGGAGCTATTCTTAGGGGAGCACATGAGGTGAGCCTCTCTTGGGCAATTCATTCAAATGAAAAGGGGTGAGGAGAAAATGGCAATGAAGAGAACGCAGAGGACCGTGTCCGAGACAGATGACGAATGGTTGCGGATTGATGATACCACCGCCAGACCTGGTAGTCAGGCCTGGTGGGGGGGGGGCGTGTGCAAGCGCGATTTCGAAAAAAAAACGAAAAGCGCATCACTTATGAAAGAAGGGCGACGGTCAACTACTAGCCATCAAGAAGCATGGTGGAGGGGTCATGGACACGCGAGATGAAGGGGGGGACGGGATGGTTTCAGCTCAGGCAAAGCGTCTGATACATGAAAGGTAGTACAAGGGACGCATTGAAAAAAGGGGAAGATATGATAGGGGGGGGCAGCGCAGAACTAGAGATGCAAGCCCAGATGGCTTGGGGCCAATCTAGAAGGGAAATATGCGGGGAGTTTTCGTGGCAGGCCCCAAGGCAGCTCCACTGGGGGAATCGTGAAGGGAGGGGGGGGCTCAAGAGGCGTAAAAAACTCGACTGGAAGGGACTGAAAAACACTCGACCGAACGGAGTTCTGACCACCCCCTTCTGTGGAGGAACGGCGCAGGCGCAATGACCTTATCCTGCCAGGAAGACGAGAAAGAAGAAACGAAGAGAAAAGTTCTGAGTTGTGGCAGGAGGGCGGGGGGCGGCGTTGTTGGCCAAAACAGTCCACTAGGCCTTCTGGGAGGCGGATTTGTATCTTTGGAAACCGAGAAGTAAAGTGGCAACGGTATAAAATGTGCGAAAGGTCGGCGGTATCGGAGGGGGAGCTGACCGAAGAAGGCGTTATTACTCCACAGAAACCTAATAAAAAGAAGAACAGAGTGGGAAATAAAATGCGAATGGGGCAAAGAAGTCGGACGCGAGAATCAAGAAACGAACCGCATCAATCCCTGGAGGGGTCCACAACGTCTGGGTGGGAAAGTGGAGGATTCACGGTTGCGAAAGAAAACCGGGGTGGAAAAGGGGGGGGGATGGGGGGTCGTAAGGGGAACTGGGAAGGGGTATTCTCTTCTAAGCCGCGACCCGGAGAAAGGACAATCTGTCAATTTCTTGGAAGAAGGCTCAAGGCGACGTCTTAACTTGTGAATTAGAAGGCAAGGGATAATACGACCGAAAAAAGAGAACGATATCGTTAAAAATCGGCAGGAATCTGTGGTCCTAACGATGGGGGGCCTTGGCATGGAAGAAAAGGGGGGGGGGTCGACTTTAAAAAAATAGGATCAACAAGGGCGTAAAAACGAGAGTCCATCTTTTCCTGATGGGAATTCCGCCAGGACAACTGATCGGGAGAGACCGTGGGCGTCGAAAGGGCCCGTAAGCGACTGTGAAATATTATATAAAGCACACAAACAGCAAAGCACAAAGGTCAGGAACCACTTCAAGGAAAACAGCGAGCGTAGGGGAGAGTGGGATAGCGATAACCCTTAACGATGTAGTTTTGACGACTTCTCCCTGCACTGTGAAAAAGCCGGGTTACGTGTGTTGGGGCGTCGGAGAAAGGAAAACGTGGTGGAAAAACTTTGGTTGGAAGTGGCTAGGGAAAACTCCCTGAGCTGGGAATAATTGTTACACGAAATCATCATTTTTTGGGAAAAAAAAAGGGGCGGCAAGATTTAACGTCAACAACCGAGCGGTTCGAGGCGCCCAAGTGGATGCCGGGATGGGACCATTCAAAAAAACATGGGTTCTAATCAAAAAGAGGGCCTTCGGAAGCCAGTAATAAAGGGCGCGATTCGGGCAACACCCAAATTTCGATTAACTAAAAAAATGGATCAGAAGGGAAAAGAGGCAATCGATTCATCAATCCGCATTGGGGGGGCCGATCAGAGGGGCGGCGCGGCCCAGACGAATAAGCCAAACACATCATGGATCCGCCGGAAGTGAAAACTATAGGGTGGGGCGAGAGGGGGAAAGACGAGTTTTCAAAAGGAACGTCAGCAGAGTCGAGAACACTACCAGAAAGGGAAGGGTACTATAACGTAATTGGCTCCGACAGCATTACCTCAAAACGAGCGCAAAAAGGAAAGGGAGAAGCTTGGAGGTAAGGGTTATGGTTAAAGAAGCATGACGTGGGTAAATAATAACTACTTGTTTAATCTCTCAAACAGAGGATTAACAGAGAGAGAAACCATCGGAAAAAATTTGTCCACTAGAGAAAATGGGCCGGATGCGGGGAGGAAGTCGCCGACAGACCCCAGATCTGAATGTGTCCGGTGCCAAATAGGGATAAATTTAATTCCGGGTAGAATATTAAGGGACACACCATCTTCGTAGATGTCTGGTGGACCTCGCCGCCACTAAGGAAGGATCTACAAACATCGTAGTTACTCTAACAAAGCCAAGTTACCAGTCAAGACTAAAATCCATTCCAGGAAGGAAGGGGAAGTTGGGGATGCCCGGGGGCCGCAAGGGGGGGAAGCTGACGAAGGTATAGGAGAACGATGCTCATACTGAAGGGGGATGGTACTGGAAGTCGGAGAGGAAGTCGGTTTGCAACGAAAGCGCTGCACCGTGAGAATCTGAGGATTAACAACCAAGTAAAGGCAATCGTGTCGATGAAAAGAACTGTCAGGGTCAGCCGTTCAGGGGGCGCCGCGCGAAGAGGGGGGACGTAAAAAAGCGCGCTAAGGGGGGGGGAGGAAACCCGTGGATATTGTAGGCGGGGTACAGGAGGAGTCCACAAGTCCTCAGGAAGAGGAAAAAGGGTCAATTAGAACAAAGGCGTGTCCACCACGGTTATCGAAGCAGAAAAAAAATCCCCAACTACCACGGCTACTTTCAATCGATGAAGGGCGACCCGCCAACATGACCTCGGAAATACGAGCCTCTTTTTGTTTGGTGGGAAAAGGCGTAAACTCTGGTGCGGAAAAGGGGGCCTGGGGGCGTGTGTGGTGGGGGACCTTGCACTCCTGAGGTAGTCAGGAACTAAAGTCCGAGGGCAGCAGTCGCATACGAGCCGAGGCAAAAAAAGGAAAAAAAAAAAAATGGGAGGAATAAGCAGCACCGCTTTGCGCATGCCGTTGGACGCCGGCCGAAAAACGGGGACGGGTCCAAGGAGACAAATGGGAGGTTTCAGGCAGACAGAGGGCTTGGGGGAGGGGCCAACATCAAAGAAGGCCGAAATAAAAAATCGCGTAGATTCGTTGCGCCGCTAGTAGGCCACGGGGAGCCAGGAGGGGTACACGGGACTCAAAAAATCGCATGGTACGACTGACCTTCTCCAGGGGGGGGGGGGGGAACGGCTCCTTGCTTAGCGAGGAAGAGAAATGGGGGAGACGGAAGCATAGGATCACCAACGTTGTCTGTACTGGAAAGTGAGCAAAGTACAGTTACGGGAGAGCTGTTTCATTCAGAGAGAGATGAAAAGTTTTCGTGGCGCTTTCCGATAAAGGTTGCACTTCGGCCCTTTATTTCCTTTTCTCACTCGAGGGAGAAGAGAGCGGTCAGGCAAGGCAGCAAGAAAGTAATTCCTGAGGGAGGAGTGGTGGGGCCGCGTGCACAAAGAGGGAGAGGAAAATACGGCTCAAAGTCTCCGTTGACTGACGAAGAGGGAAAAAGATAAAGCGATCGAAGCGCAAAAGAGGGAAAGGGTGTCGTGGGAAAAAGACAATACTCCATAAAGGGGGGGGACAAGATACGCACCAGTCTCGTCTAAGGGTATAAAGGAAAAACAACCAGCTTGAAGTGGGACCCAACGGAACGCAGAAGGGACGCGAAGGACGCTGCGGCAGCGATGGTGGGAGTCGGAAGGCACGCAGAAAAAGTTGGTTTAAGCTCTATCCAAGCTGGGAACGGGCGGGCTTTCCCCGTCCTCAGGGGAGCCGATCAAGACAAAATATTTCCCGGCTAGGGGGGGCAAAAGCCACTTTGGGACGTGACTCAGCTCTGCGCGGAGGTAATTGAACAAGGGATCAAAAAAACCGTGGCAAAAGGAGAAAAAAAGGGGACGCTGAGAATCATCTCAGGTGGCGAGACCGCGGGACGAGACTGCGGCAGGGTGCTGCGACAGTGGGGGGAAAACATTTAAGACACCATAACGATTCTGGATGAGCCGATAGTTACCTTCCCCGTCCAGAATCGGCGATGATTGGAGCAGGCGGCGGTTTCTCAAACGTCAGGGAACACCATCCGATGCAAAAAAGGAACAGGGCTCAAATTCACACAGAATACTTTTCGCAAAGACAATCAACTGGTGACCAAGTCCCCAGACCGTTTCGAGGGACACGTTTTCCTAAGGCGTTCTCGCATGAAGGGGCTCACCCGCATTTCGGCAAGGAAGACGCCGTGCCAAAGATGAACTCTTGTGGGGTCCGCGCCCAAGGAGGGCAGAGCAAGGACAAAGTGTGAAAATTAAAGGAGGAAGAGGGCGGGGGAAACAGAAGAAAATGCTCCAGTTGAAAAAACAGGAGCTTGGGATTACCATAAGCAAGCATCCGCCTGTAAAGCGCGGCCGCCGCCACTCAATGCCAGGGTGGAAATGAAATGGGGGGAGGATGCGCAGTAAGGAGTGAAGAATCTTCATGGCGCAGGGGGGGGTTGCGGGGGA
>Ga0179593_1458231_pt1 | contig 12352 bp, 13 predicted proteins | sample CZODoug2_1_08_16_FD_185931 | JGI IMG/M metagenome (GOLD analysis project Ga0179593, IMG submission 185931) | Vadose zone soil fungal communities from Angelo Coast Range Reserve, California, USA - CZODoug2_1_08_16fungal (PacBio error correction) | ecosystem: Environmental > Terrestrial > Soil >...
ATAAAACAAGATGATTAGAACTTGTAGAGGAATGGTGTTGGGGCGGGAGGAGGGCAAACGTCATCAAAGCGAAGAAGCATTCCGCGGAAGGCGGGCGGGGGAAAGCAAGAGGAGAAACGCGATGGAGGGAAAAGGAACCAGAGCGGACGAGAAACGATGTCGAGTAAAACCTCTATCTAGGTAGAAACGAAGCCGAGAAGGATGGATGCGGAGGCCCGACTAGGGGGGAGAGTAGCAAGTGACGTAAGCGACAGTATCGCTGACCGGAGGGGGGGTTAATCAAAAATTCAGGGTCTTTTCTTCCTCAGACAACGTAATACCGGTACTACGCCGAACAAAACGGTTAGATCTTGTTCTAGGAAGCAAAGATGTCAACGGCATGAGGTAAAAAAACCGCTTCCACGCCGGTAGGTGGGGTCGAAGGTTGAAGACATGTGGTCTGTTGGGGGGACGGGCGGCCCAGATTTCCCAGTGTCCACGTACCGGAGTCATCGGGAAGGAAATAGATGGCGATGGCCCTCCGGGTAAGCTTGTCGTCCCTACGGCAACGGCCGGTGTAAGGGGCAACGGAAGGAACAAACCTTAGAAGGAGCAGTTGGCAAATATAGGCGGGGGGAGGGGGAAGGGGGGGAGCTGTGAAAAGCCTGGGGGTACCAGGGGGGAAGCACGGAATCCGGAGCTGAAATTCCAAAAAGTCCGAGGCACTACCAGAACATCCGCGACGCAAGAAAGAATTCGTAAAGAAAAACCATCATTGACAGGGCTTCTCAACTACCCACATAGGAGGTTACCACATACGGAAATACGGTGGTGCGTGGCGGTTTTCTTCCCCATATGATTGACACATCCGAAATTGTTACAAACACCAGTGGGGGGATATCGGCTGCCACGGCTTCGGCGGACGACAGGTCGAATCTATTTGTTCGATTAAACAGACATCGGAGGGGGATCCAACAAAAACAGGAGAGGCGGATCGCGGGTGAAGAGCCGGTCAGGGATGGGTACTGCGTCATTAACTCTCATCGATGTCAAGAGGAGGAAGCGGGGGAGTTTCTGTTCCCATTGACGGCCGGAAAGGTGGCTCAAAAGTATAAACCGGCATAGGCGAGCGCCATCTCACCATTTGAATAAAATTTCCACGTTTGGGAAGAGGGCACAAGAGGTGGGGCGACTTTTGGTTGAAAAACGGCGGGAGTTGAAACTAAGGGGGCGATCAGGCGGGGTGCATTCGTGAAAGGGAAAAAAGGGACTGCTTGTGTAGGGAAGTGGAGACACCGACAGCGGATTTAACGGCATTCGAAGTGACCAAAAAAAAATCGGAAGGCGGCAAGGGAGAGTCTGCTGACCCTCTGGGTCAAAATGTAAAAGCCTCGCCACTCACAAAACAAGGGGAGGGGGGGGGGAAAGCTAGAGATTGACAGGAAAAGAGAAAACAGAAGAGAGTCACAGGGGGCGGGGGGGGCCCGGGGCAATTCTGAGAAAGAGGAAGTGCTGACGGTGCCACGAGAAGTTTAAAACATCGCGAAATCATGCAAAAAAAAAGAAACGGTAAGACGAAACCTTAGGGTCCCTCCAAAAGAACGGCGGGTGGACCGGACACAAAGTCGACACAAACACTGAGTGCGGACTCCATCCACCCGGTAAGGTATAAAAGGGGGGGGGCAGAAACGGGGCGAGAAAGGAGGGAGCGGATTTTAGAAAGACCCCTGTTTCCGGGCCGTCACAAGAAAAGAGATCAGAAGCAGCGACTCGAGGAAGCAGGGAAAGAAGAACGAAACAGCCGGAGCTGTCATGCAAGACCGGGACCGAGACGACAGAGATGGGCGTACGAGCCCAGGTCATGTTAGGGCGACATCAGGATAGGTCGTGGGCAGTCGACGAGGGCTACATGGAACCGAGGGACGCTCGTGCTCACCTAGGAACGGGGGGGTAACACGCTGAGCGAATGACGACCCAGGACGGAACAACAACAAGCAACACCACAACCCCGATCTCTGGAAAAAACTAAATGAGGTTTTCCGGGGGGCACAGCAATGGAGGGGGGGGGAACGAAATTCTTGATGATAGGGGGCAAATACGTGTTGGAACTCGCCGTTGAAGGGGAGAAATTTAATATCCCTGGTAAGGAGAAGCCGCCACCCACGACACCACGCAAAGAGACAGAAAGTGTCCGCGCACGGGACGTTGGCCACTCCCAACGAGGAAGCTGTACTACAAATACATTAAAAAAGCGTTGAAAGGAAGGACGAGTGACAGAAAATACTGAAAGGGCAAAAGAAAGAACATGGTTCGCGTAAACCTTCAGAACCAGCAAAAGAAGGGAGGGGGACGCAGGAATCTGACCTGACTGTTATGGCTCTAAACAAGAACAGGAAACCGTGGTCCGCGACTACGTGAGGCCGTTGCGAAAACGAATTTGGAAGGAAAATACAGAAGAATGAATCCACCTTTTGCCTCATAGTGCCTTTCAAAACAAGAGAAAACAGCTGAAAGGCAATCCAAACAGCTGGAGGGGGCGGGGGGGAGAAGTTAAAGCGCAGCGGGGAAAGGAGGGGTACGCGCCGGACGGCGGACCAACTCGCGTCCGAATAAAAAGCGAACAGCGATAGCTTGCCCAAGAATCGTGCGATCGTGAGTCCGGTAGGCCGGGCTGTTTAAAAAACACAAAAGGCATCCTGACAATTGGAGAAAAATTAATCGGGGAGAGGGGGGGGTCATTATTGTACAAAGAGGAAAGAGGAAGGTAACCCCGAGATGCAAAAGGCCCCGCTAAAAAAAACACAAAAAGTCCCCACCAAAGCGGTCGGGCCTAAAGGAGAGGCTCGACACTTGACTGTGGTCCGTAAGGTAACACAACCGGAAAGCCGGGGAGTTTGGGGTGGGTGGGAGGCCTCGGAAGGGAGAGTGTTGTGACACACTCGGGCGACAAGAGGGAAGAAAAGATTAAAGTCAAAGTTAGAGAAACTGGGGTTCGGGTGGGGCCTCTCAGAAAGACGCACAATATCGAAAGGTGACGGTCTATGGGGGGGGCATGAGGCAATCGGACCCTGATTGGGTGGGTTACGAAACGGCGGTGAGGGGGGGCCAGCAAGGGATCACTCAGTCCAACCGGGGGATAAGTAAGTGGGCGAGGGGGGCGGGGACCTTTTAAAACGACGGCAACCAACGGGGAGGGGAGAACTGGTGGAGCATCTTACGGTGGTTCGAACAAAGCAATCAGAAAATTCTATAGGAAGACTTATTGAACTCAAGGACCGGCAAACGAGACGGCGAAAAGAATGAAGGACTAATGGAGTGGGAAGGGTCAAAGCGGGGTGACCAAAGGGTAATGGGACGATCACCCCTTTTTGGGGTGGATCGCCGCTGGCGACTAATACTTAGAAACCGGTCAAGAAGGGATACGAAGCGGGTGGGAAGATCGTGGTTTTCAAAAAAAGCGGGAATCAAGAGGTGGGAAGGCTGAAAACTGCAAAATATCACGTCAAAAGCCGCCAATGATGACCAAGTAATACTTTGTCCTTAGGCCCGACGAGGAAGGTACCCTTAATCAGTCGGTCATGCAAGAGCGAGATCTAATCAACAAACAACGGAGGGTGTCAAAGAAAAAAGAGAAGGAGGTCGAGGGGGATGACGAAGACGTAAAGGGGAAAATCTGTTCAAAATTAGGGACACAAATATTAAAATGGAAAGCAATTTGGGGACGGTATGGTAATTTGCCACTGGTACAGACACAGCCGGAATTCAAGTGTAAAAAAACTGAGAGGAGAAAAGATGTATAAGGGGAGTGAGAAAAAGTTATATGAAGGAGATAGAGGCCGATAAACCAAAACTTCATTGAGGTATACTAAAGAACGTGACAAGTGTCTTGGGTCACAAACCAAAATGTCTGACGAGTACACCCCTGTAGCGGGCAGGCAGAGTGGTAAAAGGGTAAAGCTGTCGCGAAATATGAGGAAGAAAACAGAAATGGGGGATTTGCTAGGCGACCCTGCAAAAAGGGGGTATAAAACAATGGCGCTTCCAGGTTGTGGGGAAATGGAGCAAGGTTGTATCGAACATCTTACGCATTAACGCTCAAGTGGTTCATAGGGGAAGAAAAGGCTGGAACGCGTTCAAGGATGAAAAAAGAAGGGCGAAGGGAGGGGGACGCGATAACAAGGGAGCAATTCAATTGGGCGCGGATCGAGCGCCAAACGGACCAAGCTCGGAAGAGAGGGCCGCAAAAACGAGGGGCTCAGCAAGGAAAATCGGATAAAAATACTGTCGAAAGCCCAACACCTAAAAAAAAGGACGGGGGGGGGGGGGGGGGCGTAAAAATGAAAGGGGGAGGGGCTCAAAAGAAAAAAATTAAGTGTCGGCAGGGACTTTCTTCCCTAACGACGTGGGGGGGTCTGGGTGGTTTTTTAGCAGGGGGAGGGGGCCGCTCGGCGGAATATTTAGTGTAACAAGAGAGGGAACAAAGAAATATCAAAAATTAGGGAGGAACATGTCAGGATGAGGCTTGTTGGTTTGAAGAAAGGAACTTCCTGCACTAGGCCGACGATCAACGACAGAAGGATAGATAAAAGAAGGTGGGTGCATTAGAGAGGGGAAGACGGAATGTATGTAAGAAAGCAGGAAAGACGGGACTATCAATCTTCTAGGGTGAAACTAGGGGATCTTGAAAGAAAACTCATCTCTTCGGGTGCGGTGAGAATCGGGGGTAGTCAGATTACTTATCATTGAAAGTTTGGGAAAGAGGATTAGGGGGGACTAAAAAGTCCGAATCTCCCACCGGAGAAGGAACGCCGAAGGGGGGTTTGTCTCGCAGAGGTACTACAGGAAGGGTCCAGCGACATCCCTAGGTTTAGGGTAGAAGGGGTGACAAGAAAAAGGTTTACCCTATTGGGCTGGGAAATTTTGGGCGGGACACACGGAGACGTCATGGAACGCTGGACGAGGGAACAACGGAAAATGTCGCCCGAAACGTAGGGGGGAGAGTGACAGGACGGGCGCGACCTTATCCGCTGCAGAGGGACAAAAATAAAAGGACTCGTGGGCAGCAGGGGGAGGCGGAGAACGGGGGGACTGGCCAGAATACCAAAATTAAACGGCAAGAAGAAAAAACCCGAACCATTCCTCTTCAAAAGATGGGTCAGGTCATCACCCCTAGGAAAACTTCAAGACCCAACGAAAAAAAGAAGGAGGATGTAGCTGGGGTGTGAACTGGTAACTGGGTGTTTGATTGTGGGGAAGGAAACGGACGTGGCGTTAACCGTAAATTGAGGGGTGCAAACCAAACAAAGCCAGAGGGATCTGGGCGGAGGAAAGAGTCTGACAGTGCGTCGCTCTAAGGTAGACAGAAACATTAGCGAGTAGGATGGGGGGTCACGGTCAAAGGCGGAGAGTATCAGGTTATTGCAGGCATGAGTCGGCCGGACTGAAAATGACATCTAGGGAGAAGTCGGCGGAAAAATAGAAGTGAGTTGAGAAACGTAAAAATTGAGTCAAATAAACTCCTCATAGAGAAGATCCTGCTGAAACCCACAGGGAAGCATGGTCTAGTGGGCGGTGGCGCAAAAGAGTTTTCTAATGGTATGAAACGCATTGAGTAGGGAGTGGAAATAATTTTCTATAAGGATGGGTGGAAGGAGGGAAAAGTCGGCTGAAAAGGGATCGTTGAAACTCAGCAGGCAAGTCGTTATAATGCGGAGGAACGGGAAAAAAAACGGAAATAGGAAATCTATTCTCTCTCCGCAAGGGTAAATATCTCAAACAAACAAAAAGGAAGTAGAAATGGAGAGGGGGAAGTGAAAGGAGCTACAAAAAAGGCTGTAAGTCAATTGTTCGGGGGGAAGGAGAATGAGAGAACGGAAACTGAGGCGGTGACACGTAGAAGGGTTTCATACATCAGGTACAAACAGGAAATAATTCCCACAATCAAATGATCGAAACTTATTTTCAAAACAGACCAGGGGAAAGAATTATGCCGCCAAAAGTGAACTTAAGAAGGGCGAACAGCCGGACCATAATTGAATGGAGATCACAATTTTTGAATCAGTCGAGCTCAGAAGGGAGGGAGGTGAAAGAGAAGACAAAGGGGGGGCGTCTAATCATAACGTCTATCAGTCGAAATCGAATCTCTGCCGATCAGGTCAGCCGACCGAAGGTCTCGGCGCTTCATGAGTATGCAAATACTCCTAAACGCACGGGTGAAACGAAAATCCGATTCATGGGGAAGGTCGGAAATCGGGTCTTCTATAAAGGGCCCCGCGCAGTGGGCAGCCGGGACTGGTGAAAGAGGATTGGGGGAAAAAAAATCTATTGTTAACGAAAAAAGGGAATGGAAAAAGAAACCCAAAAGCCACCACTTTCCACGTGGGGAAACCCCGTCTCTTGTCAGGTTGTTTCCGTTGGTAAAGGGTCATAAATGTCAATGTGTTTGGGTGGGTCTTAAAAACGGGAAGTAAGGGGGCTGGTCACGGGGGGCACTCGACTGGCAGTCTCGTAAAAAGATCAGGTGCCCAAGGGCAATATGCTAATGCGACAAACCCCGAAAAACAAAGCCGCCTTATAAGTTAGAGAAAAAAGGGAACGGTGGCCGCGAAAAAGCCGGGGCATCTGGACAAAGGCTTATTATCTACATAGTAAAATGGACGAACGTTTACAATACTCTCAAATCCAAGGGGGAAACAGGGTCTGGTAAACCCTTCAAAAAAAAAAAGGACTAACTTAATGAAGTGGGGAAATGGAAAAGCCGAAAAGAGGAAACCCGTTAGCGGTAGACTACGTACGCCGGGGAAGGGAGTAATCCAGAATGGGGGGAGGCACCTACATCCAAAAGCTCAACACGGGAAAGATATTACGTTCCCCTAAGAAGAAAATCGTTCAAAAACACAAAGGCCTTCTTTTCCATGGAAGGTGTCAAGACAGCGGAAAAGGGGGGCCCGAGACCTGGAAATGACCAGAAGCGCGCGAGCGGGATTGAATACTCGCAAGAAAAGGAGGGGAAAGTTTCATTGGAGCTAAGTGGAGGACAGTAGGGCAAGGATAACTGGGGAAAAAGGTCATCCTAAATGGAACATTACTAATCGGGATATGAGGGTCAAAAACAAATCCTTTGGTAAAACATAGGGCGCCTTTCCCAGACCAGAGAGGAACGAACCGTCACGCCAACCCCCAAGAAGCAAACCCAACAAGGAGGGACTGCCGAAGGGGAGCGACAAAGGAATTGGTGGGACCTTAAACCCGTCCATTGGGGAGGGCTTTTTTTGAGGGGAGGGGGGGGGCTCGACGAAACGGGGGGGTAAATCAGCCTCATGAGAAAAAGAGGCTAGGTCGATGAAGGACGGGTATAGACTCTGGGGGAGGGGGTTCCGCAAAAGACGAAGAAACCAAGGGGGAATTGAGGAGTGGTGAGAGCGACTCTTCATCCCGGGTGGTTAAAAGTCAAGGGGAACGCTTGCAGGGAACAGGGGCAGCTCGGGGTTGAGGGGGGGCAACCGAGGAATCTAGCTGGAAAAATTGAACCTCGTCAACCACCGTTATGGAAGGAAAGGGGGTGAGACCAAACGAGGGACCGTTTTTCGCCTCGAAAAAAAAAGTAAAGGTATCTAAGCAGTGGGGGGGTCCTCGGAGGAGAACCAAATACTCAGGAAAAAAGGGAAAGGGGTCGCCTAATTGGGGGGTATGGTGATGAATCAGACGTGAAAAAAAATTTTTAAGTGAAGAGGGGGGGTGGGATCTCGGCAACAATGTTGGTTTTATCAGAGATAGAAAAAATCTCCAGTAACATCTTGTCCACCTACAAGGTATACATCGTGTGAAAATTCGGGGTTACAAGAGGCATTCACGGAGTGTCTCATGCTTACCCTGGCTAAACTTCGAACCATTGCTGGGAAAGAAAAAGTTACGTATTCCCGACGATTATAGCCCTAAAAAGCGAGAAAGTCCCCGAGCATAGAGACAACAAAACAACTAGAGATGAAAAGCATAGGGAGAGCGACGAGGGGGGGTCTACTAAACGGGTACAGGGGATAATCATCGCGTACGGCAAAAAAGGAGTTAAAAGACATTGTCCGTATCGGATAGGGGAGAGAGGGAAGCCGTAGAAAAAGAAGGGGGAAGGAACTGGTAACTATCTAAAAAAAAGAGCGGAGTCAAGGCGTGAAGAGGGGGACGAATGGAGTAACTAGAGAGGAAGGACCCAAAAAGCGGAGCGGCACATAAACTTACTCCTGATTTTGAACCAATCTTCCATCATCAAACATGTAGCGAATCATCTTTGTCGCAGGAAAGGGGGGAGCTTGAAACAAAGGAAATAGGGAGTGGGGGGGGCGAGGGAAGGGGGAAAAAGCACCTCGGGGGGGAGAAACAACAGGGCGAATACTTCCAGGGTGGGGGAAGGAGTGAAGTTTAGGGAATAACAGGATTCGCCGCATCTAGGGGGCAAAAAGAATCGAAATGAAAACAAGGCGACCAGCCACTGCGTTATGGATTAAAACGAAGGGCGCCGAACCGGAGCTCAAAAAGGAGGATTCAATTTCTCAGTTCGGAGTGTCGGCAAAACGCCCACGCTCTAAGAAAGGGACACGAGAGGAAACATTTCACTTTTTAATCAGCAAATGCGTCAAAATTGAACCTTGCGGCAGAGGAACGAATCCACAACAAATAAAAAAAAAGCCCTGAAAAAAGGTGCATTGGGAATGCTTCAACCCACGAAAAAGTTCGAACGACTTTAAGAACGCCGACGGGGGGGGCGGGGGGTGGGACCTTGCCTTTTCATTCAACGGGGTTAAAAAAGCTAGGACAGATTGTAGGGGGAAAGGGGATGTTACCAATCATATAAAAAGTAGGATGAGAAGTGTCAAAATGACGAGGGTGGGGGAAGGGTCTCCGTACCTAAGGAATAACGAAGAGAAATAATTCCTTAAATCAGAAGGAGGGAGGTGATGACAGCGATAGAGAGGCGGGGTACTCCAAAAGAGCTTTGACAAAAACCTCACGCTAAAGGGAAACGCTAAATCTCCAGGAAAGCGGCGGGAAGGGGGCGGGGGTGGAGGTGGCAGATCTTTTCAGTACTTAACTAAGGGATAGGAACATTTGGTTCAATGAAGAAGGGGGTTAAAATCAGAGAAACGCCACCGTCGTACCATATCGCCACGGAACGTGTTATATTGTCTCTAGCAGTCAGACTGCAAGGGACGTAAGCTGAAGAAAGGGGGGTGAGGGAAGTGGTTTACCATAAACATGTTGGCCGGGGTTTGGGTCAGTGGGGGGGGGGGGGGGGGGGGGGGGGGGGGGGGGGGGGGGGGGGGGGGGGGGGGGGTAGAGATTGACAGGGGTCCACGCCGTGTAAACCCAGGAAAAAAAGGCGTGGGGGGGAGGAAAAATAAAAGTGTCGAAATCGAGGAAACGGAGGGGGGGACAGGGGAACGGAATGAGAGAACCTTGATCACGAGAGTTCGCTGGAGCTGTTTTAGGCAGGTGGGGGGGGCTTCCTCTTGTGTAAAGCCAGGAACAGACGACTGAAGACTACTCAAAAGGGGAATAAAAGTAAAGAGAGAAGCAAAAAGTTCTTAAGAACCACCTCAAAGGGGACATGCGGAACAAAGAGCACATCATAGAGGTATCGTGGGGGGACATACGTGAAAGGTGCCCGGTGGGGAGTGGGGGGAGTCCAAGGAAACCGTCTTTAAAAAAACTAAGGGGGTCAGAAAAAGAAGGATGGCAGCGCGGCTGCCCAGGGACGGGATGAAGAAATTCCGCCGATCGCCATAAAGAGGACAGCCGGCTGGAAACGGGTCGGAGGAGTCTTTCTGGGGACAGAAGCATTGAGGGAGGCTGGAAGGCCCGCGGCAGCGAGCGAGCGGGGAAGGCTGGGGATCGCCGTTCTTTTCGCACGGCCAAAAGGGGGTCTATAAACTCCGCATCGAGGGTAGCGAAATTCAAAAAGGGAGAGAAAGCATTGGGTCTATGGCGAAATGTGGAAAGGGGGGGGGGGGGCAAAAAACGCAGGGAGGCGGGAAATTGAAAAAGAAGGGGTAAGATCCTGGAGGGGGGGGCATTGCGTGACAGAGGGGAGAGGCTTAAAGGGAGGGAAGGGGCCACGCAGGCCTCAGCCATTCGCAAAAAAACCCTTCTAAGAGGGGTCGCTCACCGATGTCAGTGTACGAGTGAATCAACAACAACAAAGGGAAGGTTAGGAAAAAAGAAGAAAAGGGGGGAGGGAAACAGGACAAAGCTGCGAATCGAGGACAAGATGGAAAGGGTGGCGTCCGGAAAGGGGCGACGAACGAGGCCTATCGCCACAGAGGGGGGGTCAAGAGGGAACTCAGCACATAAAAATAAAGAAAATGTCACAAAGGAACGCATCACTGCGGGGGCACCAAAAGTAGGAAAAAGGACTCTTGAGCCATCCTACCAAATTGCTGGTACCAAGGGGGGGAAAAGAACTGGGACCTCGCGGAGGCGGGGGATAGAAAGAACCAAGGCCGGGAAAAAAAAAAAGGGCGATCAACAGCCTACACCATCGGGAAAAGAGGTAAGGCCGCCGACCTCCTGCCGGACCAAATAACAATCGCCGGGACGTCGCCTGCAAACAAGACATCCTGCTGGGTCCAGGGGCTAGAACATCTGCTGGGGAAGGGACGATAGTCAGCCAGCGACATGGCGCAGAAGAAGGGGAAAGAGGGTGCTTTGGTAAAAAGAGGAGGGGAGGGTAACGCCACGGAAAAGGCAAAAAAAACAGCACAGCTTTCCGTCAGGGAAACCCCTCGACAGGGCGGGGTTTGCGTGGAAAAGGAAGCATTTCAATGAAAGGGGTGTGGGAAAAGGGCATTCTGAGGGGACGGCAGGAGGTAACTGGGTCGTGCATCGGCCTGGGGGCAAGGGCGGAGAAAGAAAAGCGTTACCCTGGTAACAAGACTAAGAAGCTCCCCAACAACGCGGACAAAAAGCAGAACTCTAAGGAAAATGATATTTAGCACGTCGTTTGTACAAGCCGTCAAACGCACTGGAAGGAATATTGCAAGGAAAAAATAAAGTATGGCTTCAGGGTCGTGGAAAAGAAGTCCGAAAAGAACACAAATAAAAAAAAAGGGGGTTGGCTTGGTAACCATAAAAAAGCCGAATGCAGAGAAAAGGAGGACAAGTGTGAGGTAGGAGGACATCTGCAAGGGACACTAGGAAAATAGCGTAGACTACGGTAGCGCCGTGGCGGGAAGCCGAATTTTTGGAGGACCGAACAAGAAAATAAACGTTTCAGAAAAAGGGGATTCATTACAGTCGGGCCTAAGACACGAGGCTGAAACGATCCACGCCGAGCTTGGGGGACCGGGAAATAGAGGTTCAAGCGCAAAAGTGAGCGTACCGCTAATAATTCGGGAGCCAGGCCATCGCGGTCGAGCTCCTGAAAATAGCACGGAGAAAAGCTGCCGAACAAAGCGGAAAATGGCCGTAGAAAAAAGGTTACCAAAACAGGACAAACCTGACAAGCATGCCTGAGGAGGAATCTGAAATTGGTCAACAAAAATGTTCAAAAAAAAAAGAGTAAGCAAAATTTCCCCCCGAGAGGAAAACGGGGCCAAACCAAAAAACACCCCCCACCCCAGAGGGAACGCCGAATTCATCTGAGCCGGAAGAGGGGGGGTAAGTGAGAGCACTTCAACCCGAAAGGTTTTCCTTTGGGGGGTTGGGGGGGGTTTTCCTCGCCGCAAGGGGGTTGGGTTGACCAATCCTAAAAGACTACCAAGCGTCTCATGGTTAAACGTCGGGGAGGGGGGGGATTGTGGCGACTCGAATAAAAAAACCAATATCACGTCTGGCAAACTTGGTTATCGCGCCAACAGTCTCCAAGGGGGTGAACCATGAAACGCGTTGCAAAAATCCAGCAGGTCAGGCGTAGCTCAAACCGAGATGAATGGCGGGTTTCAGGAAAAGGTTGCCCGCGGCAAAAAACCGGGGGGAAAAGCCCTGGGGGGTAAAAAACAGGGGCGGTTTTTTAAACTCTCAAATCATAAATGTCGGGAGGGAATGAGGTCCGAGAAAACGGGGGGCGAAAAATCTCGGGGGGAAAAGATGTAATAGCGGGGGTAGTGGGGAGGGAGGTCAAGGGGACAAAGAAAAATGGTAAGTTTGAAAAAGGATCGCAAATCCTGGTTGGTTGGGGAAGAGAAAGTATCTCGGACAAAGCAATTCAACACTCGACAAAGGAAAAACGAGGTGTAACGATCTGTTCTTTCCACATGTATCGCGGGGAGGAATTGACGGAAACTTCTATAAAGTCAAGATACGGAAATTGCTTGCCAGTTCATCTGGGAGGCGTCCTAAGAGATGGGAGAAAAGGGCCCTCGTTCGTACAAGCTCTAGGGAG
>Ga0179593_1469496_pt1 | contig 12352 bp, 12 predicted proteins | sample CZODoug2_1_08_16_FD_185931 | JGI IMG/M metagenome (GOLD analysis project Ga0179593, IMG submission 185931) | Vadose zone soil fungal communities from Angelo Coast Range Reserve, California, USA - CZODoug2_1_08_16fungal (PacBio error correction) | ecosystem: Environmental > Terrestrial > Soil >...
CGGTCAGAGAAGAGAAGAGCGTACTTAGGAGAACCGACGCAGGGGGGCAGAAAAAACATCGAGGGGATTAAGCCGCGAAATTCGTCCGATGTTGATGTTGGCCATCCAGATGAGACGGAGACATGACAGCAGAGCCAATGAGTCATCAGGGGAGAGGCGCCGAGGAAAATTTGAAAGCAGCGTCCAACTTGCAATATCGTCAGCCAGGGCGCTCGATCCGCGTCGCGAGCCTGTGAAGGCGGACGAGTTCGGAGGAGGAGGGCGCGGTCGAAAGAAGGGGGGCGGGAGATCAAAACGCAAAAAAGAGGGTCGCCGCGTGGAAGAAGCAGAGAGACCGGGTCTGCCCTCCCTCGGATTAGTGAGCCCTGGAGAGGATGCGACGAATTGGCGAGGACAGAGCAGCACAAAAAAGGGAAAAAAACCGTCAAGGGGGGGAACGGGTGGGGAAGGCTCAAAATTCGTTGGGAGTCGAAAAAATCAGGTCTGGAAGTCAGAAGCATTCGAGACGGGACCGAGGAGCAACAACGGGTCACGAAAGAATCCCGGGAGTGCAAGGAGGAAAGAGAAGAAAAAGAAAATCAGCGCGTAGTAGAAGCAGGACTAATGCCCAGCCGACGATAAAGGTTGGAGGAGACGATGCATCAGCATAAGGAAAAGAAGAAGAGTGAGGTAGATGAGGGGGGTAGCAAAAAAGCCAGGGAAAGGAGGGTGGTCGTACTACTGATAAAGGAGGAACCAGAAAGATAGAGTTGTCTAGTAGGAGAGCTTGATGGGACAGCCGGCCAAAACACCCGCGCAAGGATCCAAGAATGAGGAGTGTGGGAGGGGCATCGGACGATTCTCCGAGATTCGAGTGCGATCACACCCGAAAATTCGATCCCCAGAACGATCGCCAAGCTTCGCAGCCCCTAAGAACCTATCAGAAGAGAAAGAAAAAGGAGACCAGAAAAGGGAGTCGCGCGCAAAGCACTGCATCGTTCAGAAGTCGGAAAAAGTTAATCGGCAGCTTGCAGACGAAAAAAAGCAGAAAACCAAAGGAGGGGCATGCGGAAATCAGAAAGGGCGGGGAAAACTGATCCCTGCTGGTTGCCGGATCACTGCTTAAGGCGACAGCGAAGTTTAAGGCAGGATCTTAAGCTCGTCAGATCAGAGGGATGCTGCGCCATACCAAGGGGGGAGGAGCATGGGGGACTATGTACCAGGAAGAGAACAAAAACAACGGAGGAGGAAGGAGAGATCCTTGTACAGAGTGAATAACTCCTTCTCTTCGCGATCGGGCTGTGAAAATCAACAGAATACAGAGCGTGAGGAGGGTCAACCTGGGGCGCGGTAAGGGCAGAAGCCTTTATTTCTTGGAAAAGGTCAGGTCTTCGCCCTGGTTATGTTAGAAGATGACGATTGTGGAAGCATACTGCTGAAAAAAGGAAAAAAAAGCAACGGGGGGAGGGGAGAAGGGAGTGAAGAGGGGGGAAGATAGACTAAAGGCCGGGCCTTTTCATGTATAGGTCAGCTTCTCTTCGGGTCTGCGCGCTAGGGGTCAAGGTGAGTGGGACCAGGGCACGAAAAAGGGGGTCGGGGAAAAAGAGGGCAGAAAACACGGCAGTTGAAAGAAGAAGAACCGTCACCTGGATCGGCGACTCTCAGATTGCCGCCAACACGCCAGCTCTCGAAGAAAGGAGCGCGCAAAAAACTCTAAATAACAGCTAGATGAAGGGGTCAGGGAAGAGGGCGGAACCCTGATAACCAGGCGACTCTTTCTCTACCTGGGTCCTAGATGAATACCGCTGAGGAAGACCCTCAAAGTGAGAGAAGGCGATGGCTCTAAAAAAAAGGAGGACTTCGAGGAGAGCCGTAAGGGAGAAAAAAAAGCGGAGCTCTCTGGGCGCACCACCAGAACCGGGCCGGGATGGGAAGGGGGAGTGATCAACAGATCGGAAGATCCGAGAGAAAACTAAGGGGGACGCGAAATCGCCGGGAGACACCAAGGGGTGACGATCTGCCTGCTTCTGGGGGGCCTCGAAACCGGAACAAAGGTGCGCAACTGAAGAAGAAAAGATCCCCGAAAGAACCGGACGAAAGATGGTGAAATCCATAAGGATCGCCCGAAAGAAGAGTCGGGCACTCGCCCCGAAAAACGCGCCTACATCGCCGCATTCAAAGACTGGAAGATGAGGTGTCCTGCTCGATCGCAAGTGATGACCGAAGACGATCGAAAAGCGGGGGAGGATCGATAAACGAAAAGAAGGTTGACAACCTGAGACCCACGAGAGCGCTGCTGTTCATGGCGGCAGGAGCTTGAAAGACGTAGAGAAAAAAAAACCAGAACAGACGACGACATCGAGCTTCAAAGAAAAAAAACGCGATGAAAAAGACCCTGAAAAAGGGGAAAAGGAGTGAGAAAGAAAGGACTGAGAGGGGAGAAAGCTCGACAACAACAACAACGAAAGAGATAGATCGTTATCTCCTCCGTGGCAAGGGAGATAGGAAGGGAAAAAGAATCCGGAGGGGGAAGGAAGTCGCGAGAAAAAAATCGAATAGCCCGGGGAAAGGTCACGAATGTGAGGGGGATTAGGTTTTTGGGGAAAATCTCCTAGTATGAGGCCGGCCGCCATTAACAAGCCAGTAGTAGGGGGGGGAGGGGTAACATCCCGAGCTGGGAAAACGAGACCCAAAGAACGATGGGCTAGGAAGGCCAAAGAGACATAAAAAAAAAAAGGAGATCCGGCCAAACGGCGTCTCTATTCAGGGAGGCTTCGAAGGGAAGACCTTCTTGTCAGGAGTCTCAGATAGGAGGAACTATCAGTAAAGAAAGGTCACAAAAGGTGGAACCGGGTCGAAGCATCGCGTCTTTGATCCATGGGGGAGAGGCACTTCTCCACTTTTTAGAAGAGAACTAAGCAGCAGAAGAGAGGGAAAAAACTCAACTGTTCGGAAAATTTTTGGAAAAGGTCTGAAAAAGGATGAGGTCCAAAAAAGGGGATCAGGAATTGACCGGCACGAGTAAGGAGGGTCGTCCGACCACGTTGATAGAAGGAAGGAAAAAATTGTCGCGGGGGGAAATCTGACAAGCACAAAGGATCAAGGGAGGTTGCCTTCGAGAAAGAATCAAAGCAGCGAAAAGTACGAAATAATTAAGATAGGAAGAAAGGTGGTAACAAACCATGGGAAAGGTAAACTCCGAGAAAGGAAATGAAGAGAGCGGGAAAAGAGATACTTGAATTTTCATAAAGCGCGAAGGGGAAAAAAGACGAGGGAGAAGGCAAGGGGAAGGGGCTGAGGAAAAAAACCCGCAGGCGAGCCGACCGCAGGTTCCGGGGACCCGGAGGGGGGGGGGCAGTCGTCAAAGGAAAAGGGGAAAGAAAAGCGCAGATCCAGGGAGGCAAGCAACCCAGGGGGAAAATATACTCAAAAGCTTAGGACGGATCGCTATTTCATCGCAATCTCTTGAATAAGAAACCACAGAAACACAGGGACCAAAAAAGCTACCAAAAAAATACAATAAAGGGGGGAAAGACCGACGGGGCTACCATCGCGGGCAGGCGTTCAGCATCATCACGAGATCAGAGGAAGGAGAGGAGGCCGGATCATGAGTCCCACCGCCCATCTCAGGAGGAAAGAAAAAAATTAGAATGACTAAGAAAAAGGGAGGAGGAGGCCGGGACGAGGAAGAAACTGCTCTTCTCTATCGGGGGGATCGGGATCCTGATCCGCCTCCGCCCGATGTCATCGAGGACATCGGGCTGATGAGAAAAAACCTGGCGAAAAGAAAGTTGAGGGAGAAAAACAAAAGGGAATGACCATGGGTCAAAGCGAGGAACAGAGTTTTTCGCCAGACTAGGGTCCGCTTATCTCAAAGAAGGCGTGCCGATGAAGGCTACTATCTGAAGGGAACCGCGGTTGAGAGAAGAAATGGAGGTCAGAGACTCGGAAAGACGCGCTCGGGTTCCTGCGGAAGGGGCACTCGCCGCGGGCGAGCAACCCTAGCTCGGATCGAAGTCTTCGGAGGGGGAAAAAAACCAAGACAAAGAAGAAGGATGGTAAACCGCCACAAAAAGAACTCAGTGGCGCGGTAGTAGACGGCCTGACAGCAACTCGCAAGCTACTTCAAGACCCGCTCGAAGGACATGGTCAGGAAGGGGAACGGCGGGAAAGAAAAAAACACCCTCTACAAGGGAAGATACAGAGGAAGAAGAGAAACGAGAGAAAAATTGGAGGCGGAGAAGAAGAGACGCAATTCTTCCTCTTTAAAGTCGGCTGGGCCTTCTTCTGCGGTCGAACACGGATTCATCTTCTGGAACTGCTCACAAAAGACCCGGGGGAAGGATGAAAGAAAGACGTGGTGAAATCTTCCTAAAGGAGAAAGAATCGGAAGTTCAGTGACTAAAAGGGGAAGTCGGAGAAAGACCACTTGTTTCCAAAAAAAAGTGGACGGGGGTCGCGATCTGTGAGGAAAATGAGGCAGAGGAAAAGCCAGGTCGGCGCAGCTGCCGCCCAAAAGGGCTCCGAAAGGGTAACCGGGTGAAGGGAAGATGGGAGCCGTCGGAAATATCTCCCTCACGTCCCCTTCTATCCACCGAAACGCCTACAGAACCGTCTGAAATGAAGAAGGGGGAAAAAGGGTAAATAAAATAAGGGGAAGAGAAGAGGACATGAGCCAGATCGGATTTTTGCGGCAGTCAGAGCGGAGAGAAGCGCTGATGTTTGAAACCCACGACGGGACAGGAAAAAAAAAAGACATGGGGAGTCTAGGAAAAAAAAAGAGACGAAAGGAAGGTTCAGGAGGGCGGTGAAAGGAATCGCGATTCAGAAGGGATAGCTCACCCTCGCCGCCTTCCCCGTCACTCTTCTTCGAGCTACTTAAGAGAAGGGGTCCTCTCTAGCGACCGATAGAGAGACAAAAACGGTGAGGAGGAGAGAAAGACGCGTAGGGAAAAAGGAAGCCGGGAAAAGGGAGAAAAAAAATCGCGATCGAGGTAAAAAAAAGAGAATTGACGCATCCGCGAGGATGTTCTGGTTGTTGGACCATCGCGAATCGATAAGAAGGAAATAACAGCACGCCTTAGAGCGGTCATTCAACAGGGGAAAATACCGAAGGAAGACGCGGAAGACTTCAAAGATCTCAATCGAGAGGGGCATAACAGGGGACGGCCGGCACATCCACTTCGAGAGGCCGGTGAAGAGCTGATGTCGCGGGCGAGTTGAGAAAGAGGCGATCAAATCGGGAAAGAAGGGGGAGGGAATCGCGTCGGGAATGGAGCGCCAGCTGCGCCTACTTGGCGAATTCCCAGATCAGAAAAGGGAGAAGAGTCTACCACCAGAGAGAAGGTGTGAAAGGAAAGGACAGGAGGGAAAAAATCTGCGGGAAATCATTAAGGTCGTCGGAAGGAAGGCAGAGCAGGAAACGTTTATCACAAGGCTCTCCCTGTAAAGGAGAGTTGTTTCGTCCGGTACCAGAGAAGAGTAGGAGGGGAAAACCTGAAAGAAGCGGGCAATCATCTTAAAACTAAAAGAAGTGGATTCTCTGAAGGGTATACCCTCTTCGTCCCCATGTATACGAATTAAGGAAAGGGGGAATCATTTTCGAGACGCCGCTGACGAAGGAGAAGGGAAAATTGAAAGGAAGGAGACAAGACGGGGGGTGTGCTTTCATCTGAAAAGACGACAGGTTGACGATGGAATCACCACCAGGCCAAGGGGAAAAACAAAAATTGGGGGGGAATGAGGTGAAAGGAGAAACTAGAAAAATGCGGTAGGGCCGTCAACTAAAAGGAGCTGTGAAAAAGACTACCGGGAATGACCATAAAAAGAGCGGAAAGACTCTTAAAGGAAATTGAAGCAAGGGAAACGGGAAATCTCTACCAGCAGGGGCAGGCGAAACACGAGCTTCGAACCAAAGAAGTACTGCTGGTGGAAAAAAAACTTCGGAAGGAAGAAAAAGGAAGGAAAAGGCGTTGAAGAACTCTAAAAGAATCGGGGGACTGCGTCAGAAAAGGCCCGCCGCTGTCTCGCGGATCAGAGGAGGAATATTTGAAACAAAGAGATCAACCAACAAACGAAGGAAAAGAAAAAATGGAGAAAAACTTCAGAGGAAGGGTCGGCCTTATGGATCCTGTCACGCCGCTCCCGATCGATCATTCTCAGACAGATGATTCTAAAAAGCCAGGAAACTTGCGCGAAAAGAGTTTCGCAAAATCGCCGGGGATGGAAGCTCCAGAGGTCAGTTGTCGGCCTCAAGGGAGGGGGGGTCGCGATCTGAAAGCAAGCGCCAGAACCGACAATTACAGAAAAGGAACCGCGGTTGAGCTGAGGAAAACCTGGGGAAAGCCTGAAAAGGGGGAATGCTCAAGTAGGCGGAGTTTCCGTTCGTTAGGGACAAGCGCCGCCGGGAGAAACCTCTCGGTCGTTCTCTACTTCGTGCAGTGTGATAGGACCGAGTCAACCTTCTCGGCTAAGAAACTCCACAAAAAGGGGACTACGAACGACCAGCTGGGCATCTCTGAAGAAAGAGCTCTATCTTCATGGGAGGGAGAGTCATCGTCTTCAGACCCTCCACAGACGAGGGAGGAGAACATTGGTCCGAAAACGAGGAAGAAGGCTTTATTAAAGATCTTCGTAGAAAGGCTGAAAGAGCCGGCACGTCCGGGGAGGCTTCTGCTGAACTTAGTCGTGCTTCGCCTGAAACGCTGAATCGCTTCTGTTCGGCTCAAACACAAGGGGGAACCAGGACCAGGGGGAAAAGAAGGCCTCAAGAAAAGGCGTCGAAAAAAAAGCGAAAAAGGAGTAAAAGGAAAGGTAAAAAGTCGCGCGAAAGCCTCCAACCGGGGAAACAACCAGTGGACGTGGCTCGGGGAGTCGCCTGCTTCAGGAGACGCCTTCAACAGGGGTCGGCCAAGGACGCTCCAAAGAAAGAGGGCCAGAAAAGCACGAAAAAATCAAGAAACCGCACCCACGTCCTCTTCAAAAGAGGGAACCGACCTCCGCCGAAAAGGCGCCTTCACCTTCCTCGGACGACGACTCTGGGGGAAGCTCGACGCCCTGGGGATTACCTATCTGAGGAGAATACTCGACTATCGAAGAAGAGAAACGTATGGGAAAGGAAAAGACCTGCAGACTGCTGGGTTCATGGTCTGCAGAGAAGGATCATCTCGGCGATTGCCCAACACAAATCGAAACTAAAGGGGAGCGGCAGCATGCACGGGAAAGAGAGAGGGATGATCTGCGGAGAGGCGAAAGAAAAGACCTGCACCTCAAAAAAAGAAGCCAGGAAAAGAAAAATCTGAAAAAAAACGGGGGGGGGGATGGTGGGGGGGGATGAAAGGAGAGGAAGACGGTCGCTCCGCGTGAAAAAAGAGAGAGTAGATAAAAGAAGAGGGCGGCGAGGAGGGGGGGGGGGGGAAAGCAGCTCAAGAGAAGGGAAAAAAAAAAAAATGTGTCTAAGCATAAGAGAAATCGTATCGATTTTCTGGTTGGCCACTCTGAGATTATCTATCCTTCCGCCATAAAGCAGAGGCCTTGAAAGAAGGGTTTCCCATCAGTGGAACAGAAGGCTCTGTAGAAGAAGCACGACCATGCAGAAGCGAAACAAGATAGTTATTCTAAGCCCTCTTCATATCGGTAATCAACCAGGAGATAACTTCCACATATAGATTCCTTTGAAGAGAGGGTCAGGATTTGGGGGAAGAGATGGTGAACAGGTTCTATCATGAACTCCTTTCTTTCAAAATTCTCCTTTATCAAGTTAAGAAGAAAAGGGGGGGTTTCGGGGGAAACATCGAAAGATAGTTGGAAGAGACGGCTCAAAGATAGCATCTTCTATAGGAAGAAACCGTCCACGGGGGGGAACAAGGTTGGCTAAAATACAGGAGGGGGGTGGGAGTGACTCAGGTAACGAGCTGCTGGATCAGAAGGGAGAGAGGAAGACTATGGAAAAGTACCAAAAGGAAAAAGGAAAATAAGGCCTTTTCTCGGTGCGCCTTACCAAACGCGCGTAGATTCTAAGAAGACGGGCAAAATCCGACGATGAAGATGTGACGAAGTGCCCGAGAAGGGGGAATCATCAGCAAGGGGAAAAGAATTTTAGAGAAAAGCGGTGGGGACCAAAGAGTGAGGGGCTCAGGTCAGATACGCCGCTTAACAGGACCATGTAATATCGAGCGGTCAGGGAGGGATTCGAGAGGGGGAAGGTTAAGGAAGAAAGAGAGGGAGAGCAGGGAACATCGGACGCCGTAGCATGTGAGAAAAAAGGGCGATCACCAACGAAGGCGAGCCCGAACGATATTGGGGAAGAATCTCCCCCTGAGAGGGGCCGTCAACGGAAAACCTACAAGAAAGGAAAAAGTCAAAAGAAGGGAAAGACAAAGGAAAGGTATCGAGCTTCAAAAGGGATGACCTCGTCAATCTTATACATCAAGTGCTTGTCGACGGAGATCGCGAATCATGAAAAGAAATCGCAGGGCAAATAACGACCAGTGCGAATAAGCTGGTTTCCGACCGCAAACGCTGAAGGAGAAAGGGCCATGTTGCCGGCTTCAGCATAGCGAGGCAGATCTGCGGAGACAGCAACAGGAGGGAAAAGAGGGGAGGGGACAATTTACCGAGATTTCTCGAGACAAAAAGGAAGATAGAAAAAGAGTCGTCCAAGAAAGAGCTCTTCGCGATCGCGAGGCCTGATCCGCCTCATCAAGAGTCATCAGGAGAGAAAGAAGATGCTTAACGCCGGGACAAAGGCTGGTCGAAAAAGTTCAAGAGGCAACATAAGGGGAAAAAGAAGAAAGGTCTGGGGAAAGAAACGGGGGTCGTCCGGAAAGGATGTCGATATCTTAAGAACTCCGATGAACTTCTACGAGCTTAGGGAGGAGAAGAGGGAGATCTACTACCTGGGGCCAGGGGGGAGGCTCTTGAAAAAGGAAGAAAGGCTCAAAAGAAAGAATAGATAGGGGCAAGAAGGGGAAAAGATGCGGAGGGGAACCTAGGTCGTCTCGGATTGTCGTCTGGGGGGGGAGAATCTTCACCTGCAGAGATCCCTATTAAAAAAAAACAAAAGATAGATCGAGGGTAACGAAAAATCATGGGCATAGAGACGACCTCTCCTCTATCTCATTCCGGCGGGAAAGGGGCTTCTCGACAGGAAAGAAAAAGGAACGTGGCAAGAAAGGGTGAAAAACCGAGGGAAAAACTACCTCAAACTACAAGTTCGGAAGGAGGCTCGTCCTCGCCAGCAAATTAGGTGTAGAGATCGTCGGGGGAGGGGTGGGAAGAAAGACGTCTTCGCCGAAGAAAAGAACTTCTGGAGACCCAGGAAGTGATCAAAAGGCGAAAAAAAAAACGGAGCGAATTCCGATCTTCCAGCATCTAAAACATCGCCTACACTATCATGCTGAAAATCGCAAAAAAAGGGACCACACCAACAAGGGGGGGAGGGTCGAGAATAGGAAAGGGAGGGAGCTCGCGCAATGAAAAAAGACGCTCAAAAAAGGAGACGGGGGACCCTAAAAATCTCCTCGCTGATCAGAAGAAGGGTACGCGAGAAACCTTATCTCAAGCCCACGTCCGAGGACCTCCGTCCCCGACCGACGAAAAGAGGAAGAAACCGGCAGAAGGTTTGAGAGAAAATAGATGGTTACTGAAGGGGCTAAAAAAACGACGATGAGCCAGATGAAGGGGTGGGGCGGCGTCTCTATCGGCTCTAAGGAGCGTTAAAGGGAGCTGATGAACCACGCCTTCTGGAGTCCAGGCGAGGGAAGACGAGGAAAAAGAATAAAGAGAATTAGCAGCTTCGGCAAGGCGGGGAGGGCACCTCGATCGCGATCAAGGCTGATCGAACCTCCGCTTCAACCCTCAAGAGGAGTCGAGAAGGACAGTCAACTCCTGAAGGAGACGAATCCTTCAGAAAAAAAAGAGGAAGAAAAGAAGAAGGAAAAAAAGGACTAGGAAAGGAAAAAAAAGGAAGGACTAGGGCGAGCAAAAATAATATCGAGGGGAGGAAATCGCCTTGCCGTAATCCTGAGGGGGTTGGGAATGTCGGGGAGGACTTTTTGTTGAAAAAGAAAAGGATCGAGCCCGGAAAAGAGCCTTGAAAAAGGCTAAGAAAGGACATCCCGGGAGATGGAGACCCAAAAGAGTGCCGATCTGCTCCAAGAGAGGAGATCGAAAAGGTAAGGACATCACCAGGGCTATCAATCGAACCAAAGCAGCGAGGGGGCCTTGAAGGAGGCGATGATGCGAGGGGGGACTAGGGAGAAAAGGTGAAGAACCAAAAAAGACCGCGGGAAAAAGAAAGGGGGGCCTGGCCTCCATCGCGGAGGGGGCAGTTGTGGAGCAAAAAGCAGAGCATCCGAAAAAGGGGGGAGGTCTCCTAGCAGCAGTCACAGCGATTCGAAACAATCTCACTGGTGGGACGAGGGAAAAGAGGTAGAAGTCCTGGGGGGATCCCTGATTAAGATCAGGAGCGAGTAGAAGAGATTTAGAAAAGTTTCTCACTAAAAGGGAAGGAAAGAACGGCCCTTGAGGAAGGTTGGAAGAAGAAAAGTAAGGGATCATCCTACGAGGAAAAATAAGGAGGAAGGTTGCCGGCTCTGAAATCACATGAAAGACGGGTAAAAGGAAGAAGCGGGTGGGCAACGTCGAAAAATGTAGCCGAACGAGTAGAGTTGGGGATCAAGGGACGACTCCACGGATAATGGGAAATGAAGATAAAAATTAGAAGGAAAAGATGGGGGATCCGCGCTCGCTTATAAAATCTGGGGGGGGTTTCTGGCAATCTGGACAGGCGCCGAAATATGCGACTAAGGGTTGTTCCTATCTCCGGTGTATGGCCTGACAACTCCTTCACCCTATGCTGCAAAAACTATCTAGAAAAGGAGAAGAGTTGGAAACACAAAAAGGAATAGAAAGTCGTCTACGTGAGCTTCATCTTACGTAAGAAGCGGACCATCAGACCGGGACGACAACGAAGGGCGCGAAAAAAGACCAGGGGAGCTGGGGTTGCCGGGAAGCACGCTGAAGCAGAGAGCCAGGTTTCCGGGTCGCAACAGATCGTATAGAAAGGAGACGAGGGTTCTGCGAAAAGTAAAAAAACAGGAAGGGGATCGCGAAAGGCGGCTGACTTAGTAAGAGAGGGGTGATAGGAACTTCAAAAAGAGGAGGAAAAGAGAGAGGACTGGTACAGCGTCTAGAAGGAAGGGGACTCTTCAAGAGATGGGATGGATAAGGCCGCCGATAGGAAGGGGGACACCTGCTCTGGATCGATGCTTATGCAGGTAACGACTGGGGAAAGCATTTTCGCCTTAAAGCCTGAAAAATTCAGGGTGGGGGGAAAGGAAGGAATGGGGAGCGTGTCGGCAGAGGCCTGCTGGGGAGGTCTTTCCTTCTCAAGCTTACGATGAGTCGTACTAGTACTAGCGAAAGGGGGAGCAGAAGAACTTGGCCCGAAGTCGAGAAAGGGCTACGGAAAGTCTGCGCGAGGGCACGGCTTTGCCTAACGCCGGGGCGTGCTGAACCTCGGGAGAGGTTTCGCCTTAGAAAAGTGGGAAGAAGAGAGAGCTAGTAAAAACTCAAAACGCCTCCTCGCGAGGAATACTCCTAAACGGCGGCCTTAACATCACTCCGGGTAAAGAGGAGAAACGCTCTCGGAGGAAGGGTCCTAACAAAACTACCAGGGTCGGAGAAAAAGAAAAGGGAGAAAAAAACTGGGTCACTACCTCAACGTCTTCGGTTCGATTCTTCCAGGGCGTCCTCTCCAGGCATCTGCAACTTATCGTAGGGGGCCTTCGTCGGCGGGAACCCTCCGAAGGAGGAGGAGAAGGAAAATTACCGAGAAAAAGGCCTGAGAAGGGAGACAAAAAGGCAAGCTTCCTCAATTCCTGATCTTCCAGCAGCTCAGGGGGACCATACTACACAATTTCTTCGCGAAGAAGAAACCACAAAAACCGCTGTGGAAGAGGTTCAAGAAAGGGCAGCAAAACTGCCGCTCCACACAAGAAAAGACTCCGATGGTGGACCAGACCCCGTCTACTGCTGCCAGAGCGAAGAGATGTTTAACCGCAATAGACCGAGGAAAAAAACCCACGTAAGCCCCGAAAAGAAAGAAGAGACGCCTTTCAAAAAAACTGCTGGTGTAAAAAGATCGCCCTGGGGGACCGATCTGGTTAATCGGGCGACCGTCTAACGAGGAGAACGAGTCTACATGGTGTAGGGAGGACGGGGGATCTGCGCCAAAGGAAGGTTCAAAGGAGGACTGAGGGGAAGGACTTAAGAGGGGAAAAACAAAAACCAGAATCGAGGGGAAGAACTTCGCAAAGTCTATTAGATCGATCGCATGCTCTCGGCTCGGCTCGCCTAGGGAAGGAGTAAG